>JACCDS011613027.1_pt1 | contig 40117 bp, 35 predicted proteins | sample 7446441 | NCBI WGS metagenome assembly JACCDS01 (sample SAMN15323445, study PRJNA562643) | freshwater metagenome | isolation source: river surface water | place: USA:Blue River Watershed | collected 2017-08-17
CATTGGCCGGTACCGGCGGCATCCGCGATAACAGCTTAAGCTCGCGGCCACTCAGTTCAGTATCCAGTAACCCCAGCTGGTAATTGCTGGTGTCGAGATAACAAGGCGGCTGGGTATATATCACTTCCAAATCAGCGTCGTCGCCTAAATCCCACACCAGCGTGTAGCCATCCTTACCCGCCAGCCAGTGCAATTGCAGCGGGCGTGGTTCGCTCCAGCGCAGCGGATGCCGTGCTTCGCCAAAATAACAGCGGCCGGTCGCCATGATCTGCTGCAGCAACGCATAACCCCAGTCGTCTTCCAGTAGCGCCTGATCTTTTAAATTCTGCGCGCGGAATAAATTCAGCAGCCGAAAGTCCGCTTCTTCAATCCAATACGGCTGTAAATAACCGGAGAAATCCTGTGCACTGATGGCGGTGCCTTTACTGTAACCACCTTTTTTACTGCTTTTAACCCGGCGCGGGTACAACTGCAGACCACTCTGGCCGTAGCTCAGGATATACAGCACCACTTCGCGCAGCTTGTTGCTGTCCGCTGACTGGCCGGTCTGACGCTCGGCATCAGCAAACCATTGCGTCAGCTGACGCAGCGGCAACTGCTGCAGATCAACCTGCTGATGCTCCCACGACTGTTTTAATTTCAGCAACACCGCCAGCACATGTTTACAACGACCGCCGACCGGGCAACTACAGGAATCCGTCAGAGACCAGTCACCGTCCTGTTGTTTTAACGACAGATATTGCCGGTAAGGCGCCAGCGCTTCGCCCCAGACCTGTGCACTGACCGAAGATAAATCTTCGTTGTACTCCAGTTTGATCACTTTACCCGCTTGCCAGTAGGCACGCGCACGCTGAAAGGTCGCAGGATCAAACCAGAGTTGTAATTGCACAGGACTTATCGGAAACACAGCAGGGTTATTCCTTCACGGAAAAAAGGCAAACCGCTAGTCTACCGCAATGTTGCCCCGCGCCAAAGCATTCAACCAGATTTTGCAACTTCCAGCGGCCATTTTGTTCCGGAAAGAAAATTTTCGTCCAGATATCAGTTACATATCAAATATTTATCCGGATTAAATCATTTAATTATCAAACAACATTAACGTGACATAACGTTAACATCAGCACCGTTCTCTGTGGTCAAACCCAGCTGAACTTTTCAAATCAACTGTTTAAAAGGAAAAAAACATGCAAGCAGAACATCTGCAGCTCACGCTGACTGAATTAGAAACTCGTCTGGAAATGTCGGCATTTTTTGACGGTGGCGTGGCCACACCACAAGACACTTTCCGTTGCTGCGGCAAGTGCAACGATGCACCTGCGCCTGCACCGACCACTAACTGAGATCAGCCTGCCTGATTAACCCTTTGATAAACAATGAACATCCCAAAGAGGAAAATTGATATGCAACAACAAGTTGAATTACAGCCTTTAGTGCTGACCGAACTCGAAGAACGTCTGGAACTGTCAGCCTTGTTTGGCGACGCACCATCGGCAGGTGGTAGTGACACCTACCGCTGCTGCTATGAGTGCAAAGTGCCTTAAGCCGCACTGACAATGACTGCCACAATGTTGTGGCAGTTTTTCTGCGCCCGCAAAGGACCATGTTGATGTCAACTTTATACCCACTGGACTGGACACAATTGCAGTTGTCTGCGACAGCGATGCCCGAATCAGACAACCAGGCTTATCTGGCCGTCTATCAGCAGCAATATTTCTACCTCAGTACAGCTTTGTACCAACATCTGCAATGTTTAAAACAATATGCAGCACAGCAGGATGACCAAGCGACGGAACAATTACTGCAAAATCATCCGGCACTGACCGATGTTCTTCAACGCATTTGCCAGCGCGTAGCAAAACCGGCAAATTCACCAGTCAAACTGGCCGTGACCTTTCTGCCAGCAAGATTCTGTAACATTCTGGCGGCTATTTTTGCTCTGCTATTCAGGCCGGCACTGGTTGTGCTCCTGCTGCTCGTGATACTGAGCTGTCATTTCATGTTTTGGCAAAACTCGGCCGCTTTTGATGCCAACTTTCATATTCAGAGTTTTACTGAGTTCGGCCAGTTTATTGGCTTGCTACTACTGTCGTTCCTCGGCCATGAACTGGGTCATATCAGCGCTTGTCGCTACTACAACCAACGCTGTGGCCGCATTGGCTTTGGCTTTTATTTTATTTTTCCGGCGTTTTTTTCCGACGTCAGTCAGGTTTGGGCATTGCGATCGTCACAACGTATCGTCGTCAATCTGGCCGGTGTGTATTTCCAGACTATCGTCAACAGCCTGCTGTTGCTGTGCTGGCTCAGCAACGACAGCGGCATCAGCCAAAATCTGCTGGCAAGTGTGATTCTATTAAACTTTATCAGTATGTTGTATGCACTCAACCCTGTATTGCATTTTGACGGTTATTGGGTGCTTAGTGATCTGCTGAACACGAGTAATCTGCGACAACAAATGCTGCAACAAGCCGCCGCAATTCTGAAAACCACCAGCTGGCGCGGTCGGCTGCAACAACTCAACCAGGCACCCTGGCTGACCGGATATGCAGTCCTGACATTCGCCTTTACCGCGTTTTTTCTCGGATTCTTCATCGTGTATGCACAGACCTTTCTGAACAACCTGCCACAGCTTTGGCAAACACTGCAGTTTAAATGGCTGATGGCCGACGATCTCAGTAGTTTTTCGGTGTTGCTCTTCGGTCTGTTCCCACTGGTATTTTTTCTGTTGATTTGTCTGGTACTTGGCAAATCAGTCTGGCAATTCACACGGGGGTTTTATGTCTTATTGCGCTGACAGTTTGTGGGTGCTGAGTAAAGCCATCGAGATCAACGCCAGTGCTGATGGCAAGTATGCCCTTCAACACCGGCTTAGTGGTCGCAGATTCGAACTCGACCAGCACTCAGCTGACTATGCACGCCTATTCAGCCAACAAACCCGGCTGCTGGATGGCCAACAGCAAAGCAACCTGGCCACTGACAGGGTCATGACGGTTCATCAATATCTGGTCAATAACGGGATCTTGTTACCAGTTGATGCTGATGTAGATACCCGGCAGCTTTTATCATTCTCTGCGCCAACTGTACCGTTGTTCGGTGCCTCGCGCTGCCTCAATTTCAATCAGAATCACGCTGGGCAGCTGTGTTTATTTGGCGCTCCTTTTGCAGCCAGTTTTCCGGCGACACTGGGGTGCCGGCAAGCGAGTAGCAGCCTGCGCCAGTATGCGCAGAAAATCGGCATCAATCTGCACACTTCTGCCGTCCGGCAGCTGGCCAATCTGTGTCAGGTGCCGCCTGATTATAGTTTTCGTACCTTGCAGGCCCGGGTTGATGCAGGACTGCTCGACTGCGGGGATCTGCAGATTTCACCGTTCGAAAGTGCGGCATTGGCGCAACAAAAAATAGCACTGACCTGGCGTAGCTGTCTGGCCAAGGGATTGGTCCCGGTCATGCTGGGCGGAGATCACAGTGTCACATATCCGGCGTTGCAGGCAGTTTCCACCCAGCATCCGGCATTTTATGTGCTGCATCTGGATGCACACAGTGACACTTACTGGTCCGGCACCGACCAGATATATGGCGATGCGGTGCCACCGCACCATGCCAATTTTATGGCGTTGGCACTCCGTGATTTCCCGCAAATCCGGCAAGTCGTGCAAGTTGGGCTTCGTGGCTTGGCCAACTTTAATCTGCCGGAAAGTCCGCGCCAGCATGTCATTTGGGCCAACGACCTGCAGATAGGTCCGGCTGTTTTTCCTGATCCGACGTTACCCATATACATCACTTTAGATCTCGATGTTTTGGACCCTATCTGGCTACCCGGCACCGGTGAAGCGTTGCCGGGCGGACTCAGCCTGACTCAACTGGCGCTATTGCTGCGCGATATTTGCCGTCACCGCCGAGTCATTGGTCTGGACATGGTTGAGCTGAATCCGGCCCTTGATGACAGTGGCCGCAGTGTCAAAACAGCGCTGGAAGCACTGCTGTTACTGATGAATAGTGGAGAATAAAATGGACAACCTTTGCCCGCTGGCACAATTCCCGGCGCCTGCGTACCTCGAACAATATCTACAGGCTCATCATCGTTTTCAGAGTCTGGATTTCTCCGACTACAGCAGCTCAGTCGGCCGGATGAGCCGGCAATGCCTGGCTAGCCTGCGTTACTTTTTGCCAGACCAGCCAAATCATGAACAAATATTACGGCGGGTCTTGCTAAACCAGGAACTTAGCAGAATCGATGAGTGCCTGGTTGAACAACCGGCCGTGCTGCAACAACAGTTAGCACAAACCGAAATCACTGACCCACAACACTGGTTAACTGTGGCCGCAAGCGGCAAACCTGTGTTGTTCTGCACATTTCATTATGGATCTTATGGGCTAATCAATGGGTTGCTGGCAACTCAAGGCATTGATTTTGCGTTACCGGTCAGCAGTCAGATTTTTCAGCAACTGAAACCGCGCTACGACCGCAATATGCAATTACTGCAGGAACAGTCGCCGGCGACGCTCGGAAAGATGCAGCTGCTGGACGCCGAATCCTCGACGCTGTTGCTACAACTGCGGCGCAAGGTAAAAGCCGGACACTCACTTTTATTCTATCTGGATGGCAATGCCGGTGTCGGCGGCATGCAAAGCAGCAACGAAAATATGACTCCAATCCGCTGGTTTGATCAATCTATCCAGTCGCGGATCGGCCTCAGTTTTATCAGCCATTTCCTGCAGATACCGATAGTGCCCGTGCTGTGTTACCGGCGTGGATTACTACAGAACACCTTGTATTTTGGTGACGCTCTGCAACCACAGATGCAGGCAGCCACTGCGGATGTGCATCAGCAAGTCACGCAACAGCTGTTTGATTTTCTCGCCGATTTTGTCAGAAAGGACCCCAGTCAATGGGAAGCATGGATGTATCTGCATCGCTTTATCAGTACACCGCCACTAGCTAGTGAGCCAGAAACAAAGACGCTCGACAATGACAAGGCACTGTATTTTAATCACCAAAAATACCAGTTATTAAAATATGGTTCACAACTTGTAGTTTTTGACTCATCGCACTTTCGCTATTTTACAGTTCCAACCGACTGCAGTGCTGTGGTTGAAGATTTGTACCGGCAACCACTCGACGCGGACCAACTTGCCGCCTGGCGGCCGCAATTACAACAAATGCCCTGGATCCAACAACAATGAAAATGAAATTACTGCTGCCATTTTTACTCTGCCTCAGTGCCTGCCACAGCAGTCCAGAAAAAATCGACGAAGCGGCCCCGCAAGCCCGTCAGCAAGGCCAATTACAGGCTGACGCAACCGCAATCAGACAACTGGAAATCGACCAGTTCATCGGCGATATCCGCATCACTCCGAGTGACGTAGCACAGGTACGGGTGGATTACAGTATCGAGCTACATTCAGCGACCGCAGCACAGGCACAGCAGTTGCTGAGCCAAATCAAACCGGTGTTACAAACCCGGGGCGACCAGTTACTTCTGCATATAGCGCTGGGGGATGCCGTTCCGGCTGAATTACTATTGCCACGCGCCAGCTTTAAACTGGGCTATTTCATTGGGTCTGGCTCAACCCGCACCGTTCGCTATCAACAGCGTGAGTTTGTACTTAAAAGCCGGCCTGCCAGGAATGCACCCGCTTTTTTTGTCCACCTGAATCTCCAGGTTCCAGCAGGTATGACCCTGAAAGTTCAGCAAGCCCTTGGCGATCTGTACGCCAGTCAGTTACGCAATCCTCTCGAGCTGGCGAGTCCAGCCGGACAGATCCGGTTGGAACAGCTGCAACAAGCCAACACTGTAGTCACTGCAGCCACACAGCTGTCAATCTCGGGACATCAGGGCGATATCACTATGGCGAATGCCGGTCGTCAGGTATTACTGACCGATATCCAAGGACAAATACAGGCGCGCCATCGGGGAGAATTGTTTAGCCTCAGCCACTTGCAAGGTGCACTGCAACTGAATACTCAGGGCGGCGAAGTCCGTCTGCAGCAGCTTAGCGGACCTGTGACATTACAAAGCACCAATGCCAAAGTGCAACTGAAGCAGCTGCAGGGGTCACTGCGGTATAAAAGCAAAAATGGCAGCTTACATCTCAGTCAGGCCACAGGGGCATTAGACCTCAGCAGCTACAACGGCCCTATCGTTTTGGCAGACGGCGTACAACCGCAAAAATTGCAGATTTTTAGTGATCAAAGTGTGGTTCAGTTGCAACAGTGGCCACTTCGGGCAGACCTGATTGAGATCCGTAACAGAGCAGGTCTGTTACAGTTGCCAATACCGCTCCCAGCTCGCTGCGCGCCGGAACAGACGACCCAGCGCTCATCTTGTTACGTTGATAGTGCCCAAATCAGCACGAGTCCGGCAAATACGACCAACTGACATTCTGCAGCGACTAAAACCAGCCGGCTAGCGCAGAATTTTGCGCTATCGCCGGCGACATTGTTCTATGCTGGTCGCTGATTTATCTAAGCGCCGGGAACATCTAATGAAAATCAAAACCCTCAGCTTGCTGACGATGCTGGCTTTTGCCCAGCAGGCGTTGGCGGCAGAACAAACCAAATACACCATTCTGGTCGACAACGGCGTCAAAGCCGGGGAACAGATTGTCGATATCAATGACAACGGCGAGACCTCAGTCCGGTTTATTTTTAAGGACAACGGCCGCGGACCGGAAATTAACGAAACCATTAAACTGAATAAAGACGGCTTTATCACCGACTATCAGGCCAAAGGCGCTACCACGTTTGGCTCTGTGGTGAACGAGACCTTTAAAGTCGAAGGCGGCACTGCCCGCTGGAGTACCGGCAAAGAACAAGGCAACGCTAAATACAGTCAGAATGCGATGTATCTGCCCGTCGATGGTACGCCTCAGCTGGCAACTATTGCCATTGCGGCTATGGCGAAAAGCGGTAAAAACAGCCTGCCATTGCTGCCAAGCGGCACGCTGCAACAGCAAGTCGCCGGCGAGCTCATCGTCGAAAATGCCGGTGAAAAACAACAAGTACAGTTACTGGTGCAAACCGGCGTTGGCTTTGAGCCTGGTTTTGTCTGGGCCACCAAGGGCGAAAAACCACGGCTGTTTGCCAGTATCGCACCCGGTTATCTGACGTTGATTGAAGAAGGCTGGCAAGGCAACGCTGATGCGATGCTGGCTCTGCAGCTTAAAGCCGAAACCCAGTTGCTGGAAAAAATGGCTACAGAGCTGCCGAAAGAACTGCACGGTCTGACCGTGGTACGCAATGCGCGGATCTTTGACAGCGTCACGCTGCAGGTCGGCACGCCAAGCGACATTTATCTGCTGCGCGGTAAAATCACCACAATAGTGCCGGCCGGCTCGTTACAAAGCCCGGTACAGCATGAAATCGACGCCGCCAATCGCATCGTAGTGCCAGGCTTGTTTGATATGCATGGCCACATTTCACGCTGGGAAGGCCCGTTACATCTCGCCGCAGGCGTGACCACACTGCGCGATATGGGTAACGACAACGCCAATATGCAGCTAATGATCGATGAAATTGCTCACGACCAGTTGCTGGCCCCGACCATAGTGCCGACTGGTTTTCTCGAAGGCGAAAGCCCGTATTCGTCGCGTAGCGGTTTTGTGGTGAAAGACTTAGCCGGCGCCAAACAAGCCATTGACTGGTATGCCGCGCATGGTTATCCGCAGCTGAAGATTTACAACTCATTTCCGAAAGCGATCTTAAAAGACACAGTCGCCTATGCGCACAGCCGTGGCCTGCGTGTCAGTGGCCATGTGCCGGCATTTTTAAAAGCGGAAGATGTGATTGCGGCCGGTTTTGACGAAATTCAGCATATCAACCAGTTGCTGCTAAATTTCCTGGTCAAGCCCGACACCGATACCCGCACGCTGGAACGTTTCTACCTGCCGGCGAAACAAGTGGCGGATTTGGACCTGCAAAGCAAAAAAGTACAGGATTTCATCAAATTACTGAAAGACAACAATCTGTCGGTCGACCCGACACTGGCGACCTTTGATTTCCTGAAAAAAGTTGACGGTACCGTTGGTGAACCTTGGCGCGCCATTGTGAAAAACCTGCCGCCTGATGTACAGCGTGGTTATGCCCGTGCCGAACTGGACATTCCGGATGACGCGACCGCAGCCCGCTATGCCAAGTCCTACGCCAAAATGGTTGAGTTCGTCGGCATGATGTACAAAGCCGGCATTCCGGTGGTGGCAGGCACTGACGAATTGGCCGGTTTTACTTTGCAAGGTGAGCTGGAATTACTGGTCAAAGCCGGTTTAACCCCAGCGCAAGCGCTGCAGGTAGCCACGTTAAACGGCGCGAAATTTAGCAAAGTGGCTGAGTCCAAAGGCCAGATTAAACCTGGTTTTGATGCCGACTTATTACTGGTAGACGGCGATCCGACGAAGAACATTGCCGACATCCGGCAGTTGGCGTTAGTCGTCACCCAAGGCAAAGCCATGGTGCCATCGCAGATTTATCAGCGTATTGGCGTGCAGCCTTTTGCCAAAACCACAGTGGCTATCCGCGATTTCGCGGAACCTGCGGGTAAAGCAGCCAGCGGCGGCGCCAGAACCGGCCATCGCCATATGCATTAACAGTTGAAGTTGCAGAAATGACAAACCCGGCGGAAGCCGGGTTTGTTTTATCTACAGGGCGTACGCTACTTCGAAATTGCAGGAACAATACTTAGGCAATTACATCAACAAAAACAGCAACAAAGCGGCATGACAGCCGACCACAACTGTGGTCAGTTGCTTGCGCAGCTGCAAATACGCCGGGTGGTATTGTTGATCAAGCTCAAACCAGCGCTCACCTAAACGCAATACCACAAACAATAACAACTCGACGCTGAGCGTCGCGGCATTCGGTAAAAAGCCTGCGAGAAAGCTCAGTACCGGCAAACTGACGGCGAAAACAGCCAAAGGCCAAACCGACAAGCGCTGCGACCAGACCGGCCACAATACGCCCGCCATAAAGCCAAGGATGATTGCACTGTAGCGCTGAAACATCGCTAAGGCATCAAAACCCGGCAACGGGAAAAACGTCAGCAGACTCAGGGCCAGAAACGGCAACAGACCGAGATAACCGAGAATATGTAAAGCGGGCATAGTGCTCTTGGAATTGTCCATTTAGAAAACCTTACGGCAAAGCGCTGCATTTGGATCGCAGTACCATAACATCTGATTGTGTCAGCATGGGGAGAAGCCGGCAGAAAGCCTGAAAAACGCTCTCAACAGTCCATCACTGTCCCAACACAATGCCGGCAAACATCACAGCACCGACATAATGGTTATTTAAAAAGGCGCGGAAACACCCGTCGCGGCCTTGCCGGGCAAGCCGATGCTGGTAAAAAAACAACAGCAGTACAAGCAACAGCGCATAACTATAGGCCTCGCCGAGTCCGGCCAGCTGCCCGGCAAACTCCAGCAAAGCCAGCGTACCTAGCTGCAATAAAGCGATGATCCAAAAGCCATAACGACCAAATAAGCGGGCGGTGGACTTCACACCAATTTTTTCATCGTCATCCTGATCAACCATCGCATAAAACGTATCGTAAGCAACTGTCCACAACAGGTTGGCGCCATACAACACCCAAACCAGCAACGGCAACTGGCCCTGTATCGCCATAAAACTCATTGGCATGCCCCAACTAAACGCAGCACCAAGCACCACTTGCGGCAGATGGGTCACGCGCTTCATAAAAGGATAAATAGCGGCAAGCAGCACAGCGACACCGCTTAACAGCATCGTCTGCCAGTTCAGAAACAGCAATAGGCTGGCCGACAGCGCCAGTAACAGCGCGAACAGTTGCAGTGCTTCGGTACTACTGACGCGACCAGCCGCCAAAGGGCGGTTTTTCGTGCGCTCGACAGCGCCGTCAAAATTGCGATCGGCATAATCGTTGATGACACAACCAGCAGAGCGCATCAGCACCACACCGAGGCCAAACACCAACAACATGGTCAAACCCGGATAGCCGTCGGCGGCCAGCCACAAGGCCCAAGCCGTTGGCCATAACAGCAGATAAATACCAATCGGCTTATCCAGCCGCATCAGTTGCTTATATTCAGGCCAATGCGCGAGGGTCAGTTGCCAGCTCATACTCTGATAAACTCCGTTAACGCAGGTAAATACAGTTCCTGCACCAGTAATTCATGTTGCGATAAGGTGAAATAGGAACGACGGCCCCAGAGCTGAGGCAACACGCCAAGTCCGGGCAATTGCAGGCCTTCGGCAAAATCGGCAATTTCGATGGCACTGCGGCTAAGCTCGGGCTGCGTGAAGATATAGTGCCCCAATGGCACAGCGCCAAGTGTTGCCAAAGGTTGCAGCGCCGCGACTGTGTGATCAGGCAAAAAGCTCTGCGCGTAGATACAGGGTTGCTGATCCAGTAACAACACCACTTCCCGCAACAGTCCACGCCCGGTATGCCAGCGTTGCTGCAAAAACGCAGGCAATTCAATGTCTTGTTGTCGTACTAAATTCAGGCTAAATGCACGACCGGTGCGCTGCAAGCGGGCAGTTAATGAACCGGCTTCTAACAACCAGTCCAGCCAAATTGGCGTTATCCCTTCAGGCTTATTTTCCGACCAGCTGGCCTGCCAAATCGGCGCCATATCGACATCATTCAATCAAACACCTGTACTACCGCAGTCAGATCAAGGCGGGCATCATAACAAGTTCTGCAGCAAGATTTCATCCGACAAAGCGCCCGCGGTAAAAACGCCTTTGACAGTGCGGACAAAATCAACCATAAATCCAAACAGCGCCACCAAAATTATTGCTGATTATTTTCTCTACCCCCCTGCACTCTTAGGATAGTGTTCTGCAGTGCTCTCGGGTAAACTTGTTAACAAATCAATTAAACGGACTCTGCTGTGTTAGCCAACAAGACTCTTTTCGGCCTTATCTTCCTGTTGTTCGTGCCTGTTGCTTTCGCTCAGGAGCCGGCCGCGGCAGCCGCCCAGCCTAAAGTGGTTTATCACGGTTTTGACCCTGATATCGTCACTAACTATGTCTCTGAAAGCCAAAAATCGTTGGGCTATGTCCGGGTCACGATGGAGCTGATGATCAAAGATGAAAAATTTCTGCCGATGATTGAACATCATGAACCACTCATTCTGGACGCCATTGTCGGAGTGTTTGGTAAAGAAATGGATACTACGATTAAGTCGTTGCAGGGCCGCGAAGAAGTCCGGATGAAGATCCTGCAAAAAGTGAATGAATTACTGAAAAAAGAAACAGGAGCGGAATTGGTACAGGACGTGTTGTTCACTAAGTACCTGTACCAGTAACCTATTTATCACTCAGCGATGGTGGCGTTTTGCCAGCATCGCTAGCGCCATACCACAAACTAAACCGCTCAGATGGGCCCAGTTTGCCGTATTGACCCACAGCAGATCGGCAAATCCCAACGCCAGAAAACCCAACGCCATCACTAAATCTGGCTTCGACAGTTGTAACGGCTGAGTCGGAAAGCGCCAGCCATATAACCAGACAAAACCAAAAATCGCATAGACGACGCCAGACAGACCGCCAAAATTGGGCCCGACCAGTAAAAATTGTGCGGTATTGCTGATCAACCCCGCCAACAGTGTTAACCACAACAACTGCCGGCTGCCCAGCCATACTTCCAGCCGGCCACCGTAAATCCATAACGCCAGCAAATTAAACATCAGATGCGACGCTGAAAAGTGCAGCAACATCGGACTCCACCAGCGGTAACTCAGTACTTCGAGTTCACCCGCTTGAAAAAATCTCAAAGATTCAAACACCTGCTGCGGCCAAATCTGCAGGGCAATAAACACTAACAGTGCCGACAGACTCAGTATCCAGACCACTGGACCGGTTTGTTGCAAAAATCCCTGGCCTAATGCCGCCAGACCACTGTTACCGCTCTGCGCCGCAGGCTGGCTGCGCTGCCAGGCGGCATCCCGATATTTATCCAGTTCCGGCTGCTGCAAAAACTGCTGCAATTCTATCTCAACTGTCGCGACATCGGCCTCATCGCAGTAAAGCTCTGCATGCAAAGCGCTGTGTACCACCACACTGACAGCCCAGTGCCGGCTCTGACAATAATCAGCAAAGGTCTGGGCGGCGGCGGCCGAATTGAGTGCTGCCAGTTTGTGCATGCAGTTTTATTCCTGTAAGGCCGCAACAGGATATTGGCCGCGCCAGCTCTCAAAACCGCCATCCATGCTATACACAGTATCAAAACCTTGTTCGACCAGATACTGCGCAGCCCCCTGGCTGGAACGACCGTGATAACACACCACTACCACCGGTGTTTCCGGCGGCGTTTGTTGCATAAATTGATGCAAAGTACCGTTGGTAAGATGGTAGGCGCCGGCAATATGAGCGCTGGCGAAACTCTGGTCATCGCGGATATCGGCAATGACGACCTGACCGGCTTGCAATGCGGAAAACGTATCGCTGGTTGAAATGTGTTTAAATTGACTCATGACAAAGCTTACTCCAGTGATTGGCTGCGCGCATGGTAGCCCAGCTGTGACAAAAGATCAGCAACCCAGGCGACAAAGCCGCCTTTGCTGCAAATTTATGCTTCTGCAACACGGCAGCCTTAGGTACAATAGCCGGCCTGTTGTGTTTTGAGTGCCTGCCATGTCTGACAATCGCCTGTTTTTAGTATACGACCCCGCCTTTGACGATATGGATGCAGAAGGCTGTCCAGCCTTTGGATACGTGCTGTTGTTTAATGAAGCAGACGCCGATTTGTATAAATCCGGCGAAAATCCGCCGTTTGCCGCAGTTTCATTGCTGTTTACTGACCATGCCGACGAGAGCATCAGCGGCGATTTACTCGGCTGGGCGCAACTGGATGCACCAGAACTGCAGGATTTTCCACTCGGTTATTTCTTTATGTTGATGGAACAGGCCGCTCAGGTGGCGATTAACGCCTATCGACAAGTTGGTCATGTGCCGGATCGTTTGATCGCATTAAATATGCCCGAAGACGACCTGATTCAATTTGATGTGCAGTTTGCCAATCTGCAACTGGAAGACAAAGATGCCGAAGTGCAACTGGCTCAACAGATGATGGCTGGCAGGCCTTATCTCGACTCATAACCTATCGCTGTTGTGTCAACGCACATCCGTTTTCTGCCCTACCACGTACCTGAACACTATTATCCTATCGCGATTGCGTATTGACTGACACGACGCAGGCAGCCTGCCGCGCGTGCGTCCCCGCAATCCTTTTCAGTTCAGGAGCGATTCAGTTGCCGCATCACAAATTGGCATTACCTGAAAAAATCTGTCCGATTTGCCAACGACCATTTAGCTGGCGGAAAAAATGGCAGCGGGACTGGGCAATGGTAAAATATTGCTCAGAACGCTGCCGGCGTCAGAGCAAAGGTCAGACCTGATCTGAGTCAAATCGCGCATACAGTAACCATCAGGCTAATCTTCGTTAACCAAATAATCACAAGGACTTGCTGATGAAAACTGCTTTATTGCTCTGCGCGTCGATTTTCTCCGGATTGCTGCACAGCCAGACCGACGTATCCGCGGCACAAATTCAGGGTTGGCTGGAGAAAGACCAGTTCAACAACATTGAAAAACACGTTACCGCGCTGCCAACTTTCGCCTCAGATGTTGTCCTGCAACAAGCACATGCCCAGGCACTGATTGGTCTGGACCAGGCGGAAAACGCAGCCGATTTTCTGCAAAAAGCCCACAAAGCTTTCCCTAAAGATGCTGACTTGCTGCAATTAGCAGCGATGAATCAATTTACGCTGGCGCAACAAGCCAGCATTTTTTCAGCGGCTGGCCATGCCAAAGACGGTCTGGCGTTGCTAAAACAAGCGGTACAGCTGGCGCCGGAAGATGGCGATTTGCAGCTGAATCTGATTGGTTTTTATCTGCAGGCGCCCGGTATTGCCGGTGGTGATGAAGACGAAGGTAAAAAGCTGGCAAAAGCATTGGCGGACAAAGATCCGGTAGCAGGCCCGCTGGCGCAGGTCTTGGTACTCAACAGTGACGACAAGACTGACGAAGCGTTAAAAGTGATCGATAGCGCGCTGCAACAACAACCGCAACAATCACGTCTGCTGGCACAAAAAGCCGCCCTGCTGCTTGGTAAAAAACAAGCTGCCGAGGCGGCAGCTTTGTACCAACAGGCCGCGCAATATGCAGAAAAGCCAAAGCAGAAACTCAGTTATCTGTATCAAATTGGCCGGCTGGCCGCAGTGGAACAACAGGATAAAACCGCCGGTAAACAGGCCCTGCAGCAGTTCATTGAATTTTATCAGGACGGTGAAAATCAACAGCTACCCTGGGCCCGAGTGCGCTTAGCGCAAATTCATCTGCTGGAACAGGACAAAGCGTCGGCGGAACAAGTGTTACAGCCGGTTCTGGCGTTGAATGACAAAGAAGAAAAACTGGAAAAAGAACTGAAAACGTTGCAAAAACAACTGAATAAGCTGAAAAGCTAAGTCACTTCAGTCTGCGACCGGCGGTCTGCCAGAACCGCCGGTTGCGTTCAATCAGCCACTGCAGTTCAGCCGCGAAGCGGATATACTAGGGTCTATTCTGATCCGTCCTTTGCCTTCCGGAGTCTGGCTATATGGTCAAACCTATTGATATGAAAGCGGTCGAACAAGCACTCACCGGCTTCACGATTCCCCCACAACCTGAAGTCCTGCTGCGTATTAAACAAGAACTGGAACGCGAAGATCCTGATATCAATACCATCGCCACTTTGATCAATATGGACATCGGTATCGCCGGTTTTACCCTTAAAGTTGTGAACTCAGCCTATTTTGGCCTGCGCCGAAAAATCAGCTCGATTGAGCATGCCTGCAAATTCCTTGGCTTAAACCGCGTCGTCAAGCTGGTTTCTAGTGTGGTGCTGCGATTTACCCTCAGCGACGGTCAGTCCGACCCTTTTACCTTGCGCCAGTGGAATAGCGCCATGGATGTCGGCAGTGCAGCGATGTTAATCGCGCAACATTTACGGCTCGGCTCTGAATGTGCCGACGATTGTTATTCGATTGGCCTGTTCCACAACGCCGGCATGGCACTAATCCACGCCCAGTTTCCGGACTATCCGAAAGTCCTGACCGTCGGACTGAGCAAAGAAATGACATTTGCCGATATTGAACAGCGTTTTTTTAATACCAGCCATGAAATGCTGGGTTTTATGATTGCGCAAAGTTGGGGTCTGGCGGCGGAGATCAGCAATGTGATCGCCTATCATCATCAGCCTGAATTGATGTTGCATACGACCGATTTGTACGAAAAAAGGCTGTTTGCCATTTTAAAACTCGCGGAACATATGGTTGGCGAACAAACCAGTTTATTCGGTGTATCCGATGACAGCAGCTGGGATGCCATTGCCGATCTGGTGCTCGACACGCTTGAACTCGATGAAATGCACTTATTAGATCTGGGCGATTTTCTGCTGGAAAACGGTGTCGAGAACCAGTTCCATCGTTGAGCCAGACCGCAGCCCTGTTGCACCAGAACCTTTCAGACCGGCCCCATAGGCCGGTTTTTTGTTTCACTCTGGTGCAATCAGCCCGGAGTTAACCGGCACCATGCCTCATTTCGCCGCATCGCTATCAGTTGAATACGTATTCATGTTGTTGTAGCCGGCAAAGCACGTTATCAAAGACAGCTGGTTGTCTGCCTGCATGATTTTTTTACCCTGCAAGCACTACCCACTGGTTCCTGGAAACACAGTTGCGGGGAGCATCAACTCCCCATTTTTTTCTGCGTTTTTTCTGACATATTCTTGGGAAAACCATAGGCTTAACCGTGTTCTGCTATGCTGGATCCGGAGCCACAGGCCCATATAACAACAAAGCACAAACTATCTAATCACGGGGATTCATTATGCAGCAGGCCAAACCCAATCTGAGTTTCTGGCAGATCTGGAACATGTGCTTCGGCTTTTTAGGCATTCAGTTCGGTTTCGCCTTGCAAAACGGCAACGTCAGCCGCATTTTTCAAACTCTGGGCGCCAGTATCGACGAGCTGCCGATCCTGTGGATCGCCGGCCCGCTGACCGGTTTATTGGTGCAACCGATTGTCGGTTATTACTCGGACCGCACCTGGAACCGGCTCGGCCGGCGTCGGCCTTATTTCTTTTACGGCGCAGTCCTGACCACTATGGCGCTGTTTTTCCTGCCTAATTCGCCAAGTTTGTGGATGGCTGCCGGCATGTTGTGGATCCTCGATGCCTCCATCAATATCACGATGGAACCGTTCAGAGCTTTTGTCGGTGACAACCTGAACGAAAAACAACGCCCGCTCGGCTTTTCCATGCAGAGTTTTTTCATCGGCATTGGTGCAGTAGTCGCTTCCGCCCTGCCGTATATGCTGACCAACTGGTTTGACGTGGCCAATACCGCAGCGCCCGGCGAAATTCCTGACTCAGTCCGTTATTCCTTTTATGCCGGCGGTATTGTGCTGTTTATTGCGGTGTTGTGGACCGTGATGCGTTCCACTGAATACAGCCCGACGCAGCTGGCCGCCTTTGGCGAGGCGCATGAAGAAGAAGTTGCCGGCACCAACCAGCGCCGTTATTGGCAGCCTGGCACCATTGCCAGTGTAGTCGGCGCGCTGTCACTGGCGTTGGTCTGGCAGTTCAGTCTGGATCAACAGCTATACATCCTTGGCGGCGCGATCCTGGCTTTTGGTCTGCTGCAATATTGGGTTTCCGCGGCCAAGGGCAAAGGTCACTTTGGCATGGTGGTGCAAATTGTCGATGACCTGTACCAAATGCCAGGCAGGATGCGCCAGTTGGCTGTCGTACAGTTTTTTTCCTGGTTTGCTTTGTTTGCCTTATGGATTTATACCACTGCCGCAGTGACGTCAGTGCACTACGGCAGCTCAGATCCAACCTCTGCCGCCTACAACGACGGCGCTGACTGGGTTGGCATGTTGTTCGCGTTTTACAATGGCTTTGCCGCGCTGGCCGCTCTGGTCATTCCATATATTGTCCGTCGCACATCACTGCAAATCGCCCACTGTATCAATCTGGTCCTCGGCGCTGCTGGTTATCTGTCGTTTTTAGTCATTAAAGACCCGGCCCTGCTGTGGATCTCGATGATTGGTGTTGGTTTTGCCTGGGCTTCGATTTTGTCCTTGCCTTACGCAATGCTGGCCGATGTGCTGCCAGCCGGCAAAATGGGCGTGTACATGGGGATGTTCAACTTTTTTATCGTGCTGCCACAGCTACTGGCCGCGACTATTCTCGGTTCGCTGGTCAACCATCTGTTTAATGCCGAAGCTATTTACGCGCTGGCGCTGGGTGCAGCCAGCCTGCTCATTGCTGCGGTTTATGTGCTGACCGTTAAAACCGAAACCCGCTGAGATAGCGATACAGGATCCTGATGATGAAACAATTTTTTGCCCTGACCGCGCTGACCAGTGCCTTAATGCTGACGGGCTGTCAAAAAGCACCGGCCACCAACGTCGCAGTGGCGCCGGGGGCTCCGGGCCAGATGTCGACCTGGTCTTATGCTGGCAAAACCGGTATCGGCACCTCCTATGAGCAATATCAGCAAGGCGCCTACAATGACAAAGCTGCCACCGGAGTCGTATCAAAAGTCTGGTTCTCGCTGGCACAAGGCATTCTGACCGAGACGATGGCGGGCCTGATCCATCAGGCGCAGCTGCGTGAAATGCAGCTGATAGTTCAGGGCAAAGATTTTGTCGACGAAGAAAAAACGGCCACGATCAGCCACATCGATTATCTGGCGAAAGATGCCGCCGGTCGGCCGCTGTCGCTGGCGTATCAAGTCGTCAATAAGGCCAAAAATGGCCAGTATCAAATCGAAAAGCAGTACTTTACGGATCCGGCCGGTCAGTCGATGATTGTGCGCACCACTTTTAAAGCGCTCAGCAACGGTTTGACGGTGTATTCCTACGTCGACCCGGCACTGGCCAATACCGGCAGCAATGACAGCGCAACCTGGTCTGACGGCGTATTACAGGCGCAGGATACTAACAGCAGTCTGACGCTGTTGACTGTTCCGGCGCCGGTGAGCGGTACTGTTGGTTTTGTTGGCGTGTCGGATGGTCTGAGTACATTAAAAAGCTCGGGACAATTTAACGCCTATGCAAGCACCGGCGACAGCAAGGGCAACGTCGCCGCGCTGATGCAACATGCCACGCTACAACAAGGTGAAACAGCCAGCTGGACTCAGGTGATTGGGTTTGCCGACAACGCGCAACAAAGCCGTACTGAAGCCCAACAAACGCTGGACCGTGGCATTGACGCTGTCCTTGCCAGTTACAACGGTGACGGTGACGCGATCGGCTGGAGTGATTATCTGCAAAGCCTGCCAGCGCTTGCCGGCCTCAGCGCACAGAGTACTGATCAAGGCAAACTGTTATATGCCAGCGCATTGGTACTGAAAGCTCAGGAAGATAAAACCCATGCCGGCGCTTTTATTGCGTCGTTATCCAATCCGTGGGGTGAAGTGAAATCGGCCGAACAGGCCCAAACCGGTTACAAGGCGGTCTGGCCACGCGATTTTTATCAGGTCGCGATGGCGCTGCTTGCGCTCGGTGATAGTGAAAGCCCAAAAGTGGCCTTTCAATATCTGCAAAAAGTACAAGTGAATGCCAATACACCGGGTTATCAGGGTACACCAGGCTGGTTCCTGCAAAAAACCCATGTCGACGGCACACTGGAATGGGTCGGAATTCAGCTGGATCAAACCGCGATGCCCATCATGCTCGGCTGGCGCTTATGGCAGGATGGGATCCTCAGCACTGCGGAAATCACAACCTGGTACCACAGTATGCTGAAACCTGCCGCTGACTTTCTGGCGCATGGCGGCAAAGTCAAACTGGACTGGAACGATATCGAACTGAAAACGCCAGCAACCCAGCAAGAACGCTGGGAAGAACAATATGGCTATTCACCGTCGACGATGGCCGCCATCATCAGCGGGCTGGTCAGTGCTGCCGATATCGCAGCAAAAGTGGGTGATAGTGCCGCGGCAACGCTCTATCAGCAAAAAGCTGACGAATTTGCCGGCAAGCTCGAAGCGCTGACCTACACCGAACAGGGCCAGCTAAAAAGCGCACCCGGCGCTGGTCCCTACAGTGATGGTAAATATTATCTACGGATCAACAGCAATGAGGATCCAAACGACAACAGCGCGCTGGAGCTGCGCAATGGTCAGGCTGACACCCGCGAAGGTAGTGTGGTCGATGGCGGTTTTCTTGAACTGGTGCGTTATGGCGTGCGTAGGGCCGACCATCCGGCAGTGCTCGCAACTTTGGGCGAAATGGATGACCTGTCGTTACCGGATCTCACGCGTGTCCGCTATGAATTCCAGACCGCGACAGGCCAGACCGTCTCAGGCTGGCGCCGCTATGGTATTGATGGTTATGGTGAAGATATTGTCAGCGGCGAAGCCTATGCCAATGGTCCTGGGCAAACCAATACCGCCGGACAACGCGGCCGGGTCTGGCCATTCTTCTCCGGCGAGCGTGGTCACTATGAACTGGCCCGCGCTTTATTACAAAAGCCTCAGCTGAGCGAAACCGAACTGGCACCATTGCGCACGCAGTATGTCGGCGCAATGGAACATTTTGCCAATGACGGCCTGATGCTACCGGAACAAGTATTTGATGGCGTTGGCAATAATAGCCATTACCAGTATCAGTCGGGTGAAGGGACCAATGGCGCAACACCATTAGCCTGGACGCACGCTGAGTACATCAAGCTGTTACGTTCATTGCAGGACCAGAAAGTGTGGGACCGTTATCCGCTGGTGGAACAGCGTTACGCGAAGTAACCCTGCGACTCTTTGCTGGTGCGATGGGCTGGTGCGACGCACCAGCACGACTCTCCCGCTCCCGGTTTGTTGTGGCGATGCAGCGAGCCGGGAGTTTTTCTTTGTTCTTTGGGTACCGGTTATAGTTTCAGCCGCGGCGCCAGCGATGTTGCCGCCACAATGCCGCCAGTTCCGGCGTCAGAAAACTCCAGGCCAGGATCCGGCTTTGTTTGTTGCCTTGCGCCATCGCAATGACCTGAACCTGAGTCGCACCTAATTGCTGCAGTTGCTGTTGCAGTTTTGCCAGATGTTGTTGTTTGGATACCAGCGTGGTGAACCAGTACACCTGATTGGCAAAATCTTTACTTTCCGCCAGCATCTGACGTAAAAACGCCGGCTCACCGCCTTCACACCATAGCTCGTTAGCCTGACCGGCGAAATTGAGCGGCGCCTCGTTACTCAGGCCCAAATTGCGTTGTTTACGTGCACTGCCCGCAGCCGCGGCAGCCGGGCTGTCATGAAATGGTGGATTGCATAATGTCAGGTCCAGATAATCACCCGGCTTGATCACGCCGTGAAAAATCGCCTGCGGCTTTTGCTGAGCCCGCAGACTTAACTGCCGTTGCAGAGCGTTTTCCTCGATCAGCACAGCAGCATTGGTCAGCGCCGTTGTATCGATATCGCTGCCGATCGCCTGCCAGCGCAAAGCTGTTGCCGCCAGCAAGCAATAAATCAGATTGGCACCACAACCAATATCCAATAGCTGTATCGCACTGGCCGGGACTTTTTTGCCCTGATGACTATCAGTCAGCAAATCCTGCAGATAAAGCAAATAATCCAGCCGCCCCGGCACAGCCGGACACAGATATCCCGCCGGGATCTGGTAGTGTTTCACACCAAATTGCCATTGTAAAAGCGCGGTATTCAGCAGCTGCACTGCCTCGGGATCAGCAAAGTTCAGCGTATCCCTGCCATCAGGCGTGGTTTTCAGGTGCGCGGTCAGGCCAGGTTGCAGCAACGCTAACTCTGCCAGCGGATAAGGTGCCGCAAACGGATTGCGCGGATGTAGGGTGGTTTTGGTCGGGGTCATCAAGAAGTACTGGTGACCTGCGTGCTACCACATGAGCGCCGCACAATCATTTTCGGTTCAATTTCAGTCTGGCTGATACTTTCTTGCGCAATCAGTTTCAACAGGTTGACCACTAACATTTCACCAGCCAGCGTGGTGTTTTGCTGAATTGTCGTTAATGGCGGCGTACAGAAACTGGCCATTGGAATATCGTCAAAACCAACCACCGCTACATCTTCCGGTACGCGCAGACCCGCGGCCTGCACCGCGCGGATCACGCCGATCGCGATCAAATCACTGGCGGTAAAAATTGCACGCGGACGATGTCCGGCGGCAAATAACTGTTGAGTCGCACTGTAACCTGCCTGCTCAGTAGAAATCGCATCAAATTGCGGCACATCCTGTGGGCGAATACCATGTTCTGCCAGTACGTCAATATAGCCCTGATAGCGCTCAAAAAACTCCGGCGCATGATCGGAAGCAATGCCAATAAACGCAAAACTGCGATAGCCAAGTTCCAATAAATGCGTCGCCGCCTGACGGCCACCTTCCCGGTTGTTACTGCGGATAGTGAACTCAGGATGTCCCTCAACCTGCGCTCCCCAGCAGACAAAATGGGTTTGCTGGGCTAGTAGTTGCTGCAGCTTTTCTTCGTAGTCGATGTAATCGCCATAGCCAAGTAAAATAATGCCATCTGCCTTTTTACTATCTTCATAATCAGCATGCCAATCATTGCTAAGCTGCTGAAAAGAAATCAATAAATCATGACCACGTTTAGTACAGGCCCGGGTGATGCTGCCAAGCATCGATAAGAAAAACGGATTAATTTGTGAATCGTCGACGGTAGGATCTTCAAACAATAACAATGCCAGCGTGCCGCTGCATTGTTTCCGCAGATTACTGGCATTTTTGTCGACTTTATAATTCAGTTGTTTGGCGATCGCGAAGATTTTATCTTTGGTTTCCTGATTGACCGCCGGACTATCCCGCAACGCTCGGGATACTGTCGATTGTGACACGCCCGCAAGATAGGCAATATCAAACGAAGTGGCTTTTCCTTTCATACCGCAAAATTCCCCATAGGCCTGCAACGCCAGGTTACCGCGGGTCTGTACAATCGCGCGAAAAAAACCATGCGCGGTCAGACCTGACATCAGGCTGCTAAGGTGCCACAACAGGCTGCTGCGGGCAAGCAAACTGGCCGCATAAAAACCTGGCTGCGGCCAGTATCAGGAATTACTTGCAGTGATTTGAGCGGGTTCGGTGCTGAGCTGCTGAGCCAGCGGATTGACTTGTGGTTGGCTGACATGCTGGGAAGGCGATGTATGTACACAAGATCCCAGCAAATTCAGCACCAGAAAAGCCATGATCTGTAGCCGGCAAAACCGCCCTGGGGCAGGTGCATCAAATTCGTTTTGCACTGTGTTTCTCCATTCACAAAGCGTCGGGCCAGTCTATGCAAGACAACCGGATGCTTCTGTGACAATTCCCCGGCCAATTTGTGAAACAATGTTATTTTTGCTGCCTCACATCTGCCGCGATGCTAAAGTGCCGACAATTGCAGCACCACAGGCTCTGGTCATGATGTTACGAGCATTGTACTTAATTATTCTGGTTTTGGGTGTTTCTACACCTGTACAAGCCGACTGCACGGCCGCCAACGAAACGGAGCCATGTATCGCCAGCGAGCAATGGCAGTTTAGTCTGGCCATGGGCGCCGGATACCGTTCCAATCCACTTCATGGTGGCCACAATATTCCGCTCTGGCTGATGCCAGATCTCAGTTATTACGGCGAGCACTGGTTTTTTGACAATGCCACGCTCGGTTATAGCTGGGAACTTGGACCAGACCTGCAACTCAGCCTGGTCAGCCGCTTTAACGAGGAACAAGGGTATTTCCGTCGACGGTCTCCCGTCAACCTGTTTGAATCACAATTTATCTCTGATATGGGTGTGGCAGGTCCAGTACAAAAAGTTGCGACGAAACAAGAACTTTCTATTTCACAAGCAGACAAAAGACCATTAGCACTCGATGGTGGTCTGCAGCTCAACTGGTTTTTGCCGGGACTGCATCTTAAATTGAACTGGTGGCACGATATCAGTCAGCAATATGATGGTCAGCATCTGCGGATGGCCGCCAGCACAGGCTGGCATAGCCGGATTGGCGAATGGCAGCTTGGTGCAGCACTGGCATGGAAGGATCAGCATCTAATGCATACTTATTATGGTCTGAACGCACAGGAAGGTGACGGTCTGGAATACCGTGCCGAGGCCAGCTGGCAACCTGAAATCAGTCTGCAATGGCAATATCCGCTCACTGAACGCTGGCAATTATTAAGTTTATGGCGTTATCGCTGGCTTAATGCAGATGTGGCAATACCGGCCGAGCCCGGCAGGATGCAGAGTCCATTGTTACAGGAGTCTGCGGTTAAAAGCTGGTTTGTCGGCTTCAGTTACCGGTTTCTCTGATGCGGGCTGTGGTTTTGTTCACGATGCTATGGAGCGGTCTGGTGCAGGCGATGCAGTCAGATGCGCAATGTGATCGCGCTTTGTGTTGGCAGGTGCAGCCTGTGGTTTGTATCGCCAACCAGACTGCTGATAGCTGTGCGCTGGACTTTCAGCTGTCATGGCAACATCCCCAACCCATTTCTGTCTGCGCAGAGCTGGCCGGACAATCACTACATTGCTGGCAGCAACAAACATCTGGTCGGCTGCAATATCAAGCGCAACTGGACGGGCCGGGCCAACTTCACTTGCTGGTCGATGGCAAGATGCGCCTGAGCCGGCAGTTATCGGTTTTAAGTCGTCAACCGGATCGCAAACGCCGGTTAGTCGCCCCCTGGAGTGTGTTCTGATGAGTAAAATCCTGTTAGTCGAAGATGACCAACGTCTGGCCAGCCTGGTGCAGAGCTTTTTGCAACAACACGGCTACAGTGTCCAAGTCTGTGACAACGGCCTGCAGGCCGAACAAGCCTGTAAAGAATTTGGCCCGGAGTTGGTCGTGCTGGATTTGATGTTACCTGGTCTCGATGGCTTCGCTGTCTGCCGGGCGTTGCGAGGCTGGTACCGCCAGCCCATTCTGATGCTGACTGCCAAACAAAGTGATATCGATCAGGTGTTAGGACTGGAACTTGGCGCTGATGATTATGTGATTAAACCGGTCGAACCTCGGGTGCTACTGGCCCGCATTCATGCGCTACTGCGGCGCACGCAAGGTGGCACCTCAGCAGATCAGCAACGTCTGGAATTTGGCAAACTGAAACTGAATCAATCAGCCCGCGAGGCCTACTATGCGGAGCAGCTGGTCGAGCTGACCAGTTACGAGTTTGACCTGTTGTGGATGTTAGCTAAACACGCCGGTCAGACCGTGCGGCGTGAAGCTATTCACAAACAAATCATCGGCCGTGAATACGATGGCCTGGATCGCACAGTTGATGTGCGTGTGTCGCATTTACGCCGGAAACTGGGCGACAACGCTGAAACGCCGTTTCGGATCAAAACAGTCTGGGGCAAAGGCTATCTGTTTGTCGCCGACGCCTGGAACTAAACATGCGCCGGTTATTCCTGCGATTTTATCTGTTTATCTTATTGGTGTTACTGGCGATCGGCTGGTCGGTCGAACGGTTGTGGGAACAAAGCCAGAGCCCGGAATTGCCTGGCTGGGTTGAATTACTCGGGCAAAGTCTGGCCTACCAGTTGACGACACCGGATCTCAGTGCCGAACAGGTTGCCGCCCAACTGAATTTGCCACTGCAGTCGCTGCCCGCACAAAGTATTGCGTGGTCTGAAGCCGAACAACAGGCGCTGGAGCGTGGCCAGCTGGTGCCTCTGTTCAGTGATAACCAGGTGTACTTTTATCAGACGCAGCAAGATCAACTGCTGCAGTTTGGTCCGGTGCAGGTGGAAGCGCCGGTACACAACACTTACCTGTTTACTCTGTTATTTTTTCTGTTGCTGGGTGTCGCGCTGGCCGGCTGGCTCTGGCCGGTGGCCCGCGATATTGAGCGGCTACAACGGCAGTTACACCAGTTTGGTCAGGGCATGCAATTGCCAGATCCACCGTTACCAGACAGTTCCTTACTGGCGCCTATAGCCCGCAGCGTGCGGCAAATGGCCAGCCAAATCATCCGGTTGATGTCGCTGCAGCGTGAAATGACCCATGCAGTATCTCATGAACTGCGCACCCCATTGGCACGCCTAAAATTCGCGCTGGAGTTACAGCCTTTGGCTGACAGCGAAAAACAGGCGATGCAACAAGATCTGGCCGAACTTGACCAGCTGGTCGACGAAATGCTGGATTACGCCAGACTCGAAGCGCAAACCGTACGGTTGACTTTTGAAGAGGTTGACCTGGTGGAACTACTGGAAAATCTGCTGGAAAAGCTGGCGCCGTTACCCGGGGCCCCGATCTTGCTACAACGCCCGGCCCGGTTGCGCTGGACCTGTGATGGTCACTATCTGGAAAGGGCCCTGCAGAACTTGCTGTTGAATGCCAAACGATATGCCCACAGTCAGGTGATGCTGACCGTGCAGCTGCACGGCAACCGGCTGCAATTGGTGGTGGAAGACGATGGCCCGGGCATTCCGCCAGACCAGCGTGAAGCCATATTGCAGCCTTTTGTCCGCGTCGATCAAAGCCGCAGCCGCGATAAAGGTGGTTTTGGCCTGGGACTCGCAATCGTCAGCCGCATCGTCGGCTGGCATCAGGGTCGGTTATCGATTGATGATTCACTGCTTGGCGGCGCCCGCTTCAGCCTGTCATTGCCGGCAGAGCCAGCCGGCAGCAAAAAAAAACCGCGGTCTGAATAACCGCGGTTTTACTTTTATCCTGAATAATCTGTCGGATTACAACCCGAGATTGGCGAGGAAATCATCATCTACAGCACTGCCTGCGGCCGGCGTTGCATCGGCACTGGGCTGACTGTGTGCATTGGCCAGAATGTCGTCGACGTTTTCTTCTTCCGCCGTTTCAAAGTCATGCAACTGAATAAATTCAGTTTTATCCATCGCCAGTTCGAGATAAAAAATATTGTGCAATGGCGTGTTAAAAGTGACGCGGCGCGCTTGCGGCTGATCCAATTGAGTATTGATCAGGATCTGCACCTGCTTGTTGATCGCCATCATTTTTGGCTGGCTCTGATTGATCGACGTCTGCAATTCCTGCCGCACGCGATTGGTAAAGTCGCCAACGATTTGGTTCATCAGCTCCCCCATCACGTTACCGACTTCGTCTGACGTGTGGAACTGTGCCAGTTCAGTTTCCGGCATTCCCATACTCATCATATATTTGCGGTAGATTTCCATCGCGGCTTCTGCCGTGAAGTTAATCACCACCAGACCAGAAAAACCTCCGTCAAACAATACAAAACAGCCTAAATCCGGACGTAAGCAAGTTTTGTGGATCTTTTGCACCATCGGAGAATAGGCGATTTGCGAATTGCCGGCGGCGGCAAACACCTGTGTGACCGACGCACAAAGCGTAATCAACACATCATCGGTGTTCAGTACTTTATTCTTTCTCATGAAGGCTCCTGTTTGGGCCAGATTTCAGCTGCGTGATTATCAGCAGGTCTGATAGTCACAGAAACACCGCATCAATTAAAAAATGGTGTTCCAGAACAACTTAGCAGATGGACGTCGTTCTGGAATACTATGCCAGCAAGCTGCAAGGCGCAACTTTGTTATGCAATTCCGCTGCAACGCCACTACCGCATTGTGCGTCGGCTGTGTAACAAAAACCGGCAGCGGCTGCGTCTTCCCTTCCCGTCGGGCAGGAGTTCAGCTATGGTGTAGTTTTGCCACCCAAGCGCCAGTACAGAGACCAGTGTGGATGACCACCGATCCCAAGACTCCCGTTGAAAATAGTTATAGCAAGAACTTAGGTAAGCTTATCAGCGGTTTACTTTCGGGTTCCCGCTTTCAGCTATCCATCTATGGCACAGCAGCACGTTTTTTCAGTCGCGATGAGCAGGACAGCGCCGAAATAGCCGCGTTGCAGCAAGTCTGGGAACACAGTCAGGCACAACTGGCGCATGCCAATCGCAAAACCGAAGCGTTGTTGATTGCCGACGTTCAGCAAAAACGTCAGCAATTGTTTGACGCCGAATACCGCTATGAGCAACTACAGCAGCAGCGATATGGGCAACTGTACCTGTTGTGTCAACAACTGCTGGAACTGACCGAAGGCCAAACCCGCCAGGAAACCATTCTGCGTTCATCACGTCTGCTCGGCACATTACAACTGCTGGCGCCGAGTGAAGGTGACGGTATGGCGGCGATGCAACAAAAATATAAGCCGTTTTACAAAGCAGTGCTGAGCCTGCGTCTACTGGATCATTTGCTCGAGCAAAACCTGATCACCAACAGTTATATTCTGAAAAAAAACACCCAACGCCAGCAGATGCTGCAGTTGCCGGACCAGCAGGCTTATTGTCCGTTTCGCGATGACGTGCAAATCCCGCTGTTAATGGCGGTATTGCTGCAGGATGTCGGCCATTACCATCCTGATGCGATGCGGTTGTTACAGGCCGACGGTAGTCAGCCCAGCTATCGCCTGCAATTCAGCAACACAGAGCGGCAGGAATTTCTCGAGATAAGCTTACAAGCCAGCGTGCGTTTTCTGCTCAAAGGTATTGGCGTGCCAGCCTACCGCGGCAATTCAAAAAGCGAACGTGCGGAATATCAGCAGAACGAGCAGGAAAAAATGGCTTTCGCTGCCACAGTGCTACGCACTGCCGCTACGCCCGGTTCCGGTGTTGGCAATCTATTACGTATTCCACAGGTCTATGCCTCAGCAGTGCTGCCGGGTCGCGCCCGTTTTGTCTATGAATCACTGCCCAAAGTCGCTTTGATCTTAAAAAATGGTGCCCGCGCCGGTCAGTATGACGAGCGGATGGTCGACCAGCTGTTGACCATCACCGGCATTTTCCCACAAGGCTATGGCATAGTTTATTTGCCGAAAGATAAAACCAATGCCAGCGCTGAGCGCTACGAATTTGCCATCGTCAATTCGTTATATCCGCCGAGCCCGGAAACGCCACTCTGTCGCGGTGTGACACGCAATTTGCGCTATCGCACTTCCGGCACCAACCTGGCGGTCAGTGTCGAACACAATTTGTATTTTAAACCAGCGCGGCAAAAGCTGGCGGTGATCCCGGAAGCGCGTTTGCAGGAGATCCTCAGCAAGCTGTCATCGAGTTTCGAACCGGCACAATTGCGCCATTTTCTGCCACGCAGCTGGCACCCTGATGAGTTTTTTGCCGATCCGAAACATCAGAATTTGTGGAACCGTAACGAACTGCAACAAAACTAATTCCTCAAAGTGAATCACTGCTATGACTTCTGAACGTGAAAAAATGGCGCAACAACAATGGTTCGACCCGCGTGACCGCGAACTGGCCGAATTGCGTCGCCGTGCCAAGCAGCTGTGTCGTCAGATGAATGACCAAGGCCCTGAGCCATTTAAAGCCCATCAGCAACTGGCCAGACAGCTGTTTGGCAAAGTCGGTAGCTGTTATATCGAGCCGGATTTCTGGTGTGATTACGGCGTGAATATCGAACTTGGGCAGCGTTTTTATGCCAATCATCATTGTGTATTGCTGGACGCCGCCACAATCCGGATCGGCGATGATGTGATGCTCGGCCCCGCCGTGCAGATTTATACCGTCAGTCACCCGCTGGCTGCCAGTGAGCGGATCACCGGCGTGGAACAGGCGTTGCCGGTGCAGATCGCAGATAAGGTCTGGATTGGTGGCGGTGCTATTATTTTGCCTGGCGTTTGTATTGGCGAAGGCGCCGTGATTGCGGCAGGCAGCGTGGTCAACCGTGATGTAGCTCCCTACACGCTGGTGGCAGGACAACCGGCGCGGCTGATCAAAGACCTGCCGCGCTGAGCATTGCACACAGTAGAGCGCATCTGACAATTCACAATTATGCGTGGAAGCGTCGATTTCCTTTCGGCTTTTACGATCATTAAAACGTTATTGATGCGGTAAAATATCAGTTTTTCCGAACAGAGAAAGACTGAGATGGCGAATCGTCCCTCACTGGCGCTGATCGCGCTGTTTGCCTCAGTGGTGGCAATAACCCCACTAGCGATTGATATGTATCTGCCGGCGATGCCGCTGTTAGGTCAGGCGTTGCAGACCGATGCCGGCGCTGTGCAGCAATCCCTTAGTATCTTTCTGGCGTTTTATGCGATTGGCATGCTGCTGTTTGGTCCGCTGGCTGACGCGATTGGCCGGCGTGCACTGGCCCTGTTTGGCCTGACTGGTTTTATCGCCAGCAGTATCTGGCTCAGCCAATGCACCACTATTGAAAGTTTCCTTGTTGGTCGCGCCTTGCAAGCATTCTTTGGCAGCGCCGCCACCGTGGTGGTACCGGGCATGATCCGCCAGCTGTATCAAGAGCATACCGCTAAAGGCATGTCCTATGTGTCAATGATGATGATGCTGGCCCCGCTGCTGGCGCCGGCGATTGGCAGCGGCGTGCTCAGCATCGCCGACTGGCGCTGGATTTTTCTGGCATTGGCCGGTTATGGCTTGTTGATCTTGCTGTGCAGCTGGCAATTCTTCCCGGCGACGCATCCGGACAGCAAACGCAAACCGGAGTTTTTCAGCGCTTATCGCACGGTATTAAGCCGCAACATGGCGCAGCCGCTCATCGCCGTATCGATGTTCGCCTCGTTCAGTTTTTTCTGCTTTCTAACCGCAGTCCCCTTTATCTACATCGGTCATTTCCACGTGGATACCACCACCTTCAGTCTGCTGTTTGGCTGTAATGTGCTGGCGCTGATCGCGGCGAATTTTGCCAATGCCCGTCTGGTGGTGGCGCAGGGCAGCGCACGTTTACTGCAGATTGCCTTCGTCAGTGCTTGTGTTTGGGCCTTACTGCTGACATTGCTTGGTATCATTGATGCGCCGTTATGGGCGGTCGTGACGGCCATTATTCCACTGATGGCGAGCCTGGGGATCTGTGCTACCAACGCCGATGCGCTGATCCTGATGGAATTCCCGGAGCACTCCGGCACCGCCACAGCAGTGATTGGCACCTTGCGCTTTGGAGCTGGGGCGGCAGCCGGACCCTTGTTAGCGCTCGGCGGCCAGACGTCGGTACTGCCATTTGCCGTGCTGATGCTAAGCGGTGTCTGCGGCATGGGGCTGGCGTTGTGGTTCAGGCGGGTTCGCTGCGCTATGCGGACTGCCTGAGGTGTTGTTGCAGTAACAACACGATATCAGCGCTTTTACGCAGCAACCGCAATTGCTGGAACAACACTTCCGCTTGCGGATACTGCAAACGCAGATAACTGAACCATTGTTTGATGCGGTTGCTGTAATACAAACCTTTATCGCCGGCAATTTCGTACTCGGAGTAACGCATCAGCATCTCCAGCACCTGCGGCCATGGCAGCAGTGGTACGCCGTCACGAATGCGCAGCGCCAGGTTCGGCTGCGCCAGCGCGCCACGCCCGAGCATAATATCGCTGCTGCCAGACTGTTGCCGGCACAGCTGTGCATCGGCTGGTTGCCAGATCTCGCCGTTGGCGATCACCGGGATCGTAATGACTTTGCGGATTTCGGCGATCCAGGGCCAATAGGCCGGTGGCCGATAACCATCCGCTTTAGTACGCGCATGCACGGTCAGTTCAGAGGCACCAGCTTCAGCAAGCGCGCGGGCGTTATCCAGTGCCAGACTGGTATCATCAAAGCCAAGCCGCATTTTAGCAGTGACCGGAAACTCCGCCGGCACCGCAGAACGCACAGCCTGCATAATGCGGTACAACGTCTCGGTTTCTTTCAGCAGCACCGCTCCGCCTTTGCTTTTGTTCACCGTTTTAGCCGGGCAGCCAAAATTCAAATCGACGCCAGGCGAACCAAGCGCCACCGCCCGCGCGGCATTTTCAGCCAGCCATTCCGGTTCCTGGCCAAGCAGCTGCACCCGCACCGGTGTACCCGCCGGCGTTTTTCCGCCATTGAGCAACTCCGGACAAAGCCGGGTAAACACCCGGCGTGGCAATAGCTGGTCAACCACCCGGACAAATTCGGTGATGCATAAATCAAAGCCACCGATCTGCGTCAACATGTCGCGCATCAGATGGTCGACAACCCCTTCCATCGGGGCCAGAATAATCCGCATATTTGCGCCATTTCTCGGAAAAAGGGCGACATTTTAGCCAGAACCGCCGACAATTACCAAATATGCAGATAAGACCAGTCTGTCAGACTGAATGCCGGATAATTATGGTAGCGAGCTGCCATGTTGCTCTCCGACAAATACCTGTGGAATTGATGTGTTGAAACAACTGATTTTAATGGTGATGGTACTCGTAGGGTTTGCCTGTCCGGCTGACGCACGGGCAAAAGCTGACTCCATTTGCCCAAAACCGTTGCGGGTCCATTTGGATTTGCATGCACCGTCAGCCTACTACGACACCAGCGGGCAGCTACGTGGCATGGACGTTGAGATGGTACAGGCGATCATGCAGGCTGCGGGTTGTCAGTGGCGCTGGCATGTCACACCGATGACCGGCGCCAGAATTATCAAAAGTCTGCAGGACGGCGATATTGATCTGATGATCCGGGCTTCGAAAACACCAGACCGTGACCGTTTTGCCTGGTTCAGCCAGCCGTACCGGCAGGAAATTGTCGGGTTGTACGCCAGAGTCCATAGTGATTTACCACAAAGCCTGACACTGGCTGACGCTTTGCGACTGGGATTGCGTTTGATTGGCCCCGCCAGTGGCTGGTATGGCATCGAGTTCGAACAATACCGCAACCGATTTCGCCAGGAAAAACGTTACACCGCCTATCCGGATGCCAAAATCGGCACCGAGCAGCTATTTGCCACGCCCAGTCGCGGTGAACTGGTGCTGATCGACGCCGATCTGTTTTATCATTTTGTTGGCCCGGATCGGGTGATGGATATCCGTCAGGCCAGTCCGAACCTGCACATTACACCGGCGCATCTGATGGCAAGCCAGAAAACCGTTGGCCCCGCGACGATGGCGGCACTGAATAAAGCCATCCGGCGGCTGCAACAAAGTGGTGAATTACAACAGCTGGAGCAAAGTTACCGGCCCCAATTATTGCGCGACCAGCTTGATGGACAAGCAAAGCTGGGCGCGGCGCACAGGATCCGCTAAAATAGCTTTCTTTAAGATTTATACCGGAACCCTGCCATGTGCTCAGCCAAAGCCCTGAAGAAGAAAATCGCCAAACGTGCCAAACAAAAGAAAAATATTCAGGTCAAAAACTCAATCCGGCTGAAACATAAAGCCAGTGCCGAAGCCGATGTTGCCGCAGCAACCACTGCAGAGCCTGAGCAAGTCGCATCCACTGACCATGTTGCCGTTACGCCGGCGACGACTGAGGCCTGAGCGCACGTAACTGAATTTGCACCAGCGCGTGGTCACTACTGTAACCATCGCGCGCAAACTCCGGCCGGACTAAATGCTGATCAACCACCTGATAAGCACTGACTTCACCACAAGCATGATGATGGCGCGGATCAAACGCCGCCGACACCAACAAATAATCCAGAACTTGCCCGGCCGCGCCATGATAATGGGTTGCGGGTCTGGTTCCAGCCACCGCTAAATCAGCACTGTCCTGCAGCATAAACAATGGTCGTTGGCGGCGATCTACTGCCAACAGTGGCTGCAATAATGCTGAGCTCAACACATCGTTAAAATCACCGGCCAGCACTAACGGCTGGGCCTGACAGCGTGTGGCCAGTGCCTGCGCCAGCAAGGCCGCTTCATGGCCACGTTGCAGCTCTGAGACCCACAGCGCGAGCGCAGCATCCGTTAGCTCCGCCGGGCGGCGTGATTTTAAATGCACTGTGGCGACAAACAGCGGGCCAAACTGTGGGGTCTGGATTTGCACCAGAAGCGGACTGCGACTGAACTGGAAGCTCGCTAACCCCAGCTGCTGCAGCGCGGCCGGACTGGCCGGGATCGTTTCAGTACTGAGAATTGGATAACGGCTGGCAATGGCCACTACTGGTTTAGTAAAAACATGATCGTCGACCAGAACCGGCGTCTCCACTGTGGCAAACCAGTGATAACCCAGCGGGCTTAATAGTTGCTGCAAAGCATCGACCGAGAACACTTCCTGCAGCGCCAGCACGTCTGGCTGTTGTTGTTGCAGCAAGTTTTTCAGCCAGTTAGTTTTTTGCTGCCACTGCGCCTCGGTATAAATATTGTCCCACTCATAACAAGCCAGCGGAGGCGCAGCAAAATTTAACAGGTTTAACGTCGCAACACGCAGATCAGTCATGTCCGGACTCCTCAAATCGGACGCTGGCGAATCTCAGCAAAATAACATAAACCCGCTGCTGTGCTGCAGCTTAATGCACCCGGATGGCCGGGTTAATCAGGAACAACAAGCGGTCCAAATTGAGTTTGTCGTAGGGCATAAAGCGACTGGGTTTGCCGGGCCTTTCGATGAGCAACGCTTGTTCCAGAAAAGTCAGGCAGGCATTGCAGGTATGAATTTTTTGACCATCCACGTCAAACCGGCATTGGCTTAACTGCAGGAACTGTATGATCCGGCTGCGGATTTTTGACATCATCAAGATTTCCCTCCTTTTATCACCAGTGTCTGATGCGCAACCAGACACTGGTGTGACTGAGGAAAACCACTGCAGTTCCCGCTTATTTTATGGTCAGACCTGTCTACTTTTGGTCAGACCGTGCTGCAACAGCCACCGGCTGCAGTTCCAGCCACAGATCATCCATCACTTTGGGTGCGTCCAGACTGGACGCTTTGAAATTCCACGGCGAAGGCGTCAGCCCGATCTCGCGCAGCACGCCTTCACCGGTTTTATCCCAGCTCGACAGATAAATTTTTGCCCCGTCCCAGCCCGGCAGCCCGAGCGCAGCGGCATCGTATCGGATACGAATGAGGCCTTTAGCTGCATCCACCTGCAGCTGCGGCGCGGCACCGAGCTTTTTGCCGGTCTCGCCGCGGTTGGCGCCTTCGGCATTAAACACCGAATTGCCCCAGCCAAACAGGAAATGCCCCAACTGCCAGTTCAGCTGCTGTGGCATCGTTCGTCCTATCCCGGGTAGCTGGCGGGCCGACGGCAACTGTGACGCGCCAGGCAGATGGAAAAATAGCGCCAGATGTACATTGTCAAATCCGTTGGCCGGCGCCCAGAACTGGCTGATTTGCTGCATTTGCAGTTCCAGCTCCAGCACATTGCCGCCGGCCCGGGCCCGCAGTGCGCGGATATCGCGTTGCTGCTGCGAATGTTGTTGGGTCGGGCCGGCGTAAATGCCGTCAAACCCATGATCATCGCCAACCGGATCTGTCACATCGGCTTGCCAGCTGGCATTGGACACTTCGGTCTGAAACTGCCATTCGCGGCTCAGTGCGCCGGTTTCAGGCTGATAGAGTTGTAATCGCTGCTGTTGCCGGCCTAAATCCCGCACCGGCAGTAAAAACCGGAAGGAGCCATCGGCAGCGGCCCGGATTGCGGGCAGTTGGTGTAGCTGCCCGTTCAGCACCGGCAGGATCGCCTGTTGCGGCTTATCGGTGTGGCCACTTAACCAGACATCCTGTTTTAGTGTGCCTTGCGGCAACAACTGCCACTGCAATACCGCAGTGCTGCTGAGCGGATTAACACTGCCGCCGGCCTGTGGTTGCAGCACCAGCACGGCACGGCCAGGCAGTTCCAGCGTCAGTTCGCCAGCGCTGTTGGGTTGTAGTGGCGCCGACAATGCGCCCGGACTTTGCCACAGTACCTTGACGTTTTGACTACCCAGCGCCAACGCACTGAGCAGGCGTGGACTATCAGCAGTGTTCATCACCACCATTGCGCTCTGACCGGCTGCGCGCATCTGATACGCCAGAATGCCGGCGCCCTGCGCATCGGCTTGTAGCAGCTTAAACTCGCCACGGCTGAATAATTTGTGCTGTTTGCGTAAATCCGCTAGCTGGCGAATCTGCTGATACATGCTGTGCTGGCGGTTAAATGCATCGCCCTTCGCGCCCCAGCCACCGGCAAACATCGCCTGCCGCGTTTCGGGCAGCAGCTGTTCATCGCCCTGATAAATCACCGGAATACCGGGAATGGTAAACAGCAAAGCATAAGCCTGCAGAAAAGCGGCTGGACTGCCCGCCGCCAAAAAACGTTTGGTATCGTGATTATTCAGAAACGTTGGTAACAGGTGCGGCTGCGGAAACTGACTGACATGTTGCTCTAACCGATAGCCGAGCTGCGCCGGCGGCTGACCTTCAGCCAGTACCTGATTCAGCTCAAAATACAGCGGAAAGGCAATGACAGAATTCAGCTCAGGCTGCTCACTATTACCGAGAAAACGCCGGATTTTCTGTTCGCCGTCGGCCTGAAACGGTTTAGACGCTTCAAACACTTCGCCGAAGGCCAAAAAATGTTGTTTGCCCAGTTCACGCGCTTTGGCCAGCACGCCATCCGGCGCATGCAGGAAATCCTGCCAGAATTCGTGTTCAACATACTTGGCGGTATCAATGCGATAGGCGTCTACACCGGCCTGCTCCAGCCAATACCGGTAGCTATGCTTGAGCGCCTGATGCACCCGCGGATTGCCAGTGTTCAGGTCCGCCAACGTTGCCAGCTGATAGTTAAATTCCTGCCCCGGTACGGTCGGATCGCTGATCGGCGGCGTCCAGTGATAAATATTGGCTTTGGCCTGAGCTGGCTCTAAGCGGTTGATTTGGTCAAACGGCGGCTGCAGCGGCGCCGGTTGTCGACTGTTTGTGCCTTCATACAACACAAAGTTTTTCGCAGTATCTTTGACATCATAAGGCCCGTCGTAACCGAAGAAATTACCGGTATGATTGACCACAATATCCTGGATCAGATACATACCACGGCCATGCAATGCCCGCGACAACTGCTGGTAGTCCGCCAGCGTGCCGTAGTGCGCATCGATGTTGGTAAAGTCAGTGGCCCAATAACCGTGATAGCCGGCATATTGCGCTTTTTCACTCCACCACTGATTCGCCACCGGCGGTGTCAACCACAGCGCCGTGGCACCAAGACCCTGAATATAATCCAGTTTCTGCTGAATACCCTTGAGGTCACCACCACTGTAATGGCTGGATTTTGCCGGATTAAACTCGCCGGCGCCCTGATTGTTGTTGGTGGGGTCGCCGTCAGCAAAGCGGTCGGTCAGCACAAAATAAATTACCTGATCGCGCCAGTCCGGTGACGGTACCTGTAAAGGACCGTCATTGGCCTGAACACCGCAACAGGCAGCCAGCATCAACACAGCAGCAAAACAGTTTTGGCCTGTTGCCATCTTCGCCTCAGCGCGTACAGAAATTGATAAAGTCCTGATGCGGCGGCATCCGGTTCACGGTCACTTGCATCACCGCTTTGAGATTATCCAGCAACTCTTTGAGCGCCTTCTCATCAATAGCGTTCGCCATGCTGTGATAGTCCGCCGGTATCACGCCCTGCCCAATCATCACTTGTTGCCAGGCGATTTCAGAAAACAGTTCGTCCTGCTCGCGCTGCACCATGCCACTTTCACGGAACATCGCCATTTTGCGGCGCAAACTTTCGGGTACGTCCATCCGCGCGCAGTCCAGCCAGTATTGGCTGTCGGTACGTTCGTTCAATTTGTAATGCAGGATAATAAAATCACGGATCTGCTCAAACTCGACCTGAGATAAACGGTTGAATTCATCGCGCATCGCCGGGGAAATACCGTTATTGGGAAAGAACTTCAGCAACCGTAAGATCCCGGACTGGATCAGATGAATACTGGTTGATTCGAGCGGCTCGAGAAAGCCGCTCGACAAGCCAATGCTGACTACATTGTGACTCCATTGCTTGCGCCGACGGCCAGTTTTAAACGAGATCTTCCGCGGCTCCGCCAGCGGTTCACCATCCAGATTAGCCAGCAAAGTCGCTTTGGCTTCTTCATCGGTGCAGTATTTTGAGGAATAGACAAAACCATTGCCGATGCGATGTTGCAGCGGAATGCGCCATTGCCAGCCTTTGGCATGGGCAATGGATTTGGTATAAGGCGTGATGGGGTCAACAGCTGCACAAGGCACCGCCAAAGCGCTGTCGGCTGGCAACCAATGACTCCAGTCTTCAAAACCAGTGTTGAGCGTTTTTTCAATCAGTAGTGCATGCAAACCGCTACAGTCGAGGAATAAATCACCATGAATTTGTTGACCGTCTTGCAGCACCAGGCTGGCAATATCGCCGCTATCGGCATGGCGCAACACTTGGCTGACTTTACCTTCGACCCGGCGCACACCGAGATTTTCACTGAACTGGCGTAAGAACTGCGCGTACAGACCGGCGTCAAAATGATAGGCGTAGGATAAGCCGGGCAAATTCACGCCGTCGATTTTATTCAGATGGGCAAATTTGTGTTGCACTGCCGCCTGATAGGCCAGCGAAAAATCCCAGAAATCATATGACATCCCCAGTTGCTGGCTGCGTACCCAAAAATGATGGAAGTTGCAGCTCGGAAACTCCTTACCGATACCGCCAAAAGCATGCATGTAGCGATCGCCAATCTGCCGCCAGTTTTCAAACTCGATGCCGAGTTTGATGGTGCCTTTGGTGGCCCGGACAAAAGCTTTTTCATCTATGCCCAAGGCTGCATTAAACGTCATGATCGGCGGAATGGTCGCTTCGCCGACCCCCACAATGCCAATCTCATCGGATTCAACCAGCGTGATGCTGATAGATTTGCCGAGTAACTTGACCAATAACGCCGCGCTGATCCAGCCGGCAGTACCGCCACCGAGGATCACGACTTGTTTAATTTGTTGGCTTTGTTGCATACACACTCCGCACTTACTTCAGGATGCTGACAGCATAAAAAAATTGCCCGGAGCAATTTTTAACAACGCGAAGCGTTGGTCCGTCCTTCTCTGTACATAAAAAAAGCCCCGGCGAACCAGGGCTTTGATTGTGGCAGAAATTACAGCTTGTAGCTGAAGCCTAACAGGTAGGTGCTGCCGTATTCCTGATAGTCACGGATTTTCAGCGCAGAACCTTGTGTCGACACAAATGGTTCGTCCGTTAAGTTCTGACCCTGCAGGAAGATAGACAGACCGTCGAGGTCTTTAAAGCCAGCTTCACCGAAGTCAAAACCGATTTGGGCATCGACAATCGTCTCGCCTTCGATATCCACTTGTTGAGTATCAAAACCGATACCGTAGACGTCGCCTTTAAAGTCACCGCGTTTACGCGCACTGACCCGGGCCTGGAAACCATTGCGTTCATAGAAAGCAGTGGCCGAAATAATTTCTTTCGACAGACCTGGCAGTTCGAAGTCTTTACCCAGCGGATCCTTAATATCCTGCTCGACTGCGGTATAGCTGGCGATCACACCAAAACCGTCCAGCACTTCAGTCACGATATTCAGTGGTAAAGTTACCGAGAACTCAGCACCCTGCAGCGTACCGCCACCACCATTCACTTTACCTGAACCGGTCGCACGTGAAGTTGCTGGCACCTTGCCAGTACTTGGATCTGCAACACCAGCTAAATCAACCTGATACTTACCGTCGAAGATCCACTCGTTCAGATCTTTCCAGAAATAAGCCACAGAGAAATAACCTTCATCAGAGAAGTAGTTCTCGTATGATAAGTCGATACCCAGCGCTTCTTTTGGCTCCAGCAGTGGGTTACCACCACTGATACTCCAGTTGTTGCCATTGCTGTCAACCTGCTGGCTGTAGGTCGCGCCCACAGAAGAGTTCATTTCATCCAGACGAGGACGTGACATCGTTTTAGCCGCGCCAAAACGTACTGATTGGTTTTCAGCGACATCAAAAATCAGGTTCAGGCTTGGCAACACATGGTTGAAGCTATGGTCGATGTCGGTTGGTGATGCAACGATCAAGCCGTTGACACTACCAAAAGCGGTGCCTTGTGAATCCTGTTCAGTTTTAACGTAACGCACGCCAACACTACCAGTCACCGGAATACCACCGACTTCAGCTTCTAAATCAGCTTGTGTGTATAACGACAGCACATCTTCGTTGACGGTCCAGGTTTTAAATGAGTGGCTCTGATTGGTCAGGCTCTCGGCGGTTAACACATAATAACCGTCGTTCAACATGGCACCAGAATCATAAGCAATCATGTTGCCCATGCCGATGAAGTCCAGATTGACAGTACCCATCCGGTACTTCTCAGGCACAGTGACCATGGCTGGAAAGTCTTTTAAAGTCATGAAGTAACCTTCAGACTTTTTGTCTTTTTCCCGGGTTTTAAATGACGCGCCATAATGCATCTTGGTAAACATGCCGGCATCTTCCAGCATCTGCGTCGCAGCCAGTTTAAAGGCGCTCATTTCGTCATCCACGGTTGGCGCGTTGATGAAACCGTCCTGTGCCGTGTTTTCATACAGATCGTTGCCGACCACACCAAATTTCTGGTTCAGAGCAGTACTCCAACCCCAGCTGCGTGGGCCACCCAACTTGATCAGGTTGTAATCACCGTAGTTCAGGCTTGGCGTAAACACAGCGCCAGAGTTGCCCGGACGGAATTCATAGCTCAGGTTGTCACCGACACCCAGTTTGTCACCACGACCAGTACCGGCGTAGCTTTCAAAGGACCAAATTTCGCGCTCTACAGACGAGTGGCTGGCGTCGAAGTTTAACGTCCAGTCATCGTTCAGGTTGTAGTCGGCGTTAAAACCAAACGCATTCATTTTGGCGTCGCGGTTTTCCAGATCGTTCCGTACGACCAGATATTCATTGCTGACTTTTGCTTTGGTCACAAAGCCGGTTGCCGGATCAACAGCAAGCGCTGAAGAGCCACGGTTGTAACCCCAAGCGAATGGGATCTCGATACCGCGCAGGATTTTCTCGTCAGAGAAATCAACATACAGCGCGTCAAACGTCATTTTCAGTTTGTCGTTTGGTGCTGCTTCAACCACTAACAGCGCTGAATCACGATCCAGCACAGATGAGCGCACAAACGGCTTGGCGCCACCCAATACAGCGTAGTTTTTGCCATCAACTGAAAAGTCTGGATAGCCCCAGGCGTTCCAGCGTTTTTCCTGGTTTGGCGAACTCATTTTTGAGTACGCAAAAGCGACGCCGATGGTGTCATTAGCGAATTTGTCGATGTACGAGAATGTGCCACGGGCACCGGCATCTTTACCATCCGGGTTCAGCTTGTCCAGGCTGGTCATTTCGTACTGGCCGTTGAACTGAATCGTGCGTTCGCGGCTTAATGGTTTGACCGTCTGCATGTCGATCACACCGGCGATGCCCTCGGCTTCCAGTGTGGCGTTTGGCGTTTTATATACAGTCACGCCGCTCATGATTTCAGACGGATATA
>JACCDS012184546.1_pt1 | contig 40098 bp, 46 predicted proteins | sample 7446441 | NCBI WGS metagenome assembly JACCDS01 (sample SAMN15323445, study PRJNA562643) | freshwater metagenome | isolation source: river surface water | place: USA:Blue River Watershed | collected 2017-08-17
AAGATTTACAAAAAGTAATAGAGTTAAAAGAACTTAATTATTTAAAAAAAGATTTTATAAATATAAATAAATTAATCAATAAACTATTAATAGCTGAAATAGATATAAATAATGAATATGTAAAAAAAGAAAACATAAATTTAATTAATAATGTATTAAAAAATTTAAATGAATTAAATAATAAATATAATGAAATAAATAAAAGGGAATATATAAAATTATTAAATAACAATTTTAAAAACATAAAATATATGTATTTCACAATATTTTTAAATATAATATTATTTTTATTAGTTTTTATAAATTTTAAAAATATAAAAAATGAAGAAATAGAGCTTGTAAATAGATTAAAAAGATATCAATTAATATTAAATAGTGCGCCAAATGGAATAGTTATAATTGATAAAGAAGGTAATATCGTTGAAATAAATAAAAAAGCATTGCAATTAGTAAGTTGGACAAGTGAAGATTTAATTGGTCAAAACTATAAAAAATTATTAATAAATAGTCATATTAATAATTTACTTGAAAATAAAGAAGTCGTATATAACAAATTTTTTAAAAAATCTTATTTAAAGGATTCAAATAATAAAGAAATAGAGATAGAAACATTTGTATCAAAAAATGAGATTGATAAAGAAGATTCAATTATAATGGTTGTAATAAAATAATATATTTATATTATTGACATTTTTTTATAAAAATATAAAATAAAAAAAAAATAAAATGGAAAATTAAAATGGAAAAATTTAAAATATTATTAACAATATCATTATTATGTATATCAAATTTATCTCATGCATTAGAACAAGGTGTGCATTTTTATAAAATAAAATTAAATGCAATCGAAACTAAAAAAGAACAAAATGATCAAAATTTACCTCCTATAATTCTAATACCTAATATAGAAGATATTGATAACGATGGTATTCCTGATCCAGAAGATCCTGATCATCCTTCAACGGATGAAAATAATTATTTATCATGGATAAATTTTTTAAATGCATTTTGTGGTATTTCTGTAACTGATAATACTGAGGTTAATAATCAATTATCAACAGGAAGTATTTATTGTGAAGGTTTTTCAAAAATGCCTTCTGAAGAATTAGCATCAATAAATATAAATAGTTTGCAATTATATGGAAATTCATTATGGACTGAAATTTCAGGCATTAGTAGTGTTAATAATATATATTCTTTGGTTGTAAATCCTAATAATACAAATTTAAACATAACAAAATTATCAGGTAAAAATTATAATCGTTTTATGGCTTGGAATATAAGTGGCGAATTAAATATAAATGTAAATAACTTATTGTGGTTATTTAATAGTTCTTTATCAAATGTTACAGTAGGAGATTTAACTAATTTTAGAGCTTCAATAAATATAAACGGATCTTATATTAATAGATTAAATATAAATAATTCAAATGAACTATGGGATTTAAATTCATCTTTTAATAGTGTAGTAAATAATATAACTATGAGTAATTACAATATTGAAAGATTATATTGGATGACAAGTAAAAACAATATAAATGAAGTCGCTTGAATAAAAGCAAAAGATATCAATATACAACCAGATAATTATCCTACATTAACAAATTTAAATGGTTTAAATAATTCTTTTTCTCAAGAAACGATAAATAATTTATATATAGGTGAGAATAATATTGAAGATTTTTCAGCGCTAAAAAATCTAAGAACAGTACAACAAACATTAAATATTATGGCAAATTCATTCGATATGAAAATTTTAGAAAATTTACAAAGAGTAAATGGTAATTTATATATAAATACAAGTAATATAAAAAGAAAAGCAGATTCAGAAAGTTCTTTGTGTCAAGGAATTTTAAATGGTAATATTAGAATAGCATCTTCTTTTTATGGAAACTACTCTAAATATTGTAATTAGATTATATAAAAAACAAAAATGTAAAAAAATACTTGATTAAGTATTTTTTTTCGTTTATAATAGCTATATATAAATAAAAAATTACGGAGAAAAATTATGTTTGATATATTTAAAAATTTATTTGGTAAAAAAGATGAAGTAGCGGAAGTTGTTATTCCTAAAAATACTATCAAAAAAGATATTTATACGGCAGAAACTGGTGATATTATTAATTTTGGACATAATGATTTAACTCAACTTATAGAACAAAGTTATAAAATAACTTCCCGTTTAATATTAGAGAGTAATAATCATAAAATGATATTTTTGGTTGCGAAAAGTACACCAGAATTACCAGTTATTTATATAGATATTACAACACATGAAGAACATATTACGATTTATAAAGAAGTATCGCCTGAAGATGTATTTTCATGTTTAGAAGAAGGAAATTCACCTGATTCTGAGTTCGCAAGTCATCTACTTCAAGAAAAAGAAGATAATGGAAGTTTTGAATTTGATCAAAATGGCGATGAAGAATTACTAAATCAAAATTGGTTTAATAAAAAACGTTATTATGTGAGGAAAAAAGGTGAATATAAACGCCTTGAAACGAAAAAGAATGTAACTGTAGCAGAAGGTAATAATGTTGAAGATGTTGAAGTATATTGGTTTGAAGCAGATCAAAGAGAATATAATTTTTTAACTGTATTAAGTGAAGGCGTTGGACATACAATTTTGTATGCTGGTAGACGAATTGAGCCGCATGATATAAGCAGCATCGATAGTCCAGAATAACCAGCGAAAGCTGGTTTTTTTTTGATAAAAGAGTTGATTTTTAATAAAAGATTGTTGTATAATAAGTAAATAGATTAATATTGGAGAGAAATTATGAATCATATTGTAGAAAGAAGAATGCAAAATTTAGTGATTTCAAAATTTTTAAAAACAGGTGTTGAAATTAAAATGTTATCATTGTTGGTTGATGCTATTGAGAAAAGTCAACCAAAAAATATTGAAAAGGTTTTAATTGAAAAACAGACAGAATCTCGTCAAATGGAATTAATTAATGTTGTGCAAACAAAATTTATTTCAGGTGAGAATCTATTAAAATTTGTAAATCAAAAAACAAATCATATGAGTTTTGAATCATTAAAAACTCATAAGTTAGTAGAATTAAATAAAATGATTCAAGAAGCTACAATTGAAGATATTATGTCTACCTTAAATAAAGCAGAAGTAAAAACTAAAAAAGTCGCTCCTCCTGCAAAAAGAAAAAATATAAAACAAAAAAATATTTCAAGTGTAGAAATTGTAGTTAAAAAATAATAAAAAGGAAAACTTCTTTGAGGTTTTCCTTTTTTTTTGGAGAAAAAAATGAAGCAAGTTATTTCAATTTTTATAATTTTAATTCTAATCAATTCATTATTTCTTGTAAAAGAAATGAAGGCAAATAATACAGAAAGTTTTCATAGAGGTTATATCAAAAAAATAGATAATATTCCAAAAGATTATAAATTACTTGTTACAATGGAATTAATTTATGATATAAATATAGAACAATGTCGTAAAATTTTTGAAAAAGATAATATAGCTAATACAAATTATGTAAATTGTAAAGAAATAGTTGATTTAATATCCGCCGATTTTGATAAAAACTAATCAATATTAACAAAAAATAAGCAATCAATTCAAAAAATAAAAAAAAAGCTTTACGAAACAAAAAAATAAGTTATAATAACAAAAAATCATATAAAACAAACGGAGAAAAAAATATGAGTATAGATCAAAATGAAGTTAAAGTTGAAAAATTAACAACAGAACAAAAAGTTAATATGTATCACACAAACAGGACAAAAAAAGCTTTATATGAAATAAACAATAAAAAAAATAAAATGGTCTCTGATTTTTTAGAAAGTGGTTTTTTAGATACTTCAACAAGACAATTAATTTTTAAACGAATGATTTCAGAAATTAATGTTGTGTCAAAACGTGGTTCTGATTTAGAATCAGCCGCATTTTGTTTATCAGCATATGAGGATTTAATTACAGGTATTAAAGAATTATTTGATGAAAGTAGAAAAATGGTAACTTTCTTTAAATATTACACAGGTAAATCTGAATTAACTAATGTGACTCAAACAGATGTATTAAATGTAATTGTTGCAATTTCAAAAAGAGATAGAAGTAATTTTGAAAAGTTAGGACTTAATCAATCAGTGCAAGAAAAATTAACTGAAACTGAAACAATTGAAGAGTAATTAAAATTATTCTAATTAAATAAAAAAGGAGCTGTTGCTCCTTTTTTATTGGAAATATATTCTAAACTCATTTATATAACCTCTCGAAGTAGTGCAAGAAATTAAAAATTTATCAGTTTCAAAAGTACTAAATGAATACGTTCTTATAGCATAATCAGACTTAGATCTATTTTTTAAATGTTGCCAAGCGTTAGTATTATAGTTCCAATAATAAAGTCTGCCATATGCACTATCAGGATGATAACAATAATTACCAAAAACAACTTTGTTAATTTGATATTTTTTATCATATGTAAAAACAAAGCTTTTTGCGTTATTGAAGTCTGCAATAGACCAAGTAGTTGATTTATCTACCATGTAGTTTATTTTTGAGTCATGATTTGCAGAATTAGCTCTTATAGTAACAGGTTTCAATCCATCGTATGCAAAAGGTGCTGGTTCTGGAACGATAGGCGTTTCAGGTTCAGGTGTTGGTTCTGGAACGATAGGTGTTTCAGGTTCAGGTGTTGGTTCTGAAACTATAGTTAAAGATTGACCATAAGTTTTAGGATTAAGTTTATAATAAATATTTGCTGCATCTAAATTAAAATTTAGTATAAATATAATAAATAACAAAATTAACTTTTTCATTTTTTTTCCTTTTTTATAAATAAATATATAATTATATTTTTAAAAGTCAATTATACTTTAAATATATTGACAAAAAAAAATCAATCAATTATAATGAATGATAATATTTTAAAAAGTTGAGTTTATGATAGATCATAATTTATTTAAATTACCAGAAAAGCCAAATAAATTAAAGTTCATTAGTATAAAAATTACTGATGAAATTGAGCTATTGAACATAAAAAAACAGAAAAGAAGTGTTGTAGAACAAGCATTATTCGCTTTAAATAGTAAACAGTTTATAGAAGGAATATTTTTTGCTTCTGAAATTTTAGATAAATTTAAGTCTGGTTTATTTTCAAGAATAGAAGTTAAAACAAAAAATGATTTAATTGTTTGTATATATAATGTTAATAATATACAAAAAGAAGAAATATTTGATAATACAATTAAACTTGAAAAAATAATAAATATTTTAAAGGATTCAGGGTACAGTATAGAAGTTCGTTTAAAACAAAAAATATATACTAAAAAAATAAACGAATATAATTATAAAATTCGTTGTTTAGGTGAAAAGTTACTTGAAAATTTTTTAAATGAGTTTAAGATTAAAAATAAAGAAATTGCGACAAAGTTATTTAATGTATTATGGAAGAAAAATAAATATGATAGTGTAAAAACACAAATAGAATTTATGAAAAATTTATCACAATATAGAAAACAGAATATAAATATATGAGGAATTAATATGAGATTTAAAAAATTAATGAAAGATAAATACGATAACAAAATGTCAGGTGTATTATCAGGTATATCAAAGTATTTTGGTTTAAATACTTCTCTTTTAAGAATAGGTTATGTTATTATATCTTTAATGTTTGGAATATTTCCTTTATTGATACTTTATTTTATTTTATCTATAGTGGTTATGGATAATTTTAATAAAGATTATGTTGAATTTAAAAGTGAAGCAGATGAAATTAAAATAAATAAAGATTTTGAAATAAAAATGGAAGAAAAAAAGAAAAAAGTATCTTCTAATATATTTAAATAAAAAGGTAGCGTTGCTACCTTTTTATTTTTAATTATTTAAATATATCTTTCTTTCTTTTAAATGATATTTTGTTATTAAACTTTTCTTGATATTGATTAAATGTTTGACAAACTCTTCTGAATTTTAATTCGTAGTATATAAGTGGTATTAAAAAGAATAATGAAGGTAAAATAAGTATTAGTGAGTATTTATTAAAAACAAGTCGTCCAAAAATATTACGATTTTTTTTAATATTTTGTCTTTTTTCTCTAATTAATTTAAAACTGTCAGGCTCCGAAGGCATTTTTTTCTCTCTATGTTGTTTTATTAAAAATTTAACATAAAATATAAAATAATCAAGATATAAAAGGAATAAAAATGTCAAAAACAAGAATAGATTATTCATTAATAGAAAAAGAAGCTTATTTTTTATTATTTAAAATGAATAAAAATATAAATATTGAAGATATAGAAGAACTATTAGAAGAAAGAGATAAAGGCAAAGATAAAAAGAATAAAAAAGAAGGTTCTAAAAATGGAATAGATTATAATTTGATAGAAAAAGAAGCAGAAGAGTTATTATTAAATTTAAAACTAAAACAATATATGAGTATAGAAGATTTAGAAAAATTTTTAGATAAAGAAAAAAAAGATTCAAAAACAGGAAATATGAAAATAGAAGGATTATCATTAAAACCAAAACCTCCAGAGTTTGCAATGATTAACAATAATAAAGAAGAAAGATTAATATTACCTAAAAAACAAAAAGATTTAGGAAGTGATTTATTGATATTCGATTTATTTGATCTTATTGAGAAAAAATGTTTACATAAATTTGGATTACAAGATATAAGTATAGAAGACTTAAAAAATAACAATATCAATCGAGCTTTAATAATAGTAAATAGAAAAGGTGAAGTAACTAATATAATAACAAATAAATCTGCAAATAAAATTTTTGTTGACAACCTATTATTAAATACATTAAAATATGGAATAGATTTTAAATTAAAACCTAAAATATAGTTAATAAAAAAAAATATAAAAAACTATTGAATTTTATATTATATTTTGTTATCATCTATACGTTACTAATTATTAAATAAAGAAGGTGTTAAAAATGGAAAATAAAGAGATTTTACAATTAAGCGAATCTGAAATTAAAGAAAAATCAAAATCAATGGCAACGAAAGATCCAAAGGTATGGTCTTTGTTATCAATTGGTCTTGCTGCATTTGTAGCATTTTACTTTGCCAAAGCAATTATTATAGCTGCTGTAGGTGGTTTATTAGTTCTCTTAGGATTAGGTTTGTTTTCATATAATATTACAAAAGGTGTTGAATCTTTTAAAAAGAAATTCATTGAAAATTATAATTATCAAATGAATAAAGAAAATAGAGAAAGAACACAAACCTTACTAAATTCTTTAACAAGTGAAGAAGCCAAAAAGCAATTAATGTCAATTCAAAAGAAGAAAGATGCTTTTGTTGATAAATTAAAAAAAGAGATTTCAGAAAATACATATTCATACCAAAGAGTATTAAGTGGATTTGAAGCATTGTATTCAGCATGTATGGATAATTTAAAAATTATTGTTGATTATGAAAATAGTCAAAGAGCGTTACAAGTATATCAATTAAAAAGTGCTAAATCAGATATTGAACGTAAAACGCATAAAACAGAAAATGAATTAGCTAAATTAGAGTCAATTAATAAAGAATTAGTGCGTTATGATCGTTATAAAGAAAGGATTGAAGAAGTATTGCGTAGAAATACAGAAGCTATTAGCGGTATGAATGAATTACAAGAAACTTTAATTCAAATGAAAAAAGTTGAAAATCCTGAATATGCGCTTGACGAAATTAAAGTTATCCAAAAAGTTCTTTTAAAACGTGAAGCTGAAAATGCAATTTTATTAGATTAAAAGTAAATCCGTCTAAGACGGATTTATTTATAAAAAATGAAAATAAGTTAAATAAAAGCTTGCAAATTAAAAACAAAACATATATAATAGTATACGAAATCGCAAGAAAGAGTATGTAATTGAAAATAAAAAAAATTATAAAAAACTCTTGCAAATTAAAATAAAATTAGTTACAATACACAAAGTTAATTAAATAATGTTAGGAGAATATAACATGACTGATCAAAATCTTATTTCACAAGTTAAAGACGCAACTGCACAAATTGAAGTATTACAAAAAGTAGATACTAATATCGCTGAGAAAAAATTAATTTCTTTGGAAGAATCAACAAGCGACAAAGCATTGGCTTCAATTAATGATGCATTAGAACAATCATTAAATCAAAAAGAAGTTGAAGATAAAGTAAATACTGTAGTCGATAAAATTCTCTCTGTGAATTTAAATGATCCTACAATTCAATCTGGTTTAATGGCTGGTTTGGAAAAAACGAATGAACAAATTATTATGAAGGCGAAATCATTTAACTCTAAAAAGTTAGATGCCGCAATGAGTAAATTACAAGGTACAGATGGTAATGCTGTATTTGATCAAATGATTGGTCTTAATGCTAAATTAAAAGAAATTCATCCAAGTCAATTTGATTTAGAAAATGGTGTTTTAGGTAAAATATTCCCATTTTTATCAAAAACTCGTAATTATTTTAAAAAGTTCCAATCAACAAACAGTTTGATTGCAGAAATGCAAGGTCGTTTAGAAAAAGCTATTCAAGAACAAAAAATGGATATGGAATTTTTGAAAGAAGATAAAATTCAATTAATGAATATTGCGGTAGGCGTTCGTCGTGCAATCGAATTTAATATGAAATTGAAATCTAAACTTGAATATCGTTTAAATGAACTTGAAGATGAAGAAGCAAAAAAATTCTTAGAATCTCAATTGATTTTCAACGTAACTCGTGAAATTCAAGGTTTGCAAGAATTATTGACTGTTAATTTACAAGGTCAACAATCATTTGAAATGTTGTTGCGTTCTGGTAAAGATTTAATGGAATCAGCAAACCGTTGTATTAACGTATCAATTAGTGCTGTAAAAATTGCTGCAATTGTTGCTCATGTTGTAAGTGGTCAAAAGAAAATGTTGGCTGCTATTAAAGAAGTAAACGCAACAGCAGAAATGATGATTCAGCATAATGCTAATGCACTTAGTACAACTTTGAAGGATATTGGACAACAAGCTGTATCAACTAACTTAAATGTTGATGTATTAGTGCAAGCAATTGATAAAAGTGTTCAAGCAATTGAAGATGATATTAAGTTCCGTAGGGATGCTTTACCAAAAATGAATGAAAATATCAAAAAATTGGCTGAAGCAAGCAATAAAGCACAAAGATCTGTTGATGAAATGGCGAAAGCTCGTGGTCAAAACGAAAACTTTAGTGCCGAAGCCGCTAAAATTATTAGTTTAGATTAATAATTAAAAGAATAAAAAGGAGCTTAGGCTCCTTTTTTTTATTCGTTTTTTATGGTATAATAAAAAAAAAGGAATAAAAATTGAAAACAAAAGTAATATTTGATGCAGATAGAGTATTAGTCGATTGGTTTAGTCAAATTAGAAATTATGCAATTCAAAATAATTTGCAACATGAGCATTTAGACGAATTATTAAAAGAACAGCGATTTATTAAACCGTCTGAACTTTTTAAAGTTGATGAAGTAAAAGCATTGCTTCATTTTAAAAAATATAACAATAGTGATTTGATAAGACAGTTAAATTATCAACAAAAAGAAGCAGTAACACATGTAAGAAACATATCAAAAAATGCAGAATTATTAGTTTTGTCTTGTCTTGGAGTTGATGGAGTGACTGAGAAACAAGTAAAAAATAGAAAAGAAAATCTTCAAGAAATATATGGTAATGTATTTTCAGACTTTATTATTATTAATTTTGGTGAATCAAAAGAAGATTATTTAAGAGAAATAAAACCTATAATGTTTGTTGACGATGCAGAAAAACATATAATAGAAGGTCAAAATGCTGGAATTCAATTAAATATATTGTATCGCCACAATGAAGATTTAGAAAAATATAAAGAAAAAGGTTTTAACGCAGTAAATTGTTTTTCTCAAATAGAACAGCAATTTAATAATACAATTAAAACAAAAAATAAATATAAAATTTAAAAATTATTGTATAAAAAGTATTGATTTAATTAAAAATTATTGATATAATAAAAATAATAAAAAATGTAATATTGAATTATTACATTTTTTTTATGAAAATAGAAATTAAAAGGAAAAAACAATGTCAAAAGTTAAAATATTAATGTTTCTAATAATTGCCTCAGTAATTGCAAGATTTTCATTTCCTACAACTGCATCAACACAAGAAAAACCAGAATCAATCAGTACAGAAAATAAAGAGGTCGCTTTAACAAAAGTTAGAGTAAAAGATTTTGAAGTACAATATTTAGAGGATTATTTTACATTATATCAATCACCAGAACCTATAAAATCGAGTATTCTGTATTCAAAATATGAAGGTGATATAGTAGAAATATTAGCTAAACAAGGTGACGTAGTGGAAGCTGGTACTCCAATTATGCGTATTAAAGAAAAAGGTTCAAGTAGTAATCTTATAGCCGCTAAATTTAATTTACAACAAAGTGAAGTTGAATTTAAAGCTGCGGAAGATTTATATACTAAAAAATTAACGCCTAAAACAGAGTATTTGTTTAAAAAGAGTAATTATGAAAAAGCAAAGTCTTTATATGAACAAGCAGTAATAGAGCTTGAAGATTCAACTATAAAGGCTCCTTTTAAAGGTGTGATCGCAAATTTTGATTATGAAGTAGGACAATTTATAGAGAAAAATAGTCAAGTTGGTTTTATTCATGATATATCAAGATTAAAAGTTAAAATACAAATCCCTGAAAAATATATTTCAGAAGTAAAAGTCGGGAATCAGGTATTATTAAAAGGTGTAAAAGAAATTAAAGGTGAAATAAGTTATATTTCATTAGTTGCAAATAAAGATACTCAATCGTTTGAAGCAGAAGTAATTACAGAAAAAGATGATACTATGAGTAACATAGCAGGTTTAACTTATTCAGTAAATGTTTTTATTGAAAAGAAAAAGGGTTTAATTATTCCATCCAGTATGATACTTTTGAAAGATAATTTACAATTCATTAGAGCAGTAGATAAAGAAAACAAAGTATTTGAATTACCAATAGAAATATTTAAAGATAGTAAAGAAGGTTTGTGGGTAAAGTTAAATACTCAAGAAACAAAAATTAAAGCAATTACAGTGGGACAAAATTTAGTAAAAGATAAAGAAAAAGTAGAATTTTTTGAAGATAAAGGAATATAATTATGTTAAATAATTTATTAGGTACATTAGTCGAAAAATATAAAAGCACAATTTTTGTGTTTTTATTAATATTATTTACAGGGTATATGAGTTATCAACAAATTCCTAAAGAATCAGATCCTGAAATTGTAGTCCCTATAGTAGGTGTAGATGTAGTTTTAAATGGTGTTTCACCAGAAGACTCTGAAAAGCTTATTTTAAAACCATTAGAATCAAAATTAAAAAATGTAAAAAATGTAAAAAATATAATATCGACTGCTGGTGAAGGATATGGTTACGTTGAGGTACAATTTATTGCTGGTTCTGATATAAGAGTAGCAATAGAAGATGTAAAAAGTGCTGTTGATTTAGCTAAACCTGATCTTCCAAGATCAGCAGAAGAACCTATGGTGACAGAATATGCTTCAAGTGTTCCACCTGTTTATAATTTTTCTGTTTATGGGAATGTTGACGAAAGAGTATTAAATAGAGCAGTAGACGAGTTGCAAGAAAGAATTCGTTCTATTAAAGAAGTTTTAAAGGTCGATGTAACAGGTAAAAGAGAAGAAATCGTAGAAGTTACTATTCGTCCTGAAAAAATGGAACTCTATAATTTAAGATCGCAAGAAATATTTACATTGTTTGAAAATAATAATCAATTAATTCCAGCAGGAACAATGTCAAATACATATGGTAATATGGCCTTCACCATAAAAGGATCAGTTGATAATTTATCAGAAATTTTAGAAATGCCTATTAAAAAAACTGATAAAGAAGTTATAAAATTTCAAGACGTTGCAAATATATCAAGGGTATATGATACTGAAACAAGTATTTCTCGTTTAAATGGTGAGAAAACAATTAGTTTAAGTGTTCAAAAACGTTCTGGTGAAAATATTTTCAATACAGTTCAAGAAATTAAAAAATTAATTGAAGAATTTAAAAAAGAAATTCCTGAAAGTATTCATATAAAAGAAACTTATGATGATTCTATCGATGTACAACAATTTATGGATGATTTAGAATCAAGTATTTTTACATCAGTCGTATTAGTATTTGTTGTTATATTAGCAGCTCTTGGTTTTAGAAATTCTGTATTAGTAGGTATTGCTATTCCAAGTGCTTTTTTTATGGCTATTTTATATTTTTATTTAATGGATTATTCATTAAATTTAATTATATTATTTGCTTTAATTATGTCTATAGGTATGTTAGTTGATGGAGCAATAGTTGTATCTGAATATGCAGATAAACGTATGCAGGAAGGTTATTCAAGAAAAGAAGCATTTAAATTAGCTTCTCAAAGAATGGCAATACCTATTATATCATCAACATTAACAACTTTAGCTTCTTTTATTCCATTATTATGGTGGCCAGGTGATACGGGACAATATATGTATGGATTACCTTTGACTTTAATAGTGACATTAACGGCTTCAATAGTTGTATCATTAGTATTTATACCTACAATAGGTAGTGTATATGGAAAACAATTAAAAGTAGGTGAAGATAGTCTTAGTTTAATTATTAAAAATGGAGAATATGCCAAATTAAAAGGCATGGAAAAATTATATTATTATGTAATTAATTATAGTGTAAATAACGTTAAAAAATCATTATTAATTATATCAGTATTTTGTATAAGTATCATAGGCGGATACATATTTAAAAATGCAGGTACATTATTTTTTCCTGACTTAGGTGCTAATTCTGTTACTGTTTATGTGGCAAATAAAGGTGATTACTCATTAGAAGAAAAATTAAATTTAATGAAATCTTTGGAAGAAGACTTAATTAAAAATTATAGTCAACATGCTAAATTTTTTAGAACGAATATAGATTTAGGTGATTACATCGGTTCTGTAAAAGTAACCTTAAAAAATTGGAAGGAACGTCCTCATTCAAATGAAATATCAGATGAAATTAGAGAAAAGTATGCTAATTATAGAGGTCTGAATGTAACAGTTGAAGAACCCAGTTCTGGTCCTACTTCTGGTAAAGAACTTGAAATAGAAATATCTTCAAATGATAATGAAAGATTAACAAGTGTCGTATTAGAAATAGATAAAGCATTTAAAAATAGTGGTTATTTAGTTGATGTTGAAAATGAATTACCTTCAAGTGGTTTTCAATGGAATTTTTCTGTAAATAGAGAAAAAGCAACATTATATGGTACTTCAACAAATGAAGTAGGTACTACATTACAAATGTTAACAAATGGTATAAAAATAGGTGAGTTAAGACCAGCCGATTTAAAAGAAGAAATTGATATTAGAGTAAGATATCCTAAAGAAGAAAGAAATATTAATACATTGAATACAATTAAAGTAAATTCGGATAATGGTTTAATTCCATTACAATCAATAGTTGATATTCAATTTGTGCCAAAAGTCACTCAAATTCGTCGTCAATATGGAATGAGAAGTATAAAAATTGGCGCAAATATGAAAGAAGGAATTTTATTGTCAGATAAAGAAAAAGAAATTAGAGAAATTGTAAAAACAAAATTAGGAACAGATGGTCTTGTAAAAGCAACTTATGTTGGTGATCAAGAAGAAGAAGACGAAACAACATTATTTTTAGAGTATGCTGCCATATCTTCTTTATTATTAATGTTTTTAATGTTGTTAGTGCAATTTAATAGTTATAGACAAGTATTTATAACTATGAGTGCAATTATATTTTCAACTGTAGGTGTATTAGGTTTATTGTTAATATTAAATGAACCATTTGGTATAGTTATGGGTGGGATAGGTGTAATTGCATTAGCAGGTATTGTTATTAACAATAATATTATTTTAATTGATGCATTTAATGAAAGAATCGCCGCTGGTGAAGAAATTAAATCAGCATTAATTAAAACAGGATTAGACAGATTACGTCCTGTGTTTTTAACAACAATTACAACTGTTCTTGGTTTATTGCCAATGGCATTTAAATTAAATATAGATTTATTTACAGGAACGTGGACATATAATTCACCTACTTCACAACTATGGTATCAATTATCATATAGTATAATGGGTGGTATATCATTTGCATTTTTTGTAACATTGGTTATAACACCATGTTTATTGTTAGTATCTCAAAAAAGAAAAACCAATTAAGGTTTTTCTTTTTTTCTAACTTTATTCATATTAGTGATAATTTCATTATGTCTTTTTTTAGTTTCTAAAATTGATTTTTCTATATAATCCATCGAGCAAGGAAGAGAACTTACAATATCTTCTAAATAATTTTTTAATTCTTTTGTATATTTTTCTATTAATACTCTTTTATCTCTTGGTTCTAAATCATCACGATAGTTTAGTTCTCTCATCTTTTCATTAATAGTATGATAATTATTTCTTTGATTAAAATGAAAAACTTTAAAATAAAGATCAGAAGCATATTCATCTGCATAAGCAGCAATTACTTTTAAATTTTGTAAATTAATAATAGTATTCTGAGAATCATAATTTTTATTAGATTTAATGTCATATGCTTTTAATGATGCATCCACTAAAATAGTGTTTGCTATTTTCTTGATACGTTCTTTCATTTCTTCTGATTGAAATAATCCTAATCTTATATAATCGTTAAAATAAATACAACCAAAATGATATTCTTTAGATTCTTTATCAAGCTTAAAAGAATATGTACTGTGTTCTTTCATATAAGAGAAATCATTTAATATTGTAATAGAATCATCAACACAAGGTTCTTCTAAATAAGATTTATATTCAGTAAGTATATGATGAAATATTTTTTCTTTAGATTGATTATTTAATTCTGCTGTATATCGATTAATAATGAATTTAGATAAATGATCTTCAATAGAATTATTAAGAATATATTCATTAATATCAATATTTTCATTTTCTATTTTGTATTCGTAATTATAAATAATATGTAATTTTACTGGAATTTTTTCATCAGTCGAAAAAATAATTTCAGGTTCTATTTGAAATTTAGTTTTACTTAAATCAATTCCTTGTCCTTTAGGAATAACAGTTTCAATAACAACACCTGCATATCCAGATATATTATCGCCAAATGCTGAAAAGTATTCATGTTCTAACGCAAGTTCTCTATCTAAATAAAAATAATAAGATTTTCTTGATTTACTAAATTCTTCAGCTGTTGATTTACAAGGCGAAAAACTTTGTGGATACTCAAAAGAACGTTTACCATCTTCAATAGAATTAAGAAAATTTTCTAAATCATTAGGTGTTCTAAAATTTAAACCTCTATAAGCGACAGTATCTTGATCACAAGCGTATTGTTCTTGATATTCTTGATATTTATGTGTTGAGAGACCTCTTTCATTTTTTACAAAATTATATAATGGATGTTTTTCATCTTCATAATCTTCATCATACATATTATTTTCCTCTTTTTTTTATTATACCATAAAAATAAAAAAATATTATGCTATAATTATATTAAGCATAAAAAAAGGAAACAATATGAATTTTTTAGAAAAACAAGTCAAAGAAATATTAACCAATTTTAATGGAAGAAATATAATTGAAGAAATTTTACCAAAAAAAGAATTTTATAGTGTAGATAGTTATGGTAAATTTGAAGGTGCATTATACAAAGATAAAACACCAAAAGAATACTTTTCTTCAAAAGAATGGAATGATAAATTTAAAGAGTTAGTGATGTATAGCGATATAGGTCATGGTTTTAAAAAAGAATTAAAAGATAGAGTAGATAATTTTTTTGATTCTGAATTAAAGTTTTTTGGAGACAGTGCTATTATAGAGTCATTTAAAGAAAAAAATAAATCTTTAATGCTCGGTATGTATAATGAATTAAATAAAAGATTATTAGAAACAATAAATGATACTTATGAGTTAGACGACTTTGATGAAGCTCTAGATAGTGTTCTATATGACGAGTTTGCAAAAAGTAATAAATTAACGATAGAAAATTTATATCCAGAAAAAATTAAATTATATTATAATACAAGTAATGTATGTTTTATAGATGAAACATTTTTATATGCAGAAGATGGATTATTAAAATTAACAACTGAAAATGTTACATTATTAAGTAAATTAGTTAATCTTGAAGAATTAAAAGAAGTTTTATTAGCTAATAATAGAATCTACGAAAATGATATAGAAGAACAAGCATCAGAAGGTTATGATACATATTCAGAAATATCAACAATGGATAAAAAAGAAAATATATCATTCTCTGATATTTATAAAGCTTTGAATGATTCAAAATATGGATTTTATCCTGTATTCTATGTTGAAACAAATTACGACGAGTTATCAAAACTAAAAAACAAAAAAGTCCAAGCAAGAGATTTGGATAATGCAAGTTTAATTCTTGTAGAATCTACAAACATTAAACCAAAAGTTATAAAATTAGGTAAATTAAATGCTTTAAAAATTAATCTTGATACAGTACAAGAAGAAACAGGATTTTTAGAAAGATTTGATATTGATAGAATAGAAAATCAATTAAATAATACAAATATAAATAAAGTTTCTGTAAGACCAAAAAGGTAAAAAAATAAAAAGATAACAATGTTATCTTTTTTTTATTGATTTTAATAATAAATGATGTTAAAATAATTAAAAATAGAAATAGGAGAATATTATGTTAGAAGTTTCAGTATTAGTAGTTGTTTTAGTTATTACTCTCTATCTTTTAGTAAAAAGAGAAGAACCTAAAGGATCAAAAGAAAAAAATATTCAAAGCCAAAATTCTACAAATGTAAATAATTATGAGAAAAATAGTTTAAGTAGACTTAAAATTAAAAAAAATGCTCCACAAAAAAAGTTTGAACATTTTAATACAAAATATGGTTATGTAAAAAATAGTAATTCACCAGATTCAGTGTTTGATTTTATGGATTGGTATTTACTTAATAATCTTTTATTAACAAATAATGATTATGTAGATTTTGAAAAAGAAACTTTTTTAGGATATCCAAAAGCTACAAGTATGTATTTAGAAGACTCAAGAGTTTATTTTTTGGATGAAAATGGTGGTCAAGTCGGTTATTATGATATCGGTTTTGAAAATGAGCAATTAATTGTAAATACAGAACAAGGAACATATTATATAGATTTAGACGCAGAAGAAAATTTGAATAATTTTAGAGTAGAATTATCAGAAACAAAAGATGTTATTGTTTATGATAATTCAAAAGAAGAGTTTTTTGAATTAGATAACTCTCAAAAACCATTCTATATGCAAGAAAATACAGTAAATGAAGAAGAAGTCGTAGACGCTGTATTTGAAGAAAAATCAGATACTATAGAAGAATTAAATCCAGCATTGGCATCAGGCATTGAAACCTCTACAGTGGTTGAAAATCAAAGTTCATATTCTGTAGATTATAATGAAGACCGATACCAAAGCAATAGTATAGATAGTTCTACAAATTATTAAGAGATCGAAAGATCTCTTTTTACTTATTTAAATAGGGAAAATTATGTTAATCGCAAAAAAAATAGAAAATTTATTGCCTATTACAAATTATAAAAAAGAAATTAATATATTGATATCAAGTCTTAGTTTAGGTGGAGCAGAAAAAATCGTCGTTGATTTTTCTCACGTTGCTTTATTAAAAGGATATAAAGTTAATTTATTTGTCTTACATAAACAAGATAAAGAATTTTCAATAACAAAAGGTATTAATGTATTTAAAAGAGAAAAAGAATCTATAACCACTTTTTTAAATTTTCATTTTTCAAAATTTAATGATACATTAGTAACACACTTAATTCCTGATAATATATTGTCATACATATGGAATAAATTTAATTTAAACACTATTCCAGTCATTCATAATGATAAACAAGGTTGGAAAAACGATCCATTGATTTTAAATAATAACAATGTGCCTCATGTCATTGCATGTGCTGATTATGTGAAAAAAGAATTATTGAATAAAGGATTGAAAAAAGATATTTTTGTAATAAAACATTATCCTTTATTATCAAATGAAGTTTATTCAATGGAAAATAGAATAAAATTAAGAAATGATTATAATATATCAAAAAACACATTATTTATTAGTTGTGTAGGTTCCATTAAAAAACAAAAAAATTATTTAAGACTCATTGAAATCGCAAAAGAATTAAAACATAAAAATAAAAATTTTGTGATAGGAATTTTTGGAGATTATCATAATGAAGAAGGTAAAGAGATAAAAAATAGTTTATTAAAAAATATAAAAGATAATAATTTAAATGAGAACTTTAAATTTTTCGGATTTCAAAATAATATAGAATATTTTTATCCTATGTTTGATGTTTTATTAAACATAAGTTTATATGAAGGTTTTTCTATAGCAACACAAGAAGCATTATTATCTGATATACCAGTGGTTGCAACAAATGTAAGTGGTCAATCAGAAATAGATTTGGAAGGATTAGTGTTAATAGAAAAAGATTTTAAAGAGAAAGAAGTTGCTAATATATTATCAGAATATAATGTAAGAAAAGAAATAAAAAAAATAAAAAAAGAAAATAATAGTATGTTGTGGTCTCTTGCAGGAATAAGTGAACAATTAGAAGAAGAAAATATATTATTTATTACAGCAAATTTAAATGCAGGTGGTGCTCAAAGGTCTTTAGTTAATTTAACAAAAAGTATATCAAAAGTAAACAAAAATAATAATTGTAATATCGCTGTATGTAATTTTTCAACCAATGATTATTTTTTCAAAGAACTAAATGATAATCAGATTGATGTTTGTCAATTGGGTGAAAAAAATGATGTTTTTGAGATAAGTTTTCAATTATTAAATTTAATTAGAGAAAAAAATTTTAAAAATATTGTTTTTTGGAATGTTGATCCTAAAGTAAAATTATTGGTTTCTAAATTTATTTATAGTGGTCAACATTTAATTGACGTTAGTCCAGGCCATTATGCATTTGAAGAAATGGAACAAACTTTGGATTTCCAAAAAACAATTCGTTGGTATGAAAAAGATTTTTATAATCGTTTAAATAAAATAGTTTTTAAATATGATTGTGACACCAAGTTTTTAGAAAATAAAGAAATAAAAACTCCTACTTCTGTAATAAGAAATGGTGTTTTATTAGAACAAATAAATAAATCCAATTTTAATAAAAAAATAGTTGTGAGTGGAAGATTAACTCAATCAAAATTTACAAAAGAAATAATAATGGCATTTAGAAAATTTAATATATTTAAAAATTATGAATTGCATTTTTATGGTCAGATAGAAGAGAAGAATGCAAATTATATTGAAGATTTAAATTTCATTAGCGGTAAAAATGTATATTTTCATGGTAGTAGTCCAGATTTAGAATTTTTAAAAGAAGATTATTTCTGTACGATTATATTAGGAAAGCATCAAGGTTGTCCAAATACAGCTTTGGAAGCCGCAAGTGCTTATATTCCAATAATAGCAAATGATTCAGGCGGAACTAAAGAAATAGTAATAAATGGTTGTTCTGGAATATTGATTAATGAAAATTTTAATATAAATGACATAGTTTCAGCTTTAGAAGAAATGGAAAAAATAGATAAACATAGTTTATGTAAAAATGCTCAAGAGTTAATTAAAAATAATTTTTCAATAGAAAAAATGGTAGAACTATATAAAAAAGAATTGAATTTAATTTAATTAAAGAGTATAATAGAAGAAAAATAGGAGAAAAATATGAATTACAATCCTACAATAAAAGAAATATTTAATATGACGGATTATACTTATCTTCCAGAGGTATTTGAACAATCTACATATGAAGATTTTATTAATCATTATAAATTTTATAAAAACAATAATTTATTACCTAAAAGCGTATGTGTTAATTTAGATGTATTAAAAAGAATTGAAGAAAATCATGAAATTCATAACTTATGCTTAGTTGTTAATTTTCCTCATGCGGACAAAACATTTACAGAAATATCAGAAGAAATTGCATATGCGGCAAAACATAATGCAGAAATAGATTTAGTATTTCCAAGTCGTAATTTTATAAATAAAGGAATTCATTCTGAATTAATTTCTCTTTTAGAATTTTATAAGCAAGAAATTCAAAAATATAATTTTAAAGTTGTCAAAATGATTTTTGAGACTTCATATTATGTATCTGATCATGGGAACAAAATGACCGAATTATTAGAAGCTTGTGATTTGACGTATAATTTTTTGTACTCAGAAAATTATACTCTATTTTTTAAAACGTCAACAGGAAAAGTTTTTTCAGACGAAAATCATAATTTAGCTATTAAAGCATTTGAAGGTTTCATAAAAAATCAATTAAAAAACAATATTGGTATAAAAGTTTCAGGAAACGTTAAACAATTCAGTGATGTAGTGAATTATTGCACTTTATTACAAAAAGCTGATAAACTTGTTAAGTCTGATTTATTGAGAATAGGTGCTTCTGGATTATTGAAAAATTTATACCCTTTCCAAGAAAATAAAAATGATATAGATTATTGAGGAATATATATGTCGGAAAGAAATATAGAGAAAGAATATGAATCATATATAAAATTAAAAAAGATAAATATTTATAAAAATTTTATACCTTTATTAATAATAAATAATGTAGGATTTATTATAATATTATCAATAGCTAAATTTATATCAAACGGTGATTATAATTTTGATATATTTTTATCTTGTGTATTTATGATACCATTGAATTTAATGGTCACAGCAATAATAGCTTTAATAAAAAAATCACATTTTATAAAAAATAAAGAAAGTTTAATTAATAATTTTTCAAAAATTGATTTATTAACAAACGATGCTGCTTCAAATTATTTTCATTATGAAAAAATAAATAAAATAGAACAAGAATTAACATTAGACGAAATAAAGAATATTAATAAATTTATGAAAGAATATGACTATAATAAAGTAGTTAGAAATCAAGTAGCTTCATTTGAAGAATACAAAAATTTTAATGAAGCGAAGAAAAAAGTAGAATCTGAAAAAGTTGTTGTTTTAAGCATGTGAAAATAGGATAAAAAATGAAATTATCAGAAGAAAAAATAAATAATTATTTTCAAAATGCTTTAAAAAAAATGAAAAAAGAATTCAAAAAACAATTAGTCGATTTGGAAACTATTTTAATAGAAAACATAAAAAAAGGTAAATTAGAAAAAGCATATTCAATACTAAGTGAATTAGAAGATTCTCGTAAAATTAATATATTAGTAAAAAGATTTGCTGCAAAAAATAATAATGAAGTATATTTAAGTTTTTTAAAGATGTATTTAATTAAAAAATATAATATAGAAAATGAGATCTATATAGAAAAAGTAAATTTTGATTTTATAGACTATATTTTGGATGAATTTGGAATTAATATAATTATGTTAAAAAAAGGAAATATTAGTACAAATAAATATGATTATTTATTAAAAACAAAAAATACAAAAAATTATTATTTAAATTATTTAATATCAGAAAATTTTATGGAAGAATTTATAAAATATAAAAATTTAAATTTATTATTTAAAGTCTTTAATAAAAAAAATCATAGTCAAAATTTTAATAGATTTGTAGAAGAAAATAAAGATCTTAATATTGATAACGCGATTTTAAAAGAATTAAAATTATTTACATATGAAGAATTACTTGTAAATAAAGAATTATTAATAAATTCAAAAATAAAAACTGAATTAATATTAAATTTAATAGAAGAAAAGAAACAAGAAATAATAGAAAAAAAACATAGAGAAGATATAATAAATAAAAAAATGAAAGAATCTGTTATATTTAAATTATAATTGTTCAAATATAGAGCAAACAATCAAAAAAATAGAAAAAAAATATTGACAACTGTTGTAAAGATTTTATATAATAACATTATTGATAGAAACAAAAAAAGAGATAAAATACATATGAAAGAAATAAAAATGACAAGTTTAAAACCATATATGATTAGAGCATTCTGTGAATGGATTGCTGATAACAATGACAATCCTATTTTGGTCGTTTTTATGAATTATCCACAATTTGATTTAATTGAAGGCGTAAAAGAAGTAGAAACACAAGTAGAAGACGGTATTTATCTAATGCAGCTCCCGATAGAAACATTAAAGAAAACAGTATTCGATATAAATCAAACAACTATTCCTTTATCAAAAAACTTAACTATTCCAACAAATGCAATAGTTGGTGTAATGAGTCAAAAGCATGGTGTCATTCAAAGATTTGAAATAGAAAATTCTCTTCTTCCTGAAAAACAGGAAGATAATAAACAAAAAAATAAAAAACCTACATTAACAATCGTGAAGTAACGAGGTATACATATGCAAACTATAAAAACTCACATTTTAAACAAATTAAATAATTCAACTGATATGGTTAAAAAAGCAAACCGTTCTGAACGCTTTGATTTAATTGCCCCACATCCAGAATATCCTAATATTGAAACTTATGTTGTTGATTTAGTCAACAGTTTAGATTCTGAATTAAAGTCTCAAGGATATGTCGTTTCAAAAAGTACATTATTAAAGATTGTACAACAATATCCTGGTCAACCTGACGCTAATGAAAAAAGAACAGAAGATATCATAAATCAATTAAGTCAATAAAAATTAAATTTAACAAAAAAGTGAAAACAAAACAAAGAACTATAATTGTTTTTCATATTGAATAGAGGTATAAATTATGAACGAAAGATTATTAACATTAAAAACAGATGTATTAGAAAAATTAAATGCTATGCAAAAGAAGCTTGAAACTGCAACAGGTGACGAATTATTTGATATGATAGAACCTCATGTAGATTTTCCACATTGTGAAAATTTCTTAGTAGATTTAGTTAATCAATTAAAAGAATTGATAACAGGATATGGTTATAAGATAACAAAAGTGGAACTTGTAAACATATATAAGGAATTTTCGAGTAAACCTGATTCAAATCTTTTAAGAGCCACGAAAATAGCTGAATCTGTTACGAAATAAATTAAGTTTAAAATAAAAAAAGAGCATTAAAATGCTCTTTTTTTTTATATTTTTATATATTATAATGTAAAAAAAAATTTAAATGATAAAAAATTAAAAATATAAAATATTTTTTTTAAAAATAGTTGATTTTTAGAATTAATATGGTATCTTCTATATAAGTGATTTTATTTTTATATTAAATAAAAAAACGTAGCAAAGATAAAAAATAGGAGATATTAAATGTCAAAAGGTTTAAATAGAGTTTTATTAATAGGTAATTTAGGTGCTGCGCCAGAAGTGAAAACATTAGCGTCTGGATTGGTTGCAAATTTAAGAATAGCAACAACAGAATCGTGGACGGACAGAAATACAAATGAAAGAAAAGAATCAACAGAGTGGCATAATGTTGTAATTTATGGTCCCCTTGCTGATGTCGTAGGTAAATATACAACAAAAGGTTCTAAAATATATGTTGAGGGTAAATTAAAAACTCGTAAATATCAAGATCAACAAGGTGTTGATAGATATGTTACTGAAATTGTTGGTACAGAAGTTTTATTATTAGATAAACCAGAAGGTGCTCAACAAGGTCAATATGCTCAAGCGCCAGCGCAACCAGCGTATAACCAAGCGCCAGCGCAACCAGCGTATAATCAAGCACCACAGCAACCAGCGTATAACCAAGCGCCACAGCAACCAGCGTATAACCAAGCGCCACAGCAACCAGCGTATAACCAAGCGCCACAGCAACCAGTGTATAACCAAGCGCCACAGCAACCAGTGTATAACCAAGCACCACAGCAACCAATGTACAATCAAGCGCCACAGCAAGGTTATCAACAACCGATGCCACAGCAAATGGATGATGATGACATTCCATTCTAATTTTAGTATTTAAAATTAATTTAAAATTAAAGCTCTTATTAAAGAGCTTTTTTATTGATTTTTTTTAAGTAATCATTTATAATATCTTAAAATAAGGTATATATATATGAAAAAAAATGAAATAATTCAAAAAATAAAGTCAAAAAAATTTTTAAATTTTGTTCTAAATCATCTAAAAGAACAAAATATAAACGAAGATTACGGAATATATACAGGTCAATCTTTATGTAACTTATTTTTAGAGTTTATAGATTTTAGAAAAAATATAATTATTAATGATTACGATATATTTAAACTTATAAAAAATTCAGTGGTAGAAAGTCTAAAAAAAGAAGAAAAAAATGAAATAGAACATTTGATATCTTCAAAGCCTGATATAGATTTTAAAAATAATAGATATAAAGAATTATCATTTAAATATAAATCTATAAGTATATATAAAAGCATAAAAGAAAATAAAAAAAATATTATTTATTGTCAACAAAATCATGATGAAAATTTAAGATTACAAGGAAAAGATTTAATAAAAATAATTATAGAATGTTTTGACGTTAATTGTTGTATGATTGGATTATGTTTGGAAACAAAAGAAATATATTATACAAAAGATTTTCTTGATTTCATTTTAACAAAAAGCCTTAAAATAGTGAATTTTAGGACACCAGGTATTTCATATTTACGTCTTTTAAGAAAATCAAAAGAGTTAAATATAGAATTAACTAATAAAGAAATAAATAATGCGAAATCAAAATTAAATATCAATAGTATATTATATTTATCTATGGCTAATATAGAAAAAATAAAAGATTTAATGCTGGAATTTAATGTATATATAGTAAAAAATATAGATTTTTTTGAACAAGAAAATATTCAAGTAAATAATAAGACAGAATCTGATATTATTCAGATAATTAAAGATTTAAAGTTTAGTAATTGTGTTAAATTAAAATTAACAAATTTCAATAAAAATAAAGAAAAAAAAACCAATCTTTTAATAGAAAATTTTAGTAAATATAAAAAATATTATAATCAACTATTAAAAATGATAAAAAAAGATACATATATAAAAGTATACGATAGTATATATGATATTGAATTTAAAAATTTAGGCCCTAATAATGAAGGATTAAATGAATCAATAATCGCTGCCTATTTTTATAAAAAAGAAAAAACAGAGAAAGAATTGAAGAATTTTTTTAATTTTTATAAAAAATTAAATGAATATATAGATTTTGAAAATAAAGAAGAAGTATTTCATATATTAAAAATAATAAACTTAATAACTTTAAAAAATCAATTAAAAAATAAAACAGTAAATATAAAAAAAATAGTCTACATATATAAACTTTATAAAAATATGAATCAATTTATAGAAAAAAATATATGTTCAAATGAATTAGAAAATTATATAAAAAAGTACAGTTTAGAAAAAATAATAAAAAGATTAAATTATATAAAAGAATATTCAAGTATGTATTTCACTAATAACGTTTTAATTGATATTGAAAAATTAAAAATAAAATATGAATTAGAAAATTTTTAAGAATAAAAAAAGAGATTTTAGAATCTCTTTTTTTCACAAAGAAATCACAATAACTGGTTTATAGATTTCCCTTATTTTAGAGGAACTTAATTGTATAAGGTTGAGCGAGTTAAAATCAGAAAAAGATTTATAAAAATATAATTCATTATTAATAAAAGAAAATCCTATATATTGATTATATTCAGATTTATATTCTTTATTAATAAAAAATAAAACTTCTTGTAGTTCTTTAATATGTTGTATTCTGTATTTAAAATTCATATAATTCCTAAAAAAACAATCCACCGAAGTGGATTATTTAAATGATTATTCGTCTTCATCTTCTGCTGTAACAGTCACAGGCATTTTGATTCTATGACTTTGTGTTTTCGACTTTATTTTTGATAATTGATTATCAAGTTTATCTGATAATTCATTAATGCTATTATACATATCTTCGGTTTCTGCTTCTAAATGAAGAACTTTTCCTTTTAATTGAACATTAATTTTTGCTTTTTGTTTATATATATGATGTTTGTCAACTTCTAAGGTTAGTTTCATGTCGTTTTTAATTAAATTTTCATATTTTGAAGTAATTTTATGAAGTTGTTCTTGTGAATGCTGTGAAAGAGCTGTTGTGACTTCTACGTTAACACCGTGAATTAAGATTTTACTCATATGGACTCTCCTATTTGTTATGTTAATTTGTAACTACGTAATTAGGATTTTTAACTTACAATTTTCTAAAACTGTATAATCATTATAATCACTCTTTTTAAATTTGTCAAAGTATTTTTTATTAAAAAATTAAAATTAATATAACTAAAAAGAATATCAAACATTATGTATTTGAAAAGTATTAACAAAATGTTGTAAAGTTTTAATAGTTTCTAATGTAGAAGTATTTTTATCAAAATAATAATAAACAAAAACTTCAGAATCATTTTCTTTCACATCAATAAATGCCATTTGGTTATAAGCAGCATATAAACTATTTAATGTGTTTGATTTATTTTTAATATTATCAATAAAATTTTCATAGCTTTGAATTTCTTCTAAATTAAAAGATAATGTAATTAAATTAAGATTTTTAATTTCTTCATTTGAATATATTTGATATGATAAAAATATCTTAGAAGGCAATATTTTAGTAAAAAGAAAATTAGATTCAGGAAAAAAATTTTCAATATTATTTTTATTAGAATCAACAAATTTATTTTGTTTTGAAAATTGATCTAAAAGATGAATAACATCATTGTTTTCATATGTAGTTTGTGAAATAATTTTTCCAGTAAATAAACCGATAACAATAATAACAAAATAAATAAATTTCATATAAGATCCTCTTTTTTCTTATATTATATAACAAACAAAAAAATATATCAATAAATTTATGAATAAATATTGACATTTATAATAAATAAATTAGTATTTACTTATATAGTAATAAAAAAAATAACAAAACTATATTAAAATATTTTTTAAACCACAGAAATGTGGTTTTTTTATTTTTATGATATAATAAAAATAAAAGGATTGAGTAAATGAATAATCAATATAAAGAAGAATTAAATAAATTAAATAATGAAATCAAAGAAAAAGTAATAGAGATTATAGGTAATAATTTAGAATTTTTAAGTTTTGAATTTTTAGATGATTATAAAGATTATATAGAAATGGATAATGAATATAAAAAATATAATTTTGTCAAAACATATTTAAAAGATATTCAATTTAATTCTATTGACCCGTTTAATTTAGAAATAGATATAATATTAAGAACAGATAACTTCTATATGTATTCAGATAAAAGTGAGGAAGAGAAGAAAGAACAAATATTAAAAGAAGTAAATGATTTATTAAAAATAGAAATGTCAAAGATAAGTTTTTATAGTAGACCAATAAAAATAACAGTATCGGATGAATATGATAATACAAGTATGACAATTGATAATTTTATATATGAAGTAACAAAAAATAAAATAGAAGAAACGAAAGGTAAATTAAAGCAATCAAATAATAAAAATGTATTCAATTCGGAAGAAGCAATATTAAAATTTGGGGAATTGGCTCAAAGTCAAAGAAATTTACCAGAAGAAGCTATGTTAAAAGCTCAAAAAGTGTTATGCGGTGGAGTATTATCTTCTCAGATAGAGCATATAGGAGATTTAACACATAGAACCTCTGAAAGAGTTTATACTTTAAGTGATTATGCTGGATCTTTAGAAAATATTTGTTGGAAAATAAATAGAGGATTAAATAGTTTAAAAAGTGGGTATGGATTTAAAAAAGAACATGAAGAAAATATAGAAAGTAATTATGACTACAATAAAAATCAAGAATTAAATGAAGAAGAAGAAATTAATTTTTTTGCTAAAAAATATCCTACGATAGAAGATTATAAAAAGAATATAGATAAAGTATTATTAGATTATGCTCTTGAGCATGATAAATTAGAAGTATATAATCATTTTCAATATGCGGCTAAAATGAGTGCTATAGCATTAGGATTACAAAGATTTGATATAGCAATAAATTATTTAGAATATTTAAAAAAAATTGCTGACGATCCTGTTCTTTATATAGATGTTGCTGGTTCATATGACGAAAAATATTTATCAAATAAAAAATATTTAAAATTAGAAGAATTAGTGCAAAATGATAAAGCATTTGAATTAGAAAAAATGTTAGAAAAAGTGAAAATTAAAAAAAATATTGAAATAAAAGAAGAAGAATATTTAATAAAAAAATTAGAACGAGAATTTACACAAGGATATTGTGCTGAATTTGCAATAGCAGCACAACAAGTATTTGGATTTGATATAGGTGTATATCAAGCAATTTATATAGAAGATAAAGAAGAGTATAAAGAAGAATTAGAATTAGGTATAGAAGCAGGTAGTTCTGAATCAATGGCTACTAATAGTGAAAGTTGCCATGCTTTTTTGATAATAGAAGATAAAATATTTGACATAAAAGGATTAAGAGACTTAAATGAAGAAGAAATGTACTTTTCAAATTCAAACATTTTAAGTAAAAGAATTTTTAATGTAAAAAATGATATTGAGTTATTAGAATCTTTTATGGGATCAACAGAAAAATCTAAAATAGAAATAGCAATAGAATATTTAAATAAAAATAAATTAAAGTACTTAGATGATCTTGAAGATAATCAATTAAAAAAAATAAATGGATTGAAACTTGAAAAAAATAATGATAGAATAAAAGCAAATAAGCCATAAAAGAGAATATTATGTCAGATATTATAAATGCGTTATATAGTGGTTCTTTTAATCCTAATAAACCAATTGTAACGTTAATTAAAAATTTAAACACAGAAGAAATCAATGTTGCAGATTCTGCGAAAGTTGTACCTTCTCAAAAAGTTATTAATCAAGTGTTATTAAGAGAAAAAGAATTAACAGAAGATAAAGTGTTAGCTCAAAGAGTTATGGCAGGAAATGAAAGAAGAGATAATTACACAGAAATAGTGAAAAGAGGTAATATAGAAAGAGAAGAAAAAAAAGGAACAATAGTAGATATTAGAGTTTAATAATCTTCTTTAATATAACGAGGTCTTGACTCTATTCTTGCTCGTAACTCAGGGTTTCTTTGATTACCTTCATTTTTTTGAATACCAATAAATATTTTTTTATTTGTTAAGAAAAATGTTTTATTAATAGCTGAATCATCCGATACTATTGTCTGTAAATCGTTGTAATCAAGTTTATCAACATCTTGAATAGAGATATCTTGAAGTTTAGGATCAACAACATTTTTAAGTTTAACAATTTTTTGAGCAAAATCGATAATTTCATTTCTTGAGTAGGTGAAAATATCACAAAATCTATATGCTTGAGTATCTTTCGGAATTTTTTCAATATCAATTTCATCTTTTAAAAATAATTGTGCTTTAAATTGATTATCTTGCCATCCATTTGTATTGTAAAATCCTAATTTAGGATGAATAATAATATAGTAGTCTTCTATAAAATAAGAAGAGTAATTTTGAGAGTTTTTTAAATAATAACCAATTTTATTTTTTTCTTCTTCTAATGTGTCTAATAAATCAAAATCAAACATAGTAATATATGGTTTTACAGTATCTTGTATTGTTTTAGTCATTAAATCAATTTTAAAATAAGATTCATGTGGTGAGTAATATGCTAATACATAAAATTTATTTTTTTTCAAATTTTCTATAATTTCAATTTTTTTATCTTGTTGATTAAGAGAATCATCTATATCTATATATTTAGGAAACCATAATGCCAATAAGTGAACATAAAATTTTTTATTATTTTGTGTGGTATAATCTAACTTAATTTCAACGCGAGTTCCATGTGGCTCACTTTTATGATGAACAATAACTATTTCTTCTCTTTCTCTTTTTATTTCATTTTTTTCTTTTAAGAGTTCATATAATGCATCGTTTTTGATTTTAAGCATAAAAATCTCCAGTATTCTCGATTAAAATATATCACAAATATTTAAATCGTCAAATATTAAAGAATTTAAAGTAAATGTACATCGTTATTATCTTTTCGGTGTTCCCATAAATAATAAACAGCGTCTTCTAAATTATCAAATGATTGGGTACTTCCATTTAAAAACAATTCAGTATTATATTTATTTGTAGAGTGTTCAAAATCATATAATCCAATGAGATCAAGATTTTTAAATAAAAATCCATTACCTCTTAAAATATTAAAATTTTTATTGGCTTGAATAGAATAAATATTATTTTTAACTAAAAAGTAATTTTCAGGTGGATTGTCAAGTTTTTTAACTTTTTCAATATTATTTTTAATGATAGATAATATATTTTGTTCCATATATATTTCCTTTTATTTTTCTAAATATCCTAATAAAATAATTAAAAATAAAAAAGAAAATAAAATCGCATACAATTTAAATCTAATTTGTTTAGATTTGATAATAAAATTAATATCTTCATTCATAATATCTTTTTCAGATTCTTTGTACCATTTTTTTGTTAAATGTGACCATATTGCTTTTTCATCGCAAATATAAACAGAATGATTACAAAAACGACAAGGTTCTAATGAAGAGAATTCTTTAAATAGACCTCTTGATTTACAAAAAGAACATTCGGATATTTTACTGTAACCATTCTGATATTCAAAAGATATAGGTTCTAAATGATGTTTCATAAATTAACCTCTTTTTTCATTTTATTATTTAAAGAAATATCACGTAAAAAACCTGTGTCAAGCCACCCATATTTAATTTTTAAATAACCAGTCAGTGAAACACTTTTTTTGCCGACTATCATAAAATATCGAAATTCTTTTTTAATTTTATAATTCCCATATGTTTCTTCAACAATATCCTGTAATTCAACACTTGAATTTTTAAATAATACAGTTTGAACAATTAAATTACTATTAACATAAGAAATTTTATAAATACATAACCAATTATTTAAGAAACCCATAATAAAAATAGAACCAAAATAATTTCTAGTGTTTTGTATATCTTGTGAATTATTCAGTTTTTGATAAAGAGAAATAAGTTCGTAAATTGATTTTTTTTCTAAATAAGTATGAGTCCAAGAATTTTTAGGAATAAATAATTTAAAGTCTTCAGTTAAGGCAGATAATGATATACCATTGTAGTTAATGTTTTGCAATACATAAAATTGAGTTTTATTATTTTCAATAATTTGTTTTGGTATTTGCTGATCTAAAGCATCTTCAAAGTCAATAATTTTTGGTGTATCTTTATTAAATTTAGAGATATCAATATTGGTGCTATTCAAATATTCAACATTTGATTTATTAAAATTAACCAAATTCCAAGTTAGTTTTTTAACAGGAGAATTTGAAAATTCAACTTTTTTACCGCAAGGAGTAATAACAAACATATAGATACCTTATTTAATAAATTTGCATAATAATAAAACAAATAAAGAAAAAAGTCAATAAAATAGTTAAAAGTTTAAAATAATTATTTAGATATATTTTTTTTATGATATAATATAAGTAATGAAATATAAATTAAAGGTAAAAAAAATGAATCCAGAATTAGAATTAATTGCAACAGAAGAAGTAGAAAGAATTCATATGTATTTAACAAGAATGAGTGAAAAAACTCAAATACTCGTGCCAATAATGGGTCGTACAGAGGTTGCTAGAAATAGATATATACATACTCAAGAAGTAGCAAACTCTGCAAGAATGCTTTTATCTAATATTGCTATAGAGTTAAACAAAACATTTGAAAAACAAGGAAAATCTTTAATAACAACAGATGATTTAGATTATCAATGTGCTTTAAGACAAATATGTTTATTGCATGATATAGGGCATCCTCCTTTTGGTCATGATGGTGCAACATTCTTAGATCAATATTTTAAAAGTAGAGGATTAAAAGAAGGGTTCGATGATAATAATAATAATTTAGTAATTATAGAATCAAGAAAGATTGAATTAAGAGATTATGTTTTAGTAAATATAATAAAATATCCAGAAAGATTATATTCTGAACAAAAACATTATGAAGAAAAATTAAAAAAAGCAGTACTTGAAGATATAAATCAATTAAAAAAATTAGGAATTAATATTCCTTCTGATAATTTAAAAAATGTAAAAGGATTTATGTGTCAAATAATGGATGAAGCTGACAGAAATACATATACTTGTACAGATATGTCTGATTTTTTTAATTTAAGTAAAAAAAAACCTACAGAAGAAGAATTAAGAGAATCAATCATTCAAATAAATTTAAAAAATATATTAAAAAAAGCTAAAAAAGAAAATAGAGAATTAACAGAAGAAGAAAAAGAAAGTGTAAATAACATATCTGTAGTTCAAAATATTATTATAAAAGAGTTATCAAATTTACAAGGAAAAGGTGTAACAGAAGTACAAAATTATTTTGAAAATAAAATGAAATTATTTAATAAAAATTTTAGAGTAAAAACAGATGCAGAGTTATTTGCTGATAATAAATTTTTTATCACCTATAAAGATGAAAAAATTCATCAAATAAGAGAATTATTTTCAGACTTAACATATGAAATGTTTATAAAACCGATAAGAAAACAAGACTTTCATTTAAATAATATGGAGTTATTAAAATTGTTAGCAAATAAAGCTTATGAAGAACAATTTACAGAATCAAATAGATATGGTAAAAAAATGAAGGAAATGATTGAAACAGGTGATAAACAAGGTTATTTAAGAGCTGTAAGAGATATGTTAGGGGAGTTGACAGATTGGTATGTTATTAGAATTGGAAAATCTTTAACAAATGGTTTAGACAAGACTATAGATATAATGAATACACCTTCTAAAAAAAGAAAAAGATAAAAAAAGTATTGAATACTTTTTTTTTATTTTTTTTAAAAAAATACTTGTTTTTAATTTTTAGATATGTTAGGATAGTTACAATTTAGGAAATAATATGAAATTGTACTCTGATGGTTTTTGTTTTGAAATAAAAGATAAAATAAATCTAAAAAATTATATCGATAATTTTTTAGAAGAAGAAAATTTATTGCTTAATATCGTTCAAAATATATTTAATTGTGAAACAAAAAAAGAAGACCACGATTATAAATATATCTATATTCCATTCAATAATGAAAATTTACAAAAATTAACTATATTTAGTGAATCCACTGAATTATTAAACTATTTTTCTTCTAAAATAAAATCATATAAATTGGACATAAATTTAGATTTGAAAAACTCTTTTATCTCATTAAAGCCTAAAATAGAAAATAATATGATTGAAATAGATTTTTCTATATTTTTTAGATTAGAAAATAATCATTTAAAAAATCCTATAGATAAATTAAAAGAGATATTAAATAAAAAAAGTTTAAATGTAGAATTAACACACACTAAAATATTATTGCCAGCTGAATATGTTACAATGGAAATCATAGAAAAACTAATCTCAAAAAATTTAGTTATCAAAATTTTAGTAAATAATATATTAATAAAAGAAGGTATTTATGAATGAATTTCAAATTGAAACGTTAAAATCATATTTAAAAACATATGGTAATTTTAGTTTTTTATTGCAAAATTTAATTAATGATTATAATAATGGTAATCAAGAAGATTTTATGGATAAATTAAATATATTAAAAACGAATCATAGTTTACAAGAAAGTTTTTTAAAGAGAATGGGAATTATTACAAACAGTAAAGAAGATGATTTAAGGAAAGAAATAGAAGATTTGAAATTAATAATAAATGATAAATCAGGAGATCTAGATTTAAACATAGTTTCTATATATATGAAAAATAAACAAGAGATATTAAATAATTTTTTTAATGAAATTGGTATTTATTGTTATGTCAAATTAAATTTAAATAGTTATGGTACTTTAAATATAACCGTATCTTTATTAGGTGATTATAGAACAAAATCAGAATATTTTAAGACAGAAGAAAAATATAAAGAAGAATTAATAAAAAAAGAAGAAATGAAAAAAAATCTTTACAATAACTTTAATATTATAGAAGATGGAGTTATGTTGTACTTGGAAGCTTCCGAAGAAAATATAAACAGAATTAAAAATTATATTAACGATTTAACAACTGAAAAAGAATATTATCAAAATATAAGTTTTAAATTATCAACAAGCGATGATAATAAATATATTTTAAAAGATATAGATTTTACTATTGAATCTATAGAATCAAATATTTTAATAAACAAATTTAAAAATTTTAGATAGGAGAATACCATGAGTGTAAAAGTAGAATTAGTTGTATTGTTATCAAAAGAAGAATCAGAAAAAATAAATATTCCAACAGGATATATGTGTGATGTAGAAAATCCAGAAGAAATTTATAATTTTGTTGATCCTAAAATTCATAAGCTTGCTTATAAATCTATTGAGCGAATATTTAATTTAAATAAGTATAGAGAAGAGTATAATGATCCTGAAATTTCCATCATAGGTGTTAACGAAAGATATCTTGAATTGAGTAATGGTAGACGTTTTTTAACAAAAGATGTGGAAGTAATTGAAAAAGAAATAGATGTAATTCGTTTCGTTCCTATATTAGAATTAGGTAATAGAGTCGCATTTTCAGATAAATTGTTTGAAGATTACAATAACAAAAAGAATTTTCAAAGTTTTTTCCCTGTAAGTTATTTAGATGACGTATATAATTTTAAAAGATATTCAAAAGAAGCAATTGATAAAAAGCTAGAAAAATATCATAAAAACATGGAAAGAATATATATTCATGTTGTAATAGATTCTGAATAATATATTTAATAATAAAAAAAGAAGATTAATATCTTCTTTTTTTTATTTTATGTTATAATTATTATATCAAGAAAATAAAAAGGAAATAAAATGAAAAAAGTAATTGTGGTCGATATAGATGGAACATTAACAGACACAAGTCATAGAAACGAATATGCAGAAAAAAAAGATTTTGATACATTTAATTCATTATGTATGAAAGATAAACCAAACTTAGTAATGATAAATTTAATTAAAAAATATCAAGAAGAAGGTTATGAAATTCATGCATATTCAGGAAGAAGTTCTTTATATCAAGAGCAAACCATCGAGTATTTTAAAAATTTAGGTATTGAATTTGATTTAATAAAGACAAGAAATGAAGGTAATTTAATACCATCAAAGAATTTAAAAGGTTCTTGGATTCAAAAAAATATAATAAATGAATGTAAAGAACTTGTAGCAGTATATGAAGATGACGATATTGTAATAAATTCATTAAGAAATAAAGGTTATAATGTAATTGACGTAAAAACAGAAATAGATTTAAAAGATCTTCCTATTCACCAAAGAGTTATAGTGGTTGATGTAGATGGTACAGTGATGGATAATTCAAAAAGACAATATCATATATCAAATGGCTGTAAAGATTTTACATACTATCATGCTGCATTTAGAAATGATACGCCTATACAAGAAATGATAGATGTAGTAAATGATTATAAAAATAAAGGATATATGGTTGTTATGTATTCTAACCGTCCAGATAATTATTTGGAAGGTACTATAAAACAATTAAAAGAAGTCGGTTTAAAGTTTGATGATGTTTATTTAAAACCTAAAAATAAGTCACATTTAAAATCAGAGTTGATAAAAGAGAAATTATTGGAAGATATAGAAAATAAAGGTTTTAAAATAGAACTTATAATAGACGATACTGATAAAGTTATTTCTCATTTAAAAGAAAAAGGTTATGAAATTATTCATCCAAAAGAATTAATAAATCAACAAGATGTAAAAAATAAATTAAAATTAAAATAAAAAAAATCCTTGAAAGGATTTTTTTATTCTTCAAGTTTATCATTTTTACAGACAAAACCAATAACTGGACTAATCATTCGTGCATGTAAAACTGAATTATGAAGTATTTCAGAGTTTAAAACTCCATAAAATCGTCTTGCTTCTTTTTGATCTTCAAATAAAAATATTTCATTTTGTAAAATTTTAAACAATATCTCAGAATTTAAATTTTGTTTTAAAAAAGTAAATAATTCTGATTCTAAAAAATAACTCATATCTTCTTTTTTAATAGTAACCTCTACACACCAAATATTTGATTGCTTACAAAATTGTTGAAGCAAACTATCATGTGAAATGCTTGAATATTGAAAATTTTTTTGTGTATCCATATATACTCCTTAGTTTAATGTAATTTTATTTCTTTTTGGTTCTATCATTTTTATTTGTTTATCATAAATAGATTTCATTTCTTCTACTATAGGTAACAGTACAGAAATTTTCTTATATTGTTCAGAAATATTTTTTAAGTTTTCAATATTAACAAATTTAAAAAGTTCGATGTCAATATTTTTTAATTTATCAATAAAAATTTCAGTATTATTTAAGAATAAATCGGCATTTTTTTTAATATTTTTATTAAATGTTGTATATGTATGTCTATCTATTAAATCTTCTAAAATATAACCTTGCTGATTTGCTTTTAGAATAATTGAATCATTAAATAAATATTTTCTGGATTCTTCAAAATTATCACTTTTAAACAAAAAACTTCTTAAAATATAATCTTGTACATCCTCTTCGCTTAAACTTAAAAAAAATGATTGATATTTTTTTTCTTTTTCAGAATTAATATAAATATTGGTTGAATATTCTGTTTGTTTAAAAACAATTTTAGATAAAACTTCTTCAGGAAAATTTTTAACTTTATCAAGTGTAGATATAGGATCTTGTTCATCAAGGCAAGAATCAAGAATAACAGAAAAAGTTGACCATTCTTTAACAGGTGTAGAATTGCTAAGTAGCTTCCAATAACTATCAATAGGAAGTTCTAATAAATCCATATCAATGGTATATTTTTCTGTATAATGATTTTTTTTAGTGATATTACTGTTTGAAGGTTGATAATCAGGATTAATGTTTTTTATCATTCCTAGCAATCTAACTTGATTTAAAGAACCATCATAAGTATCCATATGAATAAGAAAAGAGTTATCTTTATTAAATAAAATATATTCAAAATTTAAAGAAGAGTAATTATATTCGCCTAATTTTATTTCTTCTGTATTAGAATTATTTTCAATAAACCCTTTATTAGATTTAACAAATTGCATATATTCTTTTCCATTTTTAAATGGAACATTTCTTTCAACTTCAATAGATCTTTGAAAAATTATTTCAAATCCAAGTTTTTTAAAAGTATCTAAAAATTCTTGTGGTTTAGATGTTGAAGATAAATCACCAGTAAGAAGTGCAATTTCTTCTTTTATATAGGTCTGTAGTTGCATACTAAATAATGTGTTTTTTAATGAATCTTGATCTTGAAAAGGTGATATGTCTTTTCCTAACTGAAATGTATCGATATTTTTAATGAATTCAATATAATTAGGGTCAACTGTTTTAATTCCATCTTGATTGACGTATTTAATAATTTCATTTCTAATTTTATTTCTTAAATCATCTTCTGAATGAATGTCGGTGAATAATGATAGATCCATATTAAATCCTTTTTTTTATTCTATATTAATATTATACAACTAAAAAATAAATAAACAAACAAATAAAGTTGAAAAAAAATAAAAATTAAGTATATTAAAAATAAAAAGGAAAAATATGAAAACTAAAATAACTTTATTATCACTTTTAATATCAACTCAATTATTTGCACAGGATAAATTAAATATATATCCTAATGTAGCTCAACATGTATTTGAAAAACAAATTTCTGCACAAGAGTTAGAAATAGAGTTGCCTGATTCTTATCATTTAAATTCTTTTTATATAGAAGATTCTTTTGGAATTATTCCTAAATTTTATGATTTTAAAAATAAATCCGAAAATATCTTTAAAGAAAACTCAGAAGTAATAGTTGCAGGTCAAAAATATAAGTTTAAAAGTTTATTAGATAATAAATTAATTGTATTAGATGATAATAATAAAATAAATGTTTTTAATTTTAATAATTTAAATAGTTTTAATTTTAATCAAAATTATGAAACAAATAAAAATTCAATTCATTTGTATCAATTAAAAGAAAATGAAAAGTATTCTGGAAGCTATTTGTTCGGTAATGTGAATTTTGAGTATAAGAAAAATTTAACAATAGATGATAAAACAATGAAAGGATATTTAAATACTGAATTTGTTATAATCAATAATACAGATCAAGACTTAAAAAATGTTGAAACGTCTATAATGTTTGAAAAAATAAATTTAGAAAATTATATATTAAATAGAAGACAAGAATATCAAGAGCAAGAAATAGTCTATTCAAAAGCAATGATTGCTGATAATATTAAGGTTGAAGATACTATAATGAGTGAGAAAAAAAATGTATTATTAGGTATAGTTGATATTCCAGCAAATAAAACAAAAGTAATAAAACATATAGATAATATAAATTTTGATTTTATTTATAGTTATAATTTTAACATTAGTTTTGATAAAAAAGAATCAGTAATTTATCCAAATTATAGTTTATCTGTTGAAAGAAATAAAGAAAATGAAAAGTTGTTTGATATAGAAGAAGGACAAGGTTATATTTATGATAAAAAATCAGGAATAATAATAAATAACCTTTATTTAAATAAAAGCGAAGATAAAAAATTATTGATAAATTTAGGTAAGAGTAATAAAACAAAATTAAATATAAAAGAAGATTTTAAGTTTAATATATTAAATCCAGAAGAAGTATATATAAAAGAGAATTACTATAAACCAAACATTGAATACATAGAATCAGTCTTAAACTTTGAAAATTTAAAAGAAAATAGTGAAATAAATTTAATTACAAATAATATATACTTATTAAAAAATAAAATAAACGAAGAAGAATTAAAATTTTTTAAGGACAAATTAATTTTAATGATTAATACTACAACCAAAAATGACTCTATAAGAGAAGATATAGATAAATTATTGAGAGATTTTTTAAAAGATAAATTGATAAGTAATGAAGACTATAAAAAATCAGAAAACTATAAAAATGGTAAAATATTTGTAATAAAATATAGATAAGGATTTTAAAATGGAAAAAAAGAAAATAAAAATAATGTATTATTTTTTTGTAGTATTATTAAGTATATTAATATCTTTAATGATGATCTTTATGTTTTTAAAACCATTTTCAAATATTATTAGTTAGATTAAAAATAAATTTGACAATTTTTAAAAATACTTATATAATATATATTGTAAATAATTTTTTGTAAAAAATAGGAAAAATAAAATGAATATTTTAATGACAGTTAATGTAGTAGCAGAAGTAGAGACTGTGCGTGAAGAACGTGCAGCGGAAGCTATTTATTAACTGTTAGCTATTTAAATATAGAGCTAACAGGTGGTTGGCTCTATAAGGAAACCTCCTTTGAGTCAGCTTAAAGGAGGTTTTTTTATGCGCTAAATTTAAGCGTAGGGAACCTTTTATTTTAATATAAGTAATTGATTTTAAAAGAAAAAAGTTTAAAATATTTTAAAAAAAGTATTGACAAACATAAAAAGATAGATTATAATGTTTACATAGATTAAGAAAAGGAAAAATAAAATGAATAACGTAAATATCAAAATAGAAGCAAAATTTGAAGTAGCGGAACGCGAGGTGGCGTTATTCTAATTGTTAGTCTTTATGGGCTAACAATAGTTGGCTCATAGTTTTTATAAAACCTTGAGCCTGTGTTCAAGGTTTTTTTTTTAGGTTTTTTGGTGTAATTGGAAAGCATACTTCCCTACGAAGGAAATGATAAAGGTTCGAGTCCTTTAAAAACCGCCATATTTAATTAATGAGGATATAAAAATGAAAAATTTATTTGTGAGTGTAGAATTAGTAAATGTAGCCGCAGAGGAAGCGGAGGTATTGTAATTACTGTTAGCTGAGCTAACAGTACGTTGGCTCATAGTTTTAAAAGAAACCTTGAGCTTAAGACTCAAGGTTTTTTTTTAGTCGGTTAGTTTAATGGTAAAACAACGCTTTGACTTGGCGATAATAACAGTTCAATTCTGTTATCGACTACCAGATAGTAATACTCGCATAGATTAACGGTTAGATCGTTGGACTTTCAATCCAAAGATACGGGTTCGATTCCCGTTGTGAGTACCAGAAGGGGTTAGTTATGGTTACGGAAGAAGGTTTGCACCTTTCTGAGTACGGTTCGATTCCGTATAGCTCCACCAGATAGTAGTAATACTCGCATAGATTAACGGTTAGATCGTTGGACTTTCAATCCAAAGATACGGGTTCGATTCCCGTTGTGAGTACCA
>JACCDS012107024.1_pt1 | contig 40042 bp, 35 predicted proteins | sample 7446441 | NCBI WGS metagenome assembly JACCDS01 (sample SAMN15323445, study PRJNA562643) | freshwater metagenome | isolation source: river surface water | place: USA:Blue River Watershed | collected 2017-08-17
AGAAAAAGCGGCAGCAGCGGCAGCAGCGGCAGCCAGTGCATCGGTTTCGGCTCCGGTCGCTTCGGCAACCCCACTGCCAACGCCGGTAGCCAGTACCCCGATCCCAACCCCCAAGCCACCGCGCGCGATCCCAACCCCACCGCCACCACCGCCAGAACCGTCGCTGCTTGATTCGCTGATGGATGCCAAGACACTCGGTGGTTTGGCCGCAGTGTTGGCCTTGCTCGGTGGTTATGTGTTTTACAAACGGCGCAAAAAGCCGGAACAGCGTTTCGATACCAGCAGCAGCATGCTGGGCGATTCGTCGATGCAAGCCAATTCCATGTTCGGTTCAACCGGTGGCCAAAGCGTTGATACCAATAACAGCGTGTTCAACTCCAACTTTGCACCATCGGCCAGCCAGCTCGATACCAATGAAGTCGATCCGGTTGCCGAAGCCGATGTGTATATCGCCTATGGTCGCGACGTTCAGGCCGAAGAAATTCTCAAGGAAGCGTTGCGCACCCAGCCTGAACGCAATGCGGTACGCCTGAAACTGCTGGAAATTTACGCCAACCGCAAGGATACCCGTGCCTTTGAAGTACAGGCGACCGAGCTCTACAGCATTACCCATGGCGAAGGCGATGATTGGGCGCAGGCCGCCAGCATGGGCGTCAGCATTGATCCAAACAATCCGCTGTATGCCGGTGGCGAGGCGCATGACCAGACTGTCTCGATTCAGGCACCGCTGCATAGCAGCACCGAACCGATGGCCGAACTGGATCCAGACGCGCTGTTGGTCAGCACCCAGCAACCGGCAGAAACGCCAGCGCAGGACGCTGATCTTGATCTCGATTTGAGTCAGGCCGCTGGTGAAGAAGAATTTGACTTCAATCTTGATGAAATCAATCAGGCCCCGGTTGCCCCGGTTGCCCCGGTTGCACCTGAGCCAGCCCCGGCACCGGTGGCTGCCGCAGCAGACGATGACCTCGACTTTGACCTGGGTGGTTTGACCTTTGAACCGACCAGTCTGGCCAAGCCCGAAGCCACGGCTGCGCCAAGTCTTGCTCCGGTCGCCGAGCCGCTGCCCGATTTGGGGCTTGACCTGCCTCCTGTCGAAGAGATGGCGGCACCGGCGGCTGAAGACTTTGATTTGCAGCTTGATTTGCCCGGCGCGACAGAACCAGCAGCCCCGGCTACCGCCGCTGCCGCACCGGCTGAAGAATCATTCGATTTTGATTCGATGGACTTTGGTTTGCCGATGACGGAAGAACCGGCAGCGCCAGCGGCACCTGCGATACCAGAGCTGCCTGCGGCCAGCGTTGATACCGAGTTGGACGATTTCTTTGCCGCACAAGACCTTGATCTGGGCGATGAAGACAAGACCGTGATCCAGAGCGCACCGGTAGCGGCCCAGGAGTTTGATTTGTCCGGCATTGATCTGGACTTGGGAACCGGTGAACCGGTAGCCCAAATCGATCAGGAAAAAGTCGATGCCTTTGCCGTTGGCGATGACCCATCGGCTGATCAGGTTGAAATGGATACCAAGCTCGATCTGGCGATTGCGTATCAGGAAATTGGTGACAAGGAAGGCGCACGCGAATTGATCGATGAAGTGATCAAGGGCGGCACCCCTGAGCAAATCGAAAAAGCCAAGGCAATGCGCGCCAAACTGGCGTAACACTGCCACCTGGCAAACCGGGCGCGGGCCAATTACGGCTTGCGCCCTTTTTTTCGTTTTTTTTGAGGATAAGGTAACTTGAAACGGATAGTATTGGGCCTGCAATATGATGGTGCGCCGTGGCTCGGCTACCAGACCCAGCCGCACCAGCAAACCGTGCAAGATCAACTGGAAGCGGCCCTGGAGCGCTTTGCTTGCCAGCCCTTGCATACCACCTGTGCCGGGCGTACCGATGCCGGGGTGCATGCACTGGAGCAGGTGGTGCACTTCGATACCGATCTGGTGCGCGAACCATTTTCCTGGGTGCGCGGCACCAATGCCTATTTGCCAGAATCCATTGCCGTGCGCTGGGCCTGTGAAGTGCCGCATCAGGATTTGCCCCATACCGACCAATTTCATGCCCGGTTTGCGGCCCGGCTGCGCACCTACCACTATCTGCTGTACAACCATCCGATCCACAGCCCGATCTTGCGCGGCAAGGTCGGCTGGGTGTTTCGTCCGCTCGATGTCGAACGGATGCAGCAAGGCGCTCTTCATTTGATCGGCACCCATGACTTTACCGCGTTTCGGGCCGCCCAGTGTCAGGCCAATACCCCGATCAAAGACATGGTTCGGATCGATATCGAACGGCGTGGCGACATGATTGTATTCACGCTGGCCGCCAGCGCCTTCCTGCACCACATGGTGCGCAATATCGTCGGTTCCCTGATTCTGGTTGGCAACGGCAACATGCCACCGTCATGGATGGCAGAACTATTGGCCGGGCGCGACCGCAGCAAGGCGGCAGCCACCTTCATGCCCGATGGCCTGTATCTGGCCCACATTGCCTACGAGCCACAGTGGCAGTTACCGCAACAGGAAGCGCTACTGCCGTGGCTGGCCTGATCCTGACCGGATCATCGGCCAACTCATTTGCCAACTTATTTGCCAACTCATTTGCCAACTTATTTGCCATATCACCCGCTACCAACCACGAGAGAAACAACAGGGAGCCAGCAATGAACCACCGTACCCGCATCAAAATCTGTGGCCTGACCCGCAAGGAAGACGTGGCCAGCGCCGTGGCCTTGGGCGCCGATGCCATCGGGCTGGTGTTTTATGCCAACAGTGCGCGCCACGTTACAGCCCAGGCCGCACGCGAGCTGGTGGCGAACCTGCCGCCGTTTGTGCAGGTGGTTGGGCTGTTCGTCAATGCCAGTGCCAGCGAGGTAGCCGATGTGGTGCGGCAGGTGCCACTTTCCCTGTTGCAGTTTCATGGCGATGAAACTTTGGCGGCGTGTTGCCAGGTGGCCGATGCAGTGCAGCGCCCATTTATTCGCGCCGAACGGGTTGGGCCAGACACGTTGCCGGAAAATTTGCTACAATCGCAGCACAACTATCGCACCGCCAGTCGCTGGTTCTCTGGTTTGCTGCTCGACACCCTGGTCGACGGCTATGGCGGTTCAGGAAAGGTTTTCGATTGGTCTGTCATCCCAAAAGAGCTCGCGCCTCTGGTCGTTTTAAGTGGTGGCTTGAGCGCACACAACGTCACTGGTGCCGTACACCAGGTGCGCCCTTGGGCGCTTGACATCTCGTCCGGCGTGGAGTTGGCCAAAGGCATCAAGGATGCCGCCAAAATCCATGCCTTTATTGCTGCCGTGCGGCAGGCCGAAGCCAATTTCCCGATTTGAGCGACTTGTCCGCTTTTGTCAGCTTGTGACTGTTTTTGCCCGCTTCTGCCCGCTTTTGCCCGCTGCTGTCCGCTTTAGCTGTACCTCTTTCAGTGAGAACACACCATGAAATCATTGCCGATTGATTCCAGCGCGCCGCTGTTTGCCGCGCACGATTATGCTTTTCCCGATGTCCGCGGCCATTTTGGCCAATATGGCGGCACCTTCGTCTCCGAAACCCTGTCCTTTGCCCTCGCCGAATTGCGTGACAACTACGCGCGCTACCGGGTGGATCCCGAATTTCTGCGCGAATTTCGTTACGAACTAAAACATTTTGTCGGTCGTCCGTCACCGATTTACCACGCCAAACGCTGGTCAGAAAAAGTAAATGGCGCGCAAATTTATTTTAAGCGCGAAGATTTGAACCATACCGGCGCGCACAAAATCAACAACGTGATCGGGCAGGCACTGTTGGCCCGGCGCATGGGCAAACCGCGCGTGATTGCCGAAACCGGGGCGGGCCAGCATGGCGTAGCCACCGCCACCATCTGCGCCCGCTTTGGTCTTGAATGCGTGGTGTACATGGGCAGTGAAGACGTGGCACGTCAGGCGCAAAACGTGTACCGCATGAAGTTGCTCGGGGCCACCGTGGTGCCGGTTGAATCCGGTTCCAAAACCCTGAAGGATGCGCTCAATGAAGCGATGCGTGATTGGGTAACCAACGTCGAGAACACCTTTTATATTATCGGCACCGTGGCAGGACCCCATCCGTATCCAATGCTGGTGCGCGATTTCCAATCGGTGATCGGTGAAGAATGCCTGATCCAAATGCCGGAATTGGCAGGACGGCAACCCGATTACGTGCTGGCCTGCGTTGGCGGTGGCTCGAATGCGATGGGGATTTTCTACCCGTATATCGATCAAAAACAGGTGCAATTGATTGGGATTGAAGCAGCAGGCGAGGGTTTGGCCAGCGGCAAGCATTCGGCTTCGCTAACCGCTGGCAGCCCCGGCGTGCTGCATGGCAACCGCACCTATTTGTTGCAGGATGAAAACGGGCAAGTGATTGAAACCCATTCGGTGTCAGCCGGGCTCGATTATCCCGGGGTCGGGCCAGAACATGCCTGGCTCAAGGACAGTGGCCGCGCCAGCTATGCCACCATAACCGACGAAGAAGCCTTGCAGGCGTTTCACGATTGTTGCCGGATTGAAGGCATCATCCCGGCGCTCGAATCGTCGCACGCGCTGGCGCATGCGGCCAAACTGGCGGCTACTTTGCCAAAGGACAAAATCGTGCTGGCCAATTTGTCCGGGCGTGGCGACAAAGACATGCACACCGTTGCCGGGCGCATGGGTTTGCATTTCGGTTAAGCCCGCGCAGTTAAGCCCGCGCAGTTAAGCCCGATCAAGGAGAAAATCATGTCAAAAATTGCCAACACACTGGCGCAACTGGCCGAGCAACACAAAAAAGGATTGATTCCGTTCATTACCGCAGGCGATCCAGCGCCGGATTTAACCGTTCCGTTAATGCATGCGCTGGTCGCTGGCGGGGCCAACATCATCGAACTCGGGGTGCCGTTTTCCGACCCGATGGCCGATGGCCCGGTGATCCAGCGTGCCTCCGAGCGTGCGCTGGCGCAGGGCGTGCGGCTGATCGATGTACTGGCCATGGTGCGCACGTTTCGCCAAACCGACAGCACCACTCCGGTGGTGTTGATGGGCTATGCCAACCCGATTGAGCGCATGGGGGTAGGGGTATTTGTGGCGCGGGCGGCTGAAGCTGGAGTCGATGGCGTGCTGGTGGTCGATTACCCGCCGGAAGAATGTGAAGAGTTTGCTGCGCAAATGAAGGCGGCAGGCATGGACACCATCTTCCTGCTGGCCCCAACTTCAACCGAGGCACGCATGGCTCAGGTCGGGCGGATTGCCAGTGGCTATGTGTACTATGTTTCGCTCAAGGGCGTTACCGGTTCGCAGGCACTCGATCAGGGAGCCGTGGCGGCCATGCTGCCACGCCTGCGCCAGCACATCAAGCTGCCAATTGGGGTGGGTTTTGGCATTCGCGATGGCGCAACCGCGCGCGCCGTGGCCGATGTGGCCGATGCGGTGGTGATTGGTTCGCGCATCATTCAGATGCTGGAAACCACGCCGCGTGAGCAGGCGGTGGCGGCGGTGCAAAATTTCATGGCAGAAATTCGCGCTGCGCTGGACGCGTAAGGCAACATTGCCCCGCTGCGGGGCAGGGGAAAATCGGGGCAAACGCTTACCTTAATTTGCCCCGGTTTTACTTGATGGGTACTTGATGAATTGCGCCTGTTGTCGTTGCTGTTTCATTGAAAATTCTTATAAATCAATGGGTTATATTTTCAATTTTACTTGATGGGTACTTGATGGAAGGCGACACGAAGCGCGATGAGCAATTTTTGCGTAGCTTGTTGTTGGAGCTGGTGGCCCTGCCTGCCGAGACGGGTTGGGTCGAATTCAAGCACAACAATGCCGAGCCACAGGAAATTGGCGAATACATTGCAGCCTTGGCCAATTCGGCAACCATGGCGGGCAAGGCGCGGGCGTATATGGTGTGGGGTGTTGCCGATACAACCCATGCATTGTTGGGCACCCAATTTCGGCCTGCGGCAGCGCGAATTGGCAATGAAGAGCTGGAAAGCTGGTTATTGCGACTACTTGCGCCGAAAATTAATTTTCAATTTCATTCAATTGAAGTCAATGGCGCGCCCATGGTCTTGCTGGAAATTGACAGCGCGTTTCGCCACCCGGTACAGTTTTCCGGCACGCCATTTATTCGGATTGGTTCCTATAAAAAACGCCTGAAAGACTTCCCGGAAAAAGAGCGGGAGTTATGGCGCTTGCTCGACAGTACCCCGTTTGAAATGCAGTCGGCAATGGACAAGGTAGCGGCTGATGAGGTGCTAAAGCTGCTCGATTACAGTGCCTATTTTGATTTGCTGGATAAGCCGCTGCCAACCGGGCGCGATGGCATTTTGGCGCAATTGGCCATTGATCGGTTAATTGAGCCGATGGGTGGCGGGTATTGGCGGATTTTTAACCTTGGCGCTTTGTTGTTTTCCAGGAAACTAGGCGATTTTCACCGACTGCAACGCAAGGCATTGCGCGTGATCGTGTACCGGGGGACTGGCCGTACCAACACCTTGCGCGAACAGGAGGCGACACCCGGCCTTGCCGCCGGTTTTGAAAACATGCTTGGTTTTGTCAATGGGCTTTTGCCTGAAAACGAAATGATAGGCCAAGCCCTGCGCAAATCGGTGCCGCTGTTCCCGGAATTGGCGATCCGGGAGCTGGTGGCCAACGCCATCATCCATCAGGATTTTTCCATCACCGGCAATGGCCCGATGGTCGAAATTTTTGATGACAGAATTGAAATTACCAACCCGGGCAAGCCGCTGCTTGATCCGGATCGGCTGCTTGACAGCCCGCCGCGCTCGCGCAACGAGGCACTGGCATCGTTGATGCGCCGGATTGGGGTTTGTGAAGAGCGCGGCAGTGGTGTGGATAAGGTGGTGGCGCAAGCCGAGCAGTTTCAATTGCCTGCACCGGCATTTGAGATTATTGGTGATTCGACCCGCAGCACACTGTTTGCGCCCCGGCCACTGGCCCGGATGACGCGGGCCGACCGGATTCGGGCCGTGTATCAGCATGCCTGTTTGCGGCATGTGCAGCGCGAAGCCATGAGCAATACTTCCTTGCGCGAACGCTTTGGCATTGATACCAAGAACAGTGCCACCGCATCGCGCCTGTTAAAGGAGGCGCTGGCGGAGGGGGTTGTCAAGCTGCAAGATGAATCAGCACCGCCCAAGTTGCGGCGTTATGTACCCATTTGGGCCTGACTTATTGGCAGGGTAAGGCAAAGCTGCCCCCGGTGAGGGGAGAGCGGTGCAAAAGCTGCCTTGATTTGGGCCGGTTTTGCTTGATGGGTACTTGATGGATTGCGCCTGTTGTCGCTGGCGTTTCATTGAAAATTCTTATAAATCAATGGGTTATATTTTTAATTTTACTTGATGGGTACTTGATGGAACTCAATGCATAGCCACTACAGATGGCGGAAAATACAGGCCGAAACACAAAGGGCTACATGCGAAAACATGTAACCCCTTGATTTTTCTACGTATTCTGTGGTGGGCTGTGAGTGGCTCGAACACTCGACCTACGGATTAAGAGTCCGCTGCTCTACCAACTGAGCTAACAACCCGGCAAGCGCGAGATTATAGCGAGCTTTTTGCTCAAATCCAGCCCAACTCATCGTCTGCCCTAAATTTTTTTGAACATCGTCACAAATTTGCGCAAGCGCAAGGCAAATGCAAGGGTGGTTTGCAAGAATGGGCCTTCGTGTGGTACAACCAATAACCTTTTTAAGCGATCCAACTGATCATGAATTCTTTACCGCCCACTGTTGCCAAATCAGCAGCCAAATCAGCAGCCAAATCCGCTACCAAATCAGCAGCCAAATCCGCTACCAAATCAGCCACCAAATCCGTTGCCAAACCTACCGCCAAAGCCACAACCGAACCCGCAGTCCAACCCGATACCAAGCCCGCAGCCGTACCCGCTGCCGCACAGACTTCACCGTTGCAGGATTTTGACCGGCATTTGCATGCCAGTCTGGCCCGTTTCAGTTTTGGCCTGTCGCCAATTGCCTATGGTTTGGCCATGGCCGACTGGGGCTGGCATTTGGCGATTTCACCCGGGCGGCGCATGGAACTGGCGGTTGAAGCACTGAGCAAGAGTGGCCAATTGGGGCAGGAATGGGCCATTGCCTGGCTTGAATTAATGGACAAGGCGCTCAAGAAAGACAAGGATGGTGTGGTTGAGGAAGTCAAAGATGGCTGGCAAACCGGAATGGAGATGATGCAACAATGGTGGCATCAGGCGACCGGGGTGCGTGGCGTGTCGCCGCACCACCGGCAAATTAACGAATTTATGCTCAAGCAAATGTTTGCCGCGCTGGAACCGTTGAACTGGCCCCTGTCGCATCCGGAAATTGTCGAATCGACCCTGGCCACGGGTGGCTTGAATCTGTTGGCTGGCGGCAGCAACTTGCTCTCGGACATGCAGCGCCAGCTTGGCAGCGGGGCCGAGGAAGTGAGCCAGTTTCAGGTCGGCGAGAATATTGCGATTACGCCCGGTACGGTGGTGTATCAAAATCATTTGATGGAATTGATTCAGTACGCACCGCAAACCGCCCAGGTGTACCGTGAACCGGTATTCATTGTGCCGTCGTGGATCATGAAATACTACATCCTCGATTTGTCGGAACACAATTCACTGGTGCGCTATCTAGTGCAACAGGGCCATACGGTGTTCATTTTGTCGTGGCACAATCCGGACGAGAGCGACCGTGAATTGGGCCTGAATGATTATTTACGGCACGGCATTTTTGATGCGCTGACCGAAATTGGCCAAATTACCGGCCATGTGCCGGTGCATACCGCTGGCTATTGTTTGGGCGGCACGCTGCTGGCGATAGCCATGGCGGCCCTGTCGCGCCCCAGCCAGGTGGCCGGTGCCAAATCGATGCCGCCAGTCGCCTCCATGACCTTGCTGGCCGCCCAGACCGATTTTTCCGAACCGGGCGAAATGGGTGTGCTGATCGATGATAGCCAAGTACAAATGCTGGAAGATTTGATGCGTGATACCGGCTATATGACCGGGGCGCAAATGGCCGGTTCGTTCCAGTTTTTGAATTCGCGCGATCTGGTTTGGAACAAGCGGCTGCAATCGTATTTGATGGGCGTCAAGGATGCCGGTACTGATATGATGGCGTGGAATGCCGACGTGACGCGCCTGCCGGCCCGCATGCATGGCGAATACCTGCGCCAGTTTTTTATTGACAACCAATTGGCCCAGGGTGAATATCTGGTTGAGCGCAAGCCGGTGTCGCTGCTTGATATCCGGGTGCCGATGTTTGCAGTGGGCACGGTGAAAGATACGGTGTCGCCGTGGCGCTCGGTGTATAAAATTCATAATCTGGTGCGTGCTGATGTGACCTTTTTGCTGGTTGCCGGTGGCCACAATGCCGGGATTGTGTCGGAGCCGGGCCACGCCCGCCGCAGTTTTCGCATGCACACCCACACGCATGATGATCCGATGCAAAGCCCCGAAGAATGGCAAACCGGGCTAAAAGATTTGGACGGTTCGTGGTGGCCGACATGGCACCAGTGGTTAGCTGGCCGCTCCGGGCCGATGCAAGCGCCACCGGTGATGCGGTCCGGGCTGGCAGCACCGGGCAAGTATGTGCATAAGCGCTATCGCTGATGCGAATCAACGCGCAAACCCGGCTCTGACCGGGGCAGGGGAGGGGGACGGATGATTTGGCTCGACAATGCGCGGATTGCCGCGATTTTTGCCGTGGTTTGGCTGCATGTGGCGGCAGCACTGGTGACCAAGACCGAACTGGGCAGCGGCTACTGGTGGATTGGTAACGGCTATGATGCGGCGGTGCGCTGGAGTGTGCCGGTGTTTGTCATGATCAGTGGTGCCTTGCTGCTCGATCCGGCCCGGCGCGATTCACTGTCCGACTTTTACCACAAGCGCATGGCGCGCATCGTTTGGCCGATTCTGTTTTGGAGCGCGTTTTTCTTGCTGTTTTCCCTGCTCAAGGGACAAATCAAGGGTGAACCGTTATCGGGCATGGATCTGCTTGGCAAACTGGGGCAGGGGCGGCCGTATTACCACATGTGGTTTTTGTACATGATTGTGTTTTTATATCTGTTCACGCCGTTTTTCCGGATGGTGGTGGCCGCGTGCAGTCGGCGTGAGCTGGCGTTCCTGATCGGGGCCGGTCTGCTGCTGGCGGCAGGCAAATCAATTTTTTCCAGTTGGCTGGCCGAGCCGGATCAATTTTTCCCGGTCTGGTTTTTGAATTATGTGCCGTATTTTTTCCTTGGCTACTGGATTCGTACCGATGCCCGCAAGCCCGCCATACCGATCTTGGCCGGGGTGGTGCTGTTGTGTGTGTTGTTGACCATGTTCGGTTTTTGGTGGCTGGCGAACTATCGCAATCTGGAACTGGGCATGTATTGCTATGGCTACCTGAGCCTTACCGTGATTCCGATGTCGGTGGCGATGATGTATTGGCTCAAAGCGTGGCAAAATCCGATTTTCAGTGCCGCAGTCACCCAAAAATTATCGCTGCTTAGTTTTGGCGTGTACCTGACCCATCCGATTATGCTCGATATTGCCACCTTTCTTGGCTTCGGACCACAGCGCATCCATCCGCTGCTGGCGGTGCCGCTGTTGGCATTGTTAGCGTTTGGCGCATCGCTATTGCTGTCGTGGCTGATTAGCCAAATACCGCTGTTGCGCCGGGTTGTTTAGCTTCTGTCGTGCCCGGTGGCACAGATTGGGGTGAAAACGGGGTGAAGGCGGGATGAAGGCGGGGTAAAGGCGGGGTGACAATTGCTGGGCTGAAATTGTTGTGTAGAAAATTGGTTTAATGAAACAGAGTCGTGTTAATAATTTGGGAGAGGGAGATGACGAAATACCTTGGATTCGTGGCAAACCGGCTGTGGCTGATCATGACGATTTACGTCGTCACGATCCTGGCCGCATCGTTCTTGTTTATGGTACTGGAAAAACGTGAATTTCATGAGGGGCTTTGGTGGGCGGTCGTCACGGCCTTGACCATTGGCTATGGCGATATCGCGCCAGTGACCGGCGCAGGAAGAGCGATGGGCGTGATTTTTGGCCATTTTTGGGTGTTCCTGATCATTCCGATGATTGTTGCCAACATCATCATCCGGGTGATCGAAGACCAAAATGAATTTACCGATGCCGAGCAAAAAGAAGTGATGAGGAAATTAAATAATATTGAATCGATATTGTCTAAGATCGACAAAAAATAGAGGCAACTGCGAGGCAACTGAGAGGCAACTGAGGCGCAACGGAGAGGCAACGGAGGGGCAGCGCCGCTACCGTGCCATGGTAGCGGTTCACCTTATTTTATTGCCGGGTTATCGACAAAAGTGCCGGAACCCGCTACACTCTCGCCGTTTCCGTCATTTAGGTCATTTTTCCGACGACGTGCGTTACAGGAGAAGTCATGAGCTGGTTAGAAAAATTATTGCCGCCGCGCATTCAGCGCTCCGATCCCGCTACCCGCAAGCAGGTGCCGGAAGGGCTGTGGGTCAAGTGCCCGTCCTGCGAAGCGGTACTGTACCGTACCGACTTGGAAGCGAATATCCATGTTTGCCCCAAGTGTGACCACCATATGCGCATTCGTGCGCGCGAGCGGTTAGATGCGCTGCTGGACGCGGGTGGCCGCTACGAAATCGGCCAGGAAGCGCTGCCGGTCGATACCCTCAAATTCAAGGACAGCAAAAAATACCCGGAACGCCTGAAAGCAGCGCTGGAAGCGACTGGCGAAACTGATGCGCTGATAGTGCTGGGCGGTTCCATTATGTCGCTGCCGGTCGTGGTGGCTTGCTTTGAATTTGAATTCATGGGCGGTTCGATGGGTTCGGTGGTGGGCGAGCGTTTTGTACGCGGCGCGCAAGTGGCGCTGGAGCAAAAAGTGCCGTTCATTTGCATTACCGCCACCGGTGGGGCACGGATGCAGGAAGGCTTGCTGTCGCTAATGCAAATGGCCAAAACCACCGCCATGCTGACCCAGTTGTCGGAAAAGAAATTGCCGTTTATCAGTGTACTGACCGACCCGACCATGGGTGGGGTGTCAGCCTCGTTTGCCTTCATGGGTGATATTGTGATGGCTGAACCGAAGGCCCTGATCGGTTTTGCCGGGCCGCGTGTGATTGAAAACATCGTGCACGAAAAATTGCCGGAAGGCTTCCAGCGTTCTGAATTCCTGTTGCAAAAAGGTGCGATCGATATGATCGTGGATCGACGCAAAATGCGCGAAGAGATTGCCCATTTGCTGGTGTTGCTGCAAAATCAGCCGGTCGAGGTGCTGGCAGCCTGATTGTTGGGGCACAAGCACCTGTTTTTCGCCCGCAAAACAGGCAGGCCCGGACATCTGTCCGGGCTTTGTTACGTATGGAACCCGGATCTATGTCAAATTTACCCACTACCCTGCCAGACTGGCTGGCCTTTCTGGAAGCGCGCCAAAGCGAGCGCGTGATTAACCTTGGCCTGGAGCGGGTACACACCGTCAAGGCGGCGCTGGATCTGTCGTTTTCCTGTCCGGTAATCGTGGTCGGCGGTACCAATGGCAAGGGCTCGGCCTGTGCCATGCTGGAATCGATCTTGCTCGAAGCCGGGTATCGGGTCGGCTTGTACATCAAGCCGCATTTTCTTGCCTTTAACGAACGCGCCCAAATCAACGGTGAATCGGCCAGCGATGCCGATCTGGTCGCCGCGTTTGCTGCGGTAGAAGCGGCGCGCGGTACGGTGCCCTTGTCTTACTTTGAATTTACCACGCTGGCGATCATGGTTTTATTGGCCGACCTGGAACTGGATGTGGTGATTTTGGAAGTCGGTCTGGGCGGTCGGCTCGATGCGGTCAATGTAATCGATGCCGATGTGGCGCTGGTCACCAGCATTGATGTTGATCATACCGAATTCCTGGGGGATACGCGTGAATTGATCGGTTGGGAAAAGGCCGGTATTTTTCGGCCCGGCAAGCCCGCCATTTGCAGCGACCCGAAACCGCCTGCCATGCTGATCGACCATGCGCGCCAGATTGGTGCCGATTTATGGCAATTTGGGCGGGATTTCAACTATTCGGGCGATAAACAACAATGGAATTATGGCGGGCGCAACGTGCGCCGCTCATCGCTGGCGTATCCGGGCTTGCGTGGTGCCAATCAGTTATTGAATGCCTGCGGCGTGCTGGCTGTGCTCGAAGTGTTGCGTGAGCGCTTGCCGGTCAGTGCCCAGCATGTCCGAACCGGGCTGATCGATGTAACCCTGCCGGGCCGGTTCCAAATTTTGCCGGGACGGCCAGCCGTGATTCTGGATGTGGCGCATAATCCGCATGCTGCTGCGACACTGGCCCAGAATTTGGCCAACATGGGTTATTTTCGCTACACCTATGCCGTGTTTGGTTCGATGCAGGACAAAGACATTGCCGGAATCATTGCGCCATTGAAGGCGGTAATCGATCACTGGCACGTTGCTACCTTGCCAACGCCACGTAGCGAAACCGGTGCCAATTTGCAGGCCATGTTGCAGCGCGCCGGGGGGCAATCGGATACGCCGGGCAGCGAGCGCAGCGTGAAAAAATTTGACGATGCCAAACAAGCGTATTTGGCAGCCCGAAAACAGGCCGGGGAGGATGATAGAATAGTGGTCTTTGGCTCGTTTTTGACGGTTGCGGCGGTGTTGGCACTGGGCAAACAGCAAGCGCACTGAAGATACGCAGCGTTAGCACATTGCTGGTTTTGGAATGATTTGCGCATAAATTGTGCATGGTTTGCGAATGATTTAGGACTGATTTAAGAATAATTCAAGAAGCTTCTAAGAGTGGTTTGGCAATAAGGTCTGGCAATCAGTCATGTCGCATTGCTATTTTTAGTATGGGTTCTCCCGCTGTTTTTATCACTATTGGTGTCGCGCATGGGTTGGTTTTCGTTTTTGGGCAAGAACAAGCAAGATACGCAAGAGCCGGAAGGCTCTTATGTGGCGCGCACCGAAGAGCCGAAGGGGGCAGGGCGCAGCAAGCGTGTTGGCAAGGGGCCACACGAGGCGGTCGACCCGGTGTTGCCAGAGAAAAAGCGTGCCAGACGGCGTTTGGTCGGGGCGATTGCATTGGCGCTGGCAGTGATTATTGGCTTGCCGATGGTGCTCGATTCCGAACCCAAGCCACTTTCGGGCGATATTGCAATTGAAATTCCGTCCAAAGACAAACCGTATTCGGCCGGTGGCAGCAAGGTAGCGCCGGAACAATCGCTCGACCCGGATGAAACGCTGGTCGATATGGGCAAGCCGGGTACGGGTTCCAGTACACAGGCCACACAAGCGGGCACACAAGCGGGCACACAAGCGGACACACAGCCGAGCGTGTCGGCCAAGGCACCCGTTACTCCCGCAGCCAATCGTACAACCCCCCCCACCACGCAACAAGCTACCCAACCCGCAACCACCCCGGCTGCTAATACTTTAGCCGGTGGCACAACCAAGCCACCCGTCGCCGCTAGCCCGGCTAAATCGGAAGCCAACCTGCCAGCCAAGCCGGAAACGAACCCACCGGCCAAACCGGAAACCAAGTCCGACACTAAGCCCGAAACCAAGCCCGAAACCAAGCCGGTGCTAAAACCCACGCCGGAGCCAAAGGTAGCAGCCAAACCGACCCCGGAACCCCGGCCAGCCAAGCCGGAAGCCGCGCCCGAGAATGATGATGCGGTACGGGCACAAGCGATTTTGGAGGGCAAACCGGAACCAAAAACCGAGGCCAAACCGAAAAAATACCTGTTGCAGGTTGCCGCCTTGGCCAGCCAGGAAAAAGTCGATGAATTGCAGGGCAAATTGAGGGATGCCGGTATCAGCTCGCACACGCAAAAGGTAGCAGTAGACGGTGGAACCCGGATTCGGGTTCGGGTTGGGCCGTTTGCCGACAAGGACGAAGCACTGAAAGTGCGTGAGCGGTTGGCGCGACTGGGCTTGAGCGGCGCGCTGCTGGCGCAATAAGACGATGCTGGTTTGCTAATATGTGCCGCTTGGGAGCCTGCCCGTGACGATGTTTGATTATTTGGTGTTGCTGGTTTTGGGCTGTTCGGTGTTGATCAGTCTGATGCGTGGTTTGATCAAGGAAATTTTGTCCTTGCTCGGTTGGGTGGTGGCACTGGTGGTGGCCAATTCTTATGGCCAGACGCTGGCCCAGTGGTTGCCGCAGATGATTCCGGGCCAGGCATTACGCATGATTGTGGCTTTTTTGGCCTTGTTTATTGGCGTGCGGCTGTTGATGGCTTTGATTTCGCTGGCCTTTGAGTCGGTAATCAAGGCTTCCGGCCTGACTTTGGCTGATCGTGGTTTGGGCGGCTTGTTTGGTTTGGCACGCGGGGTGGTGCTGATGTTGGTGGTGGTGCTGTTGTGTGGTTTGACGGCGATCCCAAAACAGCCATTTTGGCGTGAGGCCATGTTTTCACCCATCTTTGAAACCATGGCCCGCACGCTGTTGCCGCATTTGCCCGGTGATTTTGCCCGGCACGTTACGTTTTGATTAGGACTTACGCAAAATTGTCCCGGCAAGGCGCGCTGCCGCAGGCAGTACACCTGTACGGCAAGGCAGCGCAACGCCGCTGGGACGGTGGCCCGCTGGCCCGGTTTTGCGTAAGTCCTATTGATGCACGATGGCAGAAGATTAAGCGGTATCCGATAGCAGGCGATGGCCGCTGGTCGTTGGCAAGGTCGTTGGCAATATTGCGCAGGTTTGATTATTTTTGAGGAGTCCACCATGTGTGGCATAGTCGGTGTTGTTTCACATAGTCCAGTCAATCAGTTGTTGTATGATGCCTTGCTCTTGCTCCAGCACCGGGGACAGGATGCAGCCGGGATTGCGACCAATTTTAACAATATGTTCACCATGCACAAGGCCAATGGCTTGGTGCGTGACGTGTTTCGCACCCGCAATATGCGCTCGCTGCAGGGGCGAACCGGGATCGGCCACGTGCGCTACCCAACGGCCGGTTCGTCGAGCGAGGAAGAGGCGCAGCCATTCTATGTCAATGCCCCGTTTGGCATCACGCTGGCACACAACGGCAACCTGACCAATTGGGAACAATTGAAGCTGGAAATGTTTAAGAACGACCGGCGTCACATCAACACCAGCTCCGATTCGGAAGTGTTGCTCAATGTGTTGGCGCATGAATTGCAGGAAACCACCTCCGGCTATACGCTTGATCCGGATGCGGTATTTCGTGCGGTAGCGATGCTGCACAAGCGGGTCAAGGGCGCGTATGCTGCCGTGGCGGAAATTGCCGGGCACGGGGTGCTGGGTTTTCGCGACCCGTTCGGAATTCGTCCGCTGTGCCTTGGCATCAATGAGTCGGAAAAGGGCGTTGAATACATGATCGCCAGTGAATCGGTGGCACTGGAAGGCACGGGATTTCGCTTTGTGCGCGATATCGAACCGGGCGAAGCGGTGTTTATTGATTTGGATAGCCGCCTGTACAGCCGCCAGTGTGCCGATAGCCCGATTCTTGCGCCGTGTGCGTTTGAATACGTGTATTTTGCCCGGCCTGATTCGGTATTGGATGGTGCTTCGGTATACGCCACACGGCTAAAAATGGGTGAATATTTGGCCGAGAAAATCCGCACCCAATTCCGTTTGGGTGATATTGACGTGGTGATGCCGATTCCTGATTCGTCGCGTCCGGCGGCGATGCAACTGGCCTTGAAGCTGGGCTTGGAATACCGTGAAGGGTTTATCAAAAACCGCTATATTGGCCGCACCTTTTTGATGCCGGGCCAGTCGATTCGGCAAAAATCGGTACGTCAGAAGTTAAACGCGATTGGTTCCGAATTCAAGGGCAAGAGCGTGTTATTGGTCGATGATTCGATCGTGCGCGGTACTACCAGCCGCGAGATTGTGCAAATGGCGCGCGAGAGCGGGGCCGCACGCGTGATTTTCGCCTCAGCCGCGCCGCAGGTACGGTTTCCCAACGTATACGGGATCGACATGCCGACCCGCAGTGAATTGATTGCCTTTGAGCGCAGTGATGAACAAATTTGCCGCGAAATTACCGCCGACGATTTGGTGTATCAAGATCTGGATGCCTTGAAGCGTTCAATTTCAGACATCAATCCAGCCCTGTCGCGGGTCGATGCAGCCTGTTTTGATGGCGTGTATGTGACCGGTGAGGTGACGCCCGAGTATTTGGGACGGCTGGAAGTGGCGCGCCGCAATCCGCTGCCGGTACAGGAAGATGCCGGACGATCACAATTAAATTTAAATTTGGCACCGCGTGAATAGGCGCTGCCAGTCAAAAATTAGTCAAAAATCAGTCATAGATCGCGGTTATAAGTCAGTTATAAGCAAAAGGAGAGCAGGGAAATGCAAATCAAATCGATGATCCGGCACAGCATGGGTGCTGCCGTTTTGCTGGCCGTGGCCAGCATGGGCAACCTGGCCATGGCCAACAACAAGACGCTGGTGTATTGCTCGGAAGCCAGCCCGGAAGGGTTTAACCCGCAATTTTTCACTACCGGCACCACTTCCGACGCCGGTGCCGTGCCAATGTACAACCGCCTGGTACAGTTTGAACATGGCTCGACCAAGATTGTGCCCGGTCTGGCTGAATCGTGGAGTGAATCGGCCGATGGCCTGACCTATACCTTCAAGCTGCGCAAGGGCGTGAAATTCCACAGCAATGCCAAGTTCAAGCCAAGCCGCGATTTCAATGCCGACGATGTGCTGTTTAGCTATAACCGCATGGCTGACCCGAAACACCCGTTTGCCAAGGTCACACCGGGCCAAACCTATGCCTTCTTTGAAGACATGGCCATGAACAAAATGGTTGATCGGGTCGAAAAAATCGACGATTACGCAGTGCGCTTTATCCTGAAAAAGCAGGAAGCGCCGTTCATCGCCAATATGGCCATGAATTTCATGTCGGTTTTGTCCGCCGAATATGCTGACAAAATGAAAGCTGCCGGTACCCCGGAAGTGATTGACCGCGAACCAATCGGCACCGGGCCATTCCAGTATGTGTCGTACCAAAAAGATGCCACGATCCGCTATCAGGCATTTGCCTCGTACTGGGATGGCAAGCCGAAGGTTGACAAGCTGATTTTTTCCATCACGCCAGATCCATCGGTGCGGCTGGCCAAGCTCAGGGCCAATGAATGCCAGTTGATCGCGCTGCCAAAGCCAGCCGATATCGAAGCCATCAAAAAAGATACCAACCTCAAGACCATCAGCCAGGAAGGCTTGAACATTGGCTATATCGCGTTCAATGTCGAGAAAAAGCCGTTTGACAACAAGCTGGTGCGGCAGGCGCTGAACATGGCGATTGACAAGAAATCGATCATGAATTCGGTGTATCTGGGCGCGGGCATTCCAGCCAAAAACCTGATTCCACCGACCATGTGGTCGTACAACGACAAGGTGCAAGATTATGCCTACGATTTGGCCAAGGCCAAGGAATTGCTGACCAAGGCCGGGCATCCGAATGGTTTTGAAATGGAACTGTGGTATTTGCCGGTTAGCCGTCCATATAACCCGGATGGCAAGCGCATGGCCGAATTGTTGCAGGCTGACTGGGCCAAACTCGGGATCAAGGTCAAACTGGTGACCTATGAATGGAGTGAATACAAAAAGCGCAGCAAAACCGGGGAACAGCAGACGATGATGTTTGGCTGGTCTGGCGACAATGGTGACCCGGACAATTTCTTTGCCACCAACCTGTCGTGCGATGCGGTCAAGTCTGGCGGCAATTCGGCGCGCTGGTGCAACAAAGAGTTTGAAGATCTGATCCAAAAAGCCAAGCATACTGCCAATCAGGCCGAACGCACCAAGTTGTATGAAAAGGCTCAGGTCGTGTTCAAGGAAGAAGCGCCATGGATTACGATTGCCCACTCGCTGCGGTTTACGCCAATGCACAAAAGCGTGCAAAACTTCAAGATGGCACCGACTTCGCACCATTATTTTGATAAGGTCGATATCAGCAAATAAGCTACCGGCAGCGTGAAGCCGGGTGGTTCGGGAATCGATTGGCCCGAACCACCCCGGCTTATTTTGCGCTAGATGGTTGGTGGATGGTTGGTGGATGGTTGGTAGTTGGTGTGTAGCTGGTTTTCTGGAAAGCGAACGATGTTGGGATTCCTTTTGCGCCGGTTGGGAATGATTATTCCCACCTTTATCGGCATGACCTTGTTGGTGTTTTTATTGATTCACTTGATACCCGGCAATGTGGTAGAAGCCATGTCGGGCGAGCGTGGCATGGAGCCGGAACGCTATGCGCGCCTGATGCATGAGTTTGGGCTGGATCGCCCCTTGTACGTGCAGTATTTCGATTACATCGGCAAGGTATTGCGCGGTGATTTGGGCAATTCGATTTCGACCCATGAGCCGGTGATGAAAGAGTTCATGGCGCTGTTTCCGGCTACTGTGGAACTGTCACTGTGCGCGATGCTGTTTGCGCTGATCATCGGCGTGCCGGTCGGGATGCTGGCCGCCTTAAAGCGCAATACTGTGATTGATTATTCGGTGATGGGCGTCTCGCTCACTGGTTATTCGATGCCGATTTTTTGGTGGGCCTTGCTGTTGATTTTGCTGTTTTCGGTGACACTCGGCTGGACCCCGGTATCGGGCCGGATCGGTATCGCCTACGATTTGCCGCCGGTAACAGGCCTGATGCTGATCGATACCTTGCTCTCGGGCGAACCAGGCGCGTTTCGTTCGGCTGTTTCACACCTGATTTTGCCGACCATTGCGCTCGGGACGATCCCGCTGGCGGTGATTGCCCGCATGACCCGTTCTTCGATGCTCGAAGTGTTGCGCGAAGATTATATTCGCACCGCACGCGCCAAGGGTTTGTCACGCTGGCGCGTGGTGGTGATTCACGCACTGCGCAATGCCTTGATTCCGGTGATTACCATCGTCGGGTTGGCGGTCGGGTCGCTGTTGGCCGGAGCGGTATTGACCGAGAGCATTTTCTCTTGGCCCGGCATCGGCAAATGGCTGGTTGAAGCGATTCACCGGCGCGATTACCCGGTAGTGCAGGGCGGAATTTTATTGTCTTCTTCCATCGTCATCGCCGTCAATTTATTGGTCGATGTTTTGTATGGTGTGATTAACCCACGGATACGGCATAGCGCATGACGACGACTTCTTCTTCCGATGTAAGCCACGGCAGCCTGCCGCCCGAACCCGGGCGTTTTGCTGAATTTTGGCGCTATTTCAGCCAAAATCGCGGGGCCATGATTGGGCTGGCGATGGTGCTGGTGATGGTTTTTCTGGCGGTGTTTGCTGATTTGGTGGCACCGCATTCGGCGATTGAACAATACCGCGATTCGGTTTTGGTGCCGCCGGTTTGGCAAGAAGGCGGCAAGGCCGCGTTTTGGCTCGGCACCGATGCAGTTGGGCGTGACATGCTGTCACGCCTGATCCATGGCACCCGGCTCTCGCTGTTGATTGGCCTGGTATCGGTGACGCTCTCGCTCGGGATGGGGATCGTACTGGGCATGCTGGCCGGGTATTTTCGCGGCGTGCTGGAAACCGTTATCTTGCGCCTGATGGATGTCTTGCTGGCCCTGCCCAGCCTGTTGTTGGCGGTGGCGGTGGTGGCAATTCTCGGGCCGGGCCTGATCAATACCATGTATGCGATTGCAATCGTGATCATGCCGCACTATGTGCGCCTGACGCGGGCGGCGGTGTTGGGTGAGGTACACAAAGACTATGTGAATGCGTCGCGCATTGCCGGGGCTGGTACTTGGCGCTTGATGTTCAATTGCATCTTGCCCAATTGCGCAGCGCCTTTGATTGTGCAGGCCACGCTCGGTTTTTCGACCGCGATTCTCGATGCCGCAGCGCTCGGCTTTCTCGGACTGGGGGCGCAGCCGCCGGTGCCGGAATGGGGTTCAATGCTGGCCGGGGCGCTCGAATTTATTCAAAGTGCCTGGTGGGTGGTAACGTTCCCCGGACTGGCGATTTTATTGTCGGTGTTGGCAATTAACCTGATGGGCGATGGCTTGCGCGATGCGCTCGACCCGAAGCTCAAGCGATAACAGTCCCCTGAGCAGATAAACAAGGTACGAGGCAAAGCATGGCATTATTGGAGATTCAAAATTTGCAGGTCAACTTTGGCGGGTCACCGGTTTCTGCGGTGGACGGGCTTGATTTGCAGGTTGACGCAGGCGAAGTGGTGGGCATTGTCGGTGAATCCGGTTCGGGCAAGAGCGTAACTTCCTTGGCGCTGATGGGCTTGATCGATTATCCGGGCAAGGTTACGGCCGATCATATGCGCTTTGACGGCAAGGATTTGCTGCGCATTTCGGAGCGTGAGCGGCGCGACTTGCTGGGCAAGGATATCGCGATGATTTTTCAGGATCCGATGACCAGCCTGAACCCGTGTTTCACGGTCGAGCAGCAACTGGTAGAAACGCTGCAAGTGCATGAGGGCGGCAACAAGGCCGCCTTGCGTGCACGGGCGCTGTCGCTGTTGCAGCAGGTCGATATTCCCGACCCGGAGCGGCGCTTGCATGCGTATCCGCATCAGCTCTCGGGCGGCATGAGCCAGCGCGTGATGGTGGCCATTGCGATTGCCTGCAATCCGCGCCTGTTGATTGCCGATGAACCGACCACGGCACTGGATGTGACGGTGCAGGCGCAAATGCTTGAATTGCTGTTGCAGTTGCAGCGCGAGCGCAAAATGGCGCTGATGCTGATCACGCACGACCTGTCGGTCGTGGCCCAGACGGCCCAGCGGGTGGTGGTGATGTATGCCGGGCAGGTGCTGGAAACAGCGCCGGTGCCGGAAATTTTCAATGCACCGCAGCACCCTTATACCCAGGCCTTGCTGGCCGCGCTGCCCGAGCATAATCTGGGTCAGGCCCGCTTGCAAACCATTCCCGGCGTGGTGCCGGGCCAATATGACCGGCCACGCGGCTGCTTGCTGGCACCGCGCTGTGCCTATGCCAAAGCGCAGTGCCACAGCCAGCGTCCGGCACTGTCCGGCTCGCATGGGCATCAGGTACGTTGCCATTTTCCACTCAATGCCGCAGGCCAACCCGGCAATGGCTGGCAGGAGGCCGCATGAGCAATTCAACCAATCCCAACAATCCAGCCAATCCAGCCAATCCAGCCAATCCAGCCAATCCAGCACAGGTGGCCAATGGGGCCAATGTTGGTAGCAGTGTGAGTAGCACGGGCACCACGGGCAGCGATACCCTGCTCGAAGCGCGCAACCTGACCAAACACTACCCGGTCTCGCAAGGCTGGTTCAAGCCAAAACAGATGGCGCGTGCGCTCGATGGCGTGTCCTTTGTGCTGGAACGCGGCAAAACCCTGGCCGTGGTCGGTGAGTCCGGTTGTGGCAAATCGACGCTGGCGCGCCAGTTGACCATGATTGAGCAACCGACCGACGGACAATTGCTAATCGATGGCAAAGACGTGGCGCACGCCACGCGCGAACAGGCGCGGGCAGTGCGGCCCATGGTACAAATGGTGTTTCAAAACCCGTATGCGAGTTTAAACCCACGTAAAAAAATCGGTGCCATGCTGGAAGAGCCGCTGCAGCTCAATACCAGCTTGTCGTCTGCCGAACGGCGCGAACGGGTACAGGCGATGATGGCCCGGGTCGGCCTGCGGCCCGAGTTTTACAACCGTTATCCGCACATGTTTTCCGGCGGCCAGCGCCAGCGCGTGGCAATTGCCCGGGCCTTGATGCTCGACCCACGGGTGATCGTGCTCGATGAACCGGTGTCGGCACTCGATGTGTCGATTCAGGCGCAGGTGTTAAATTTGCTAATGGATTTGCAAGAAAGCACCGGGGTTGCGTATTTGTTTATTTCGCATAATCTGTCCGTTGTCGAACATATTGCAGACAAGGTGTTAGTGATGTATCTTGGCAAGACGGTGGAGGAAGGTAATGCCGTTGATGTGTTCAGTCGGCCACTGCATCCCTACACCCAGGCACTGTTGGCCAGTACCCCCCGGATTGATCCGGCAGCCCGTTCGCAAAAGATTATTTTGCGTGGCGAATTGCCTTCTCCGCTCAATCCGCCGCCCGGCTGTGCCTTCAGTACCCGCTGCCCGCATGCGCAAGACTTGTGTCGGCAACAGGCACCCGCGTTACAACTATTGGGTACGCATATGGTGGCCTGTCACCGGGCGCAGGAATTGCAGAATTTAGCACCTGGCAACTAGTTCGGTCTGGCCGGACAGTTCGCCAGGCATGAACTTTATGAAAGAGAGTCGAATAATGAACTACGATGTGGTCGATACCGTCATTGCCCCCGAGGGCCGGCTCGATATTTTATCCAAGGTGGAAGTGACACGCCTGCTCGATACCAGTCAGGGTGGGCTGTATACCATTTTCCGCAACTGTAGTCTGGCCGTGCTCAACTGTGGCAGTACCATGGATGATGGCAAGGAGTTGCTGGAGCGTTATAAGTCGTTTTCGGTCAGCATCATCCAGCGCGAGCGTGGCATCAAGCTCGACATCAAGGGCGCACCGGCAATTGCCTTTGTTGAAGGAAAAATGATTCGGGGCATCCATGAACACCTGTTTGCGGTGCTGCGCGACATTATCTATGTCAACGATGAAATCATGGGCAATGCCCAGTTTGATTTAAATAGCACCGAAGGCGTGACCGATGCGGTGTTTCACATCTTGCGCAATGCCAATTTGTTGCGCACCCAGATCAACCCGAATCTGGTGGTGTGCTGGGGCGGCCATTCGATTTCACGCGAAGAATACAATTATTCCAAGGTAGTCGGCTATGAAATGGGCTTGCGTGGGCTCGATATTTGCACCGGCTGTGGACCGGGCGCAATGAAGGGGCCGATGAAGGGGGCGGCCATCGGCCACGCCAAACAGCGCTTGCCAATGGGGCGTTATATCGGCATTTCCGAACCGGGCATCATCGCCGCCGAATCACCGAATCCAATCGTCAATGATCTGGTGATTATGCCCGACATCGAAAAACGGCTCGAAGCGTTCGTTCGGCTTGGGCACGGGATTGTGGTGTTTCCGGGCGGGGCCGGTACCACCGAAGAAATTCTGTATATCCTCGGGATTTTATTGCATCCGGATAATGCTGATTTACCGTTTCCGCTGGTGTTTACCGGCCCCGAGAGTGCGCGCGACTATTTCCAGCAGGTGGATCAATTCATTGGCGGCACGATTGGCGCTGCGGCGCAACAGCGCTACAAGATCATCATTAACGATCCGGTACAGGTGGCGCTGGAAATGCAGGAAGGCATTAAAAAAGTGCGCGAATTTCGCAAGCAAAAGAGCGATGCGTATTATTTTAATTGGCTGCTGCGGATTGATCCGGAGTTTCAGCGTCCGTTTATTCCAACCCATGAAAACATGCGCAACCTGCACTTGCAAAAAAACCAGCCGAATCACATGCTGGCGGCCAATTTACGGCGTGCTTTTTCTGGTGTGGTGGCAGGCAATGTCAAGGATGAAGGAATCCGTGCGATTGAGCAATATGGTCATTTTGAAATCCATGGCGATCCGGAAATTATGGAACCGATGGATGCCCTGCTCAATTCCTTTGTCGCCCAGCAGCGCATGAAACTGCCGGGCAAGACCTATGTGCCGTGCTATCGTGTGGTGAAATAGCACCGATGAAATAAGTCGATATAGGCCGATGCTATAGATCGATGATATAAGGCCGGTACTGCTTCAGTCCGGCCTTTCTTTTACCTGCGGTGCCGTATCCGCTTGGGTTTTAGCCTCTGCTTGCAGGCCGCACTTGGGCAGCAACACCAGCCGGGTACCGGCGATCCGGTCATGTAAAAACTGGCGCTCCTTGTCCAAAAACATGGTCAAGGCCCAAAGCACCATGCCCAGTGCCACAACCGCGAGTTTGACTGGGGTACTGACCTCTAGCAGGCTGGCGGTCAGCAAACCCGGCAAAAACCACAGCCAGGCCAAAACATAGCGCAGAACTGCCCGTGGCCAGTGCAATTGCCCGGGTGGCTTGGCCACCAGTTGAATGCGCCAGGTTTGCATGGCCAGGGTTTGGCCTTTGCGCAGCCAAAAATACGAAAAATACAGGCCAATCACCACAAACAGCCAAGCCTGACGGGCATCGCGCAACACCAGCGCGTGGCGGCTTTGGGTGGTGACATCAAAAATCCAGTCAGCGAAACTAACCACGCCAAACAACAGTAGCGCTTCGTAGATCATGCACATGAAACGGCGGCCTAGCCGTGGTGATTCAAAAGTTTGCACAGGTATTAACCGGGTTGGGAATGTTGAATGGGAAATTGTGATAGACGGCGTGGTGATGGATGGCGTGGTGCCGGACGGCGTAGCCGGGGGCAGTGGCCAACCGGGTTGACTGCCACATTATTTGGCACTCGCCGCCGCTGGTGCTGGCGTAGCGGCGACCGGGCTGGTGGCCGAATTGGCGACCGGACTGATGGTTGGGCTGGCGACCGGTGTTGCCGCCACAGCCGTGCCGGGCGTCGTGCCAGTGGGAGCAACGCCTAACGGAGTGGCACTCGGTACGGTTGGTGTTGGCACCACCGGAATCGGGCTGACCACGGGTGAGGCGGGCGGTTTCTTACTGTTCGGCGTCCCCGCTCTGCTCGGGGTCGGACTGCTGCTCGCACCGTTGCCACGTAGCGCCGCCTTTAGCGGTGGTGGCGTTGGTTTGGTTTTGCTCTGCGCTGGCGGCAAATTGGCGACCTGTTTTTTCGGAATGACAGCAGCGGCCAATTGCTTTTTTTTATCATCAGGCAATTGTTGATATTGTTGCCATTTCTCCGATTTTTGATTCGGATCGATCTTTTTTGCGTTGGTATAGTTTTCGCGCGCCAACTTACGTTGCTCGGGCGTCAACTTGGTCCAGTCGCGCATTTTTTCTTGCAGGCGCGACTGTTCATCGGGTTTCATTTTTGGAAATTTATTGGCGATTTGCAACCATTTGTCGCGTCTTACCGGGCCAAGCTGATTCCATTCCTGTGCCAGTGGTGCCAATGCCAGACGCTGTTGTGGTGTTAAATCATTCCAGCGCGGCAGGGGGCGACTTAATAGATCGGATAATTTTGGCTCATTGGCGACCTTGGCGGCACCCGATGTGGGAGCGCTGGCGGGCGGTTTGGCGGGGCGAACCGGGCCGTGCAGCGGCACGGCAGAACCATGTGCCTTGCTGGCAGCCGGTAGCCCGGTTGCCGCGCCTGATGCGACTGGGGTAACCGGTGCCGGTACGGGCACCGTAACCGGCGTGATGGCAGCGGGCGCTGCGGTAGCCGGGCTGCCGGGTTGTAATACATTCTGTGTATTGTGTGGCAGCGCAGCACTGGCACGGTTATCTGTTGCCGGAATTGCGGGAACGCCGGTTTGTGCATGAGCCAAAGCGGCCAACATCAAACCTGGCATAAATGCTAAAAATGACAAAAACTGTCGGCGCAATACGCCGCAAGTGCAATGTGGCAGCACCCTTACTCCCCGCGTTTGTCTAAGTAGGCACTAAAACCATCATCAAGATACGCCGACAGGGGCAGTTCGTCGGACAAGACCAAGGCATCGATATCGGCGATTTCATTGATGCGTTGCTGTGCTTCGTAGTGGTACAGGCCAATCAAACCGGTGACCAAAACCAGAATCGGCAACAACCAACCCATTTTGCCGAGCCAAGGCTCTCGGCTGGACGAAGAACCGGCATTTCTGCCAGCCATTTGAATAATAAAGTTCGGTATCAGTTGCAGCGAGGATTTTTTCTTGCGGGTCAGCGCGAACTTGCGTGCCGTAGCCAGTCGCTCGACGGTGCTTCTCGGCAATTGTTCCAGATTTTCGTTCAGCGCTTGCCGTACCTTGAGGCCGAAATTGATTTCGGCATTGGTGTCAGGTCGATTGTGCGGTTTCATAAGTGTATTCCTTTTGCTTTGAGCGACAGGGCCAGCGCGTGTGTCGCGCGCGAGCAATGCGTTTTAACACTGCCTTGGCTACAGCCCATGGCCGCGGCTGTTTCAGCCACATCCAAATCTTCCCAGTAACGCAGGAGAAATGCTTCCCGTTGACGTGCCGGAAGCTTTTGTATTTCATCATCAATTAATTGCAGTACCTGCATCCGTTCCACTTTGTCAGACGCCGACTCAGCGGCCGCGCTGCCCGGTTCTGCTTCAAGTGCTTCCAGTATATCAAAATCTTCGTGTTCGTCCTGACCATTTCCCATGCTGGAGAACAGGCTGACCCAAGTATTGCGCACCTTTTCCCGGCGAAAATAGTCGGTAGTGGTGTTTTGTAGAATGCGTTGAAACAGCATCGGTAATTCTGCTGCCGGTTTGTCACCATATTTCTCGGCCAGCTTGATCATCGCATCTTGCACAATATCGAGTGCTGCCTCGTCCTTGCGCACGGCATACACGGTTTGCTTAAATGCACGCCGTTCTACACTTTCGAGGAAGTTGGACAGTTCTTTGTCTGTTGCCATGCGAAATGGGGGCAATGGTGGGGCCGACTATCGGGGCCAATCACGGGTCAATCACTCATCGGCAACCGTGCCAATGCCCCAATAAATTAGGCAGTGCCAAACAGGCATGGGGCAATAAATTGCTATAAAGCAGGTCATTGTAACGTGCAACCGTGGTTTTTTCCACGCCAGTTGAATTAAATTTTGTGTTCGCCGGGTAATTTTGATCTGAAAAACACAATTGGTGGCAGTAATCCAGAGATTTAACTTGACCAAAATGGTGCAACGCAGTAACGTGTGACACGCTTTGCCATCACAAAGCAGTATGGTTTGGTTGCGTGCGGCCCATAATGTCGCATGCCAACGAAACGCCCTCAATCGTCAGGCAGTTTGCTCGTAGCCCGTGCCACAAGCGCGAGAGATGGATGGGGTGTTGATTGAAAAATCCGGTTGAACGAATTTGCGCAGTAACGCAGTTTTGGATCGTATCTATGGGTGCGAAAAGAGGCGGCGTGAACGCAAGCCAAAGGGATGCCAGATAACAACAACAGCCGTCAATTTCGTCAGGCCAGAGCATCCGATCAATCTCCAATGGACCTTGAAAGGACAGGAAATGAGTATGGACCCGAAGCATGAAATAACGGGCGCGGAAATTGTGGTGAAGGCACTGGAAGCAGAAGGCGTGGAACACGTATTCGGCTATCCCGGCGGTGCGGTACTCTACATTTACGATGCCATCTACAGGCAAGACAAATTCCAACACATTTTGGTGCGACACGAACAGGCAGCCGTACACGCGGCCGATGCCTATTCGCGCAGCTCGCAAAAAATCGGTGTGGCACTGGTCACTTCCGGCCCCGGCGTTACCAATGCGGTAACCGGTTTGACGACCGCCTATCTCGATTCGATTCCGATGGTGGTGATTTCCGGCCAGGTGCCAACCCATGCCATCGGTCAGGATGCGTTTCAGGAATGTGATACGGTCGGCATTACCCGGCATTGCGTCAAACACAATTTTCTGGTCAAGGATGTGCGTGATTTGGCCTCGACCATCAAAAAAGCGTTTTACATCGCCAAAACCGGTCGCCCCGGCCCGGTGTTGGTCGATATCCCGAAAGATGTCAGCATGCATAAATGCGTGTTTGACTATCCGGCGCAAGTGGACATGCGTTCTTACCGGCCAGTGGACAAGGGCCATTCGGGCCAAATTCGCAAGGCGGTGCAATTGCTGCTATCAAGCGAACGGCCGGTTATTTATACCGGTGGCGGCGTTATTTTGGCCAATGCCTCGACCGAACTGAACAAGCTGGTTGACCGGTTGGCCTTTCCCTGTACCAGTACCCTGATGGGCTTGGGCGGCTACCGCGCCTCCAGCGGCCACTTTATGGGCATGCTCGGCATGCATGGCAACTATGAAGCGAATATGGCCATGCAGCATTGCGATGTCCTGATCGCTATTGGTGCCCGTTTTGATGACCGGGTGATCGGCAATCCGAAACATTTCGCCTCGCATCCACGCAAGATTATCCATATCGATATTGATCCTTCTTCGATTTCCAAACGGGTCAAGGTCGATATTCCGATTGTGGGCAATGTGCGCGATGTACTGCAAGAAATTTTGGCGCAACTTGATGCCATGGAAACCCGGCCCCCTTCGATTGCCAATTGGTGGAAGCAAATCGACGAATGGCGCAAGACCGATTGTCTGGCCTTTGCACAGTCCGGTGATGTGATCAAGCCACAGGCGGTGGTGCAAAAGGTGTGGGAGTTGACCCGTGGTGACGCGTTTATTACGTCCGACGTGGGGCAACACCAAATGTGGGCGGCACAGTATTATCCGTTTGATAAACCACGGCGCTGGATCAATTCCGGTGGCTTGGGTACTATGGGAGTCGGTTTGCCGTATGCCATGGGTGTGCAAATGGCGAACCCCGATGCCACGGTGGCCTGCATTACCGGTGAAGGTTCGATTCAAATGTGTATTCAGGAATTGGCCACCTGCAAACAGTACAATCTGACGCCGAAAATCATCTTGCTCAATAACCGCTTTTTGGGCATGGTACGACAATGGCAACAAATTGATTATGGCAGCCGCTATTCCGAATCGTATATGGATTCGCTGCCGGACTTCTCCAAACTGGCCGAAAGCTATGGCCATGTCGGCATGAAAATTGAAAAGCCGGGCGATGTCGATGGTGCCTTGCGTGACGCATTTGCCATGAAAGACCGGCTGGTATTCATGAATTTCATTACCGATCAAACCGAAAACGTCTGGCCGATGGTCAAGGCGGGGAAAGGTTTGACCGAAATGTTACTCGGCTCGGAGGATTTATAATCATGCGCCATATCATTTCTGTGTTGTTGGAAAATGAACCGGGTGCCCTGTCACGCGTGGTCGGCCTGTTTTCAGCGCGCGGCTACAATATCGAAACCCTGACCGTGGCACCGACCGAAGACCAAACCCTGTCACGCATGACGATCGTCACCACCGGCTCGGATGACGTCATCGAGCAAATCACCAAGCACTTGAATCGCCTGATTGAAGTGGTCAAAGTGGTCGATTTGACCGAAGGCCAGTTTATCGAACGCGAATTGATGTTAATCAAGGTGCGGGCGGTAGGCAAGGAGCGCGAAGAGATGAAGCGCACCGCCGATATCTTCCGGGGTCGGATTATCGATGTTACCGAAAAAACCTACACCATCGAATTGACCGGCAACAAGGGCAAGCTCGATGCCTTTATCGAAGCGATTGATGCCGCGTCGATTCTGGAAACGGTGCGAACCGGTAGCTCGGGCATAGGCCGTGGTGAGCGGATTTTGAAGGTATAAGTTCAGATCGGTGCCCTTGGGTTTGCGTAGGTATTTTTTTTGGGGAAATTAATGTCACAAACAGCACTTAATCTGTTTCGGTCGCTGCGCACCGAACAATTTCCGCATGGCTTGTTGATAGATAATGAGCCTGCGCCAGGTCTGTTACACCCAGATTTTTATCAACGACCATTGCCTAGTGGTGAATTTCGGAAAGCGGACGTCGATATGTTGACTGATGCAAATGGCGTTGAATGGGTAAAAGCAGGTGGTGGAACGTCTTTGTTTGATCGCGCCAATATCTTTACCAAGGATGGTTGGCTTTGTTTTACGATCCCGGAGGGGACGGTAATCCCACCTTCACTGATTATTCGGGCGACAGATTATAACAAGCGTTTTAAGGCAACACACTATCAAATTGAGGCACGTGCTAAGTTAATGACGAAGGCGGCTATGGAGGCGGCATTGGAAAACTTGGCGAGAAACGCTGTGGTACGTGCAATAGAACTGGCCAAAATTGGTAGCAACGCTTAACGGGGGTGGATAAGTTATGCCAGAGATAGATGGACACACTTTGATGATGGCTGTTCAAGCGGTTGATGCGCGGATACATGCCCTTGAAGTTGAGGCAGACCAAGCTGAGGGTCTTGCAGCAAGAGATTTGGAGGACTTGCTGATGAGTTATATGTTGACAGCGAGCACCTTACGCAAGGGATATGAAGAGGCACTGAAGCTAAGCAGCAATTTGCCGCCGTATGAAAAATTGGTTCGGGAGTGAAAACTCTTCGGGTGGAAGTAACCTGTTGTTGGAATAGCGCGGTATGGCCGAGGTAAATGAGTTGGCATTAATGATGGCGATCCGGGCTGTTGACGAGAAGATGTTTCATCTTGAGATGGGGCTGAAGAGGTTCTTGCCTGATGATGAAGAATTCGACGAGTTACAACTTGAGTATATTGATTATATGAAAGCAGCCCATTCGTTACGTGCGTCGTACGAGAAGGTGTTTGTGTCAGGCGACAGCCTGCCGCCCTATTCGGAACTGGTGCGTGACGCGGATGGCAACCAGACAGCAGAGTAATCTACCCATAAATTGTCGCCGAAAAAATATACAGTATTAATGAAATAACTAACCATATTGGAATTTAAAAATGAAAGTTTTTTACGATAAAGATTGTGACTTGTCCCTGATCAAGGGTAAAAACGTAGCCATCATTGGTTATGGTTCACAAGGCCATGCGCATGCGCAAAACCTGAACGATTCGGGTGTAAAGGTAACGGTCGGTTTGCGCAAGGGCGGGGCCTCGTGGGACAAGGTAAAAATGGCTGGCCTGAATGTGGCCGAAGTCAATGATGCGGTGAAAGAAGCCGATGTGATCATGATTTTGTTGCCGGATGAGAATATCGCCCAGGTGTACAAGGAAAATGTCGCACCGCACGCCAAGCAGGGCGCGGTATTGGCGTTTGCCCATGGCTTTAATGTCCATTATGGTCAAGTTGTGCCGCGTGCCGATCTGGATGTGATCATGATCGCGCCCAAAGCACCGGGCCACACCGTGCGCGGTACTTATGCCCAAGGTGGCGGCGTGCCGCATTTGATCGCGGTGCATCAGGATACATCCGGTCACGCACGCGATATCGCGCTCTCGTATGCCATGGCCAATGGCGGTGGCCGGGCCGGGATTATCGAAACCAATTTCCGTGAAGAAACCGAAACCGATTTGTTCGGTGAGCAAGCCGTACTGTGCGGTGGCACGGTGGAATTGATCAAGGCCGGTTTTGAAACCCTGGTCGAAGCCGGGTATGCCCCGGAAATGGCGTATTTTGAATGTTTGCACGAACTGAAACTGATCGTTGATCTGATTTATGAAGGCGGGATTGCCAACATGAATTACTCGATCTCGAACAATGCCGAATATGGCGAATACGTGACCGGGCCGAAGATCGTTACTGAAGCGACCAAGGACGCCATGCGCCAGTGCCTGAAGGATATTCAAACCGGCGAATATGCCAAAAGCTTCATTCTGGAAAACCGGGCCGGTGCGCCGACGCTACTCTCGCGTCGTCGTCTGACTGCGGAACACCAGATCGAGCAAGTCGGCGGCAAACTGCGTCCGATGATGCCGTGGATTGCCAAAAACAAGCTGGTTGACCAAAGCAAGAACTAAGCGCCAAGCTTGGATCTTGTTTGGATTTGGGGCAGGGCCGGTTAGCCGGTCATGCCCGATCTTGGCCGATTTTGGTCAGTTACAGCTAAACCGGCAATCGGCGTTGCGGCATCGGTCATGGATGTCGTTGCGCCCGCTGGCCGATCACGAACTTTCGCCGTTCAAACACAAGCTGGCCTATAATGTGCGCTTCGTGTCGATTTTGAAAACGGACTTCCTTCATGGCAGCATTTAACCGTCGCAAAGCCAAGTTGCATCAAACCGGCAAGGCCGGGCGTGATTTGGCCAGTTCCGATAACCCGCTTCACTCCAATCATGCGCTTGGCACCGGCGCATCCAGGCTGTCTGCCGAACCAGCCAGTACCAAGGCGCAGCGCCATCGCAGTATCTATTTATTGCCCAATGCCATTACCACCGCCGCCCTGTTTTGCGGGTTTTATGCGATTGTGATGGCGATGAATTCAAAATTCGAGCATGCCGGGGTGGCGATTTTCATTGCCATGATTCTCGATGGCTTGGATGGCCGGATCGCACGCTTCACCAATACCCAGAGCGAATTTGGTGCACAGTATGACAGCCTGTCGGACATGGTGTCGTTTGGTGCCGCCCCGTCGCTGGTCATGTATGAATGGTCACTCAAGGGCATGCACAAAATGGGCTGGCTGGCCGCCTTTGTGTATTGTGCCGGGGCCGCCTTGCGGCTGGCACGTTTCAATGCCAATATCGGCGTGGTCGACAAACGCTATTTTCAGGGCATACCCAGTCCGGCGGCAGCGGCACTGGTGGCCGGATTTATTTTGGTCATGACCGATCTTGACATCGCCGGCAGCGATTTGCGCTGGTCGGCCTGGTGCATTACCCTGTTTGCTGGCTTGACCATGGTAACCAATGTGCCGTTTTACAGTTTCAAAGACATCAATTTTCGCAAGGCCGTGCCGTTTATTATGGTGTTTGCCGTGGTGTTGATTTTTGTTGCGATTTCGATCCACCCGCCCGGCGTGCTGTTTGGCATGTTTGTCATGTATGGCCTGTCCGGCTATGTCATCTATTTCTGGCATTTGCTCAAGGGCAAGCCAGTATCGATTATTCAGACTGAAATTGAAGCCAACGACGACCATGCGGAAGGCCAGACATGACTGATGCGAAACCGGAAAAACTGATCATTTTCGATACCACCTTGCGCGATGGCGAACAGTCGCCGGGTGCCTCGATGACGCGCGAAGAAAAGCTGCGCATTGCCAAACAACTGGAGCGGATGCGGGTCGATGTGATCGAAGCCGGGTTTGCCGCTGCCTCGCCCGGTGATTTTGAAGCAATCCGCGCGATTGCCGCTGCGGTGCGTGAATCGGTAGTGTGTTCACTGGCCCGGGCCAATGAGCGCGACATTGACCGTGCCGCCGAAGCCTTGCTGCTGGCCCCGCGCAAACGGATTCACACCTTCATCGCCACCTCCAAGCTGCATATGGAAATGAAGCTGCGCATGACGCCGGAACAAGTGCTGGAACAGGCCCGGCTGGCGGTTACCCATGCCCGCAAATTTACCGACGATATCGAATTTTCTCCGGAAGACGGCAGCCGTTCTGATGAAGACTTTTTGTGCCGGGTACTGGAAACGGCCATCGATGCCGGTGCCACCACCATTAATTTCCCTGATACGGTGGGCTATGCGGTGCCGGAATTGTATGGTGCCACGATAGCCCGGCTACGCAGCCGGATACCGAATTCGGACAAGGCGATCTGGTCGGTACACTGCCACAACGATCTGGGGCTGGCGGTGGCCAATTCGCTGGCCGGGGTGATGATCGGCGGCGCGCGGCAAGTCGAATGCACGATCAATGGCCTGGGCGAGCGGGCTGGCAATACCGCACTGGAAGAAGTGGTGATGGCATTGCGCACCCGGCGCGCCTATTTCAATCTCGATTGCAGCGTTGATACCACGCAAATCGTCCCGGCCTCCAAGCTGGTGGCGCAAATTACCGGGTTTACCGTGCAGCCGAACAAGGCCGTGGTCGGGGCCAATGCCTTTGCCCACGCCTCCGGCATTCATCAGGACGGAATTTTGAAGGCGCGCGAAACCTATGAAATCATGCGTGCCGAAGATGTGGGCTGGGCCACCAACAAAATGGTGCTGGGCAAATTGTCCGGGCGCAATGCATTTAGGCAGCGCCTGCATGAACTTGGCATCGAACCCGATTCCGAAACCGAAGTCAATGCCGCATTTGCCCGCTTCAAGGAGCTGGCCGACCGCAAGGCCGAGATTTTTGATGAAGACATCATCGCCCTGATCGGCAATGGGCAGCAGGCCCATGAAAACGAGTATTTCCGTTTTATTTCACTGTCGCAGCAATCGGAAACCGGTGAAAAATCGCAGGCCTGCGTGGTTTTCGCGATGGACGGTCGAGAATATCGCTGTAGCGGTATGGGCAATGGCCCGGTCGATGCGACTGTGGTGGCGATTGAAAGCCAAGTGCAAAGCGGTGCCGAACTGGTCTTGTTTTTGATTAACGCAATTACTGCCGGAACCCAGGCACAGGGCGAAGTGACGATGCGCCTGTCCAAGGCCGGGCGCATCGTCAATGGCGTCGGGGCTGATCCGGATATCGTGGTTGCTTCGGCCAGAGCCTATCTGTCCGCCTTAAACAAGCTGCATTCGCGGATTGAAAAGCTCAATCCACAGGTGTAAGGTCTGGTTGGGCCGGGTTGGCCGGACGGGCAGGGCGGTGCTACCAATGCCGTAAGCCGCCGCGCCCGCCAATCTCGCGTGGTTCGCGCTCACTGCGTGGGTCAGGGCCGTTTTGCATTTTGCGCACGATGCCCGCTTTATCAAAATGCACATGCATCATCGAATCCCAGACCCCGCTTTCCTTGTAGCGGTAAGACCAGACTTCGAGCATCGGCCAGGATAAATACGAGGTTTCTGCCGGGTGGCCAATCGTGCGCAGCACCTCATCTTTGGTGGCCCGGTCAAGCGCAATGGTGGCAAATTTTTGTGTGGTCAATACTTGCTCCCACAACTTGAGCTTGCCATCGGCACCGATCCGGGCAAACCAGGTTTGCTGGCCAAATGGCCCGCTGGGGTATTCGAGCCATTGTTCGTCTCCCACCCGGTAGCGCGCCGCTGGCTGGCCGCGCTTGGCCAAAACCGAGGCTTCTGGTTCGTCGGGAAACAGTGGCGCAGCCACGCAACCGGCCAGACAGAATAGCAACAGAGAAGTTGCCAAAAAAGTTGGCAGATGAGTTGGCAGATGAGTTGGCAGAGCGGGCAGGGAACATGGCAACGCAGTACATAGGGTGCCGGACGAGAGGCGGGCGGGCGACAGTTTCATGGTTGGCCTGACAAATAAATCCAATTATAGGCGCTGTCACAGACACAGGACAAAAAATTTCCGCTATAATCCGTGGCTTGGCGATTTACGCGCCATTTTTTATCAACGAAGTTCACGATGAATCCGGGTTGTGGCCAACTTAATTGTTGCCAACTTAATTGTTGCCAACTTAACGACTCGACTCATCGCCTGTGAAAGGTAATATCATGACTGTAGAAAATATCAACAAGGCCGCCATCATTGCGGACAATGCCCGTGGCCAAAACGATACTGGTTCCCCAGAAGTGCAAGTCGCACTCTTGACCGCTCGTATCAACGAACTCAATTCGCACTTCAAAGTTCATGCCAAGGATCACCATTCGCGTCGTGGTTTGATCATGATGGTTAACCGTCGCAAGAGCCTGCTCTCGTACCTGAAGGGCAAAGACGCCAACCGTTATCGTGAGTTGATCGCTAAACTTGGTCTGCGTAAATAATTGTTGCCATTCTCGTCTGTGATTTTGCACACGGTTTCGCGAAAATTGCTGCACCATTAAACAAATGCCTGCTTCAGCATTGTCTGACGCGGGCATTTGTCGTTTTGGCCGGGCAATTGGTGCGGTTCTGCTTGATCGAACCAGCAACTAAGCGCAACTAAGCGCAACTGAGTGCAACTGAGCAGGCCAGTTTTAAAAACAAGCAGTAAGGCGGCACGGATGTCAGTGCCGTCTGTGGTGAGGCGAACGACAGCGCCTGGAATTCTGTCGGCAAAATAGAAAAGGAATCTCCATGTTTAATAAAGTTACAAAAACCTTCCAATACGGTCAGCACAAAGTCACGCTGGAGACCGGTGAAATTGCGCGTCAGGCTTCCGGCGCAGTGCTGGTATCGGTGGAAGATACGGTGGTACTGGCTACCGTCGTGGCCAAAAAAGATGCCAAGGCTGGCCAGGATTTTTTCCCGCTGACCGTTGATTACGTTGAAAAAGCCTACGCCGCTGGCCGGATTCCGGGCGGTTTCTTCAAGCGCGAAGGCCGTCCTTCGGAAAAGGAAACCCTGACCTCGCGCCTGATCGATCGCCCAATCCGCCCGTTGTTCCCGGAAGGCTATTTGAATGAAGTGCAAGTCATCATTCACGTGCTGTCGGTCAACCCGGAAATCGATCCCGACATCGCGTCGATGATCGGTGCTTCGGCTGCGATTTGCGTTGCTGGCATCCCGTTCAATGGCCCGCTCGGCGCGGCCCGGGTTGGCTATATCGATGGCCAATACGTGTTGAACCCGACCGCTTCCCAACTGAAAAATTCGCAAATGGATCTGGTGGTAGCCGGTACCGAAACGGCGGTGTTGATGGTGGAATCGGAAGCCCAGCAATTGTCGGAAGAGATCATGCTGGGAGCCGTGGTGTATGGCCACGAGCAAATGAGAGCCGTGATTGATGCGATTGACGATCTGGTGCGTGATGGTGGCAAGCCGGAAGTCGAATGGGCACCGGCAGCGAAAAACGAGGCACTGATCGAAAGTGTTACCCGCCTCGCTGGTGCCGCCTTGCGCGATGCTTACCAAATCAAGGACAAGCAAGCCCGTACCGGCAAATTGGCCGATGCCCATAATAGCGTAACGAGAGCACGGGCTGACGAAGCCGCCGCTGCCGGTACTGCCGTACCGAATGGTGTGGAAGTGGGCAATATCCTGTTTGACATGGAAGCGAAGATCGTGCGCTCGCAAATTCTGGAAGGCGAACCACGCATCGACGGGCGCGATACCCGTACCGTGCGTCCGATCACGATGCGCACCAGCGTTTTGCCGCGTACCCATGGCTCGGCCCTGTTTACCCGTGGTGAAACCCAGGCACTGGTGATTGCCACGCTCGGCACCGCGCGCGACAACCAAAAAATCGATGCGCTGATGGGCGAATATTCGGATGGCTTCATGTTGCACTACAACATGCCACCGTTTGCCACTGGCGAAACCGGCCGGGTTGGTACGCCAAAACGGCGTGAAATCGGCCATGGCCGTCTGGCCAAGCGCGCGCTGGTCGCTGCCTTGCCATCGGCTGAAGAATTTAGCTACTCGGTGCGGCTGGTGTCGGAAATCACCGAATCGAATGGTTCATCCTCGATGGCTTCGGTCTGTGGTGGCTGTCTGGCGCTGATGGATGCGGGTGTACCGATGAAAGCCCATGTGGCCGGTATCGCCATGGGTCTGATCAAGGAAGGTAACCGGTTTGCGGTGCTGACCGACATTCTGGGTGATGAAGATCACCTGGGCGATATGGATTTCAAGGTAGCCGGTACCGCCAATGGCATTACCGCCTTGCAAATGGACATCAAAATCCAGGGCATCACCAAAGAAATCATGCAAGTGGCACTGGAACAGGCCAAGGAAGGCCGGATTCATATTCTGAGCCAGATGCAATCGGCCATGCCACACGTCAAGACCGAACTGTCCGACTTTGCGCCACGCCTGATCACCATTAAAATCAATCCGGAAAAAATCCGCGACGTCATCGGCAAGGGCGGTGCAGTGATTCGTGCCCTGACCGAAGAAACCGGGACCCAGGTTGATATCAGCGACGAAGGCGTGGTGACGATTGCCTCGGTCGACGCTGCTGCCGGTCAGGAAGCCAAACGCCGCATCGAAGAATTGACCGCTTCGGTTGAAGTGGGCAAGACTTACGATGGCACGGTGTTGAAGCTGCTTGATTTCGGTGCGATTGTGCAAGTGATGCCGGGCAAGGATGGCTTGTTGCATATCAGCCAAATCGCCAATGAACGGGTCAATGCGGTAGCCGACTACCTGAAAGAAGGCCAGCAGGTACGGGTCAAGGTATTGGAAACCGATGACCGTGGCCGTCTGAAACTGTCGATGAAGGCAGTGCAGGCCGAGGAAGCCGCGTTGCAAACCGCGTAAGCCAAACCTGTCGCCAAAAAAAAACGCGCCTTCGGGCGCGTTTTTTTTGGGCTGGACAATCATTTCAAAAAACGACACTCCCATCGCGGTTTGATGGTTATTGGTCGAATTGATACAAAAACAGGATTGATACCTGCCACCTGCAATCAATAACAGGTGGCAAGCTATAATTATTCCGGTATATTCGGGTACGATAGAAAACCGGTTCACATCATTCGTGCCAGTCAGGGCCAGGTTTAGCAAAGTTCACGGCTTCCTGACCACAACCTCTTTACCACGGAGTCTTTACCAGGGAGCGCAGCATGCAACTCTTGAACAAGCTACGATTGTGGCAAAAGTTGTTGGTGATTGGCATTTTGGCGGCGATTCTCAGTTTGGTGCCGCTCGGCTTGTATTTGAATGAGTCGAACAAGGCGATTGACGTGGTGCAAATGGAGCTGCGTGGCATCGCCCCGAGTCAGGAAGTGTTGCATCAGGTTCAGTTGATGCAACAACAGCGTGGCGTGGCGCTCGCTGCGCTCGGCACTAGCGATCCGGCCCTGCATCAAGCACTTCAAGCGCGCCAGCGCGACAACGAACAAGCCCAGTCCGAACTCGATGCCCTGCTCAAGGCGCAGGGTATTCCGCCGGAAATACAACAGCAATGGCAGCAAATCCGGCGCGACTGGCAAACCCTGTCCGGCAAATTACAGCAAAAGTCTATTTCTGGCGAGCAAAGTTTTGCCATGCACACCCAGAGCATCAATCAGATGCGGCAATTGGCCGATGTGCTCGGTGATTATTATGGCCTGAATCTGGATCCGGAAGTGGACAGTTATTATCTGGTGGTGGCGAGCCTGGTTCAGGTGCCGTCACTGTCTGAAGAGTTGGGCCGCCTGCGTGCGCGCGGTAGCCTGATGCTGGGACGGCAATCGATTTCACCCGAAGAAAAAGCCTGGCTGGGTGATATTTTGGAACGGGTTACCGAACGTGAGCAGGCTTTGCGCATTTCGCTTGGCAAGAGCATGCAAGCCAATCCCGGCCTGAAGACCAGGCTGGAGCCGGAATTGGTTGCCTTGTATGCCAGTGTGCAGGCGGCCCGGCAACTGACGCAGAAACAGATTTTGGATGTCGCGACACCGAACCACCCGGCAGCCGATTATCGTGGCCAACTCACGCAAGCGATTGACCAGCAGTACGTCTTTATCAAATCGTCGATGAAACATCTGGCCTGGGTACTGGGTGAGCGTGAATCAAAACTGAAAAAAATCAAGTATGGCCTGTTGGCCGGGTTTGCGCTGCTGGCCCTGTGCGGCATTGGTTTTGCGATTAAGGTGGTCGATTCGATTACCACTCCCTTGCTCAGTGCCGTGGCGCTAGCCAAACGCGTATCACAGGGCGATTTGAGCAGCGATGCAGACAGCCATGCAATCGATGAAGTCGGGCAATTACTGCATGCGCTTCATGAAATGAATCAAAGCCTGCTGCATATTGTGTCGCAGGTACGCTCCGGCACTGATTTGATTTCTTCTGCTGCGCAT
>JACCDS010197236.1_pt1 | contig 40036 bp, 34 predicted proteins | sample 7446441 | NCBI WGS metagenome assembly JACCDS01 (sample SAMN15323445, study PRJNA562643) | freshwater metagenome | isolation source: river surface water | place: USA:Blue River Watershed | collected 2017-08-17
AATCCACTGCCTCGGTGACTTCATTTGAAGAGGACAGACTTTCTTTCTCGTTGACAAATTTTTCGCTCAGCGACAAAGACAGTTTACCCGAAGATAGGGCCTTGTTTTCCGATGAGGTCAAGTTGACATTTACCTCCTACTCGTTCAGCCTTGCAGGCGGTAGGTACCTCGTAGAAACGGATTACCTGCACTACAATTCCCGTTCCCGGACGCTTGACTTTGAAAACCTAAGCCTCCTTCCAGGAAAAGTCGGAGACAAGCGTATTGCCCTGGGCCTAAGCCTCCCAAAAGTTTCCTTAAAAGGAGTAAACATCGAAGAATTTGTTTTTGACAACATCCTCAACTTAGAAAAACTCGAAATCAATGGCGGGGATGTAGCGCTAGACATTGACCGGCAGGTGACAGCGGTCGATCAAAAGACCGTTAATAAACGAAAAAAAGCAGTGCAGAAAGCAATTGAAGAAGTGTATGTGGACACAATTGCTGCCAGCAATGCTACGCTGCAGCTCAACTACCAGAGTCAAAATCAGACAAAGCAAGCGATTAAAACGGGCTTTGCCTTTAACCTTACCCAGTTCAATTTGGACAGTCTTATGGCCAAAGCACAAGACTATGCAAGCATGTACCTGCGCGCGAACCTAGGCTTGACCGACTTTACTTACACGCTACCCGATAGCGTGCATACCATCAAGTTTGCCTCCGTTGCCTTTGGCGACCAAAAAGAGGAGGTTATCTTTTCGGACCTAAGCATCCTACCTGCCAACCTTTTCGGAAAGCCCGGTAGCCCTGTCGTGAAGGGAACCATTGACCAACTTATCCTACAGAAAAATAGTCTACTTGATATCTTGCTATCGAGGAACCTGGATTTGAAAGAAGCGCGCTTGGTTCGCCCTCAGCTGGCCATCTACCTAGACAGCCTTCCAGTAGCTAGATCCCGCAACCAAACCTCCGAAAAAAAAGAGATACCCTTAATTGAATCCATTGGGTTGGGGGACCTGAGGCTTGAAAATGGAAAATTTGACCTGTACCAAAAAGGAGGGCAAGCCCTACCCAATGGCCACTTTCCAAGGGTAGATTTTACAATTTCCCAACTTGGGTTAAACCTGCTAGATCTCCAACAGCTACCGAGCTGGAAGGAGCTGCTTCGCAAAAGCATTACCTTCAGTCTGAGTGATTACGAGACCTACACACAGGATAGTAGCTACAAGGTAAGCCTCGATAAATTGCAGTTTGCCAAGCAAAACCTATCCCTAGATGGGGTTTATTATAGACCCGTGTTGGAAACCGATGCCTATTTGAGCAGTCTCCCCTTTCAAAAGGAGGCAATCACCGCACGGGTTCAGCAGGTTCGACTGGAGGGAATTGATCTTTTGCGTCTTGCAGCAGAGGAGCAAGTAATTGCTGAGAGGATGGTCGTGGATGGCGCAAACCTTGAATTGGTTCGAGACAAGCGGAAACCGCTGGATTCCTTGGCTTATAAACCGATGCCTCAGTACTTTCTGGAGCATGCCAAGATCAATGCGGACTTGGTCGCAGTACAGGTGAATGATAGCCAGTTGACCTATGTAGAATTTGGGGAGAAGTCTTCCCTTCCTGGAAAGGTTACCTTTGACCACTTGCGAATGGACCTAGGTCCAGTTTCCTTAAGAAAGCAAGGAGTCCCTTACCCTGTCTCTGAGGTCAAGTTTGGAATGGCTGCACAGCTAGGTGATAGTAGCCGAATTGGGGTCCGGGGGCAGCTATATTTTGAGAAAGATTATCCGATGAAAGTTCAGGCGACTGCGGACAAATTAGCTTTTGTGTCAGTATCGGATTTGGTGTCGAAAACTGTGTTTGTGCGCCCCACCTCTGGGGAGATTACCCATGGAAATTGGGAGTTTGAGGTAAACGAACACGAGGCTTTTGGCAGCATGACCTTGGGCTATCGGGATTTTAAGCTGCAGTTTTTAGACAGCATGACCTTGGCACCGGGCAAGGGTAAGTTGAGGTTATATGGCTTTGTCGCCAATCTGCTCGCAATAAATGCCAATCCCCGGTACGCTGGAGGAACTCCGGTGGTTCGGGAAATATATATCAAGCGGGATACTCGAAAGTCCGTGATCAATGCTTGGTGGAAGGCCACCTTTTCGGGATTGAAAGGAACCCTAGGCTTTGGTAGAGCCAAGATGCCGAAGCACCTAAAAAAGGAAGATTAAAACTACTGCCTCCTGTTTCCCTAAAACCAAAAAAAGGGGTCTTCAATGGAAGACCCCTTTTTAATAGCGATAGTTAAGTTTGCTTAACCGTTCATGCTGATTAAGAACTCCGCATTATCGCGGGTACCTTTCATCCGCTGAAGTAAGAACTCCATGGACTCCTGGGAAGTCATGTCGCTCATTAGCTTGCGAAGGATCCAGACACGCTGCATTTCTTCCTTATCCATCAAGAGATCTTCTCTACGTGTTCCGGAGCTGAGCACATCAATGGCAGGATAAATTCTTCTGTTGGCCAGCTTACGATCCAAAGCCAATTCCATGTTGCCCGTACCTTTGAATTCTTCAAAGATTACTTCGTCCATTTTTGAACCGGTTTCTACCAAGGCTGTTGCGATGATGGTCAAGGAACCGCCATTTTCTACATTTCTTGCCGCACCAAAGAAGCGCTTTGGCTTGTGTAGGGCATTGGCATCCACGCCACCAGAAAGGATTTTGCCTGAGCTAGGAACCACAGTGTTGTGTGCTCTAGCCAATCGAGTGATGGAATCCAATAGAATCACTACATCGTGGCCCACTTCTACCATTCGTTTTGCTTTTTCAAGCACGATGTTCGCTACTTTGACATGGCGTTCGGCTTGCTCATCAAAGGTAGACGAGATGACTTCTGCATTCACAGATCGAGCCATATCAGTTACTTCCTCTGGACGCTCATCAATCAAAAGAATCATGAGGTGTACCTCAGGATGGTTTTGAGTAATTGCGTTAGCAATCTGCTGCAAGAGTACGGTTTTACCCGTTTTCGGTTGAGCTACGATCATACCTCGCTGACCCTTTCCAATAGGGGCGAACAAGTCTAGAATACGGGTGGAATAGCCGTCCGCTTTGGTGGACAGGTTTAAGCGCTCCTCAGGGAAAAGTGGAGTTAAGTATTCAAAAGGTACTCGGTCTCTAATCTCGTCTGTGGTTTTTCCATTTACTGTCGCGATTTTGAGGAGGGCAAAGTACTTTTCACCTTCTTTGGGAGGCCGAATAGACCCTTTGATATGGTCACCCGTCTTCAAACCGAAGTGTTTGATTTGACTTGGAGAAACATAAATATCGTCGGGAGAGGCAAGGTAATTGTAGTCTAAGGAACGCAAGAATGCGTAGCCATCTTGTACGATTTCCAATACCCCTTCATTTTCAATCACCCCATCAAATTCTCTAGGACTGATGAACGGCTTTTTCCGGGCATTGCCTGTCAGGGTTTCTGCTGCAGGAATATGTGCGTCTTCTGGGGACTTGAAATTTTTGCGTCTAGGTAATTCAGCCTCTACGCGGTAGTAATTTACTTCACCGTCTGTAGGCTGTTGTGGAGCGACGTCTTGTCCTCCTTCTTGTGGAGCCGTTTGGGACGGCTCCTCATCAAAAACAGGCTTGCGAGGTTTAAATGATTTGGGCTCCTCCGAAGACTCACTATGAGGAGCTCTTCGTTCAGGTCTAGGAGTAAATTCTTTAGCTGCCTTTACAAAAGGCTTTGGAGCGCGTGCCTCTCTAGGAGGAGCTTGATTTTCTTCCGCTGGAGCATCAGTTCCTACAACTGGAATTTCAGTGACATTTTGTCTTCTGAATTTGGGTTTGAATTCCGTTGGTTCCTGTGTATTAGGGCTAGAAACCGGTGCAGGAACTTCAGGTTGTTCTTCTACCACAGCGCTGGTTTCTACAACAGATGGTTTTTTCTTAGGGAGTGCTTGTTCAGGGATGATGGCCTGCTGGTCAAGAATTGCATAGACCAGTTCATCTTTTTTTAAAGTTTTGGAATTTTTCACTCCAAGTTCCTCAGCAATCTCCTTCAATTCAGATAAAAGTCTGATTCTGAGTTCTTCTATGTTGTACATAAAGAGGGGATGAAATAATTAAGATCGGTAAAATGTAGTTTTGGGATCGCGAATAATTTTCAATGCTAAAAAGATCTGCAGGAAAAGTTCAGGCCAAAGTGGGCCGAATGCTTTATTCACGTATTGAATGCAATATTACTTGTTGAAGTTGGATTTAACAAATTTTAATTTTTAAAGAAATAAATCATCTGAAAAGGATTCAATTGATCAGCTGACGTATGATAGGTAAGGATTTGAGTGGGAGGGGATGGGCAAGGTGCTGTGCATGAAATTCCACCAAGTGATCGAGGAGTTTTCTCCGCAGCGGGAGAGGTAAAGTTGTGGAAGGGTGGTAGGTATGGTCAAGAAGGTCTTTCAGGTAGGGAAGCACAAGTTGAACCTCCTCTAGGCTAAAGGGATGGTGTATGCTTTCTGCCAAAAATCCTTCCCCCAGCTCTGGGGCAAAACCCAGAAGCCTGGCGTTTTCAAGCAGAAAGACCAGGGGAAAATGGGATAAATTGGTTTCAGGACCATCTAATAGCGTGATACTTTCCTCTAGAAAGTCAAAAAGGTCTTCGTTTTGGAATCCCTCCAAAATGCTTCTGCTGATGACTTCGGTACAAAATAACGCCAAGCTTGTTCGGGTCATATCAAATGGGATAAGCCGCTGGGGAAGCTTTATTTTTGCTTCAGAAATCCGTTGTAAGCCCGAATTTTCTTTGTCATAGACCACCAAATCCAGAAGTGTGAGGGGCTGGTAAAGAGCGATTTTACTTCCCTTGCCTAGGCTCCTCACCCCATTGACCAGGTAGCCTTTTAGTCCAAGTTCTCTGGTGAAAATGCGCACAATGATACTGCTATCCTTGTATTTGATATGGCTTAATACGATCCCTGCCGTTTTTTTAAGCATGTCTTTTCCCCTTAACCCTGCTTTTCATGGAAGCATTTTCTGCATCTGGCTTCGTAACTGTCTTTTTCCCCGAGCATCACTTTTTCGGTAGCTGCAGAAAGTCGGTAGGAGAAAGCGGCCAAATCCCCACATTTCATGCAGATGGCATGTACTTTGGTAACGTATTCGGCAACGGCCATCAGTTTGGGCATGGGATCAAAAGGCTTTCCTTCAAAGTCCATGTCTAAGCCAGCCAAAATTACCCGCTTCCCTTGGTTGGCAAGGAGCTGTACCACCCGTACAATCTCTTCATCAAAAAATTGGGCCTCATCAATTCCAACCACATCACAAGTTCCGCTTAGTAGTAGGATGTCACCAGCAAAGCTTACCGGGGTAGATCGAATGCTTGTTTCGTTATGAGACACCACATGCGTATCGTGGTATCGGGTATCTACAGAAGGCTTGAATATTTCCACCTGTTGCTTGGCCAGTCGTGCTCGTGTTAGCCTACGAATCAATTCTTCTGTTTTCCCCGAAAACATAGAGCCACAGATCACTTCTATTTGACCCTTTTGTTCTGAATTTTTTCTACTGATGGGTGAGGGTTCTATGAACATGCTTATTCGGAGTAAGTCAAATGGGAAAATTTGGAGGATTCAGGCACTCGAATGGTCAATACCCCACGGAGTAAATGCGCTTGACAGGCCAGCCGCTCATTAGCAAGGAGCCTTTTAAGGTCTCTGAAATGTTGCTCCTGTACTGTCTCTATACTCAAATTTTCTTGGCCGTCTACTACAGTCATTTTGCAGGTGGTACATCTTCCTTTTTTACCACAGGCATGCATCCAATCTATTCCATTTTCATGAATTAAATCAATAACTTTACCATCCAATGCTTTTGATTCAATAGATCGATTTCCGAGATTTTGAATTCTTATTTGGACCATTCTTTTGTTTGTTTTTGAAAACAATACCTTCCTATGACCGCTCAAATTAACGGCAATTATTTAGAAAAATATGCCATATCCTATGCAGAATTGGTTTGTGATCAATTTTTTAGCAACAGGCAATTTATAACGGGGCAAGAAATCACACAGTTGACTCCAAGTACTCAGGTAAATTTTTTCATTATCAAACGCTTGTTCGAGTTGTGGCAAGAGGAATTGGGTAAGCTAAAGAGCAGTCCCTATTTTGATTACCGTGACATTGCGGTTCATGAGGCGCTAACCCAGTTTATGAACGTGCTTTCCAGACGAATCAAAGTGGAGCGCATCCACTTAGCCGGTATTTTGCAAGATGCGGTACAAGATGCGATTCGAGTTGCTACAGATCCCCTCAACTTCTTCCAAAATGAGTTGACAAAAGCTCCTGCTGGAAAAATAAATGAGTATTTGAAGGAGAATAAAAAGTACTTCAAGTGGAATGAAATGTTGGTCACGGGTCTTATTGATAAGGCAGGCATTGGGTTGGAATTTGAGAGCTATCAACAGGCTATTCTGGCTAATTTTCAATCACTTAAAGTGAGTTTGGATTCGCCAAAAGAGCTACTAGCAAGCCTTAATGACACATTAGCATTTGATTTAGAGGAATATTGGGGTGAATCAACAGGCCAAATTGAGGAAACCGAAGAATCCCAACTACTTGAGTTTGAACAGGAGGAAGAATCCCCGCGATTTGAATCAGAGGAAGTAGTTGAAGAGGAAGAGGAGGTTCTAATTCAATCACCAGAAGAAGAGATACCGACACCTCAACCTGAAAAAAGAGAATCCATCGCCTCGACTTCCGCTACTGGAAAGGGCTTAGACGCGACTCATTTACAGTCCCTTTTCGCTTCAGAAACCTACAAAGGGATGAAAGGAATTCCAGGGGAGCTGGCGGAAAGCCTGTCTTTAAATCAGCGGTTTATGTTTACCAAAGAATTGTTTGATGGAAACTCTGATTTGCTTCGACATGCTCTAAAATCGGTCGATGAGCTTGCCAACTTTGAGGAAGCGGTAGCACTTATCAATGCGCGATTTGTAGTGGAGTTAGAATGGGATATTGAGTCCGATGAGGTCCGTGAATTTATGCAGCAAGTCTATCGAAAGTTTGTTGGGTAAGCGTCCTTCAAAAAAAGAGCGGTAAGAATTTCTTACCGCTCTTTTTTTGAACCCTGTATGCTCTTATTGTCAGCTTATTCTACCCAGTTGGGAAGCACGTGAAGAATCTAGCTTAATGAAGATAAATAGCAAAACGGTAAAGGACCATAGGGAAGATCCACCGTAGCTGAAAAAGGGAAGTGGAATCCCCACCACTGGAAAGAGGCCGACAGTCATAGAGATGTTCACTACGAAATGGAAAAGGAGGATTGAAATCACTCCATATCCATAGATTCGAGAGAATCTAGTTTTTTGTCGCTCCGCCATAATCACAAGTCGATAAAGCAGACCAGAGAATAGCGAAATCACTACGAAGCTTCCGAACCAACCAAACTCTTCCCCGAGGGTGCAAAAGATGAAATCGGTGTCTTGCTCGGGGACGAAGTCAAACTTGGTTTGTGTGCCTTCCAGGTATCCCTTTCCAAAAAAGCCTCCAGATCCAATGGCGATTTTGGATTGGGTCACGTTCCAGCCGACACCTAATGGATCGATGTCTGGATTGAAGAGCACCATGATTCGATTCTGTTGGTGGAGAGGGAGCTTGGAAACCACAAAATCGATGGAGTAAATGTAGGCAATGAGGCCTAACCCAATCAGGGAGAAGGCAAGAATACGCTGCCAAGATTTTTTGCCTAGGTAAATTAATACGATCATGGCAAGGATGATTAGTGCCGCTAGGTAAATGTTGTTGTCTACACCCAAGGCAAGTAGGGTGATACTTACTGATCCAATACCCAACCCATAATACCATTGGGGGAGCCCTTCTCGGTAAAACATGATGAGCAGCGAAAAGTAGACTAAGGCGGTACCCGTATCGGGTTGCAACAAGATCAAGACTATTGGAATCAATAGCACGCCGAAAGCGATGGCTTGGTAGTTTCGCTTGGCTAGATCAAAGGTGGGGCGTTCCATCACCTTAGCTAAGGCCAAGGCAGTAGCAAATTTTGCAAATTCACCGGGTTGAATTCGGAACTCCCCGAAGCCAATGGAAAGAATCTGTCCATTGACCTCCTTTCCGAAAATAGGAGTGACGATAAGAATTAGGAGAAAAATTAGGTAGATGATGAGGGAAAGGTTTTCAAAAAAGCGGTAATCTGCCACCATAATCAAGGTGATTAGACCAATCGCAGTTCCAATCCATACGAGCTGCTTTCCTGAGCTGGTGGTTAGATCAAAGATGCTTTTTTCCACTTGGCTATCGTAGGTGACCGCATAGATATTGAACCAGCCAATGATGACCAATGCAAAGTAGATGGATACTGCAATCCAGTCGACTCGATTGATTTGAACCTCAGCTTCTTTCATTTAATTAACAAAATTACCTGCGATTACATAGTCCTGAAGCTCAGGGCGAGAGATGGTTTTCCGGATGTATTTTTCGATCATCAGGGAAGCCGTGCTTGCCGCTGCTCTGCCGCCCCATCCTGCATTTTCGACATAGACTGCAATCGCAATTGTTGGATTATCCTTCGGAGCAAATGCGATAAAGACAGAGTGGTCTTCCCCATGCGGGTTTTGTGCAGTTCCTGTTTTACCTGCGATTACGAGGTCGGTCATGACTGCTCGGGAAGCAGTCCCGTAGATGGCTTCTACCATCGCATCCTGAATTAGGTCAAAGTGACGCGCATCAATGCCCACCGAGATTTTTTGTTGGAATTTGGCAGGTATTTTTTTGGGGTCTCCATCAATGGCTTTGATTAGATGCGGGGTGTAGTAATATCCTTTATTCGCAAAAATAGCTGCTAGATTGGCCATTTGCAGTGGAGTCACTTGCATCTCTCCTTGTCCGATGGAAAGAGAATAGATGGTGGAGTATTTCCAATGCCCTACTCCATATATGCGGTCATAGAGTTTGCTCGAAGGGATATCTCCTCCTTTTTCTCCGCTCATGTCAATTCCTAGTGGACCACCCAGTCCAAATTTCAAAACACTTTCTCGCCAGGCATTCAATCCTATTTCAGTGTCTTTAAAGGTGTTGGACGAGACCTCTCGGTTGATGATCTGGCGAAAAGCTTGGTGGTAGTAGGGATTGCAAGAATTCCGAATAGCGCCAAATAAATTTACTGGGTTGGGATGGTTGTGGCAGGCCACCAAAGACTTGTTGCAGGCGAAAGTTGAATTGGGCGTAAGTACGCCTTCCTGAAGGCCAATTAAGCTCTGCACGATTTTAAAGATAGACCCCGGAGGATAGGTAGCCATGATGGGCCTATTGAATAGTGGCTTTGAATTGTCAGTATTCAGGGTTTTGTAAGTTTTGCCAAATTCCGCGCCGGTCAGTTGATTTGGATCATAAAATGGAGCTGAAATCATGGCCAAGATTTCTCCAGTTTTGGGTTCAATTGCTACCACCGAACCAGTTTTGCCGTTCATCAGCAATTCTCCAAACTGTTGCAAATCCAGATCAATCGTGGAGGTTAGGTTTTTGCCTGCGATGGATAGGGTGTCATATTGTCCTTCTTTGAATGGACCTTTGTCCATGCCACGAACATTGACCATCTTGTATTTAACCCCTTTATTCCCGCGCAGCTGCTTTTCATAGTATTTTTCCAAGCCACTAAGTCCGACATAGTCCCCCTGGGAATAGTAGCCTAGGGTATCTCTTTCGAGTTGCCCGGCACTGATTTCTCCAATGTAGCCCAAGGCATGTGCTGCTGTGGGAGTGGGATAAGACCTGACGGATCGGGTAAGAATAAATAATCCTGGATAGTCCACCAAAAAATCTTGAATACGCGCAAAGTCAGTGTTGGAGAGTTGCTTGATAAGCGGAGATGGCTTCACTTTGGAGTAGCTTTTTGCCGCATTATATCCTTCGATTAATTGCTCTTTACTGATTCGAAACAGTTCACAAAATTTAGCAGTATCCTTCAAGTGGAATTCTCGTGGAACCACCATCAAATCAAATATGGGGTTGTTGAACACCATCAATTTGCCAGAACGATCATATACCAATCCTCGGTAAGGGTGATCCACAATTCGTTGGATGGCATTACTTTCTGCTCTTTTTAAGAAGCTGTCATCCAGAACTTGAATTGCAAAGAGCTTGACAAGTAATACCCCACTCAATAAAAAAATGACCAATAAGATGACGGCAGGACGTTGATCTCTCATGAGATGCTTCGTTTACGACTAAAGAAAAGTAATTGCACCACTAAGGTAAGTAGCAAGGTGAAAAGTGCTGAAAAGAAGCTTTTGATCAGGATTTCAAAAAATCCGCCAGTACCCCATTGGTCAGCAGTAAAAAAAGCAAGGCAATACACTAATAGGAGTGGGAAGGCGTAGCTAATGTATCGTCCAAATCCAATCTGTCCAAGGCTGGGCTCTTCTGCTTCATCAAATCCTCCAGTAGGGCTAGCAATTTTGAGCCAAGTGGGCTTTAAAAACGCGAATAAAGTAGCCGCTGCGGTATGCATACCGATTGTTTCGAAGAAAATATCCAAAATAAATCCAATACAAAATGCAATCAGCATCAAGGGGATGGTGCGAATGGTACTTGGTAAAATCAACAAGCCAAGCAGATATAAAAAGCCAAAGGCATACCCAAAGACGGCAAGATTTTTTAGAAATAGAATTTGAACCAATCCTAAAATTAGTATCAAGAAGCCGTACGAAAACAGGTTTCTAATATTCATTGATCAAATCGGATTGACGGTATAGGGAATCGAGCTCTTGAAAGCGAGTATTTTCCACCAAGTAGACGTAGGTTAATTTACTAAAATCAGTGCTCAATTTTACGGTTAATGCTAAATAATTGGGATCAGCTTTGTTAACTTCCACTTTTGAAATTTTTCCAATCAGGATTCCCTCAGGAAATACCGCATTGAAGCCCGAAGTGATTACGGTATCCCCTTTGCTCGCTTTGACGTGTCGGGGAACATACAGCAGCTGTACTTCAGAGGTATTGCCCCCATCCCATTGTACCGAACCAAAAACATCCGAAGATTTGATTTTCGCGGAAATTAGTAGGTTGGTGTTCAACACTGAAAATGCAACCGAATAATTTTCCGACACGGATTTGACCCTTCCTACTACCCCTTGGGCATTAAAAATACCCATTCCAGGTTTGATGCCATCTTTCGCACCTTTGTAAAGCGTAAGGTAATTCTGTGAAAATCGCAGGGAATTGGCCACTACGCGAGCACCTTTGAGTTCAAAAGTTGCTTTTAGCGTTGAATCAATTGCAAACGACATGCTGTCTGGCTTGACCTTTAATCTTAGAAGCTCCTGCTTCAAGCTCGCATTTTCTTCCACAAGTGCCGCATTGGCATCTACGAGAGAGAAGAACTCCACTACATCAGCCTGTTTTTTGAGGGCATTGCCCACCAGTTCAGTCGAACTATTAAAGAATGCAGCGCCTTGAGGGGAATTGTTGGAGACAATCATCCAGATCGCCAAAAATTCAAGAAATGCGAATAGTAAAAATGCTCTTAAACGGTAAATGAACTGAAGGATGCGTAGCATTCAGAAATTAAGTCATCAGAACGGTTCGGAAGTGTTGAATGTTCTTAAGTGCAGTGCCCGTACCACGAACAACAGCTCTTAATGGATCTTCTGCGATATGAATGGGAAGCTTGGTCTTTTGGTGCAGACGCTTGTCCAAACCCTTCAACAAGGCTCCGCCACCCGTGAGGTGGATGCCGTTATCGTAAATATCTGCAGATAATTCGGGGGGAGCGATTTCCAAGGCTTTCAATACGGCTTCCTCGATTTTGGAAACTGATTTATCCAAGGCAAATGCAATTTCAGAATAGGATACCTTGATTACTTTTGGTATTCCAGTCATCAAATCCCGTCCTCGAATCTCGTAGTCATCTGGACCATTCTCCAATTCGGTAAGCGCTGATCCAATCGCAATTTTTACCTTCTCCGAAGAGCGCTCGCCTATCAACAGGTTGTGCTGCCTTCTCATGTAGTCCAAGATGTCTTTGGTAAAGGTATCTCCAGCAATGCGGATAGACTGGTCAGCAACTATCCCAGACAAAGCGATAAGTGCAATTTCTGTGGTTCCACCTCCAATGTCTACAATCATGGATCCCATTGGTTTTTCAATATCAATTCCGATACCAATAGCCGCAGCAATTGGTTCATAAATCATGTAAACCTCCTTGGCTCCAGCATGCTCGGCGGAGTCACGTACCGCTCTCTTCTCTACTTCAGTGATGCCAGAAGGAATGCAAATTACCATTTTGTGGGACTGAGGAAATAGGCCTTTTTTCTGTCCGGGGATCATTTTGATCAATCCACGAATCATTTGCTCCGCTGCGTAGAAATCTGCAATTACGCCATCTTTTAGGGGACGGATGGTCTTGATATTTTCATGCGTTTTTTCGTGCATGTTCATCGCCTCTCTTCCCACAGCCAAAACACGATTGTTCGTTTTGTCTATGGCAATAATTGAGGGTTCATCCACCACGATTTTGTCTTTATGAATAATTAGGGTGTTGGCCGTACCCAAATCAATGGCTATGTCACTTGAGAAAAAATCAAATAGTCCCATTCTTAATTTTTTTTTGGATTTAAACTCGGTAATGGACGTTTAGGATAGTCCTTGCGTACTATTTTTGACCGAGAATCGACAAAAATATTACCTTAAATTGATAAAACAGAGAGAAAGAAGTTTTTTTGTTTTTGACGGGTAGAAATGGGAGTGAATTGCGCTTGACAGTCAATTTCCCAAGACAATGGATTAAATTTAGGTAAAATTTAGGAGCATTCGATGACCTATTTTGTATTTCGTCAATCTTTCTATTACTTTTGTACTGTATTCTAAAATTTCTAGAGGGGACAACAGTCCCCTCTTTCATTATCCTGCTGTATGAGTGACCTAAAGCATGTGATCTTAGACCTAGTCCAAAAGCACCTTCCTGATGCGGAACATTTTATTGTGGAGGTGAAAATTGATCGGGTGGCTGACAAAACCAAAATCCTCATTTTGGTAGACGCCGATCAAGGGATGACTATCGCTGCCTGCGCCTCCTTGAGTAGGGCCTTGTCCGGGGAGCTCGAAACCAATGAACTTTTGGATGAAGCGTACACCTTGGAGGTGTCTTCACCTGGCTTGGATTATCCGCTTACCGAAATAAGACAATACCAAAAAAATACGGGTAGGTCTCTAAAGGTCTATCTGGTTTCGGGAGATGAAGTCCTAGGCAAATTAAAGGAAGTTGGGGAGCAGGGGATTAAATTGGTGGTCACCAAAAAAGAAAAAGGAAAAAAAAGTGTGGAAGAGGAGCATTCCTATTCCTTCAATGAACTAAAAAAATCTATCGTACAAGTATCTTTTAATTAATACCAATGGATGCAAAAATCTTAATTGAATCCTTCGCAGAGTTTGCGAGATCAAAAAATGTGGATCGTCCAACCATGATCCGTATACTGGAAGATGTATTTAGAGCGATGATTCGCAAGAAGTTTGAATCAGACGAGAATTTTGATGTGACCATCAATGCCGATAAAGGTGATTTGGAAATTTTCAGAATTCGAGAAATTGTAGATGACAACTCTGAAGACATCTGGGATTTTGATAAAATCAGTCTCTCTGATGCCCAAAAAATTGAGCCTGACTTCGAAGTAGGCGAAGAGGTTTATGAGAAAATTGAGCTGGAAGAATTTGGAAGAAGAGCGGTTCAAATGGCTCGCCAAACCTTGATCCAGCGTATTAAGGACCTTGAAAAAGACATTCTCTTTAGCAAATATGAGGAGCAAGTTGGAGAAATCATTTCAGCTGAAGTGTATCAGATTCTTGGTCGAGAAATTCTTTTGATCGACAACGAAGGCAATGAGCTGATTCTACCGAAGGGCGAACAAATTTCCAAGGATCGTTTCAGAAAAGGAGATTCTGTCAAATCAATTGTTCATCGTGTGGACATGATTAATGGAAATCCTAAAGTGATTTTGTCTCGTACTTCTCCAGTTTTCTTGGAAAGACTTTTTGAAAATGAAGTTCCGGAAGTGTATGACGGCTTGATCACCATTGTGAAGGTAGTACGTGAGCCAGGAGAGCGCGCCAAAGTAGCAGTAGAGTCTTACGATGACCGTATTGACCCAGTTGGTGCTTGCGTGGGCATGAAAGGATCCCGTATCCATGCAGTCGTACGTGAACTACAAAATGAAAATATCGACGTGATTAATTTCACGGAGAATTTGGACTTGTATGTTTCTCGTGCATTGAGCCCAGCAAAAGTTTCTTCCCTTTCTATCAATAAGGAATCCAAACGAATTTCTGTGTTTTTGAAGCCAGACCAGGTTTCTTTAGCGATTGGAAAAGGAGGCTTTAACATCAAACTAGCTAGCCGATTGGTAGGCTATGAAATCGATGTGTTCCGTGAGTTGAACGATCAGGAAGAAGAAGATGTGGACTTGAACGAATTCTCAGATGAAATCGATCAGTGGATTATCGACGAACTTAAAAAGACTGGCCTAGACACTGCAAAGAGCGTCTTGGTACTGAGTAAAGAAGATTTGATCCGCAGAACGGAGTTGGAGGAAGTGACAATTGATGAAATTTTCCGAATACTCAGAACAGAATTTGACCAATAAGGGGCTTTAACCCCGAAGATTACCCTAATTTTACTTAAGATTTCGAAAGAGGTTTTTGCTTATGTCAGAAGAAAAAATGATGCGATTAGGCCAAATAGCCAGAAAACTCAACGTGGGTACGGCAACCATTGTTGAGTCCTTGGCTAAAAAGGGCTATGAGGTAGAGAACAATCCAAATTCCAAGATCACATTGGACCAAGTGTCCATGTTGGAAAAGGAATTTAAGTCCTCTGCCCTTGAAAAGGAAGAGGCTTCCCACTTATCTATTGGAAAGCGTCACGAGCCTACAGCATCGGAGCAGGATCTGCCGAAGCAGGAAAAAGCCGTAGAGCCAACCCCTGTACCAGTTCAAGAGCCGAAAGTCACTCCTGCGCCTGCGCCTGTAGCCAAAGCTCCAGAGCCCGTAGTAGAAAAAATAGCTTCTGAAGCACCAAAATTAGAAGGAATCCGAGTTTTGGGGAAAGTAGACCTTTCCAAAAAGCCAGCGCCTACCCCGCCAGCACCCCAGCCGAAACCAACTCCAGCGCCAAAGCAGGAGGAGAAAATGCCTGAGCCAGTTGCTCCAGTAACCCCTGCCACTCCGGTAGCACCTACCCCTCCACCTACTCCTAAGGTGGTTGAAGCTCCTAGTCCAACTCCAGAGTCAGAGGTGGTTCCGGAAGAACTTATCTCTGCCAAAGCGGATTCGCTAAAAGGGCTTACTGTAATTGGTAGAATTGAACTTCCTGTCGATAGAACAAAGAAAAAAGGAGGTCCTGTAGCTTCTTCCGATGAGAGAGGGAAAGATAAAAAGCGACCTAGAAAACGCATTGATAGTAAGCCAGGCGCACCAACCCCAGCAGGTCAAGCGCCAGGTGCCCAAAGCCGTCCACAAGATCAACGAGGCGGAAGACCAGGTCAACCCCCTCGGCCAGGCCAGCCATCTCGACCAGGTCAACCTCGCCCAGCGAGTGGTAGTCCACAGCAACGAATCCAAAAGGCGGAGCCAACGCCTAAGGAAATTCAAGATCAAATTAAGCAAACCCTTGCTAGACTTCAAGGCAGTAAGCCAGGAGGAAAAACCAAGTCTAGACGTGACAAGCGTGCCGAACGCGATCGTGATGTAGAAACTGATGGAGATGAGGTAAAAATCTTGAAAGTAACCGAATTCATTTCTGCCAATGACTTGGCAGCACTTTTGGATGTATCGGTCAACCAAATTATATCGGCCTGCTTGTCACTAGGAATGTTCGTGTCCATCAACCAGCGCCTAGATGCAGAAGCCATCACCATCATTGCTGATGAATTTGGCTTTGATGTAGAATTTACCAAGTCCATCGAAGATGAGATGGAGGAAGAGGTAGCAGATACGGATGAGGAGCTCGAAGAAAGAGCACCGATTGTCACCATCATGGGACACGTTGATCATGGTAAAACCTCCTTGCTTGATTTTATCCGTATGTCAAAAGTAACTGCCGCGGAAGCTGGTGGAATTACGCAGCACATTGGTGCATACGATGTACGAACTAAGACTGGACATAAAATAGCTTTCTTAGATACTCCAGGTCACGAGGCCTTTACCGCGATGCGAGCTCGAGGTGCTAAAATCACAGACGTGGCAATCATTGTAATTGCTGCAGACGATAGCATCATGCCTCAAACCAAAGAAGCCATTAACCATGCGCAAGTAGCTGGTGTGCCGATGATCTTTGCGATTAATAAAGTGGATAAACCCAATGCTCGTCCTGAAAAAATCAAGGAAGAGTTGGCCAACATGAACTTGCTGGTTGAAGATTGGGGTGGAAAATACCAATCTCAAGAGATTTCAGCGAAGACTGGACAAGGAGTAGATGAACTTCTAGAGAAAGTCCTTCTAGAATCAGAAATCTTAGAATTGAAAGCCAATCCAGACAAAAATGCAGTGGGAACTGTAATTGAAGCTTCCTTGGATAAAGGTAGAGGATATGTTTCTACCGTCATGGTACAGGCAGGCACCTTGAGAATTGGAGATGTTTTGCTTGCAGGTCAGCACTATGGCCGAGTAAAGGCAATGTTTGATCACAAAGGAAACAAGCTGAAAGAAGCAGGTCCTTCCACTCCTGTCCTAATGTTGGGATTGAGCGGTGCTCCACAAGCAGGAGACACCATCAAGGTATACGATACAGAACGTGAGGCTAGAGAGATTGCCAATTCCAGAGAGCAGATTCAGCGCGAACAAAGTTTGCGTACCAAGAAGCACATCACCTTGGATGAAATCGGCCGTCGACTCGCTATCGGAAGTTTCAAGGAACTCAACATCATCATCAAAGGTGACGTGGACGGATCGGTTGAAGCACTTTCGGATTCCTTGCTCAAGCTATCTAAGGATGAGGTAAAAGTGAGCATCATCCACAAGGGTGTGGGTCAGATTTCTGAATCAGACGTATTGCTTGCTTCAGCTTCGGATGCGATCATCATCGGATTCCAGGTTCGTCCATCTTCCAATGCGAAAAAGCTTGCGGAACAAGAGGAAATCGAGATTCGCCACTACTCCATTATTTACGATGCGATCAATCAAATCAAAGATGCGATTGAAGGTATGCTAGAACCAGAATACGAAGAAGTGATTACAGGTAATATTACCGTTCGCGAAGTATTCAAAATCACGAAAGTGGGTACAGTTGCAGGTTCGTATGTGACAGACGGCTTTATCACTAGAAAAAACAAAATCCGCATCATTCGTGCAGGTATTGTAATCCATGAAGGTGAGATCGACCAATTGAAGCGCTTCAAAGATGATGTTTCAGAGGTTAAAGCGGGTTACGAGTGTGGTATCTCCATCAAGAACTACAACAATATCGAGATCGACGATACCATTGAAGGATACGAACTGCGCGAAATCAAGCGTAAGAAATAAGTTTTTAAACATCAAATTGAAAGGAATGGCGAAGGCTATTCCTTTTTTTATTCCATGGTAGCAGCCATTTGTATCATTTGCCTAGCAGCAGCCATTCTTTCCATCTTCTTGTTACTTCTGGGTCTTTTTCGCCCGGTGTGGGTGTTGTGGTTTTTGGATAGGAGTAACCGGCTAAAAGTGATTCAATTTTACGGTACCTCCACTTTCTTTTTTGGAGGGCTTTATTTTTTATTGAAAATGCTCGATTGAGCAGGAGTAAAAAGTGGACTTCAGCTTGTAGAAACTAAAAAAAACGCCTAAAGGTTGTTTTTTCGATATTTTGAATGAAATTGGTGGTTTGTAAGTTAGATCAAGTTGAAAAACGCAGTAGCCATAGCCCTTCTTTTTTGCTTTGCCACATTTCATTTTGGCTACTATGCTTTCTATTTCTCCGTCAATAGTTCAATTGAAGCGGGCTGGAAGGATAAAATTTATGGAGTTCAAGACCAGAATTTAAAAGAGGCGATACTTTCCATACCGATTCGTGCTCCTTACCTAGCCAATCAAGAAGATTTCCAAGCTACCAATACCCGTTTTGAAAAGGATGGTAAATACTTCCGTGCGATCAAACAGCGTTTTCAAAACGATACACTCCAAGTTGTCTATGTAGAAGATATAGAAAGGGGAGTTTTGGATAACACTGTCAAAAAATGGATTTCTTCATTGAATGAGGAAGAGATTCCCCAAGATCACTCCAGTAAGACTTTTATTAAACTTTTTGCCAAAGACTATTTGCCGTCTTTGCTTGTAGCGATTCCTGCACCAATTGGTTTCCGATTGGAATCAATGCAGAAAACTTTAATCACCTTGACCTACAAGAATCCTTCCTTCTCGATTGACGCTCCCCCTCCCCAACTAGGTTAATTTTTTTGTTGACATGATTAAATCCATCGGATTAATCTGGTTCAACCTGTTTTTCAATCCACTGTTCTAGAATTGTGCGTGCTGCACATTCCGAAATCTGGTGTGTTTGTTTTTCTACATTTTACTACACTACCTATGAAAGTCAATCAACTATTCCTTGGCTTGCTTGTTGCAAGCTTGGGATTTGCAAGACTATCCATAGCTCAAACTCCTTTAGATGGACTGATGATGCCTAAAGGGGAGATTTGCTTAGCGATAGTTTATGAAAACACAACTTGGGACCGCTATTGGGAGGGGTCTACCATTCGAGTCAATCAAAATATAGGCACGTTCACCAGGCAAATGGGGATGCCCATGCTAGTGGGAGGAATTACTGATAAGATCAATGTAATCCTAAGTCTTCCCTATGTTAAAACAGAAGCTTCTGCAGGGCAACTTACTGGAGTGCAAGGAATTCAAGATTTAGGGCTTTCGGTGAAGGCATTGCTACTTGAAAAATCCATAGGCAAAGGCAAATTGACGGGATTTTCCAACCTGAGCTTGAGTACGCCAGCTTCCAATTATTTATCGGAATACATGCCCTTTAGCCTGGGTTTTGGCGCCAATGAATTGGGCATCCGTGTTATAGGAAAATACGAATTGGATAAAGGGCCTTACTTCAGGGCTTCCTACTCCTACTTGCATCGAGGAGTGACCGAGGCGGAACGGGATTTTTATTATGCGGGTCAGGATGCCTATTACACGGCCAAAATGGATGTGCCGAATGCTTTTCTTGGACAAGTGACCATTGGGTCCTGGATGTTCAAGAAAAAATTACGAGTGGAGGCAAGCCTAACGACTATCAAATCTACCTCAGGTGACGATATCCGGGAATATTCCATGCCCCAGCCTACCAATAAGGTTGATTTTGATCGGGTGGAAGGATTTGCTCAATATTATTTTAATAGTAACGGTAGAGGCTTTGGGCTCATCGCCTCCTACCAGAAGGCAATTTCAGGTAGAAATATGGGCCAATTCTCTGGCTATGGACTAGGAATCACCTACCAATTCAAGGCCTTTTAAATTCTGACAAGATGAAAAAATATAATTATTCAATTCTACTACTCGTAATCTTCGCCTTTTTGGGGAGTTCTTGTGTGGAAGATTTACCCACCAAATACGAATTTACTGGGTATCAATACTCGAATTTAGATGCCAATGCAGGTCAATGGAAATTGGTGCTGCATACTTCGAATGAACAAATTCCCATTTCCACTCCAGCTGCATCCGGCTCTCCGGAACTGCTAAAGGAATTGGCGGATGCCAAAGAAATGCAGAGCAAAGCAACTTCATCACAGCGGGAAGCGGTAGCCTATTGGACCAACAATCCATTGGTACGTTGGAATGAAATTGCCTTAGAGTTGGCAACCAAATACAATTTGATCCCGGCGCCAAATCCAGATGGAAGCTATCCTGTACCGGATCCTGCCAACCCTTCCAACTATCCCAAATTTCCGTATTCGCATCCCCCTTATACCAGCAGGATGCTTGCTCATTTGAGTGTAGCACAATACGACGGCTTGATTATGGCCTGGCATTACAAGTACAAGTTTGAGCGGCAGGCCCCTTACCAACTGGATCCTCAGATCAAATCCTCCTATGAGGATAATGGGCTGTTTTCCTATCCTTCCGATGGAGCAGTGATTGCGACGGCTTCTCGGGATGTGCTTACGGCGATGTTTCCCTTGGAGAAAGAGTTTTTAGCTCAGAAAGCCCAGGAGCATTTGGAATCGCTTGTTGTAGCAGGCATTAACGTCAGCAGTGATGTAGAAGCAGGGAAACTAATTGGGGCCGCGGTGGCTAAAACAACCTTGACTCGAGCGTCCATAGATGGGATGAAAAATGCTCAAACGACACGAGCTAAATCGGATTCTATTAAGAATGCCGCCAAAGCGCGTTTTGGATGGGTTTGGGAAAATCAAGAAACTCCACAGCGGATGATTGGTTTGGTTCCACTCTTTGGTAAGGTTCGACTTTGGAATGTTCCCAATGTGGAGGCGGTCCGTCCTGGCCCACCACCAGCACCTGGATCTCCGGAATTTGAAAAGTCGGCCAAGGCATTGAAGCAATATGCTGCGAACCTCACCACCAACCAGCGCAGGATAGCCAACTTCTGGAACGATGGGTTAAACACTTACACCCCTCCAGGGCATTGGAATCGATTTGCCAAAGAAGAGGTGGTAGCCAAAAAAATGAGTCCAGTCCGGGCTGCTAGGGTATTTGCATACCTCAACATGGCCATAGCTGATGCAGGGATTGCCTGCTGGGATGCCAAATACTACTACCATTATCCACGGCCTATTCAAACCATCCCTGGATTTAAGACCATTTTAGGAACGCCAAATTTTCCAGCCTACACTTCGGGGCATGCAGCGTTTTCGGGTGCTGCTGCGGAAGTAATGGCACACTTTTTTCCAGCCAATGCAAGCCAGTTTCGAACTTGGGCTGAAGAAGCGGCCATGTCCCGAATTTATGGTGGAATCCATTACCAGTTTGATGCGGACGCCGGATTGGATCAAGGCAGAAAATCCGCCTCCTATTCAGTGGCAAGGGCAAAGCAAGATGGAGTAGATTAAATTTCTTGCCTGCTAAGAGGTCAAGATGTCTTTTCAGATGTCTTGACCTCTTTTTTTAGACTTTTAATGGCCAGAAGAATTAGGGCGATTGCCAGTACAAACAATAGACTAGCAATGGCCGCTAAAACATAGCCCCCCTCCTCGAAATTTTTAAAGGCGAAAAGACCTAGCGAGGCTAGGGTGACCGTAAACATGAAGAACATAGGAATAGTCACGAAGGTGGCAGAGATGTTATTCTTGATTAGCCAAACCCCGATGGTCAGAAGGGCGAGTGCAGCCAGAAGCTGATTGGCAGAGCCGAAAATAGGCCAAAGTGTTGAAAATTCGCCTGATCCTAGCAAAAGGATGGATAGAATAACTACTACAGTGGTGGATACGTATCTGTTTGTTGCCAAAACCTTAGCGGCTGGCTGAGGCATCTCTTCAAAATATTCCTGCAAAGTAAAGCGAGCCAATCGGGTACAGGTATCTAAGGTGGTTAAGGCAAATGCAGACACCGTCAAGGCCACAAATCCAACTGCAAAAGTTTCGGATAATCCCAAACTAGCAATCATCCCTCCTAGGCCGGTTGAAAAAAGTGCCACAGGCCCTTCAATGCTTAGGCGTTCGGTGTATTCTTGTTTGGTCAGGATAACTACGGCTCCCACAGCAATGATGGCAAGAAAGGATTCAATCAGCATCCCGCCAAATCCGACAAGCTTGGCATCACTTTCCTTGTCCAATTGCTTGGAGGTAGTACCCGAAGCTACCAAGGAATGAAATCCGGATATGGCTCCGCAGGCAATCGTGACAAATAATACTGGAAATACATACCCTAAACTTTCACTGGATAATTGTACTTCTGTGCTCATCTCTAAGGTGGGATTAGCAACAAACACGCCAACTACAGCAGCGATCATCAAGCCATAGAGTAAGTAGCTATTCAGGTAATCTCTTGGTTGAAGTAAAAGCGATACGGGAGTAACTGAAGCAATAAAGGCATAGACCAAAAGGCCTCCAACCCAAATGGGGTAGGATAAGGCCAAAGGAATCTGCGTGCCGAGGTAAACAAAGTAGTACATCAGCACCACCCCAACGATTGTGATGCTCACAAATGCCACATTTTTATTTCCAACCCATTTGTTGGCATAGCCAAAAGCAATGGCCAAGAAAATAAAAAGGATGGATGCGGAGCCTACCCCGGGATTGGCTACAAAGGTTTTGGCAATGATGTCTGAAAAGACTCCGATTACCAGGATGAGCGTGGAAAAACTGAAGAGAATAAACAGCTGTTTGCCCCTAACTCCAATTTGATTTCGAATAATCACCCCAATTGACTTGCCATCTGTTCGTAACGAGGCAGCCATGCTTCCCAAATCATGGACTGCGCCAAAGAAAATCCCTCCGACCAGAATCCAAATCACTGCGGGAATCCAACCAAAAGTCACAGCAATGATAGGCCCAACAATGGGTCCCGCCCCAGCAATGGAGGCAAAATGATGTCCTAAAACCACGATTGGCTTGCTTGGTTCATAATCGATGCCGTCTCGGTGCGTGTGTGAGGGGGCTTTTCTGCCATCACTTAAACCAAACTTATTGTATACAAATTTTCCATAAAACCGGTAGGCTAGGAAAAGAATGATGGCTGAGATCAGCAAAAGTAGGGAAAGGCTCATGGGCTTTGCTAGTTCGTGGGCAGGGGTTGGTTGTTCTGTAATTGAATTTCAAAGTACTAAAAATTAATCCCTAGAAAAAGGAAATTTAGCGCAGTGGTCAAACGGGCCGAAAGAGGGGTTGATAATAAAATTTTAATTATAAGACTTTCAAACTAAATTTGTCACCTTTGAGGCGTAAGAACATTCAAACTGGTTAAATGGCTTGGTTTAAGAGAACTGACAAAGGCATCAAGACTTCTACAGCGGAAAAGAAGGACACGCCGGATGGGTTGTGGTTTAAGACCCCTAGTGGGACAATCGTTCACACCCGGGAATTGAAAAGTAATGCCTACGTATCCCCAAACGATGATTTTCATGTCAAAATTGGTTCCAAAGAATACTTTGAGATCCTTTTTGATCAAAATGCCTTTACCGAATTAGATGAAGGAATGAAGTCTGGGGATCCTCTAAAATTTGTGGATACCAAATCCTATTCGTCCAGAATTGAAGCGACCATCAGTAAATCCGAACTAAACGATGCTGTGAGAGCGGCCTACGGGAAGATGAATGGCGTGGACCTTGTCATTGCTTGCATGGACTTCAATTTTATTGGGGGATCCATGGGTTCGGTAGTCGGCGAAAAAATAGCTAGAGCGATCGACCATTCCTTGAAGCACAAAATTCCCTTCCTCATGATTTCCAAATCAGGGGGAGCGCGAATGATGGAAGCAGGATTTTCCTTGATGCAGATGGCTAAGACCTCTGCCAAACTTGCCTTACTCGATAAAGCAGGCATTCCCTACATCTCTCTACTTACTGATCCTACCACAGGTGGCGTCACTGCCTCCTATGCCATGTTGGGCGATTTCAACATTGCTGAACCAGGTGCTTTGATTGGTTTTGCTGGTCCACGGGTGATTCGGGAGACTATTGGTAAGGATTTACCCAAGGGATTTCAGAGTTCTGAATTTGTGTTGGAACACGGTTTTCTTGATTTCATTGTCGACAGACGTCTGTTGAAATTAAAGTTGAGCACTTTGCTAAACCTATTGAAGAATTAATCAGTTAAAACACCAAAAAAGAAGTCAGAAATTGCTTCCAAATTTGCCAGTATTTTTGGCGTGCATTCCTGATTAATAAATATATTTGTGCTCCCAAAAACGGGGTTTTCCTACGAAAAAGAAAAAAATAAGATTTCATGGGTTCTGTAATTATTACTTCCATTGTAGCGTTTACGGCGATCATTCTGCTACTGGTTTTTATCCTCCTTTTTGCCCAGTCCAAACTGGTGAATTCAGGAGATGTTAAGATTATCATCAATGGGGATGAAAGCAATCCAGTTATTGCTTCTGCGGGGTCAAGCTTACTATCTACCTTAGGTAATCAAAAAATTTTTCTTCCTTCTGCCTGTGGTGGAGGGGGCACTTGCGCGATGTGTAAGTGTATTGTAGATGATGGTGGCGGAGATGTATTGCCTACTGAAGTAGGTCACCTGAGCCGCGCAGAGCAGCAAGGGCATGTTCGTTTGGCTTGCCAGGTGAAGGTGAAGCAAGACATGAAAATCCGAGTTCCTGAAGAGATTTTCGGTATCAAGAAGTGGGAGTGTGAGGTAATTTCCAATTACAACGTATCCACATTCATCAAAGAATTTAAAGTAAAACTTCCTGAAGGTGAAATTCTTCACTTTGAGGCAGGTGGATATATCCAGATTGATGTGCCTGCGATCAAGGTCAACTTCAAGGACATGGACATCACTCCGCATCCGGAATTGGGTCACCCTGCTGATGTGTACAAGAGTGATTGGGATAAGTTTGGTTTGTGGAGCTTGGTGATGAAAAACGATGAGCCGTTATTCCGTGCCTATTCCATGGCCAACCACCCTGCTGAAGGAAATATTGTGATGTTGACCATTCGTATTGCAACTCCACCATGGGATCGTGCAAACAATCGTTGGATGGATGTCAACCCTGGGGTTTGTTCTTCTTACGTGTTTGGTTGCAAGCCTGGAGACAAAGTGATGATCTCTGGACCTTATGGAGAATTCCACATCAATCCTACCCAGAGAGAAATGATCTACATCGGTGGTGGTGCAGGAATGGCTCCATTGAGAGCACAAATATTCCATCTATTCCACACTGAAAAAACTTCACGTAAGGTTTCTTACTGGTATGGTGGACGTTCCAAAAAAGAATTGTTCTATGTGCCTCACTTCAGGGAAATCGAAAAGGAATTCCCGAATTTCAATTTTCACATTGGATTATCTGAACCACTTCCAGAAGACAATTGGAAAATTAAAACGTCCCTAGAAGATCGTGAGGCAGATGGATATGTTGGGTTTATTCACCAAGTATTGTTTGACAACTACCTCAAAAATCATTCAGATCCAGATGAGGTGGAATACTACCTCTGCGGCCCTCCATTGATGAACGCTGCGGTACTTAAGTTGCTTGATGACTTGGGGATTCCAAAAGAAAACATTCGATTTGACGATTTTGGTGGTTAAGTCGAGATAAAAAATCCTGCAACTGCAGGATTTTTTTTTAGGTATCATTTTTGATTAGTTTTAAAAACCTAAAGACTTTCCATGAACATTTCTTCTTTTTTTGAGCCTGTAGAATCTGCTGTTGTAGAAAAAGGCTACCTCGAGAACTCTATTTTTAATCAGTTATCTATTTACCACCATGGCTTCCCTGAGCTCACAGGCATTCAAATTGCGCTAGTGGGCTTGAAAGAAAGTCGAGGGGCAAAACGATCCGAAAGCATTGCTCGAGCAAGTTCTGAAATTCGAGAGAAGCTGTACCAGCTAAAGAAGGGGGTAGTCCCTTATAAAATCGCAGATTTAGGAGACCTTATCTCTGGGGAAAGCCTAAATGATACCTACCAGAATATCCGGCAGGTAGGGGATTACCTGATGCGGCAGCAGATTTTGCCCATCTTTTTTGGGGGTACTCATGACCTAGATTATGGGCAGTATCTGGCCTATCAAAAAATGAAAAAGTTGGTCACCCTACTCACTGTGGATGCCAAAATCGACATGGAAGAGGCTGGGCCAGAGAGTGATCGTCATACACAAGAGATTGTTCTGCATCAACCTAACTTCTTATTTTCTTCCACCCACTTAGCTTACCAAAGTTTTTTGGTGGACCCTACCTTGGTTGCTGCTTTGGAGAAGCTCTATTTCGAACATGTGAGGCTTGGGCAGCTTCGGGATGATTTCAAAGAAATCGAACCCTTGATCCGAGATGCAGATTTGATGAGTTTTGATTTGTGCGCCATCCAATCTTCGGTAGCACCAGGTGCGGTAGATGGGCAACCTTTTGGGCTAACTGGCGAGGAGGCAAGTCAGATTTGCTGGTTTGCCGGTTCAAACGAAAAACTGAGCTCTTTTGGAATCTATGGCTACGATCCCTACTACGACGATCCGCACAACAAGACCGCTCAGGTAGCGGCTGTCATGATCTGGTACTTCATCGAAGGATTTTACAGTAGAAAAGATACGCTTTCCTTCAAAAGCGCTGCCTACATGAAATACACCGTATCGATGGATTCCAAGCCCAATACCTTGGTTTTCTACAAAAGTAAACGCAGCGGAAAGTGGTGGATGGAGATCCCCTACAATGATGCTAGCCGATTTGAGCGAGTGAGCATCGTTCCTTGTAGCTATTCGGATTACCAACAGGCGCAGCAGGGAGAGATTCCTGAGCGTTGGATTACTGCACAAATCAAACTCTATTGATGATTCGCTATAGCCGGCAGCAACTAGCGCTGCGGAATGGTCAAGATAAACCAGAAATATGGGTGGCCTTCAAAGGAGTCATCTACGATGTCACACAATCCAAATTGTGGAAAAATGGGAAACATTACGAGCATTGGGCTGGGCAAGATTTGACAGCAGAACTTGGGAAAGCTCCCCATACTGAAAAAGTATTTGAAAAATTTGAGGCCATAGGCCAGCTACATCCAGATGATTTTAATAGCAGATAGCGGTTCAAGTAAAACCGATTGGCGGGTAATCCACAAAGACGGCCAGATCAGTCAATTTCGAGGGATTGGATTTAATCCCTATTACCTGAGCGTGGCCGAGATGACGGAGCAGTTGAAACAGGATTTTTTATTAAATCTCTCCGAAGAAATTGAGGAGATCTATTACTATGGAGCGGGATGTGCGGCTCCTGAGAAGAAAGTGGAAGTTGAGCAGGCTTTGCGCTCCATTTTTTCGAAAGCAAAAATTCAGATAGACCACGATCTCTTGGCTGCTGCCAAGGCCACCTGTGGGCATCATCCAGGGATTGCTTGTATTTTGGGGACAGGCTCCAACAGCTGTGATTACGATGGAAAAGACATCATTTCTTCCCGCCCAGCTGCCGGCTATATCCTCGGTGATGAAGGAGGTGGAAGTGATGTGGGAAGAAGATTTCTTCAAGACTTCATCCATGAAGAGATGCCTGCGGCTATTCGCGAGGAGGCAATCAATCGCTTTCAGCTCTCCCAATATGGAATTCAGGAGCAAGTGTACAGAAAGCCATTTCCCAATCGGTATATGGCAAGTTTTTGCCGCTTCATTACCGAACACAAATCAAATCCGTATTGCTACGGATTGTTTTACGATGCGTTTCAAAATTTCTTTACCAAGCATGTTTGCAAATACCCAGATTTTCAATCTAAGCCGGTTCACTTTGTAGGATCCATTGCATTTTACAATGCGGACATCCTACGGAAGGCAGCCAAAGATCGGGGCATGCAGGTAGGGATGATTTTGGAAAGCCCAATTGCAGGACTTACACTTTATCACCAGGAAATGCGATGAAAAAAATTACTGAAAGCAGCTCTAGCTACGAGAATTTGGAGCAAATGAGTGCTCAAGAATTGGTAGAAAAAATCAATGCGGAAGACCACAAAGTAGCGCCAGCTGTCAAAGAAAAATTGGACCAAATCGCCGCCTTGGTGGATGAAATTGTGCCTCGAATGCGTGAAGGGGGTCGGCTAATTTATATAGGAGCAGGTACGAGTGGGCGATTAGGGATTTTGGATGCCTCCGAGTGCCCACCGACGTATGGAGTTCCTCATAATTGGGTGATTGGGCTGATCGCAGGAGGTGATGCGGCAATTCGGAAGGCGGTAGAGCATGCTGAAGACGATGTCGAACAGGCATGGAAAGATATTCAAGCCTTTGGCTTTTCAGCCAAGGATACGATCATTGGCATTGCTGCCTCGGGGAGTACCCCCTATGTGCTGGGAGGTGTAAAGAAAGCAAGGGAAATGGGCTTGCTCACAGCAGGGATTACTTGCAACCCAGATTCGCTACTTGGCCAGGCGGTGGATTATCCCATTGAGGTGGTGGTAGGGCCTGAATTTGTGACTGGAAGTACACGTATGAAATCGGGGACTGCTCAAAAATTGGTGCTGAACATGATTTCTACAGCGGTGATGATTAAACTGGGACGCGTCAAGGGGAATAAGATGGTTGATATGCAATTGTCCAATGAAAAGTTGGTTGACCGCGGTACCAAAATGATTGTGGAAGCCACGGGTGTATCCTATGAACAGGCAAAGGAGCTTCTCCTTACTCAGGGTTCTGTACGAAATGCCACAGAATATTATTATAAAAACGAAGCCAAAGCTTAAGGAATATTTTGAAAAGTAGGTCAGTATTGATTCCTTTCCATGTATCTTTGTGCCCACTTTAAGCCTTTGGTATTCAGAAGGTAAATACATTTACAAAACTACAGCAGTGATGCTGCAACAGCATGAAAAAAAACAATCCTAGAAAATCATCTTTTGGTGAGGGAAAGAAGGGATCAGAGACTTCTAAAGGGGGTCGGTCCAACAGGGGAGCATCTTCCTCAAGACAAGAAGGTACTGGAAGAGGACGGGGAAAGTCTTTTGGTGACGACAAGAAACCTTACGACAAAAAAGGAAGAGAGGAAGCCCCTTCATCGAATTCTTCCAAAGGTAGATTTTTTAAAGGCCAACCAGAGGAGCGGAGTGAGCGTCCTTCCTCCCCTAGAGGTGGTGAAGAAAGCCGCGAAAGAAGAGGTTTTGGCAGCAAGTTTGCCGGTAAAGAATCAGGCGGCCCTAAGAAATGGGAAAGCAAAGAGTCTTCTTCTTTTTCCAAAAAGCCGTTTGGCGATAAGCCATCTCGATTCAAAAAGGAGGGCGGGTCAGAAAAAAAGTTTGACGCTACACCTAGAGATAAAAAGCCATATGGAGAACGTAGCAGTTCCGGGGATAAAAAGCCCTATGAAGAACGAGGCAGATCGGGCGATAAAAAGTCGTATTCAGAACGCAGTAATTCCAACGATAAAAAGTCCTATTCGGAACGAAGCAGACCTGGAGATAAAAAAGAAGGTTTTTCAAAGAGTTCTGAGTACGGGAACGAAAAGGGATTCAAGAAGGATTTTTCTTCAGAAAAATCCAGTTTAGCACCCGGAGAGAAGCGAGTTTACAAAGGAAGAGGAAAAGACCAGCAGCCAGTTTATGCCATAGAAGCAAAGACTTTTGGTTCTGAACCTAGCGGTGAAAAGCGCGGGTTTGGCAAAAACAGAAGCAAGTATGTGGAGCTTAACGCTGACCGTCCAGACTATAATTTTGATGCTCTTCCTCAGAAAAAGAATAAAAAGGAATCGGAAGATCTGATTCGCCTCAATAAGTATGTGGCCAACTCCGGCATTTGTGGCCGTAGAGAAGCCGATGAGCTTATCTTGAAGGGCCTTGTGGTAGTGAATGGGGAAGTGATCAAAGAGATGGGCTACAAGGTGAAAAAGACCGATCATGTGGTCTTCCAAGGAAAGAAAATCAATCCTGAAAAGCCGGTTTATGTCTTGTTAAACAAGCCAAAAGACTTCATCACCACTACCGAAGATCCCATGGAGCGGAAGACGGTGATGAAGTTGGTTGAAAATGCCTGTGAGGAGCGAATTTTTCCAGTAGGTCGTTTGGATAGAAATACGACGGGCTTGTTGTTGTTTACCAATGACGGAGAACTGGCAGCCAAGCTTTCCCACCCTTCGAATGAGATCAAGAAAATTTACCAAGTGACCTTGGATAAATCTTTGACGGCTAAGGATGAGGAAGAAATTTTGGAAGGACTAACTCTTGAGGATGGCGATGCCAAAGTCGATGATTTGCAAGTACTTTCTAAGGATAGAAACATTCTTGGATTAGAGATCCACATCGGAAGAAATCGAATTGTTCGCCGAATTTTTGCGCACCTTGGCTACGAAGTTGAAGCCTTGGATCGGGTCATGTATGCAGGTTTGGATAAAAAGGATTTGAAGCGAGGACATTATCGGTTCTTGACTGAACAAGAGGTCATCCGATTGAAATACTACATCTAAAAAAAGGGGCATCTGCCCCTTTTTTTTATACAAATCCTTTGAGTTGCTTCAGCAGCTCTGCGCTGGTGATCAGGCCGCCTTTCCGCCACAGGATTTTTCCTTTTTTGAAGAGTATGAGGTGAGGTATAGAGCGAATGGCAAACTGTTGCGCAAGCTGTGGGTGCTTGTCTACATTGACCTTGAAGAGGGTTACTTTGCCGGCTAGCGCATCAACAACCTGATCCAAAACTGGCGCTAAGGTTTGGCAAGGTCCACACCAATCGGCATAAAAGTCAACCAAGAGTGGTTCTTGACTTTGCTGAAGGACTTCTTTCGGAGATTTTTTAGTCATAAAAAAACCGGCCAATGGGCCGGTCTAATTTTATTTTTGAGCTGGCTTCTGAGGAATTGGGATACCCAACTTGGTCAAGACCAATTCAGTAAATTTATCTTCTTCCTTGGTGTAAAGGAGAATGGGTGACTGACCAGCAGTTTCAGCGAAGATGTGCGTGTAGTTGTTCTCTGCTGCTACGGCATTGATAGCATTGATCACCTTGGTTTGCACTGGCTCCAAAAGCTCACCTAATTTTCTTTGGTAAGAGGTCTGGGCATCTTGCTCATACTTTTGTAGATCGTCACGAAGTTTAGTCAATTCTTGCTCTTTCGCTGTTCTTGCAGCTTCAGCCATTGTAGGAGCTGCTTTTTGGTAAGCCTCTACCTGCTTTTGGAAGTCAGCAGCTTTGGTTTGAATGTTGGTTTGCAGCTGAGTTTGGTAATCCTGTACGTCTGCTCCAATTTGTTCCATTTCTGGCATCAAATCCATGATCAATTCTACGCTGGTGTACCCGATTTTTACAGTGCTTTGAGCTTGGGCGGTGAATCCTACCAATAGCAAGGCCATTGTTGCTAGGATAACATTTACTTTCATCATTTTGGTTTGTATTTATTTGTTGTCGTCAATTCCTAATTCTTCCAAGACAAACTCAGAATAGTCGTGTCTTGGATCTGTGTAAATGATTGCAGACGGACCTGCTGCCTTGTCAAAGAGGACGGCGAGGTTATTTCTGCGTGATACCCGTTCGATGGCATCGTATATTTTAGATTGTAAGGGTTGAAGTAGTTCTGCCTGCTTTTGGTAGTACATACCATCAATCCCAAATACCCTACTATTAAATTCTTGCGAAGCCTTTTGCTTTGCTTTAATTAATTCTACTCTCTTTTGGTACATCTCTTCGGTGAGTAGGACTTCTTCAGCCTTCAGCTGAGTGGATAGTTCCTTGATCTCCTGATCCAAATTTTGTGCCTCTTTTTTCCATTCTTCACTTTGCTTCTTCAGTTCATCCACCACCAGTTTGTAGTCTGGGTGCTTGTTGAGGATGTATTCAGAATCGATGTATCCAAACTTTTGGGCCGCTAGCGGTCCTGAATACAGGATAATGAAAAGTAAAAGTACAATTTTGAATGATTTATTCATGCGTTCTTCCTGATTTTGGATTAGCTCTAGCGAACAAAATTTAGTCTTTTTCTAACATAAATTAACAAACGCTGAGATTTCCAAAAGATTATCTGAACTGTTGCCCAATCGTAAAGTGGAATTGTGGACCACTTCGCTTTAATGTGCCAGGGGCTAGGTCAAACCCGTATCCCCAGTCAACACCAATTAGACCAAATGCAGGCATGAAAATTCGTGCTCCTGCTCCCGCCGACTTCTTAAGATCATAAGGGTTGAAATCCCTGTAGTTTCCCCAGTTGTTGCCTGCCTCTGCAAAGGTGAGCAAGAAGATAGTGGCAGAAGGATTGGGAGAAACAAGGAATCTAAGTTCCATCACATATTTATTGTACACTACACCACCATAGGGATCTGGATCGGCTGTTCCTCTTGTACTTCTACCCGGAGTGATCGTTTGATTCTCGTAACCTCTCAAGCCCACAATCTCTTGACCGAGCGCAAAGTTGTTAAAGTTCATGCCATCTCCGCCCATTACAAAACGCTCCAATGGAATGATGCCTACTTTGGTGCCATAGGAACCTAAGAAGCCCATGTGTGCACGTGCACTTCCTACAAACTTTGTGGATCCAAAGAGTGGCGTATAGAAGGAGGCATCAAACATCCATTTGTGGTATTCGAGCCATTTGTATTTATCTAGGTCATTGGACTCCTCGTTAAGCGACTTGTTCAAAGAAGCATATGGAGGAGTCAAATTCATGGAGAGGATGATGTTGGACCCTTGTCGTGGATAGATGGTATTGTCCACGTTATTTCTTGCTACCGTTGTGTTCAAAACCACACTTTTTGAATTCCCGGTAGGATAGCTCAACCCAAAAGAGGTTCCAAATTGATTGAACTCGTAATTCTGGAATTGGAGGGAGTTACTGATGCTGAAGTAATCATCTGGCCAGGTGATTCGCTTGGAAAGTCCTAGTGTCACCCCTGTGATCTTGAAAAAGCCCAAATCCCCACTGCCTGGAGTTTGATTGAAGTAATCGACCTGACGTTGGATGGAGTGGTTAAAAGCAAAGCTTAGTGAATTTGGCTTTTTGCCACCAAACCAAGGCTCACTCAAGGAGAGCGAGTAGTTTTGGAAGGCCTGACCATTGGCTTGTACACGGACAGATAGCTTTTGTCCATCACCTACCGGCAGTGGATCCCACTTTTTGAAATCTCCAATGCTTTTGATGGAGAAATTGTTGAATACCAAGCCTACCGTACCGACAAATCCGAAGAATCCACCCCAACCACCAGACAATTCAATCTGATCGTTCGGTCGTTCTTCCAATTCGAAAATAATGTCTACTGTCGCGCTCTCAAAGTTTGGACGAAGGTCTGGGTTGATTTTTTCTGGATCAAAGTAACCGAGCGTCGAAAGTTCACGGATTGTACGTACCAATAGACTTCGGTTGAATTTTTGCCCAGGAAGAATACGGATCTCGCGCATGACCACATGGTCAGAGGTTCGATCATTGCCTTTGATGCCTACACTATTGACAGTCACTTGAGGGCCTTCAAAGATTCGCATTTCAAGGTCAATCGAGTCTCCGCTTACATTGATCTCTACCGGGTCAATATTAAAAAATAAGTACCCATTGTCCTGATACAAGGAGCTCACATCATCCCCTTTTTGAGGATCATAGTTGAGTCGTTTGTCTAAGGTTTCTTTGTCGTAAACATCCCCCTTTTTGATTCCTAATTTGGCAAGTAGTACGGCGTCTTCATGGATATAGTTACCCGTAAAGGTGAGGTTGCGGTAGTAGTATTTTTTGCCCTCCACCAGGGAGATATCGATGTTAATCTTGTCTTCGCTGAATTTATAGATGGAATCCTCTAGGATTTTAGCATCACGGAATCCCTTGCTATTGTAGAAGGAGATTGCTTTTTCCTTATCGCTTCTGTATTCTTTGGGGATGTATTTAGATCCATTAAAGAAGTTGAGCTTGAAATTTTTGTTGATGTAGGAGTTTGCCTGCTCTGAAGTGACCACCTGACTGGAAAGTAGGGAGCGGGTAAGACTTTCTTTATCTGCATCCAGCAGACGGCTATAGATATCTTTAAAGATGGATACGCGCGCATGCTCCTTTGTTTTCTTTAGCTTTCCTTTCAGCGCACGGTCGCTGATTTCATCGTTTCCGTAGAAATTAATTTCATTGATTTTTACCTTGGATTTAGGATTGATATCAAAGCGCAGCTTCACACTATTGGGTAGGGTGGTGTCGCGATCTTGGATGATTTTTACTTCGGTATTCAGGAAGCCTTTGTCGAGGTAATACTTTTCAATGTTTCGTTTGGCGGTGTTGAGTACATCATCGCGTACGACACGACCACGGATGTTTACCTTGTCTCTTAATTCACCCTCTTGGGTTTTGTTGATGCCTTCAAATTCCACTCGAGAGAAGCGGGGTCTTTCGGTAAGGTCCAGAAGCAGGTAAATGTCCTCACCTTCAATCTTGGTAACCAAAATTTTGACATCTCCAATGATGCCTTGACCCCAAAGCTTTTTGAGCGCACTAGCAATCGCATCGCCAGGTACATCGATTCGATCGTCCACTTTCAAACCTGATAGGGAAATGATGGCTATTTCATCTAGCGTAGAAAGCCCGACCGCCTTAATCTCAGCAATTCTAAATTTTTGAGGCTTTGCATAGTTCAATTCCAGAATGTTGACTGGCTTGGAGGAGGCATAGCGACTTTGGCCCAAACGGATTTGCGCCATAGAACTTGCCGACCAAATCAAACAAAACAGAATGAGTATATTTCTTTTCATTAATACTTAGGGTTTAACTTGCTCACCGGTTTTTCCAAACCTTCTCTCTCTCTTTTGGTAATCTTCAATTGCGGCAAACAAGTGTTCTTTTCTAAAATCAGGCCACAACACGTCTGTAAAATACAATTCGGTGTAGGCCAGTTGCCAGAGCAAGAAATTACTAATTCTAAACTCACCACTCGTACGAATCATCAGTTCTGGATCTGGGATTCCTGCGGTATCTAAATGCGCCACTACGGTGGCTTGGTTAATTTCCTCTGGGCGTATTTTGCCTTCAGAGACTTTTTGAGCAATGCGTTTGGTAGCCTCAGTCAGTTCCCATTGTCCACTGTAGCTCAAAGCAAAATGTACAGTAAGCCCTGTATTGGAGGACGTTTGGTGCACGGCCTCGACCAATTTTTCGTAGGTAGAGGTAGGTAAGCTTTTGATATCTCCGATTGTATTCAATCGGACATTATTTTTCATCACTCGGGGCATTTCAGTTACAATGGTCTCTACGAGCAATTGCATTAGTGCCTGAATTTCATCTTGGGGTCGAGACCAATTCTCGGTAGAGAAGGAGAATAAAGTCAGGTGTTGGATTCCTATTTCACCGGCTCCCTCAATAGCATCTCGTACTGCCTGGATTGCATTTCTGTGACCAAATATCCGCATGGCCCCTTGCTTTTTGGCCCAGCGTCCGTTCCCATCCATGATGATGGCAATGTGTTTTGGTAAATTGTTTCGGTCTATATCTTCCTTCATTTCAGCGGTTGGAATACCTACTTTTTTGGAGGTACAAAAATGGGATTTCTTTTTCAATAAATATCCCCTCTGCCCAATTAATTATAGACGTAACACCTTGCCTTGGTGAGGGTATAGCTGACTGTTAGGCCAAGAAAATAATACCAATCCTTGCTATTTGGATTTCCAAAATTCATGCTTTTAGGAAGCGCTTTGGTGTCAGGACCAATTGGAGTCTCGTACCGCGGTAGGGCAGGAAGCTGACTGCCGAGCTGATCCAATGCGTCTGAGGTAGTTGGACGAAAGCCAAGCTCCAATGCTAAGTTGAGTTGATTTGTAAGTAGGAACTTTAGTCCACCTCCAAATGGAATGACTACGGTGCTAGTCCGGTATTTTTCTACAGGCATACCCGCATTCATTCTGCCTTCTGCATTCACAAAAGCGTAGCCCAAACCAAAGAAAGCATAGGGTGAAAACCGAAACTCACTCTTGTGGTTGACATAATCTAGGAAGTTGAACTCCATGATTGTAGAGAGTTCGGTGACCCTACCTGTAAAATGTCCCTGCCTTAGAGAGGCCATTGCATCGATGGGACGGATGCTATCTGCCCCCATGATCTCCGCATGATTGACTCCTACTTTTAAGCTCCAAACATTGTCAAAATTTCTCTTGCCAAATAACGTTCCTTGAAAGCTAGATTGGCCAGCATCAATTTTCCGAATCATATCCCCAGAATAGACAGCAGTACCTATACCACCCCCTATCTCATAGCTTTGGGCAACAACTAGTGCTGCCGGGCTACATACTAGGCACCAACCCAGTACCAAGGATTTTAAATACTTAAAATTGATCTTTTTCAAGACGATGCAAGTTATGAACTACCTAACGCTAAAAAAACGAGGTCTGGTATTTAGGGGGTTAATAATTGTTAAGCTTGTAAAGGCATACGAATCAATTTCTTAGATCCAACCCCCAATTCAATTTTTGGCGTAAGGTGTCAAAGAAATGATAGCTCGGCAATTTCACCAATTTAGCGGAGAATGCTTCCTTTTTTACGCTTAATTTCACCTCGGAAGCAACTGAGGTGGACCTGGAGTCTAAAGAAATCATAAACTTATCCGTACGGCCTTCAATCTCAAAGCTAATCTCCGCCTCGTCAGATACGATGATGGGGCGAACATTCAGGTTGTGTGGACTTACGGGTGTAATTACAAAATTTTTGGCCCCAGGAGTGATTAATGGGCCACCACAACTTAAAGAATAGCCAGTGGATCCCGTAGGTGTAGCCACAATTAAGCCATCTGCCCAGTAGGAGTTGAGGTACTTGCCGTCGATGAAGGTGTGAACCGTGATCATCGATGAAGTATCCTTTTTATGGATGGTAAACTCGTTTAGGGCAAAATTGACGCCATGGAATAGTTTTTTGGAGCTAGTCAAGGATAGTAAAATCCGAGACTCAATTTGGTAATTGCCCTTTGCTAATTCTTCAATTGCTTCTCCGATTTTATCGGTGGCTACATTTGCTAAAAATCCTAGCCTACCGGTATTGAGTCCAAGGATTGGTATTTCCTTATTGCCTACCACACAAACCGAGTCCAAAAGGGTGCCATCTCCTCCGATGGAAAGAAAAAAATCTAGCCCATCGAAGTCTTCTGGACGATGAAGGATTTGATAGGTAGGAGCTAATGGGCTAAGCTGTCGCAGCTGTTGTTCCAAAATTGGGGTCAAGCAAATCGAAACTCCTAAGGATTGTAGCTTTTCAAAAAGGCTTCCAAGTATGGGTAGAAATTCTGTCTTTAAGGATAAACCATGGATTGCAACCCTCATTCCTAAATGTCTAAAAAGCGCAATAAATTACCAATGCGTTCCTCATCCGAGCTTTGGCCAACTTCCTCCTGAGCGAAGTCCGTAACTTGATATCCAAATCTGACAAGGGTCGCCTTTACATGACGCGTATCTGCCTTATCTAATTTAAGGGTGACTTCTACCGCTTGCGAATCCAAGGGGTCGTTGTAAAGCTGGCAACTTAAAATTTTGGTATTTTCTGATTCGATAAGTCGGGAAATTTCGGAAAGCTGGAAGTCTTTCATCTGCAAAGAAATGACCAACACACTGCCTTGGGAATGAATTGACAAATTATTGGCATAGGCAGTTAGTGCATCCTGAGTCGGTATGACCCCAAGATACTGCTGGTCTCGCTCCATCACGCCAACCCACTTGGTTTGATGCTCCCCAGCCACCCGAAGTACATCGTACAGGTGCTGGTCTGCATACACCCAACAAGAGGAACATTCAAGCTCTATCTGAGCAATCTGAATATCTAAATGGTCTTGCTCCAGGAGTATTTCATCTTCTACAAATCCCAAAAATACTCCGCCTTCCACTACGGGAAGCGTAGTGAGTTCAAACTCTTCCATTTTTTTTAATGCCAAACCAACAGGTTCAGAAATTTTGATGGATGGGATGAGTGGACGGATAAAATCTGCAGCTAGCATGATTGAAAGTTAGGAAATCAATTCAAAACTCAAAACGCTTTTATAGGGGAACTTGTTTCCTTTCTTTTTTTGAAGGGACTAGGCGAGGAAATTTTGAAACAAAATACCCAATAAAATACCTCCTACCACGATAATGGGGGAGGATATTTTGGTGAATTGGAGTAGAGAATAGGTGCCTAGAATAAAAAATATATGGAGAAGATTTGGCTCCAAAGGTTCGAAAAGCAGGTAGGCACCTGCAATTAACATACCGCAGGAAACAGCGTTGATTCCTTCTAAAGCGGCTCGAACAGGACGGTATAATTTGAGCTGATCCCAAAATCGAATGACAAAGAAAATCAAAAAGATCCCTGGGAGAAAAATTCCTGCCGTCGCAATCAGTCCTCCACTCACAAATCCCACAAGTCCATATTCCCGCATGGAAAGCGCGCCAATGTAGGTAGAAATGGAAAAGGTAGGCCCTGGTATCCCTTGGGACAAGGCATAGCCGGTAAGGAATTCTTCCGAGCTTAAGAAATGCTTTAAATCCACAAATTCAGCATACAAATAGGGAATCAATACCTGTCCGCCACCGAAAATCAGGCTGCCATTTCGGTAAAAATTTTCAAACAACAAGATTGGCTGCGATTTAGTAATGGCCCCGGCAAGGGCAGCAACAACCAATACCCCTCCCCAGAGGTAGAAATTGTTCCATTTGATCTGCAAAGATTTGTCCTCTTCTACTTTGGGCTGATTTTTATATTTGATCGAAGTGCTGAGCCCTCCCAATAGGAGCATTACAGGAAATAGGTAGGGGGAGCTGTAGAAAAAGGCAACAAAAGCCGAAAGCAGCATCAAGATGATGGCTTCGGGAGTTTTGATCATTTTGGTAATTGTTTTTTGTGCAGCAAAAATGAGAAAGCCAATGGCCATGGGCTGGATAAACTTGGCAAATTGGAGTGCTTTGGGGCTGTTTTCTTGCAAAAAATGGATAAGAATAGCCGCTAAAATCATCGCGATGGTCGCGGGAAGTATCCATACTAAGAGAGTCAAGTAGGCGAGGCGAGGACCACCCACTCGAAATCCAATGGCAGAGATTAATTGGGTGGAGGAGGGACCGGGGAGCATGCTACAGAGTGCATTTAACTCCCAAAGTTCCTCCTCCTGAATATACCCTCTTTTTTTGACCATGCGCTCGAGCATCATGGCTAGCAGCACCTGCGGGCCACCAAAAGCGGTCAGAGATAGTGTCAACGTATCTTTTAGAAAGACTACATATCGGACCGCCCGAATAGACATTTTATTTCCGTAGTCCTAGTTCACGTAACCTTTCCTCCAAAAACTCACCTGCGGTGATGTCCGTAAATTGCTTGGGTTGGGTTTCGGTAATACAGCTAGGTAAACAGCTGAGATCCATCTCAGACCGTGGATGCATAAAGAAAGGGATGGAATACCTGCTGGTATTCATTTTCTCTCGAGGAGGGTTGACGACACGGTGGATGGTAGATTTCAACTTTTTGTTGGTAAAACGCTCCAACATATCTCCCACATTCACTACCAATTGGTCAGGCAAGGCCGTGATAGGAATCCACTTTCCGTCTCGGCGAAGTACTTGAAGGCCATCAGCACTTGCACCCATCAGTAGGGTAATCAAGTTGATGTCCCCATGCTCAGCAGCTCTCACGGCATCGGCAGGCACTTCCTCAGGATTTTCTATAGGGAAATAATGAATTTGACGAAGGATGGAATTGCCATGAATTACCTTGTCTTCAAAATAAGTTTCCTCCAAGCCCAAATTTAGAGCAATGGCACGGAGCATTTGACGTCCTGCATTTTCTAAAGTTCGGTAGGCTTCCAGTGCATCTTCCTTGAATTGGGGGATTTCTTGTGGCCAGCAGTTGGCTGGATACTCGGATTTGATGGGATCCGTATCCGGAATAGCTGCCAAGTCCTGTCCTACATGGTAAAACTCCTTCAAGTCTCCCGTGTTTCTTCCTTTGGCATGCTCTTTCCCTTTACCAGTATAGCCTCTTTGGTAGCCGATTTCTGGTTTTTCATACTGTGATTTTATAGCATCTGGCAGTGTAAAAAAAGTAGTAATGGAGGAATAAAGTCGATCTTGGAGTTCCTTGCTTAACCCATGGTTTTTGATGGCAACAAATCCTATGTTCTGGTATGCCTCTCCAAGCTTGCGAACAAACTCGGCCTTTTTTTCAGGACTGCCAGTAGTGAAATCGGCTAAATCCAAACTCGGAATTTCATCAAACAAAATATCCATAGATGCGGTAGATTAAGTGGTACTTCCTTTAAATTCTTCAAAAATAAATATCTTTAACCTCAATTGATGCGATTCCATGAATAAAATCCAGATTTCCCTATTGATCGTGAGTTTATGGGTTATTTCTTGCTCCTCAGGCCCAAAAGAAACTAAAGAATCGCCAGCCGTGGAGGAGGGAACGACTGCTTTACCCAAAGTTGCCTCGCTGCCAGTCACGTTTACGCCAGTAGACTCCCTGACCTTATTTCCAGATGCGATTCTAGAGCTCAATACTCCCTTGAGTAATCAGGTATTTAAGCCAGGGAAAGTTCCGTTTGAGTTCAACATCAAGAACTTTTCCCTAAAA
>JACCDS010903555.1_pt1 | contig 39980 bp, 36 predicted proteins | sample 7446441 | NCBI WGS metagenome assembly JACCDS01 (sample SAMN15323445, study PRJNA562643) | freshwater metagenome | isolation source: river surface water | place: USA:Blue River Watershed | collected 2017-08-17
CCCCGTGGCGGCCGCGAGGCAGCGCCCGCGGTCGTGCCGCCGGCGCCTCCCGCACCCGCCCCTTCAGCCGTGGCGCCGCCCGGCGACACCGGCGAGCCGCCGGCCGCCGCTGCTCAACGCACTGGCCCGGCTTCGGAGAAGGTCACGCTGGACACCGATGCCTATTTCGATTTCGACAAAGCCATCCTCAAGCCCGAAGGCCGTCGCAAGCTCGATGTGCTCGCCGAGCGCCTCACGGGCATGCAACTCGAGGTGGTTGTGGCCACCGGCCATACCGACTCGACCGGCAGCAAATCCTATAACAAGCGACTATCCGAGCGGCGCGCACAAGCCGTCAAACGCTACCTTGCCGAAAAAGGGGTATCGCGCGAAAGGATCTTCACCGAAGGCAAGGGCGAAACGCAGCCTGAAGCAACGAATGCCACGCGCGCGGGTCGGGCGCAGAACCGGCGCGTCGAGGTGGAAATGGTAGGCACCCGCCCGCGCTGAGACATGACCGTGCGCCGGCGCGGCCCGATTTCCCGCGAAAAGCGCCGGACCGCGCGCTGCCAGCGCGGCACGCAAACCCGGCCGTCGCCCCCGAGCCGGCCGTCAAATCTTGCACTGATACCCATATTCCAGAGTAAAATATTGACTTGTAAAAATTGTTATGCAAGTCGGGGCAATGCTGATCGGAACTGTCCGAACGCCCGCAAATGGATACAATTCAAATACCAATAATTTCATTCACTAACCGGGAAAACAATATGAAATTCTCTCTGCGCAAACTCGCGCTGGTCCTCGCGATGCTTTCGGCCGGTCCGGCAGCAATGGCTGCAGACGGCGACAAGAACGGCTACCTGATCGACAGCAGCAAGGAAGTCGTGCGCAGCGGCTTCGGCCTCTGCTGGCATACCGGCTTCTGGACGCCGGCTGACGCCATCGAAAGTTGCGACGGCGCGATCGCCAAGTCGGAGAAGAGTGCCGCAGCAGGTGCTGCCGGCGCCGCTCCGGCCGGCGCGAAGTCGGGTTCGGCCTCGTCGTCGTCGTCCTCGGCGGCGAGCGCAGCAGCGCCGGCGCCGGCGCCGGCAGCGAGTGCAGCGGCTCCGGCTGCTGTTCCGGCGCCGGTCGCCGTTGAGCCGAAAGCCGAGAAGGTCAGCTTCTCCGCAGACGCGTTCTTCGATTTCGACAAGTCCGTGCTGAAGCCGGAAGGCAAAGCCAAGCTGGAAGACCTGGTCTCGAAGCTGCAAGGTACCGACATTGAAGTCATCGTCGCCACCGGCCACACTGACTGGACCGGCACCGATGCCTACAACATGAAGCTCTCGATGCGCCGCGCCAAAGCCGTCAAGGCCTTCCTGGTGGCGAAGGGCATTCCGGAGGCACGCGTGTTCACCGAAGGCAAGGGCGAGCGCTCGCCGGTCGCCGACAACCACACCCGCGAAGGCCGCGCGAAGAACCGTCGCGTGGAAGTCGAAGTCGTCGGCACCCGCACCAAGTAATTTGCCGTTGCGCCGAGCCCTGTACGGGGTTCGCAAGAAAAAGCCGCTGCCTCGCAGCGGCTTTTTTATTCGCCCGCAAGTTTCCGTTATCATCGCAGGCATGAACGCCGACCCCCTAGAACTCCAGAAATTCAGCGAGCTCGCGCATCGCTGGTGGGATCCGAACTCCGAATTCCGCCCGCTGCACGAGATCAATCCGCTGCGCCTCGAATGGATCAATGCGCTCGCGCCGCTGGCGGGCAAGCGCGTGATCGATGTTGGCTGCGGCGGCGGCATCCTGGCTGAGTCCATCGCGCGCAAAGGTGCTACCGTGACCGGCATCGACCTGTCGGAAAAAGCGCTGAAGGTCGCCGACCTGCACAGCCTCGAATCCGGCGTGGCAGTGCGCTACGAGCTGATCGCCGCCGAAGAGATCGCCGCGCGCGAACCCGGCCAGTACGATGTGGTTACCTGCATGGAAATGCTCGAGCATGTGCCCGACCCGGCTGCCATCGTGCAGGCCTGCGCATCGCTGGTGAAGCCGGGCGGCCATGTCTTTTTCTCGACGATCAACCGCAATCCCAAGTCCTATCTGTTCGCGGTGATCGGCGCTGAATACATCCTGCGACTGCTGCCGCGCGGCACGCATGATTACGCGAAGTTCATCAAGCCGGCCGAGCTTTCTCAATTCTGCCGCCATGCCGGACTGGAAGTCGCGGCGCTCAAAGGCATGACCTACAATCCGCTGACGAAGATCTATTCGCTGAACCGGGATACCGACGTCAATTACCTGATCGCTTGCCGCAAACCGGCCTGAGCTCCGACCTGATGACACTGACACTGGCTGTGCCGAAGGCCGTGCTGTTCGACCTCGACGGCACGCTCGCCGACACGGCGCCGGACCTCGCTGCTGCGGCGAACAAGCTGCGCACCGACCGCGGACTGGCGCCGACGCCCTATGAGGTGCTGCGCCCGGTCGCATCGGCAGGTGCGCGTGGCCTGATCGGCGTCGCCTTCGGCCTGACGCCGTCCGATCCCGGCTTCGATGCGTTGCGCGCCGAATTCCTTGCCAACTATGCCGCACGCATCGCCGACCAAACGACGCTGTTTGACGGCGTCACCGAACTGCTGCAGGCAATCGAGTCACGCGGGATGCGCTGGGGCGTGGTGACCAACAAGCCGGCGCGCTACACCGACGCCTTGCTGCCGCTGATCGGGCTGCAGCATGCCGCGTGTTCGGTTTCGGGCGATACAACGCCGCATCCGAAGCCGCATCCCGAGCCGCTGTTTGAGGCCTGCCGTCGCCTCGGGCTGCAGCCGCAAGACTGCTGGTATGTCGGAGACGACCTGCGCGACATTCAGGCCGGCAAGGCGGCCGGCATGCCGACTCTCGCGGCCGGCTGGGGCTACTGCGGCAACAGCGAGCCGATGGCGTGGGATGCGCACTGCATCGTGCAACAGCCTTCCGACATCGGGAAACTTTTGCCCCTCCCTTGAAATCCTCACTGACTGCCCCATCTGATGGGCTACAATGCGTTTCTGCTGATTGGGGGCGACCTGGTTTCGACAGGGGTTGCGAAGCAGCGCAGGGCATACCGAGGACTGGTTACCTCGTTAATCCAGCCGGAAAGCAAATAACTGCAAACGACTCTTCGTACGCAGTAGCTGCTTAATTGCAGCTTCCCTCACACCGCTTCGTCCCTGGGGCGGGCCGGCAACGGCAGTGAGGTCATCTACAGGGAATCGCGTGATGCCGGGTCACTTGGCATGGCGTTAAATTTAGGTGACTCGCCTTGTCGCAGCGTGTGCGTCCGCGTCGGCAAGGTCAAATTCAAAAGACAGCACTAAGTATGTAGAACTGTCTGTTGAGGACTTCGGGACGCGGGTTCGATTCCCGCCGCCTCCACCAATACCTTAAAAGCCAACCCTAACCGGTTGGCTTTTTTTTTCCTACTACCGCGTGTTTACGCGGGTTCCTGCGGGTTCTTGCGGACTACGGAGAGAGGCATTTCTGCTAGCGACCGGCGGGTTTTACTCTCCGTTTGCACATTCTCTCTCCGACCCTCCCCACCCAGCGCAGGTCGAAGTCCGGAAGGCACGCCCTTCACTCCTATATAAATCAATGACTTACGCGCGGACGAATCAATCGGTTTTTTTGTGGCTTTGGTAGGCTGAGTTAATGACTGTTAAAGGCTGTGAGCGGGCTATCGTATTGGTTCATTGATCGTCAGCATCCGACCCAAAGCGGCCAGTCGTAGTTTAAAAAAAAGACAGTTACTCATTCAGAATGTCTATCCCATAAAAATAATATTTCATCGATTCATCATCGACACATTTCCTCTACATCTAGCTTCAAAAACGTAATCCAATCGTGGGGCTAATTCGTTCGTGCATCGATATCCACATGATTTTTCACCAGCGAATGGAATTCAAATTGCACAGGCCGTTGGGTCTTACGCTGCACGACCATGGCGCGAGGTACGATGCTTTTGCATTGGGAAAAATCTAGACGCTCACGTTCCAGCTCTGACTCTATTTTATGTCGGCTTCATTAGCACATATGAGACGGCGCAGATGCTTGCAACCCGATATCACCTCATCAAAGGCTTTTCGTGGTGATGAATTCAGCTTCACTTGGTAAACCTCCAGCTCACGTCAATTTCTAACCGCTATTAAGCTGGAGTCGTCCGGCTAACGACTCTGGGATTACTGCCTAAATTGCGATCGTCAGACTTTGCAAGCGAGTATCGTCCTCAATAGGTTCTTGGGAGGGGGCCAGCTTCTACAACTCACCGCCAAGCTTCAAGAGCAGCGGCGCTGTCATCAAATAAAGCGTAATAGTCATTTTACTTTTCAAGAAAAATTCGCGAGTGGAGTCAGCTTCAGCCAACCTCAGTGATGCGCAATAAATTTGTCGTTCCCGGTTGACCAAACGGCATACCCGCCGTGATAGCCAACTGATCACCCTGCTTCGCAAATCCTTCACGCTGTGCAATTGCACAAGCGGCACGTACCATTTCATCGACGCTGGCAACGTCCGGGCTCACCGTTGAATGCACACCCCAGACCAACGCAAGTCGCCTTGCAGTTGCCAGTTGTGGCGTAATACTAAGGATCGGTGCGGATGGTCTTTCGCGCGCGGCGCGTAGGCTGGTATGGCCGGAAGTGGTGTAGGTTACGGTGGCGACCGCGCCAATAATTTGCGTAACACTGCTTAGTGCAGCACAGATTGCGTCACCACGTGTTGCGAGCGGAACTTCGTGCTGCGCATCAATCAACTTGCGATAACCCGGGTCGCGTTCCACCTCGACGATAATCCGATTCATGATAGCGACTGCAGGGACGGGAAATGCGCCGCTTGCCGACTCTGCCGAAAGCATCACCGCATCGGCGCCATCGTAGATTGCGCTGGCGACATCAGAGGCTTCTGCGCGCGTTGGGGTGGGTGCAGAAATCATCGATTCCAGCATTTGCGTCGCGACCACACTGGGTTTTCCGTGCTGGCGGCAGGCGCGCAAAATGCGCTTCTGTACGCCTGGCACACGCTCCGGCGGCAATTCCACACCGAGGTCACCGCGCGCTACCATGACGGCGTCGGACAGTCGAACGATCTCATCGAGATGTTCCAGCGCCATTGGCTTTTCGAGCTTGGTCATTAAACCGGCACGGCCTGCAATAAGTTCGCGCGCTTCGATTAAATCTTCTGGCCGCTGAACAAAAGATAACGCGATCCATTCGACGCCGAGCGACAAGGCAAACGCTAGGTCACGCTTGTCCTTTTCGGTGAGCACCGGGATCGGCAACACGGCGTCGGGTACGTTGACCCCCTTTCGATCGGACAATGGTCCGCCGGTGACAACGCGGGTTCGGATGCGCGATCCAGTGCTGGCGACGACTTCGAGGCGAAGTTTGCCGTCGTCGAGCAGCAATGACTGCCCTACCGTGATCACGTCAAACAGCTCGGGATGGGGCAGGCAGACCCGGTGGCTCGTACCTGGTGTGCGATCGTCATCAAGCGTAAATTCAGCACCCGCGACGAGCATGATTTGCCCTTCTGCAAATTGGCCGATGCGCAGTTTGGGACCCTGCATATCGGCCAAAATCGCAATTGGTCGCGCCAATTCGTGTTCTATATCGCGAACGATCTGGTAGCGGGCTTGATGGTCTTCATGGGACCCATGACTAAAGTTGAAACGGAATACGTCCGCACCGGCCTCGAAGAGCGCAAGGATGGTTGTACGATCCGAACTGGCCGGTCCAAGTGTGGCGATGATCTTTGCATTACGTTGGCGTCGCATAGTGGTTTATTCGCTGATGAGAAATTGGCTGCGGCGGATGTATTTCGGCAGCGGTCGCTTGGGTGATATCGGTACTTAAAGAATCAGCACCGCCCGGAAATCATTGACGTTGGTGCGGGTCGGTCCGCTTACAACAAGGTCATCGAGTGCACTGAAGAAGCCATACCCGTCATTGTTGGCGAGCATGCGCAGCGGATGCAATCCCAGTGCAATTGCCCGTTCTATGGAATCAGGTTGGTACCGTGCGCCGGCATTGTCTTCGGATCCGTCGATACCGTCTGTGTCGCAGGCAATCGCATGAATAGTTGGCGTGCCGTTGAGGGCTGTCGCGAGGCTGAGCAGAAATTCGGCATTCCGCCCCCCACGGCCATCGCCACGTACTGTCACCGTTGTTTCACCGCCAGAAATAAGGACGCATGGCTTCGCAAATGGTTGACCATAATTTGCCACTTGCTTCGCCAACGCGGCGTGCATGAGACCAATATCGCGGGCTTCACCCTCGATGCCATCCGACAGGATGTATGGCGTAATACCCATTGCACGTGCCTTCGCAGCCGCCGCTTCCAGAGCATGCTGCGCTGTGGCGACGATGTGATGTGTATTGCGAAAAAACCGTGGATCGCCTGGCTTGGGCGTCTCCCCTTTTCCTGAGCGGAGATACCCTGCAAGATTATCCGTGAGCGGGATATTGAACTTTTGCAGGATCGCCAACGCATCGGCACAGGTACTTGCATCCGGCAAGGTCGGGCCGCTGGCAATGATGGCGGGATCGTCACCTGGCACGTCGGAAATCAATAGCGTTACCACACGCGCTGGCACACAGGCCAAGGCTAGCCGGCCACCTTTGATGGCGGAAAGATGCTTGCGTACGCAATTGATCTCGGAAATGGTGGCGCCACTTTTCAGCAGGGCCTTGTTGACTGCCTGCTTTTCTTCCAGAGTAATACCGTCGGCGGGTAAGGCAAGTAACGCTGAGCCACCGCCCGAAATAAGACATAGAACGAGATCGTTTTCCGTCAGATTCTGCACCATCTCCAGCATGCGCCGCGCGGCCTGCCTTCCGGCTTCATCGGGTACCGGGTGGGCAGCCTCGACAACTTCAATGCGTCTGCAATCGGCACCGTGACCATAGCGGGTTACGACGAGACCGGATAACTCCCCGGACAGGTTTTCTTCGACGATCTGAGCCATGGCGGCAGCGCCTTTGCCTGCGCCAATAACGACTGTACGGCCGCTTGATGCGAGCTGCGGAAGGTATGCCGGCAAACACTTTCTAGCACTAACTGCGTCGACCGCCGTGGCGTACAAGTCGAGTAAAAATTCACGTGGATTGATAGATGGCATGTGGGAAATTACTCCGATTCAGCCTTCGGCTATTTGATGGTTAGACATGATTTCGACAGCGCGACACAACGCTGAATGATCGAGTTCACGCATCCCGTTGGCGGCGCATGCATTCATCAATTCCTGCACCGTTGCGGTGTTCGGCAGAGAAATCCCAAGTACCTTTGCGCTTTGCAATGCGAGATTCAAATCTTTCTGGTGTAATTCGATCCGAAAGCCTGGATTAAAGGTGCGTTTGATCATGCGTTCAGCGTGTACTTCGAGAATGCGTGATGACGCAAAGCCACCCATTAATGCCTGCCTTACTCTCGCAGGATCTGCACCAGCCTTCGACGCAAATAACAAGGCTTCCGAGACTGCCTGCAGATTGAGTGCGACGATGATTTGATTCGCGATCTTGGTGATTTGCCCATCCCCATTGCCGCCGACCAGGGTGATGTTCTTGCCCATCAGTTCGAAGAGAGGTTTGGCCGTATTGAACGCCTCTTCCGGCCCGCCGACCATGATCGTGAGCGAAGCAGCTTTGGCGCCCACTTCGCCGCCAGAAACAGGGGCGTCCAGGTAGTCGCAGCCAAGTTTGTTGATCCGCTTGGCAAACTCCTTTGTCGCAATCGGTGAGATTGAACTCATATCGATCACCAGCTTGCCGGCAGTTAAACCCTTGGCGACCCCTTTTTCTCCAAACAGCGCCGCTTCCACGTGCGGCGTATCCGGGACCATGATGATGATGATGTCGGCGCGTTTGCTGACTTCCGCGCTCGAGGTACAAATTGTGGCGCCGCGTTCATTTAGCGAAAGTGGTGGGTTTTTTACGTCGTATAAATAGAGCTTGTAGCCGGCCGCCAGCAAGTTTTCCGCCATCGGGGTACCCATGATGCCCATACCAATAAAGCCTATCTTTGCCATGTCATCTTGCATGATTTTCTCTTCAAATTTGTGTTGTGGCGTACTGCGATGCAACCCACCTCGCAGCACATTTGTGTTTCGGTTTAATCTTGACTTCAGTGTCGTAGCGCCGCAATCGCACCCGAATTCATGAAATCGAAGGACGCTCCGAGGAGCGTTCCCAGATGCGAACTCAATGACGTTTAGTTGCCAACCTGCGCCTCTCGCCAACCTAATCCTTCTACCGTGCCGGCTTTTGGTTTGTATTCACATCCAATCCATCCGTCATAGCCGATCTCGTCCAGCATCCCGAACAGGTAGCGATAATTGATTTCACCTGTACCCGGCTCAAACCTGCCGGGATTGTCAGCCACCTGAACATGCTTGATCATGGGCAGGTTGGCTTTGATCGTATTGGTCAGCTCTCCTTCCATACGCTGCATGTGATAAATGTCGTATTGCAGGAATAGATTGTCTGAGCCGACATCTTTTATGAGACTCAACGCCTGCTTGGTATTTGTCAGAAAAAATCCTGGAATATCGAACGTATTGATCGGCTCAATCAGTAGCCGCAATTTGGCCTCCTTTAATTGGGCCGCGGCAAATTTCAAGTTGCTCACTACCGTCGAATAGGCCTGCTCGGTACTGACATCGTTGGGTGGGATGCCGATCAGACAGTTGAGTTGCCTATTACCTAGGGCCGTTGCATAGCGGATGGCTTCCTCGACACCAGACTGAAATTCTCCGACCCGATCTGGGTGACAGGCAATGCCGCGCTCGCCGGCTTCCCAGTTGCCGGCCGGCAGATTGAACAGCACCAGGTCGAGTTGATACAGGTTGAGCTGGTCGCTCAATTCGGCCACGTGATAACGGTAGGGGAACAAAAATTCCACCCCGCGAAAGCCATTGCGGGCAGCCAGGGCGAAGCGCTCCATGAACGGCACTTCGGTAAACAGCATGGTCAAGTTGGCAGCGAGTCGGGTCATGCTCAATCCTCCTTGACGTCGAGGATTTCCTCGAATTCGTTGATGGCATTGATCTCGGTTCCCATGGCGATGTTGGTGACCCGCTCGAGAATGATTTCCACCACCACCGGCACCTGGAATTCCTTGATCCAGGCGCGCGCCTGCAGCAGGGCGGGCTGGATATCTTCGGGTTTCAGTACACGGATCGCCTTGCAGCCCAGGCCGCGCGTGACGGCGACGTGGTCGACGCCGTAGCCGTCGAGTTCCGGCGCATTGATGTTGTCAAAGGCCAGCGAGACGCAGTGGTCGATCTCGAACATGCGCTGCGCCTGGCGGATCAGGCCGAGATAGGAGTTATTGACCAGCACGTGGATGTACGGCAGTTTGAACTGGGCGCCGGCGGCCAATTCCTCGATCAGGAACTGAAAATCGTAGTCGCCCGTCACCGCCACGATTTCTGCGGTCGGGTCGGCGGCGCGCACACCGAGCGCGGCCGGCACGCTCCATCCGAGCGGACCGGCCTGGCCGCAATTGATCCAGTTGCGCGGCTTGTAGACATGCAAGAACTGGGCGCCGGCGATTTGCGACAGACCGATGTTGCTCACGTACCGGGTATCGCGCCCGAACACTGCATTCATTTCCTGGTACACACGCTGCGGCTTGATCGGCGCATTGTCGAAATCGGTCCGTCGCAGCATGGTGCGCTTGCGCTTCTGGCACGCGCCGACCCACTCCGCACGGTCGCGTAGTTTGCCCGCAGCCTTCCATTCGCGGGCCACCTCGATGAACAGCTTCAGGGCGGCGCCGGCATCCGACGCTATACCGAAATCCGGGCCGAACACGCGACCGATCTGGGTCGGCTCGATATCGACGTGGACGAAGGTGCGGCCCTTGGTGAAGACCTCGGTGGAGCCCGTGAAACGATTGCCCCAGCGGTTGCCGATGCCGAGCATGAAGTCCGAAGCCAGCACCGTCGCGTTGCCATAACGATGGCTGGTCTGCAGGCCGGCCATGCCGGCCATCAGCGGATGGTCGTCGGCGATCGTACCCCAGCCCATCAGGGTCGGGATCACCGGTACATCGACCAGTTCGGCGAATTCAACCAGCAATTCGGCGGCATCGGCATTGATGACGCCACCACCGGAGACGATCAGCGGATGCTCGGCGCAATTGAGCATGGCCATTGCCTTCTCGATCTGGGCCCGGGTGGCGCGCGGTCGGTACACCTCTAGCGGCGCATAGGTCTCGGGATCGAACTCGATCTCGGCCATCTGGACATCGAAGGGCAGGTCGATCAGCACCGGCCCGGGACGGCCGGAGCGCATCACGTGGAAGGCTTGCTGGAACACCTGCGGCACCAGGGCCGGCTCGCGCACCATCACCGACCATTTGGTAACCGGCTTGGAAATGGCCTCGATGTCGACTGCCTGAAAATCTTCCTTGTAGAGCCGGGCGCGCGGCGCCTGGCCGGTGATGCATAGGATCGGAATCGAATCGGCCTGGGCCGAGTACAGTCCGGTGATCATGTCGGTACCGCCCGGACCGGAGGTGCCGATGCATACGCCGATGTTGCCGGCAGCAGCACGCGTATAGCCCTCGGCCATGTGCGAGGCGCCTTCGACATGGCGCGCCAGGATGTGCTTGATCGTGTCCTGCTTCTTCATCGCCGCATACAGCGGATTGATCGCCGCGCCGGGCACGCCGAACGCCTGCTTGACGCCTTCGAGTTGCATTACCCAGACGGCTGCCTCTATCGCTCTCATCTTTGCCATTTTTTGTCTCCAGATAGGTATTATTGTGAATGAATCAAAAATTTGATGACTCATCGTATCGAGCATTTTCTGCCTTGATAAGACGACAAAATATCGGTTTATTCGATACCTGAAGTATGGAATACTCGATTCATGGACAAACTCAAACAAATTGAAGCCTTCGTCGATGCGGTCGAAAAAGGGAGCTTGGCGCGTGCGGCGATCGGGCAAAATATCACTCCGGTCATGCTGGGCCGACGCATCGACGCACTAGAAAAACGATTGGGCGTCAAGCTCATGCATCGCACTACCCGGCACCTGACCCTGACCGAGCAAGGGTCGGTTTTTCTGGATGATTGCCGTAAATTGTTGAAGGAACTCGACTTCGCAGAAAATCACATTTCAGAGGGTCGGCATAAGGCCACCGGACACCTGATTGTGTCGGCGCCTGCGTCCTTCGGGCGGCATCATGTAGCACCCCATGCCCCTGCTTTTCTCGCCGCCAATCCCATGGTTCAGATATCGTTTAACCTGACAGATCAAGTTATTGACCTGGTGCGGGAAGGATACGACGTGGGCATCCGTATCGGTGGCGTGATTGATCCCAGCTTTGTTGCAGTCAAGCTAGCGACAAACCGGCGATTGGTGTGCGCGACGCCGGATTATTTTGAGCGGAATGGCGTGCCGAAGACGCTGGAAGATCTAGCGCACCACAACTGTCTGGCTTTCAATCTGCAAGGTGGGCAGCAGCGTGGATGGTACTTTCAAAAAAATGGTATGCCGCTCACGGTTAAGGTTGACGGCAATCTGCACTGCAACGACGGAGAGTTGCTACATCGCTGGGCATGTGAAGGTCTGGGGCTGGCATGGCGCTCGACATGGGAAATTCAGGCGCAACTCGCTTCGGGAAGTCTGATAACGGTACTCGACGAATTTGCGTTACCGGATTACGACATTAAGGCGGTCTATCTGCAGCAGCGCCATTTACCTGCCAAGGTAAGATTTTTTATTGACGAATTGAAGGCAATTTATTCGCAGCCGGGGTATTGGACGCGTCAGGTGTAAATCCTAATCGTTACGGCTTCGTTTGCCCCAATAGGTTTGCCAAAAAATCGGTTGGCATGGGGCATCATAGAGAAGAAAGCGATCGCATTCCTTCATAATCCCATCATTGACGACGAGATCGTCGAGGCCGCGCCAACGTTTTTTGTAGGCCGCACGTTGAAAGGCAGAAGAAAATGCCGATTCTTTCACTGAGACCGAGCAATAGATACCCCGCCTCGTCCTGAGTGCCGCAACCTCGTCGCAGCAGACTACTTTCTTGTTGGGCTTGGCTTCACTGGCGACGGCACAAATTTCTCAATGAGTCTCGCCCCACCGGTCATTAGAAAGTTCTTGAAGGCGAGTGCCACAGGCGGGAGTCGCTTGTTCCTCCGGTGAACCACATACCAGTTGAGCATTACGGGAAAGCCGCGCACATCGAGAATGGCTAAACTCTTGGCCTTCAGTTCCACACTGATGGTATGCGCCGACAGAAAGCTGATACCCATCCCTGCGATCACGGCCTGCTTGATGGTCTCAGTGCTCTTGATTTCCATTGCGATATGGAGGGATTTCAGTTGGTCACCAAAACCGTCTTCCATTGAATTCCAAGTGTCTGACCCCTTTTCCCGAACGACGAAGGCTTCCCGCTTGAGCGTCTCCATAGAAATACGTTTTTTTCCTACCAGAGCATGGTTCGGCGGTGCCACGATCACGTAAGGATGCGGGGCGAACGACTCATTGACCGTATCCATATCAATTGGTGGGCGAACCATGATTGCTAAATCAGTGAGGTTGAGAGCGAGTTGCCCAAGATGCTCTTCCCGATTATGCACCGTCAGATTGAGTGTCACGCCGGAATGGCGACTGACGAACTCCACGAGTAGTCGTGGAAAAAATAGTCATCCGCGCTGATAACGGCAACATTCAACTTTCCACCAGTGATGCCCTTGAACTGGGCCATGGTTTCTTCGGCTTCCTCGAATAGCTGAATGATGGCGCGACTGATCTGCAGCATTTCGGTCCCGGCCGGTGTCAGGTAGATGTTCTTTCCCAGTTGTTCGAATAGCGCCAAGCCAACGCGCCCTTCCAACGTCTTGACCTGAATCGATACCGCTGGCTATGTGAGAAACAACTCTTCCGCCGCGCGCGAGTAGCTTAAATGTCTGGCCACGGATTCGAACACATTGAGTTGCCGCAAGGTCGCATTTTTCATTTTTATGATCTAAACAATGTATTAGTAAAGCTTAATCATAATTCCTAATATATTTAACTATGCATTATAGTTTTTGACGCCTACTCTTTCACTTGAAATCCGGCATGTGCAACAGATGACCACATCCAATGAAATGATAAAAGTGAAGGGGCTGAAATGTCCGATAGAAAGATCAACAGCGACTCCGCAAACGCTCAGATGAACCTTCATCTTAGTGCCTACAACGCCGCGTTTTACGAACTCGGCCTAAGGTGGCACTGGGACACTCAGGATTACCAGACGTTGCTGCGCGAGGCCGATGAAAAGCAGCGCGTTCGTATTTATCTGGAACTTCATCAGCGACATTTGTTGACCGCATACGATGCAGATTTTCTGAGCAATGCGATTCAGGTCACGAAGTCGCGCTGCTATGACCGACTGGCTGCGCAAGACCCCAAGGTTGGGACTTACACCAATTGGGCGGAAATCCAGATGGCACAGATTGGCGCCTGATAACGGACGGATTACGGATTCGACAACCCAGTCCACGGTCGAAGGCATCGAGGCCGGTACCTGCCTAATCGATTGCCCAAGGCGGCAATACCATCCAATCGTAGTTATAGAAAAGAGATGATTAAATGACACAGCACTGGATTCGTTTTAATTACGCCGATACCAACCATTTCGGCACGCTCGACGGCGAACAGATTCACGTTTATCAGGGCGATATGTTTGTCGATCCGCAGCCAACCGACGCCACGTTGAAGCTGGACCAGGTCAAACTGCTCATGCCGACCCAGCCGAGCAAGATCATCGCAATGTGGAATAACTTTCGCGCGCTTGGTGAGAAATTAAATCTGGCAGTTCCGGCAGAGCCCCTATATCTGATCAAATCCCCCAACACCTACCTTGATCCCGGTGAAACGATTCGCAAGCCGTCCTGCGATGGCAGGGTGGCCTACGAAGGCGAACTGGGTATCGTGATCGGCAAGCCCTGCAAGGAAGTGTCCGCCGAAAATGCATTGGATTACGTCTTTGGTTATACCGTTGCCAATGACGTCACTGTCACCGACATTCTTCATCGCGACCCGAGCTTTGCGCAATGGGTCCGTGCCAAGGGTTTCGATACCTTCTGCCCGTTCGGGCCGGTGGTGGCAACCGGCCTTGACCCCACCACGCTGGTGGTCAAGACAATTCTGAATAACGAAATCCGCCAGGATTATCCGATCAGCGACATGCTTTTTTCGGTACAGCAACTAGTTAGCATGATCTCGCAGGACATGACGCTTTATCCGGGCGATGTGATTTTGTGTGGCACCTCGGTGGGCGTCGGCTCCATGCGGCCCGGAAGTATCGTCGAGGTTCACATCGACGGCATTGGTACGCTGAGCAATCCTTTCCAATCGTAGTGACTACAGGAATAACCAAATGAAAATTGCGATCATAGGGGCAGGTGCAATCGGTGGCTACGTCGGCGCAAAGTTGGCATTAGCTGGCGAGGATGTAACCTTCATTGTTCGCGGCGCGAATCTTGAGGCGATCGCCAGAAACGGTATAAAGCTCATCATGCACGACGGTGTCGAACACATCGCTTCGAATGTGAAAGCGACTGCGAATTACGCAGCCGCCGGACCACAGGATATGGTGATTATCGCCTTGAAGGCGCATCAGGTCAGCGCGGTGGTAGACGACCTGCCGAAGTTGCTTGGTCCCGAGACCGTCGTCGTCACCATGCAGAATGGCATTCCGTACTGGTATTTTCACGTGCAGCCAGGCGCGTTTGCAGGACGACCCATAAAGAGCGTCGATCCAACCGGGCTGATCAGTCAAAAAATTCCAGCAAGTCGGGTGATTGGTTGTGTGGTCTATCCAGCATCGGAATTACTTGCGCCCGGTATAGTCCGACATATCGAAGGGGATCGCTTTCCGGTCGGCGAGCTCGACGGCTCCATTAGCGATCGCGTGACAAAGGTGTCGGAATGTTTTATCGGCGCAGGATTCAAAGCCCCGGTGCTGGAGAATATTCGTGCCGAAATCTGGCTCAAGCTATGGGGAAACCTGACCTTTAATCCGATCAGTGCATTGTCCCATTCAACGTTAGTCGATATTTGCCAGTTCCCGGTATCGCGCGAACTTGCCGCCAACATGATGCGCGAAGCACAGGCGGTTGCCACAAAGCTTGGCATTGAATTTCGCGTGCCACTCGAAAAGCGCATCGACGGTGCGGAAAAAGTCGGCAAGCACAAGACCTCGATGCTGCAGGATGTGGAAGCCGGACGTGACCCCGAAATTGACGCGCTGGTGGGATCAGTGATCGAGCTGGGGCGGCTTACCAATACGCCAACTCCGCATATCGACACGGTGTATGCGCTGGTCAAACTCCTTGCCAAAACAATGACGGAAGAGAATGGGCAGGTTCGGTTAGAAGCACTGACCTGATGATTCTCAGCTCTCGGCAAGAATCGCCTTGTCATCGATTCCATCTGCGTTGCGGTAGGCCGAGCAGGGCATTGTTTCCATCTTGGGCATAACGCGAGCTGTGCAAAATTGTCGCTCCAGACGCTCGTTTGAATATGGCGAGTATGAATTCACCACTTTAATTGAATGGACCTCCGCATGACGAAAGCATTAGAAGGCGTTCGCATTCTCGACTTCACCCATGTGCAATCCGGCCCGACCTGTACCCAATTGTTGGCATGGTTCGGGGCGGATGTGATTAAGGTCGAACGCGCTGGCGAAGGCGATGCCACCCGCGGCCAACTGCGCGATATCCCAGAGGCAGACAGTTTGTATTTCACGATGCTAAACCACAACAAGCGCTCCATCACGCTCGATACAAAAAATCCGAAGGGCAAGGAAGTGCTCGAAACGCTGATCAAGCAGTGTGATGTGTTGGTCGAGAATTTTGCACCGGGCGCACTTGACCGGATGGGTTTTACTTGGGAGCGGATTCATGAACTCAATCCGCGCATGATCGTCGCGTCGGTAAAAGGCTTTGGTCCCGGCCCCTACGAAGATTGCAAGGTCTATGAAAATGTCGCGCAATGTGCTGGTGGTTCGGCATCGACGACGGGTTTTGACGATGGGCCACCGATGATCACAGGTGCGCAAATTGGTGATAGTGGTACCGGACTGCATCTTGCACTGGGCATCGTTGCGGCGCTCTATCAGCGTAATACGACCGGTCGGGGCCAGAAAGTCCTGGCGGCCATGCAGGACAGCGTACTCAATCTATGCCGCGTCAAACTCCGCGACCAGCAGCGCCTTGATCGTACCGGCAGCATGAAAGAATATCCGCAGTATTCCGACAAAGGCTTCGGCGACACTGTGCCACGCGCAGGCAACGCCTCTGGCGGCGGTCAACCGGGCTGGATTCTCAAATGTAAAGGCTGGGAAACCGATGCCAACGCGTACATCTATTTCATTACCCAAGCGCCGGTATGGGGCGCAATTTGCAAGGTCATCGGCCGCGAGGAGTGGATAACGCATCCGGATTATGCGACACCCGGCGCCCGTTTGCCCCATTTGAAATCGATTTTTGCCGAGATCGAAAAGTGGACGATGACCAAGACCAAGTTCGAGGCGATGGATATTCTGAACAAGTTTGATATTCCGTGCGGTCCGATCTTGTCGATGAAAGAAATCGCAGAAGAACCCGCACTGCGTGCGACAGGTACGGTGGTTGAAGTTGATCATCCGATTCGCGGAAAATATCTGACCGTTGGTAATCCGATCAAGATGTCGGATAGCCCGACCGAAGTGACCCGCTCGCCTCTGCTAGGTGAGCATACCGAAGAGGTATTGACACAGCTTGGGTACGGGGCAGACCAAATCATGGTGCTTCGTCAAGAACGGGTCATCTGACACGGCTCATTGAATTGCATCGCCGCGCCACTTAATAACCCAACAATTTTACGATCAGCGTCTGAAAGATATAACGGAAGAAAATCCATGAGTATCAGAGCAAAGAAATCCTACGCAAGTACGACGTCAAACGTCCCGGCACGAACTTAAGATTATGAACACGACCGTCTTGTAAATTTTAAGGTTTATGTTCAGCGGTGGGTACGACAGCGCTGAAGGAAATCAGCTCGCTCGGAACATCAACCACTTACACAGAGCCAATCTCAACGCGGGAATCCGGGAAACGGTCGGTCGTGACTGACCGCTCTTAGCCGGCAAACGCCTTGTTAATTCTGCGCGGCGCTTGCCGGTCAAAGGTCATACTTCCGTCTGCTCTGAGATCTCCAGCGCGTCATCAACCTCGATGCCAAGATAGCGTACCGTACTTTCCAACTTTGTATGCCCCAACAGCAACTGAACGGCCCGCAAATTCTTCGTTCGCCGATAAATCAGCGTCGCCTTGGTGCGTCGCATGCTGTGCGTTCCGTAAGCTGCCGAATCAAGTCCCGCCGACTCAACCCAAGAGGTCACGATGCGTGCATATTGGCGAGTAGACAGATGCGGCGACTTGGACACTCGACTCGGAAATAAACATTGATCACCAGCCAAATGTGCCTTCTCCACCCACGCCGCAACCGACTGCCGTGTCTGCTCCGTGATTTCAAATTGCACAGGGCGTTGGGTCTTACGCTGAATGACCATAGCGCGAGGCAGGATGCTTTTTCCTTGGGCAATATCGTAGACACGGAGGCTGACCAGATCACATCCCCGTAATTTGCTATCAATAGCAAGGTTGAATAACGCCAAGTCTCGCGTTTTTTCAGCAAGCTGTAGCCGTATCCGGATCGCCCAGATTTCCTTGAGTTTGAGCGGTGCTTTCTGTCCGATCAGCCTACCCTTGTTCCATGGAATCGACGATTTGGTTTCATCAAGATGGGATTTCATCAGATTCTCCTTCAGTGAAAGAACCTTATTGTTTCCCTTCTAATGGGCAAATGTCGACCCATTGCAGCCATTCACTATCCATGGCGCACTAACGTTAGCCATTACGCCGGAGCCGCACATTACAAAAGCTTCATCTGAAAAATGCTCAGGCTTTACCTTGATAAGGATTCAGAACAAATCTTTCCATTAAGGTCTGTGGTCTCGACGGAGGCGTAAATCCAAATTTTTCATAAAGGCCATGTGCCGTGCTCGTTGCGAGCATAAATCTACGCATACCTTGAAGTTGAGGATGCGCCATGATTGCGGCCATGAGCTCGGCGCTGTAACCCTTGCCACGATGCTCTTTCAAAACGAAGACATCAACAAGGTACGCAAACGTTGCGTAATCGGAAACAACGCGCGCGAACGCTACTTGCGACCGGCCAAGAAATCCACCGAAGTTCAATGAGTTCTCAATAGCGGCCCGAACCGTATCGAACGGAATGCCGACTGCCCAAGCGGACTCCTCGGATAGGAAACGATGAATCAGTTCAATGTCTTGGTCTTCGACGGCAGAAGAAATCGATAGCGAATGCATAACGTGTTATCTCAATTTTCGTCAAATAAGGTCAACGGTTGTCACCGGCCGCAACTGGCCGAGTATACGCAGTCGCCAACTGGCGATTTCGACCCAAAGCAGAAGTTCTGTAAGGCTTCCGGCATCCTAGCTATAGATGCCTGTCCTATGGGTTAGATGCAAACTTCTTCTAGTACAGCCGCAAGCTCGTTGAATTCGCTGCCCCAGCCGCACTCAATCGAAAGTTCTTGAAGGTTCGCTGTTTGCACGAAAAATCGTAACGCAGCGCAATATACAATCAAAAGGAAGCCCGCGTTACTCGCGGCGGCGGACTGATCCAACCTCGAAGAAATCGGAGGCCACAACCGATGCATATTGTTTTCAGGAATCAACGTCTGTTTTCTAACGGAATGCCACACATTCCATCTTAACTTTTCATCATACAGCCGTGGTGCAGCATAGCCTCGAGGTCAGCCACGGGCACTGGTCGACTGAAATAGTAGCCTTGCATCTGACCGCACTGCTGCTGTCGCAAAAAATCTAGCTGCGCCTGATTTTCCACGCCCTCTGCAATTACTTGAATTTGCAGATTGTGAGCAAGCGAGATGATCGAGGTAACGATGGCCTCACTGGTTTTATCGACCGAGATGTCGTGTACAAACGACTGATCGATTTTTAATGCATTGATCGGAAACTGCTTCAAATACGTCAAACTCGAATAGCCAGTGCCGAAGTCATCGATCGACAAATGCACGCCGAGATTAGTGAGTTCCAACAGAATGCCGAGCGCCTGCTCGACATCGGTCATCAGCAGGCTCTCGGTGATTTCGATATCGAGATGATGGGCGGCGAGCTCATTATTGGCGAGTGCATCGACGATCGTCTGCACCAATGCCGGGTCCGCAAACTGGCGCGCAGACACGTTCACTGCGATGCGCAAATTATCATGCCCCGCACGATGCCATGCCTTGTTCTGCGCACAAGCGGTGCGCAGAACCCACGCACCAATTGGAATGATCAATCCCGTTTCTTCAGCAATCGAAATAAAACGACCGGGCGCGATCAGCCCGAGCGTCGGATGCTGCCAGCGAATTAGCGCCTCCACGCCGACAATTTTATTGGTCAGCAGGTCGACCTGCGGCTGGTAGTGGAGTACCAGTTCCTCATTGGCCAGTGCGTGGCGCAAGCCGTTTTCAATACTGAGTCGTTCGCTGGCACCGTCGTTCATCAATGCGGTGTAGAACTGAAAATTATTGCGCCCATTTTTCTTTGCGCGGTACATCGCCGTGTCTGCGTGTTCGAGCAATCGTTCCTCATCGACGCCATCCATCGGATAAATCGCAATGCCGATACTGCAACCGATAACGATCTGCTGTCCTTCCAGAAGCATGGGCTCCGATACCGCATCCAAAATTCGTTGAATGACACGCGCTGTAAGTGGGCTGGCAGCCAGATCAGGCAGCACGAGGACGAACTCGTCACCGCCAATACGTGCAACCGTATCATGCTCGCGCAGCGTGGTTTGAAGGCGCTGCGCAATGGTCATCAACAAGACGTCACCCGCTTTGTGGCCGAGACTATCATTGATGAATTTAAAGCGATCCAGATCAATAAATAGTACCCATAGCGCATGGCTCTGACGGTTTGCTACTGCGATCGCGTGTGCGATGCGGTCTTGTAGCAAAGTCCGGTTCGGCAATCCGGTCAGTGCGTCGTGTAGCGCCATGTGCTGGATCTGCTCTTCGGAACGCTTTCGCTCAGAGATATCCTTGCCAGTACCCCGATACCCTTTGAACACGCCGTTGGAATCAAAAACCGGCTCGCCACTGGCACTAAACCACCTTAGTTTTTTATCGGCAAAGTCGACCTTGTACTCAAAGTCCGAAAAAGTTTGATGTTTGGCGAGAAGGTCCTTGTGCTCCGCCCACCCTGATTCACTCATCACAATTGGCATCTCCCACCGGGTCTTGCCAATACATTGATTGAGAACGTCGCCGTTTATCGTGCCCGCGCTGCGCGACATCATGGTGAAGCGAAAATTTTCATCCTGCTCCCAATACCAGTCAGAGGAGAGATCGGCCAGATGATGAAATCGCTCCTCGCTTTCTGCCAGCGCGCGCTCGGCCTCAGCCCGGGCGACTATATCTTTGCGCAGGCTTTCATTTGACTCACGCAATGCCATGGTTCGGTCGGCCACCCGCTTTTCCAATACCCGGTTGGCTTCTACCAACGCCGCCTGCGCAAGGACACGCATCGCGACTTCACTCGCAAGTGAGGCGTTGCGTTCAAAAAGTTCAAAAGATTTCTTCTCCTGCTCAATTCTGGCCGCCAACAGCGCGTCGGCCATCTGATTGAGTGCCACATCGAGCTTGCCAAACTCATGCTTGCCAGACGTTTTGATCCGGGTCGTCAATTCATTTTCGGCTATGCGACGCGCAAATATAGTTGTCTCATTAACTGCGCGGGTGATCTTCCGATAAACAAGCAATGTCATCAGAATGCTGCCCAAAATGCCGAAGATGTTGGTAGCAAGAATTAATGCTTCAATCCGTTTTTCATTAGCAATAATACGTTCGCGGGAACGGCTGCTTTTGTTGTGCGCCTCTCTGGCTACTGACTCGAGCCCTGGTTCGATTGACTGAATATTGGCAAGATAGCTGCGTTTTCTGCTATCGATGAGGTGACTTGTTTGCACAAACTGCTCGAAGGATGCCCGATAGTCATCAGCAAGCGACTGCAAAGCGCTGCGCTGCGTGAGACTGAGCGTAGCGGTGGCGAGATCTTTCTTGAATCGATCGACCGCCTTTAACAAGAGCCGGTTATCAATATCGCGGCCGCGAGTGACGAAGTCTTTTTCTCGGCGCCGGATCTCACCCAGATCGATTTGCAGGGCGGGCACTGGCAGTGGAACAATAAGGTTTTCCATTTCATGCGCCTTGGCACGAAACACTCCTTCGAGCCCTGTATCGATGTATCCCCGTCGCTCATACAGCATTACGACTTCGATAAAATTATGTTCGTAGTTATCGAGTGCAGTGATAATTTTCGCTACGTCTGCAGTGGTTCTTGCATCAGGCGATAATTTTAAAAGAGCCGTTAGCCGCGACCTAGCATCAACGAGCTTCGCGCGAAACAAAGTGAGGTAGCGTTGCTTGGCTTCGGCAAAGCCGAATTCATTCTGATTGAGGAGGAAATCTTTTTCGTAACGGCGAGCACGCACGACAGCCTGAGTCGCACTGGCGGTCAGCTCAGTGCTACCAACATCAACGACGAGAATTTGTTTAAGTGCGGCGATGGTTTGCCGCTCGCTTGTAATCGCGACCACGCCGAGAACTACCATCGTCAACAGCAAGACGGAGAAACTTCCTGCTAGCAGCCATCGCAAGCTCAGATCCGATCGCTCATGCAGCCATTGTCGGACAAAGGCCAGCGGTTGCCATTGTGTGGGCCGCGTGCTCATTCCTGGTACGGGATAAATCCCAATTTCTGAACCAGATCGGTCACCTGTGACGACAGCGAGAACTCGATAAAGTGCCGAGCAAGCTCGGAAGGTACCTGTTGAGTCACGAGCGTCAGGGGCCGAGTCAGGGGATAGTTTCCTGTCAAGATATTACGGGTTGTGGCGGCAACGCCGTCGAGCTGAAGCAATTTGACTGGCATGCCGTCGGCAGTGGCGTGCTCCGCAGCGACGACCGAAATTAATGTGATCGCCGTGATGTCGTCGCGTACTGCATCAAAGGCAATAGGATTGTCGCCAGCGACTTTTTGTGCCTGAATATCCGCGTAATTGAGCTTGAAGTGCTCCAGAAAAAGCGCGGTCAGCCCGCGTTTCTGGTCTCGAGCAACAACGGTGATCGGCAAATCTGAACCGCCCACCAATTTCCAGTTTCTCAGCTTGCCCGTAAAGATTGCTGCCACGTCTCCCTGTGACAAAATTTGTATCGGATTTTCTTTATGTACCAAAAGACCAAACCCATCGCGCGCCACGGGAAAGCCGTTTAGGTCTTTTTCCGCCGCCGTCAGTACCTGCGCAGCCATGCCAATGTCTGCCTTGCCACTTCGCGCATCGCTGATACCGCGAGATGATCCGCCTGCTTCTATCATAAAGATGACCTTCGGATGCAGGCTATGAAAGCGCGCTGCGATGTCGGACATCAATGGCGTCATCGTACTCGAACCCGTCAAGCGCAAGGTGCCGGCTAGTTCTGCGGTGTCTAGTGTCGTTAAGGCCTTATCAAGCTCGGAGGTGCGCTCGCATCCGGTGGCGAAGATGGTCCATAACAAAACTACGGATACTACTTTCAGGTAACGCGGAGGATGGGTCATGGAATAGGCGTAGTGCCATCGGTAAATCGTTAAACGATGCTCAACGGAGCGCGCTTTTTTATTAGAAATGTTAAATTTATTTTATGTACGTACAAGACATCTATCGGGTCGGGGGACCCACACCCCGCTTTCTTACATCGACGCGCTTTCAACCTGACGGCATGCGTGGCAATCACCCTCACACAACTACGTCTCACAAATTCGCGCTTTTACAAATTAACAATGCTCTCTTGCGGAACTAATTGTCTTGCAAAAGAGAATCGATATCGGTGCGGTAACCAACTTATCCGCGCGCACCGCTGCGCCGAGGTTCGCATGCGGTATTACTGCTGCTCCCAGTCCGGCTTCGTAGTGGCTACCTACTCTTGAAATTCATCTGCACATCAATTTTATGTCTCCATCGAGACGGACTCCCCAAGCGTTTGAATTTCTTTTTTTAGGTTAGATAGCGAACAGAGCGCGAAGTGAAAGCATTGCAATATGCATATTTTTCTTTCAAAAAATATATAGCATTTATGTATCCTCGCTTTGGATGGACGCGCTTCTTCCTGCCAAATGATTCGATATGCATTTTGCATTGAGTGCGATGTACCTGACCGATGAACATAAGGCTTCCATGAACAAATTTCGCCGCGCCTCACGCGCAAACCTGCTTCCCTTGGCCGGCGTTTGTCTTGGCTTGATAGCCACAGCCTTATTGTCCCTCGCCTCTTTTTCGAAAATAGATGCGTTCCAAGCGAATGCGCGCTGGGTCGACCACACGCACCAAGTGCGTTTTGATCTGGAGCAAACCGCCTTTGCCGTCAGCGATGCACAAGCTGCAGTACGCGGCTTTCTCGTTGCCGACCAGACTGATTTTCTCGTTCCCTATCACAAAGCAACGCGCACACTTCCAACGCTGGTCGGGGGCCTCAACGCCCTAGTCCGTGACAATCCGGATCAGCATCAGAAAATGACGGCCTTGTCACGATCGATTGACGAATTCATGGCGATGATGGGTCGCATCCTGATAACGCGACAAGCAGAAAAAAATCCGGAAGCTGCCTTCGCCTTGGTCGCCAATGGATCCGGAGATCGTGCCCTCAGCCTCATTCGCCTGCAAATCGAAGCGCTGCAGAATGCAGAAACTCACTTACTGCAAGCGCGCGAACAACAACTTGCCCAAAGCATCGCCGATATGCGGAATTGGCTGATTCTAGGCACCAGCATCGTATTCGTATTGTTCGGCGGCGCATTCTGGTTACTGTCCCGCGAAATCAGCCGCAGCCAGCGTGCTGACGCCGAACTGAGTATCGCCAACGCGACTCTGCTAAACCGCGCAGAGGAACTTGAACGCACCAACAAGGAATTGGAGAGTTTCAGCTATTCCATTTCGCATGATTTGCGTATCCCGTTGCGAGCTGTTTCGGGCTATTCAAGCATGCTCGCCGAAGATTACGAACACGTGATGGATGACGAGGGCAAACGGTTACTCAAAGTCATTCGCGACAACAGCAAACAAATGGGCGTGCTGATCGATGACCTGCTGGCATTTTCCAGACTGGGTAGACAAGCATTGAGCGCGACCGAAATCGACATGCATGCGCTGGCCGGTAATGTATTGAACGAAGTACGGGATCAAGATCTACAAGGAACTGTCGGCGTCATCATTGATGAAATCCCTATCTCCTGGGGCGATCGCGCTTTGCTGCGACAGGTCTGGACCAATCTCATTTCCAATGCGCTGAAATACAGCAGCAAGAATCCCGACGCGCAAGTCCACATCTCCGGCGTCAGCGACAAGCAGGGATGCACTTATACCGTTCGCGACAACGGTGCCGGATTCGACATGGCCTATTACAACAAACTCTTCGGCGTGTTTCAGCGATTGCACAGCGCCGACGAATTCTCCGGTACCGGCGTGGGACTTGCCATCGCGCACAGAATCATTGTTCGGCACGGCGGCCGTATCTGGGCAGAAGGCGCCGTGGGTCAGGGTGCCACCTTTTTCTTTACCTTACCTCACCGGGTGACACCATGATCGAGTACGAAAATGTCGATGTCCTGCTTGCCGAAGACACCACCACAGATGCGGAAATGACGATTCGCGCACTGCGCAAAAGCAATCTCGCAAACAATCTCATCTGGGTCAAGGACGGCCGCGAAGCCATCGATTTTCTGACCTGTACCGGGTCGTTTGTTGATCGACCAAACGTGCGCCCGAAGCTGATTCTTCTCGACATCAAGATGCCCAAACTGGATGGCATCGAGGTACTGCGTTTCATCATGGAAAACGAATCGCTGCGCACCATTCCGGTCGTCATGCTGACATCTTCCGCAGAAGAACGGGATGTCGTCGAGTCGTATCGCCTCGGCGCAAACAGCTTCATCGTCAAACCAGTCGATCATGAGCAATTTTATAGGGCGGTCACTGACGTCGGCCTTTACTGGATGATGGTCAACAAGGTAATTACATGACCATAGTTTTACACGCGTTCGTTGCCCTGGATATTGGATCTCCCGTATCTGGCCCAGCCGGTATTTATCCTGAGTCAGCACCGAATTACGAGACCTTGACGGCTATGGCCGACGAAGCAATGTATCGCGCTAAAAAAGCCGGCCGACGTCGCTTTGCGATCGCGTGATCGTTAAAACTTTGTACGCTGTCGAAAACTTCTTTCACTCACTAATCGAGCGCATGTGATGGACAAAACAATAAAAATTCTGCATGTGGAAGATTCCGACACCGATGCGGAATTGATCAAGCGGGAACTGCTTCGGTCAGGTCTTCGGGTAGAAATCGTACGCGTCGAAACAAGTGAAGAATTCAGCGAGCAACTGGGCCGATTTTCACCCGATATCATCCTGTCAGATTTTACGTTACCCAGGTTCGACGGACTGGCCGCGCTCTCTATAGCGCGCCTGCGAAGCCCCGATGTATCGTTCATCTTTGTCTCGGGCACCATCAATGAAGAAGTAGCAATTGCGGCGTTGCAGGGCGGTGCGACGGATTACGTATTGAAGACCAACATGAAGCGCCTCGCGTCAGCCGTGCAGCGCGCCCTTTCCGATTCAAACGAGCGTAACGAACAAAAGCGCGCGCAAGCGCGATTTCGCGATCTGATCGAATTTTCGCCAAATGCCCTCGTCGTCGTCAACGAACAAAACCTGATCTCGATCGTCAACGCCCAAACTGAAGCGCTGTTTGGCTTCGCACGTGAAGAAGTGATCGGGATTTCCTATCGGGTACTTGGCGACCAGACTGCAAACGGTATTCCGGAGCGCGTTGCCCACTTTCGCGAAACGCACAAACAACCCCGCTCACCCCAGCCAGTCGACATTCCGTTTGAGCGTTATAAGGCCAGATGTCGCCGAAAAAACGGCAGCGAATTTTGGGGCGAGGTCTACCTCAGTCCGATGCACACCGGCGATGAATTATGGATTTGCGCATCGATCGTCGACATCACGGAACGCATCGCGCAAGAAGAACGCGTAAGCCGCATGCTGCGTATCCAGACGGTATTAAGCAACATCAACGCGGCCGGCATTCGCATCCGAGAACAAGAATTGTTATGCCAGGAGGTCTGCGAGATCGTGGTCAATGACGGTGCGTACAGGCAGGCATGGATTGGCCTTGTGGCGCCCGGCGAACCGAGCGGAAAAGTCGTCGCCTGGACTGGTGAAGACCAGGCATATATCGATCACGTCAGGTTGACCTCGATTGTCGACGATGAGGGCAGCCTGCGTCCGCCGAGTGTCGCGTTTCGCACCAAAGTGCCGGTGGTCTGCAACAATATCGCCAACGAACAAACAATGGCCGCCGCCCATGAAGTGGCCCTGCGCAATGGTTTTCATTCGATGGTGGCCTTGCCGCTTCTGGTCGATGGCGAGGCAGTCGGGGTGTTAGTCATCTATGCCGGCGAAATCGATTTTTTCAGTCCGGACGAGATGCAGTTGTTGACCCGACTGGCCAATGACGTATCGTTTTCTCTGGAGCACCAGCAAAATCAAAAGCGGCTCGCGTTCCTCGCTTTTCACGACAGCCTGACAGAGCTGCCGAACCGCCTGCACTTCATTGATCAACTACACCTTGCGATTGCGGAAGCGGAATACAAGGAAGAGCGCAATCTCGCATTGATTCTGGTGGATATCAATCGCTTTCGCAACATCAACGATACCCTCGGCCGCGATGCGGGTGACCGTATTTTGCTGGAGATGAAGCAGCGCATCCGGGGGAGTCTGCCGACACTGCGCAGCCTTGCACGCATCGATTCCAACTGTTTCGCTGTTGTCGCTGCAGGCTGCCTGCCAGAAGACGATTTGATGGCAACCATCGGACAAAGTATGGATGCGCACACGGCCAAGCCACTGAATGTCTCCGGCAGGGAAATTCGTATTTCCTTGCGGGCCGGTATCGCGATGCTGCGGGCTGATGGCTCCGACGCGATGACCCTGCTGCAAAATGCCGAAGCGGCCTTGCGCAGTGCGAAGGTCGCGCGGGTTCAGCTCCATCGTTACCACGCTGGCATGAACGTGCAGATGGCAGACAAGCTCTCGATGGAAACACGATTGAAACAGGCGCTGGAGAAAGACCAGTTTCTTCTGCACTACCAACCAAAATTCGAACTGAACACGAAAAAATTGATCGGGATGGAAGCACTGATTCGCTGGAACGATCCTGCTGCCGGCCTGGTCCCGCCGGTGCAATTCATCGCACTGATGGAAGAAACCGGCTTGATCATCGATGTCGGTACCTGGGTGATCAAGGAAGCGTGTCGGCAGCATCTGGTCTGGCGCGAACAGGGATTGAACGTACCAAAAATCGCCGTGAATGTATCGCAGTTGCAAATTCGGCAGAGCGATTTTGTACAACGCGTTCTGGCCATGGTCGACGCAGTCGGACCGCAAGCGCTCGAAGTGGAAATCACCGAGAGCCTGTTTGCCGACGACATGGATGAGCATATCGAGAAGTTGACGGCGATCCGGAACGCAGGCATCACCATTGCCATGGATGATTTCGGGACCGGCTACTCGTCGTTGAGCTATATCGCCCGGCTACCCATCGATACCTTGAAAATCGACAAATCCTTTATTGACGACATCAACACCAGCGCTGATCACATGGCCATCGTATCGACGATTATTTCGCTCGCTCACGGATTAAGTTTGAATGTCGTTGCCGAAGGCGTGGAAACCGAAGAGCAAGCCAGCTTGTTGAAATTACTGCGGTGCAATCAAGTGCAGGGCTACTTGTACGGCCGGCCGCTGCCCGCTGAACAATTTGAGAAATTACTTGTGTAGCTAGTCTGTCGAACTTTGGCAAATGAAGCGTGGCCAGACGTCATCAGCCTATCAAAAATGAATTCAGGTTTGTGTACGGTGTTCAAAAACAAGAATTCTGCCTAAATTTTGAGCACCACTTCAAAAAGATTTCTTTGGTACCACAACCCAAGACTTTACCGTGGCGCGGTTGCCCCACCTCTACGCGCTGCTATCCGTATGCACTTAACGCGAATCATTTTTTTGCAGCTTGGAATTATCGTACGCCCTTGTCACCGGGCAGGTTGTGTCATTTACCAATGACCGCTATTGGCCGACAGCTGCACCCCCGTTTGTGACGATCGCTGACCGCAACCGCTGCCTTGGAGTCAGTCGTCATCACTATCCTTTTGCAGTCTCCGCCTCACCAAATCCGTAACCGCTGCTCCTCCCAAAGCGCAGGCGGATCCACAGCAAGATCAAACAACGTCAGGTGGTCCGGCAGCGCGTCCTCCAGAATCGCCTCGACGATGTCCGGTGCCAACGTGGTCAGATTCACCATCCTGCTGACGTAGCTGTTGTCGACCCCCTCCAGCGCTGCAATTTCAGTCAGGTTCTTTACCTTGCCGGACTCCAGCATGGCCAGCCAACGGTGGCCTCTGGCCAGCGCCAGTTGCAGCGGTGTGGCCGCAACGTCCCACGGCCTCAGCAGTTTTCCCGGCTGACCTGATTGCCCGTTAGGTAGAGTCATTTGTTTGCGCCCGCTGCGGCGCTTGATCTGAATCGGTACCGACAGCGTGATCCGGCCGTCGCTGGACTGGATCACTTCCGTGGTGCCAGTGGATCTGATTTGAATCTCGCTCATGCCATGGCCTCCGCTTCCAATTCCGTGGCTGGCTCGGGTTGCAGTTTCTTGTGATGTAGCTCAAGCACCAGTCGCTGGATACCTGTGGGATGCAAATCCATCGACATGTTGTTGGGCGAGACATTCACCTGGCGAACCAGCAACCGCACAATCCGCATCTGCTCGCCAGGGAATAGTTGGTCCCAGACATCGTCGAGTCGCTTCATGGCCACCGTGACAATGGCCTCGTCCAAGGTTGGGTCGTATTTCTGGGCCTGCGGCAGAACCTCTTTGACCACATCCGGCGAGCGCAAATGGCCGCGCAGTTGCTCCAGCACCGCCGACTCCAGCTCTGCTGCAGGCATACGGGGCAGGCCTGATGCACCAGCGTGCTCCTTGATGTCGCGCTGGGGCACGTAGTAGCGGTAGCGGCGACCGTTTTGTTTGGCTGTTTGAAATGGCGACATCGCGCGGCCGTCGCTCCCAAAGACGATGCCTTTGAGCAGGTACTGCGTCTTGGCTCTGGTCGTGGTGGCTCGCACACGTCCATTGGTGCTGAGGATCGCGTGGACATCGTCCCAAATGGACTTCGTGATGATCGGCGGGTGCTCCGCCTGGTACCAGAGTTCTTTATGGCGCAATTCGCCAAGGTAGGTGCGGTTGTTCAGGACTTTGTAAATCAGCCCCTTGTCGATCGGCTTGCCCTCCCGGACCTTGCCGTCTTGAGTAGTCCAGGCTTTGGAGGTCACTCCGTCCAGCCGTAATTCTTTGACCAGTTTGGTGGTCGAGCCCAGTTCGACAAAGCGCTGGAAGATGTGCGCGATCGTCTTGGCCTCGGCCTCATTGGGAATCAGACGCCGGTTGGCAACGTCATAGCCAATCGGTGGGATGCCGCCCATCCACATCCCCTTGCGCTTGCTGGCGGCAATCTTGTCCCTGATGCGCTCGCCAGTCACCTCGCGCTCAAACTGGGCAAAGGACAGCAGCACGTTGAGCATCAGTCGGCCCATGGACGTGGTCGTGTTGAATTGCTGGGTGACAGACACAAAGGACACGCCTTGGCGCTCAAAGACTTCGACCATCTTGGAGAAGTCGGCCAGGCTGCGGGTCAGCCGGTCGATCTTGTAAATCACGATCACGTCAATTTTCCCGGCCTCGATGTCGGCCATCAGTCGCTTGAGTGCGGGCCGCTCCATGTTGCCGCCGGAGAACGCCGGGTCGTCGTAGTCGTCGGCCACAGCGATCCAGCCCTCGGTACGCTGGCTGGCGATGTAGGCATGCCCGGCGTCGCGCTGGGCATCAATCGAGTTGTATTCCTGGTCCAGTCCTTCTTCGCTGGACTTGCGCGTGTAAACCGCGCAGCGCATGCGGCGTTTCAATACTTCGCTCATTTGGAGCCGCCTTTCTTGGCGGTGGATTTGGCGGCGTAGTCCTTGAGTCCAAAAAAGACAGGCCCAGACCAGCGGCTGCTGGTGATCTCTCGCGCAATCATCGAGAGGCTGCGGTAAGGGCGACCTTCAAATTCGTACTGGCCGTCGGCCGTGGCGATCACCTGGTGCACCTTGCCGTGGTACTCGCGGGTAAACAGTGTGCCGGGCGTTGGGTGGAAATCCCGGTCGCGCTTTCTGAGCTTGCCGGTGGCAATCAGCGAGGCGATCTTCTTGTTGTTGCGATCCAGCAGCCCCGGGTCGACCTTGCGGAATTCGACCTCCTGAAGTTTGTAGGCAAGCTGGCGCTCTAGAAACTGCCGGTTGTGGGTGGGCGTCTCCCCGTTGAACAGTTTTCTCCACAGGGCTTTGATCTCGGGAAATGGCAGGTTGGGCAGTTCATGCACCTGAGCCACCGCAGTCCGGGGTGCGGTTGAGGGCGTTTTGCTGGTTTTCATGTGAACCTCGTTCATTTGTTGATGAGGTCTGTATGAACGCTCTGGTCACCAGAGAAGCCAAGTAAAACTTTGCGCTCAGTGGCAGGTATCTGACGCTTGACCGGGTTTGACTGGCGCAGCCGGACCAGGCCCTTTGCGAGGATGGATGCGATCTCCAGGCGGCGCTGCTCAGGTGTCATGCGCTCTGGCGGGAGGTGGTTGATGCTGTTTTTTAGGCTCATTGGGTAGCGTTCCGTGTTGACAAACTTATGTAACCAAAATTGTCTGCAAGGGCTGCATCCAAGGCCAGCAGGGAGTTGCGGGCTGGTGTGGGTTGGTGCGGGTTCCTGCGGGTTAACGCCTGAAATCATCGAAAAAAAGGTTTTTTGCGATTGAAGACACAAGATCATTGCAAAGTGAACGATCGTTCTCTACAATGATTCCGTGAAGAAAACAATCAACGATCTCGAACACCTGGCCACCTTGCAGGACTATTACGCCCAACACCGGGTGTTGCCCTCGTACACCCGTCTGATGTCGCTCCTGGGGTTCGCCTCTAAGTCCGGTATCAAAAAGGTGCTGGAGCGGCTGGAGGCTGCGGGCATGCTGGGGCGCACCTTGGATGGCGACTGGTCCCCGACCGATCGCTTCTTTGACCGATCGATTGCCAACCTGCCGGTTGCCGCTGGCATGCCCCTGCCAACAGCCGACGAGGGTGGCGAGCAGATGACGCTGGACCGATTTTTGATCGCCAGGCCAGCCAACACGGTGCTTGTGCGGGTCAAAGGCGACTCAATGATCAATGCCGGGATCCACAGCGGAGATCTGGCTGTGGTCGAGCGGCGCAGCCAGGCCAACCCCGGAGAGGTGGTGGTCGCGGTCGTTGATGATGAATTCACACTGAAAACACTTGGACGAGACAAAGACGGATATCACCTGCTTCCCGCCAACCCGGATTTCCCCACCATCCGGCCCAGCGGCAAACTTGAGATTTTTGGGGTTTTGGTTGGCCTTGTGCGCAAATACACATGAGGCAAACCAACAATGAAAATATTCAACCCTGCACATTTCCTGCGTCACATTTCGATGCCAACCCTGCGCGAATTCACCGACGCGCATCCCCTGGGCCAGAGCCTGGCTATTGACTGGAGCCTGGCGCAGGAACTGCTGCCCACGGTAGTCAATGACGCAGTCGCGTTGCTTGACGCGACTATGCAGGGTGCAGAGATGACGCAAGCCGAGCGCGAGTCGGTTGAATACAAGTTGCACCTCTGGCACGACGACTTGCGCCGCGCACACCTGATGTCCAACGATCTCTCCATCCAAGAGTTTCAGACCTCATGCGCTGGTGATCGCGAGGTGCAAGAGGCATTTGCCAGCCGAGATGCCCGCGAGCAGTCGCTTTGGATGCTGACCTTTCGGGACACCGCATTTCGCAACGCTGAAATGCACATCGCCTTTCAGGCCAAATCCAATGGCAAGTACTGGAAAAAACACCGCATCCAGCCTGGGCTCGACCCAATGCAAGACCGCATCAAACTCGATGCCTTTTGCCACGAGGTGGCCAAGCTTTACAAGAGCGTGGGCGGTGGCGATGGCACTCACATTGAGGTCAGCAAACGGGCCGCCGACGGGAGCGTGCAACTGACCATCTACATTGAAGGCCCCGTCACGGCGATCGCACATTTTTCCGAGAATAGTTTCAAGCGCATCAACACCCGCATCGCGCTGGAGACCGCGTTGGTGTACCAGCCGTCGACCGGGTTCATTGAAACCGTAGTTAAGGGCGGTGCGAAGAATCATGGCGCGGTGCTTGAGCTCTTTGGCAAGCATGTGGTGGAGACGGCCATCAAGCCTGAAGAAATTGAGAAGACACGCTACAAACTCAACGCTTTGCGCGACGACATGATGGAGCCGTTTGAGGACTGGTCAGCCTACGGCGTTGAGAAAGTTCGCCTGCGCCGTGCACGCTTCACGCCCATGGGACGCACCGGCATTTCGTTTCAGGTGGAAGCACCATCGGCCAAAGACCAGGACGATGCGATCCGGCTGGCGCTGACGGGACTCAAAGTACATCACTCCTTCGAGTCGGAATACAACATGAGCAGTGCCTCGGTCATCGTCTACACACTGGCTACCGAAAGCCGCAAGGCCGGACACTTCAGCTTTGACATCTCCGCCACGGGCTCTTCGACCATCAAAAACTTGTCCGACAAGAATCAGCCAACGGCGCTGGCTGTCCTGCGTTCACTGAACGTGATCGAAGCAGAAGAGGTTGCGGCGTGAGTCTTGCGCAAATCAGTGCCACCAGCGTGTTGTGCCAACTCCTTGAGCGAGAAAAGCCCGAGGTCAATGGCATGACTCTGTTGGGTGGTGAATATGGAAACGCCGGACGAGATTTGTTGCGTGAACGCCTGCTCGTGGTTGGCGCGTCGCTCTCGCACGTGACCTGCCCTGAATGTGGTGTGGAGTTGGCGCGCGTCGTTCGTGATCTCGCCCATGAAAATATCCTGCTCTCCTGCGATGAATGCGGCGAAGTCACCAGCCCGAGGTCATTGCAAGAGACCTACAAGGTGAGCTTGCCCAAGTTGATTGATCGGCTGATGCTCGGGTTGGGGACCCAGCCCAGCGCCAAGAAAGAAGTTGCCACCGAGGTGGCCTGGCGCATCGGGGTCACGGAGCCTGTGCGCGGTAAGCCGCTGACTTGGTACTTTGCTCGCCACCTGCATGACCACAAAGCAGCGCAGCGGCTGGTGGAAACCATCCGGCAGGACCAGGCGCACAAGTCAGCGAAGGTGCTCACCAGCAGCGCCTTGCCACTGCCCGAGGGCTCGCCCCTGAGTGACTTTGATGTGGTCCATCTCAGTGATATCGCCCGCATCTCGCAAAGCAAATTTGAGTTCTTCAATGACCGTATGACCGTGCCCGTTGCCACTTCGGTTGAAGACACCCAGTTTCGAACTACCCTGCGCCTGGTCCGCACGGAGGGCAAGGCGCGCGTGGATGGCGTTGACTATCCGCTGGAGCCACGACAGAAGGATTTGTTGCTGGCGCTGATGGACGACTTTGATCGTGAGATGGACCGTGATGCGTTGCGTACAGCATGCCGATCACAAGCCGATCCGTTTTCGCCAAGCAAGGTGTTTGAACGAATTCCGGTGGTCTACAAGCGGTTCATCAAGTACCAGCCCAGTGACGGTATTTACGCCTTGCAAATACCGGAGGAAGACCGTGACTGGCTGACCTGAGTCACTGCAACCCTCTTAAACCTAAGCTTTAACCTGCACCAGCCCGCAGGTCCATCCAAAACCCGGCGCTCGCCAGTACGAGCCCGGGTTTTTTGCATTTTGTCCGCACGAAACGCATTTGAGGAATGCCGCTGAGTAATCTGAGGAACGGCTTGAGGAATCCCGATTGTTGAAATTCATCTCACTGGTTAGCGAGGCAAACGAGCTTCAAAAAACCGGGGTTTTTTCAACACCAAGGAGATTCAATTGCAATCCGCAGAAAAGGTCAAGCACCTCAACCAAACCCAGTTAGCAGAGCGCTGGGACGTCGCTGAAGCGACGCTAGAAAGATGGCGCAGCGACGGCATCGGTCCGGTCTTCATGAAGATCCAGGGCCGCGTGCTGTACCGCGTCGAAGACATCGAGGCATTCGAGTCCGACAGCTTGCGTCAGAGCACTTCCAGTGCAGTGGGAGGTGCAGCATGAGCACGTTACCGCTTGATCATCCCGATCAAATTTTGTCCATCCCCGTGGGCACATTGGCTGAGCAATCCGGCGAGTCGCTGTTCCAGCTCAAAAACAATGCGGCCGACTTTCTGGTGATGGCCAAGACCATCGTCGAGCACATCGACCGCGCGCTGGATTTGAAGTACTCAGCGCAGGCCCACCAACTGCGCCTGGCAGCAGGCAAAGACACCGGCGTTGTTCATTTCGATGACGGCCGCGTGCACATCACTGCTGATCTTCCCAAAAAGATCGAGTGGGACCAGTCCCGCCTCGCTGACATCACGCAGCGCATTGCCGCCAACGGCGACAACCCGGCCGAGTACGTCGAGATCAGCTACCGCGTCTCGGAAACCAAGTTCAACGCGTGGCCCGAATCGCTCAAGAGCTCGTTCTCTGCGGCCCGCACCCTCAAAACCGGCAAGCCGGGCTTTCGTCTCGCACTTCAAGGAGAAAACAAATGAGCCTTCCCATCATCACCGCTGACCAGCGGTTGGCCGAACGCCGTGGCGTCAAAGGCGTTCTCGTCGGCAAAAGCGGCATCGGCAAAACCTCGCAGCTGTGGACCCTCAAACCCAGCGCCACTTTGTTCTTTGATCTGGAAGCTGGCGACCTCGCAGTAGAAGGCTGGGCCGGTGACACGGTGCGCCCACGCACCTGGCAGGAGTGCCGCGACTTTGCGGTCTTCATTGGCGGCCCCAACCCGGCGCTGCGCGATGACCAGCCATACAGCCAGGCGCACTTTGATGCGGTGTGCCAGCGCTTTGGCCAGGCCTCGGCCATGGACAAGTACGACACCGTGTTCGTGGACTCGATCACCGTGGCAGGTCGTCTGTGCCTGCAGTGGTGCAAAGGACAGCCCCAGGCATTTTCAGAAAAAACCGGCAAGCCCGATAGCCGGGGTGCTTACGGTTTGATGGGCCAGGAAATGATCGGCTGGCTCACCCACTTGCAGCACACCCGTCGCAAGAACGTGTGGTTCGTCGGCATCTTGAACGAAGCGCTGGACGACTTCAACCGCCGCGTTTTCTCTCTTCAGGTTGACGGTTCCAAAACCGGACTGGAATTGCCCGGCATCGTCGATGAGGTGGTCACGCTGACCGAACTCAAAAGTGATGACGGCAGCAGCTACCGCGCCTTTGTCTGCCACACGCTCAACAACTGGGGCTATCCGGCCAAAGACCGTTCGGGGCGTCTTGACGCCATTGAGGAGCCCAACCTGGGCCGCCTCATGGAAAAGATTGCTGGCCCGGCCAAACCCGCACCAGAACGACTCGACTTTGCGCGGCCCGCCACCAGCGTTGCGCCTTTGCCAGAAGCAAGCACCTCAAGTGAAGACACCACTGAGGGCAACACAGACACCAGCTTCGACCCCACTTCCTTCAACCTCACTCAGGAGTCCTGAACATGACTTACTTCGATTTCAATTCCGCGTCCGAGCAAACCTCTTTTGACCTGATCCCCAAAGGCACGCTGGTGCGTGTGCGCATGACCATCAAACCCGGCGGCTTCGATGACGCCTCCCAAGGCTGGACTGGCGGCTACGCCACCCGAAGCAGCAGCAACGGCTCGGTGTACCTCAACTGCGAATTCGTGGTGACCGATGGTGAGTTTGCACGCCGCAAGATGTGGTCACTCATTGGTTTGCACAGTCCCAAGGGACCTGAGTGGGCCAACATGGGCCGCACCATGGTGAAGGCCATCCTGAACTCGGCGCGCAACGTCCAGCCGGGTGACAACAGCCAAGCCGCCCAGAACGCCCGGCGTATCAGCGGCTTTGCGGATCTGGATGGCATTGAGTTCCTGGGCAGGGTGGACTGGGACAAAGACCAGAACGGCCAGGACAAGGCGGTCATCAAGGCGGCAGTGACGCCGGATCACAAGGACTACGCCGCTGCCATGGGTGCACCGCGAACAGCAGCGCCAGCGACTGCATCTGCCGGTGTTGCGCCCGCAGCCAATGCCTATGCCCAAGCCACAGGTCGTGCGCCGGTTCCCGGTCGTCCGAGCTGGGCACAGTAAGCGGGGATCACAGCCATGATGCTTCGACCCCGCCAATCCCTGCTGGTCCAACGTACCCTGGACGCGCTCGCTCTGCATGGCAACACGCTGGCTGTCGCGCCCACCGGGTCTGGCAAGACCATCATGTTGTCGGCGGTGGTCGGCAAGATGTTGTCTGAGCCGGATGCCAAGACCTGTGTGCTGGCACACCGCACAGAGCTGACTGGCCAGAACCGGGCCAAGTTCTCCCGCGTTAATCCGGGCTTGAGCACCTCGGTGTTCGATGCCCAGGAAAAGTCCTGGGCGGGTGATGCCACTTTTGCGATGGTGCAAACCCTCTCGCGGCCCATGAACCTTGCGCAGATGCCCACGCTTGATTTGCTGGTCATCGATGAGGCGCACCACGCGTCCTCACCCAGCTACCGGGTGGTCATCGACCAGGTGTTGGCCAAGAATTCCAAGGCTGCTATCTGCGGCCTTACCGCCACTCCCAACCGGGGTGACGGCAAAGGCCTGCGCGAGGTGTTCTCCAACGTGGCCGATCAGATCAGTCTGGGCGAGATGATCGCAAGCGGCCATTTGGTCTCACCGCGAACCTTTGTGATTGATGTTGGCGCGCAGCAGGCACTGCAGAACGTGCGCCGCACAGCGATCGACTTCGACATGGAGCAGGTGGCCACGATTCTCAATAAATCGCTGATCACTGACGCGGTGATTGCGCATTGGAAGCAAAAGGCGGCTGACCGCAAGACCATTGTCTTTTGTTCCACCGTGGCACACGCGAAAAGTGTCTGCGAGGCGTTTGTGGCTGCCGGTGTGCAATCTGTGCTGATCCATGGCGAGTTGTCGCCGGTTGAACGCCAGACAAGGCTGCAAGCATTTGAGACCGGCAGCGCCCAGGTGGTGGTCAATGTGGCGGTGCTCACCGAGGGCTACGACTACACACCTACATCTTGTGTGGTGTTGCTGCGCCCGAGTTCCTACAAGTCCACCTTCATTCAGATGGTTGGTCGTGGTCTTCGCACAGTGGACCCGCAGGAGTTTCCCGGCGTCATCAAGTCCGATTGCGTGGTGTTGGATTTCGGTACAGCCAGTCTGATGCATGGCGCGCTGGAGCAAGAGGTCAACCTTGATGGCCACACTCACGAGGGTGAAGCACCCACCAAAGAGTGTCCGGAGTGCGGCGCCACCGTGCCGCTGTCATGCATGGAGTGCCCGTTGTGCGGCCACATCTGGGAGCGCCAGCCAGAGGACACCGGTGCACTCTCCGATTTCATCATGAGTGAAATCGACTTGCTCAAACGCTCGAATTTCCGGTGGTGCGATCTGTTTGGCTGCGACGACGCCTTGATGGCCACGGGCTTTACGGCCTGGGGCGGCGTGTTTTTCCTGAACGGCCGCTGGCATGCCATTGGCGGGGCCAAGTCGCTGCGGCCAAATTTGCTGGCTGTAGGCGAGCGCACCGTGTGCATGGCGCGCGCTGATGACTGGCTCAACGACCACGAGTCGGCTGACTCGGCGCACAAGACCCGGCGCTGGCTCAACGAGCCGCCCACGGTCAAGCAACTGGTCTACCTGCCAGAGGCGATGCGGACAGATTTCGGCATGACCCGCTACCAGGCCTCCGCTTTGTTGTCGTTTCAGTTCAACCGCAAAGAGATTCATCGCCTGGTCACCGCTGCCAATGACGCGCATCACAGCAGCCACTCCCAAGTTTTGGAGGCGGCTTGAAGTGCGCGGTCTGTGCCCGCCAGGCCAAAGGCTACGGCTGGTTTAACCCCAGCCTCAAACGAAGCGACCCCGGTCGCTACTCAGACCAATGGGTGTTTTGCTCGCGCCGCTGCCAAAACGCCTTCTCAACACTCATGAACAAAACGGAGGGACAAATGATTGATCCAAGTGAAATGGAAACCACGGCTATGGGCGCGTGCCTGCACCCATTGGGTGAGTTTGTGGGCTCCATCGGCATGGACCGCCCGCTGGCCAGTTACAGCCGCTTGGAGGTGCTGACATTGATTGACGTCGTTGTCACCGCCTACCAAGGCCAGATAACGGCTGAGCACGAACGCATGGCTGCGCGCGACCGGGCGTTTTTGCAGGAGCGCCTGAGCTTGCAGAAGGGGCGTGTGTGATGCTGGACTTCAACGCCCGCCCCAAAATTCAGGAACAGATCAGCCAACTCATTGATGCAGCATTAACACGTGAGCGTGCAGGCCAGACGCCGCGCGACTACCTGGGCGCATCGCGCTTGGGCGTCTCATGTGAGCGCGCGCTGCAATATGAGTACACGCACACACCGGTGGACGACGGCCGTGATTTTTCAGGTCGCTTGCTGCGCATCTTTGAGGTGGGCCACACGCTGGAAGACCTGGCCATCCGCTGGTTGCGCATGGCGGGGTTTGACCTGTACACGCGCAAAGTCCAGGGCGGACAGTTTGGTTTCTCGGTGGCAGGTGGACGTATCCGTGGTCACGTCGACGGGATCTTGAATACCGGTCCGGCCGATCTGGGCGTGAGCTACCCGGCGCTCTGGGAGTTCAAGACCATGAACGACAAGTCCTGGCGCGACACCGTCAAGAACGGGGTGGCCAAGTCCAAGCCGGTCTATGCCGCGCAGGTGGCGGTCTACCAGGCCTACATGGAAGCCAGCATTCCGGGCATATCTGCCAACCCGGCGCTTTTTACGGCCATCAACAAAGACACCCAGGAAATTTGGTTCGAGTTGCTGCCCTTTGACGGTGGACTGGCGCAGCGCATGTCGGACCGCGCCGTGCGCGTGATCACCGCCACCAGCGCAAGCGAGGTCTTGCCGCGCTTTGCCACCACACCTACCCACATGGAGTGCAAGTTCTGCGCTTGGCAGGACCGCTGCTGGGGGACTCAATGACGGCTGGCAATATTGTCTGGCTGGACTACAACAACGCCCCCGAACAAAGGCTGGAAACAGCGGCTGACACGCAGGCGCTGCGGGATGGTCTGCTGGACCGGCTCGAATCGGTGTTGCTATACCTGTTTCCCAGTGGCCGCATTCGCGGCAACAAGTTTTATGTGGGTGACATTGATGGCGCGCCGGGCAAGAGCCTGGTTGTCGAGCTGGATGGTCCCCGGCGCGGGCTGTGGAAGGACTTTGCCGATGACGATGGCGGCGACCTGATCGCAGCCTGGGCCAAGTCTCGGGGGCTGTCGACGCAGCAGGACTTTCCGCGCATCGCCGATGAAATCAGGCAGTGGCTTGGCTTTGCGCCGCCCGTGGACCACGGGGCCAGGCGCGATATGCGAACGGTCCCGATGGATGAACTCGGTCCCTACACCGCCAAGTGGGACTACGTCGGGCTCAATGGCGAGCTGATTGCCTGCGTCTACCGCTACGACCCTCCGAGCGGCAAAGAGTTCAGACCGTGGGATGTGCGCGCACGGATGTGGCGTGCCCCCGATCCGCGTCCGCTCTACAACCTGCCAGCGTTGATGACGGCCCGCACCGTGATCCTGGTCGAGGGTGAAAAGTGTGCCGATGCCCTGATTGGCGCAGGCATCGTTGCCACCACCGCCATGAACGGGGCCAAAGCACCGGTGGACAAAACCGACTGGTCCGCGCTCAAGAACAAAGATGTGCTGATCTGGCCAGACCGCGAC
>JACCDS010420036.1_pt1 | contig 39933 bp, 37 predicted proteins | sample 7446441 | NCBI WGS metagenome assembly JACCDS01 (sample SAMN15323445, study PRJNA562643) | freshwater metagenome | isolation source: river surface water | place: USA:Blue River Watershed | collected 2017-08-17
GAATCGAGCGATCAACGTGGGACTCAGCAGCAAAATTAATTACTGCGCGCACAGCATACTTTTTAAGTAGCGAAAGCACTAAGTCATAATCACCAATATCACCTTGAACAAAGATATGGCGAGCGTCCGCAGATAAGGATTTTAGAGTAGTTAAATTACCCGCATAGGTTAATTTATCTAAATTAACCACACCTTCAGCAGCTGGATCAGTAAGCCAGTCCAATACAAAATTACCCCCAATAAAACCTGCACCACCTGTAACTAAAATCATAATTAAACTTTATATACTCAGAAAATTAAATTTAAATATTCTTAAATGCAACTTTTTTATGACTTATCGCAATCCAATCCACAATCTCTATATCAGGTGCAAATCCAATTACTAGTTTTTTTAATTGTTCATAAATAGACCTTGCATCACCAGCATTGAGCGATCCTTGCAATATGTTCAACTCTTTTTCAAGCTCAGACCAATCTTTGAACGTCTCTTGGGCCCTCATTATTCTTGGATGCTCAGTGGGCATTGGATTATCTCCAATCAGCAATTCCTCAAAGAGCTTCTCGCCAGGTCGTAAACCAACTATCTCAATGGCAATATCTCCATCAGGATTCTGTTCATTCTGCAGACTAAAACCTGATAGCTCAATCATACGTTGGGCCAGATTAACAATCTTTACTGGCTCCCCCATATCCAAAACAAAAACAGTTCCTTGACCCATAGCACCAGAAACACTCGCCATAGCACCTGCCTGAATGACTAACTGTGCCGCCTCTTGAATTGTCATGAAGTAACGCGTTACTTCGGGATGAGTCACCGTCACAGGACCGCCCAAATTGATTTGGGAGCGGAATAATGGCACAACAGAACCACTAGACCCCAAAACATTACCAAAACGAACCATCGAAAGTTGCGTACGAACGTAAACCTGGTTTGCCAAAGCCTGTATTACCATCTCAGCTAAACGTTTTGAAGCCCCCATCACATTAGTGGGTCTGACAGCCTTATCGGTGCTAATCAACACAAACTGATCAACGCCAGATTCAATGGCTGCGCGAGCAACATTCAAGGTACCCCATACATTGTTCAAGACGCCTTCTGTGACATTGCGCTCAACAATTGGTACATGCTTATAAGCAGCTGCATGATAAACAGTATTGATTTGCCAAGTCGTGCAAATCTTCTTTAGCCAATCGTATTGGCGAACATTTCCTAATAATGAAACTAACTCGGTGTGCAGGTTCTCATCTTTAATTCTCGCCCTTAATTCAGCATCAAGAGCGTATAAAGCAAATTCACTTTGCTCTAAAAGAATGAGTGCCTTAGGTCGAGAAAACAAAATCTGACGGGTTAATTCACTACCAATACTGCCACCAGCACCCGTGACCATAACAACTTGATTTTTGATATTTTTTTCAAATAACTTTTTATTTGGTGTCACTGGATTGCGGCCCAATAAGTCAGCCACATCAAGTTCTCGAATATCAGAGACCTTGACTTTACCATCGGCTAAATCAGTGATACTTGGCAAAGATCGAACATGTACATGGAAACGACGTAATTCATTCAAAATTTCATTGCGGCGTGATTGATGGATTGACGGTAAGGCTAACAAAATATCTGTAACGCCATATTCATTGATGAGCTCATCGATTTCATCAATGCCATAAATGGTTAAGCCATTAATGGTTTTATGTCTTAATTGCGGGTCATCATCTATAAAACCAACTATGTAAAACTGCCCTCCCCTTAAAAGAGAGTTTCTAATTTGAGCGCCAGCATCTCCAGCTCCATATATCAAAGTTCTTTTTTGAGTGTCTTTGCTAATTGATACATGACCCGCTAACCATAATCTAGCAAGTGAGCGGCTAATTACAATCAGTACTAGAAGAATTATTGGCTGCAGAATACCCAAACTTCTTGGAACGGGGGTATCATCTTTTGGGAAAAATAAAAAATCCCAAAAATTAATCAGCACAAAAAATATAAGTCCATAAAAAAAGACTGCTCTAACAATTGACCACAACGCATGCAGACCAGCATATCTGAATACGGCCCGATACAATCCCATTCTCACAAAAATTGGCAGTGCAATCAATATAGCGAATACATAAACTAAAATCTCTGCACGAACTGGAAAATGTAATCGATCTAAACGAATCGAGAATGCCAACCAAACGGCCAAAGATATTAAGAAGGTGTCAACAATGAAAACCAGTGACTGCTTACCTATACGGGGCAAAGAAATGAGCTGCTTTTTCATATATGTTATTATTTTCTCATTATTTGCTTATTTTTATAAGAAAATAATGATTCCAAAAGCCAAAATTAAGAGTTCTTTTGCGTGCAAGTCAGATATGGCTAAGAGACCTTAGAATACTCTCTGCCGAGCCTAAACCCAGTAAAGTTTAACCCCGAAGATTAAACAATCTTCGTTTTAGGGAAGTGTTTGGCATTCAAAAAAGATTTTGCAGTAACATCGTTAGAATTGAAATGGGTTTCATCCCAATATCAGGCCACTGAATACTCAAATCAGGATTAATCCAAACTATACCTTGCTCACTGGCAGCGTACCAGTAATCAGTCGTTTTATATAAACTCAGCTTTTTCAGCGAAAATTAAACCCATGGAGTAAATTTAGGCGGTATACATAGCTGTTTTTAGTTTTCAGCTGAAAATTCAAGGCCCGCCCATTTGCCAAAAGTGATTGATGACTGTCGAAGGTTAACGACAACATTAAATACAGCCCCATGAAAAACCTTAACTAGCTCACCTTGTGTTTACTGTACTTGGCAATGAGGACCGAGTAAGCCCAAATTGTCTGAGCCATAAATTGCCATCTCATTAAAGCCAAACTAGAGTCTAATTAAGGTAAAAGTTGATTTGATTAAAACTTAGTTGCACTTAGATGGATGCCTGCGCCATCACTTGTTTTATAGCCTCACAGGTTGCATCAATTTCGCTCTGTGCCAAAGTTGGATGAACTAAAAACACTAAAGATGTCTCACCCAACTCCTTGGCAACAGGAAGACGAGTGTTAGGGCGCCATCCAGTCTCATCAAATGCCTTTTCCAAATACACCTCTGAACATGATCCTTGATAGCACGGCACACCTAAGGCATTGATGGCATCAATAATACGATTACGGTTCCAGCCTTCGGACATAGCGTCGGGCTTAACATAAACATAGCACTTGTAATGCGCGTGTACACAGTGACTACTTGACAGGTTAATGCTACAACCATCCCTACATCCTGGGCATACAAAAACAGGGACGCGTAAAGCGGAAAATTGACGGCAAGCATTCCAAATTGCATGGGCGTTTTGAGTACGTTTAACTGTCCAGTCAGACATGCGCTTGATTTGTATACGACCAATAACTGCTTGCATTTCCAGCATGCGCCAGTTCGTACCAAAGCTTTCATGTAACCACCGAAAACCTTGTGGATGTTCGCGCTCATAAACAGCCTCAAAACTCTTTCCATGATCTTTGTATGACCACATAGATCGCCACAACGCTTCGTCATTTGTTGTGACCATACCACCTTCCCCACCAGTAGTCATAATTTTGTCTTGGCAGAAACTCCAAGCGCCTATATGACCAATACTTCCTACACTCCGCCCCTTGTATTTGGCACCATGGGCCTGAGCACAATCTTCGATTACTTTAAATCCATGCACATCGGCCAACCTCATGATAGGATCCATGTCACATGGCCAACCAGCCAAGTGAACACAAATCAAAGCTTTGGTGCGCGGCGTCAAGACACGCAAGATGGATTCAGCTGTCAAATTACCGCTATCAGCTGAAACGTCCGCAAATACTGGTGTAGCGCCTGCAGTTACTACACTTGAAACACTCGCCATAAAGGTACGAGGTGTAACAACCACCTCGTCCCCAGGACCAACTCTTAATGCCTTTAGAGCAACATCAAGTGCCAAAGTTCCATTAGCCAGGGCAACTGCATGTTGGGTGCCCACCCATGAAGCGAACTCCTTTTCAAATTCACGACATTCATTACCAGTCCAATAATTAACTCTGTTACTCATCAAAACACGCTGGACCGCTTCAGCTTCCTGGAGTGTAAACAACGGCCAAGCCGAAAAATTTGTATTCAGCATAAACCACTTATCCTTTTAACTTATAAATTCAGATCGACACAACTCCCTAAAATGTGCAATCTTCACCTCTTGTTGAGAAATAAACTCAAGTGGCTCGGGACTCCAGGCATCAGATGGCATAATCTTGCATATAAAATGGTCTTCATCAAAGATTTGGTGATTTATCTTGGCGCTGGACTCTAAAAACGGTTGGATAATTTTTTGAGCATGCTCATCACTAGCATTACATTTGAGCAAGCGACTTATGAAGTTGGTACGATCATCCCGAACGCTACTCGGAAAAAAGTTTTGCAACGAATAAGAATATCCATAGGTTGAAGAAATCATTGTAAAGGGGAACATGAAAATACTCATGTAACCCCGATAGCTGTAATCAATATTAAAGTACGAATCTAAATTTTCAAGCTGTTTTTTTATCCTTGAATTTCCTATTGGAGCCTGCCATATTGAATTAAAGCCGTAGAATGAATTAATTCCATGTTCCAATTTTAGGACTCCAAGTGTTCTAGGATGTACCATATCAATATGATAGGGCTCTAGAGCGTTTTCCAACGCAAGAGGCCAAGAGCATTCATATTCATATGCATTAAGATCAACTCTTCCATTAATGTTAAATGAAATATTTTCGATGTACCCAGCAACACCATCTAGTTGTGTATATAAGTCATGCGCAGGCGCAATTCCAATAAACATAAAATCTCCACACCAATCTAATTTATATTTTTTTAAATTGGCATGTTCAATATTACATCCTTTGAACTGTTCAGCAGAAGGAATAATCAACTTACCTGCCCTAAAGGTCCAACCATGATATTTGCAAGTATTGGCCTGATTACCAGAATCAGTCAAATAAATCAATGTGCCACGATGAGCACAACGATTATCAAACGCAACATAATCACCCATGTCATTAAAAATTACCACGTCCCCAATAGGTGTTTTGAATTTTAGAAAGTCCCCATCATTAGGTAACTCAGTTCTATGGCAAACCATATGCCAATATTTTTGGAAGAGTTTATTTCCAAATTTCATATCAAAGTCTCTTAGCGGGTAGAGCATACACGACTGCATCTGCTGGCACACTTCGCATCACAACGGCGCCCGCCCCAATTCGGGCACCAAAGCCTATTTTTACTCTCGGTAAAACACGTGAGCCACTACCAAAAAAAGCACATTCCTCAACTTGCACCCGACCCGTAAGATCAACATGAGAGCTCAATGTTGAAAAACTGCCCAATCTAACATCATGCCCAATGCTGGCACTTCCGTTTATTGAACATAGATTGCCAATGACAGAATCTGCAGAAACAAAAGCTTGCGGACAAACAACAACTCCTTCGCCCAACTTTGCTGTCTTTGCAATTACAGCAGAGGGGTGAACAAAACTGTAAAATGACGCTCCCCTGGTCTTAAGGTCCGCATAAAGAGTTTTTTTTGACCGTGGATCGCCAATAGCCATCAACAATTGATCACCTAAAATAGGTTTGTAGGCAGAGATGGTACCCAGGTAAGGGACCGCATAGGGAAATCCGTCCAATGCATTTGGATTTTCATCCAAAAAACCAGAAATCTGAGTGCATTTACCTAAATCAACCAAATCATCAACCCAGTTAATTAGCTCACGCGCAAAAGCGCCACAACCGACCAAAATCAATCTATTAACCATTAACGCACCATATATCCACCATCAACAAACATGGTCGTTCCAGTAACCCAACGGCTTGCGGGACTCAACAAGTAGACAACTGCTTGAGCGACATCCTCTGGAGTACCAAAACCGAGTAAGTGTGCATTACTATAGACTTGAGTTGACTCCTCTCCACTTCCTTTAGTTAGCCGTTCGTGCATAGCAGTATATACTGCTCCTGCAGCAATGGAGTTAACCCTAATTTGCCTGGGCGCTAGTTCGCACGCTAGCGACCTAACCATGCCATCAATGCCTGCCTTGGCGGCACTATATGCTGCCATTCCCACCTGCCCTGTTGAGCCAGCAACAGATGACATGAATACTAATGATGCTCCATCTACCAAGGCACTCTTACGACTAAAGGCTCTTGCCATACCAAAAGCTGCATACAAACTGCTGCCCAGCACTTCATCAAGTTGCGCTTGTTTAATCATTCGCACTGGGCGAATCATTTCAACGCCTGCACAATGAAAAACTCCATTTAAGGGTCCAATACTTTTCAGTAGGTCTGTTACACAATCATTAGTTTGATCTGCCGTTTGGAGTTCAGACAAAAATGCCTGATGGCCCGAACCTTTAAGGGCAAACAAAGTTTCGTTCAACCGCTCTTTATCACGACCATTAACAATAACACGAGCACCACAATCGGCCAAAAGCAATGCCGCAGCACGACCAATTCCCGACGAGGCCCCAGTAATAAAATAGGTAGCCCCGTCAAGAGCATTATTCTTGAACAAGTTCATAGTTGAATGGTCTCCACGCATTTAAGCGGGCCAACTTGCAAAGATGCTCCAGCCCATGAGTAACCAACACCAAATCCAAATAAGCCCAAACGCAAGGAAGAACTAGATAAGCTTTCCTTAGTTTTAGACGTCATTAACAAAGGAATAGAAGCACAACTAGTGTTACCGTATTGATCAATATTTATGGGGATTTTGTCAGCAGGCAGTTTCAACTTCTTAACCAAATGCTTAACCATGAACATATTAGCCTGGTGAAACAAGAAACCATCATATTTATCTAGCGATAAACCTGAAGACCTAATGGTCTCTGTCACTAGCGCAGGCACTGCTTTTAATGTGAAATTAAAAATTTCACCTCCGTCCATGTAAAGACAATCCGGGGATCTATCCATTAATCGCTCCTTTCCCCAGGTTGAATAATCCTTAAACCCGCCACGAGGTACCATCAAATTCTGGGCACCGCGGCCATCTGTACCCATCACAAAGTTTGCTTGCTGCCCTACTGAAGCTTCAATAGCTGTCACAGTGCCGGCATCACCAAAAAGTAAAGCTGTTGACCGATCTCTAGGATCAACTACCTTACTGATCGTATCCCCAACAGCTAATAAAACGCGACGGGCAGCACCAGTTTGAACCATGGTCATTCCAAGCCATAATGCATACGGATAACCTGAGCAACCTAAGTTAACATCAAATGCGATACATGCAAATGGAAGCTGTAGTTCTGCTTGTAATAAGCAAGCAGTCGCCGGCAATCTAAAATCAGGTGTCTGAGAAACAAAAATCAGCGCATCAACAGACGAAGACTCCCAACCCAAATGCTGAAGAAGATGCAATCCAGCTTTGGCACATAAATCTTTTGAAGAAGTACTCTCGTCTGCCCAATATCGATTTTCAACGCCAATCATTTTGGTTATATCTTTGACTGTAGACTCTCCAAATTCTCTATAAAAATGAGTATTAGAAACTCTATGGCTAGGCAAACATGAAACAATACCAACTATGCTGGCGCCGGAAACCTGAACACTTCGCCCTAGAGTACCAGATTCAACTAGCATAATCAGCCTTTCTTGGCTAAAGCTATCAAACTTTCAATATTCGCAATTGTTTTACATTCACTCAAAGCTTTGCCTTCTAACATGAGTCCAAAACAATCGTCTACTAATGCTATAGTTGACACAATGGCTAAAGAATCCCAGCCTGCCTCAGCAGAATACAGATCAAATTCCGAGGAAATCTGATTAACATCAACTTCAAAAATTTCAGCCATGCCTTCGTAAAATTCACTCATTTTTACTCCTGTTTAAAAATTCAACATACAAGCCGCCCAAGAGTAACCTACTCCAAAGCCAACCAACATCAACTGCTGACCAGGTTGCATCTTTCCTTCTGCCAAAAGATTATGCATAGCAATCGGTATTGTAGAGGACACCGTATTACCGCAATTTTGCATGGTAATTGGCACCTTCTGCTCTGGCACTTTTAATTTCTTTCTTAGCGCCTCAAGCATAAACTTGTTAGCCTGATGCATGACAAAATAATCAATATCCTCTTTAGTTATGCCTGCTTTTATCAAGAGAGCATCTACAGCTTTTGGCACCTCCGTGAGCGAAAAGGTCATAACATCTGCGCCATTCATATAAAGATTCTCTTGACTGCGCAAGTTACCTGATAGGTCGGGGCACTCTATTGATGTATCGCAAGACTTTGGCATTCGATACATACCCGCCTCCACAATCAAATTTTTTGCCCCAGAACCATCTGTTCCAAATACAAAAGGGCCAATTGCTTCATTTTTTCCTTCGACAGCCACAATGGCTGTGGCAGCTGCAGCATCGCCAAAAAGAGTACGCACACTTTTGTCAAGTGGATTTATGTACTTTGAATAGGTATCAGCAGTCAACAATAAGACACAGCGAGCTGAGCCTGTCTCAATCAAGCCTTTAGCCATGGATAGTCCGTAGACAAATCCAGAACACCCCAAGTTGATATCCAAAGCACCAGCCTGCCGCGATATAGCTAAACGATTCTGAAGAATACATGCTGTAGCGGGAAGAATATAGTCTGGCGCTTGCGTGCAGAGAATGATGAAATCAACCTCCTGTGCGGCAACTCGACCTTGTTTAAATAAACGAGAAGCCGCCTCAAATGCCAGATCCCCAGCTGTTTGATAATCACCTGCAATACGTCTTTCGTTGATACCAGTTTTTTCAAGAATTTTATTGGCAGACCACTCTGGGTAGAACTGCGCCAACTCCTCATTACCCAAAATGGTTTCAGGCAGATAAATAGCTATATCCTTAAGTTGTGCCTTGATATTTTTCATTTGGCTTTCTCAGAAGAATTAATATCTTGCGACCCAGTGAACGCAGACATGGTTACCTCATCAACACCGCTGATACCATCCCGAGTTAACACCTTTTTAACTGTCACGCACAAGATTTTTATATCTAGAAAGAAATTCCTATTATCCACATACCAAACATCCAACCTGAATTTTTCTTCCCAACTGATAGCGTTGCGACCGTTAATTTGTGCCCACCCAGTGACCCCTGGTCGGACCTCGTTGCGGCGTGCTTGTTCTTGGGTGTAGAGTGGCAAGTATTCCATCAAAAGCGGGCGTGGTCCCACCATGCTCATGTCGCCTTTGAGTACATTCCATAACTCGGGTAACTCGTCTAAACTGGTGGAGCGCAGAAAGCGGCCGAAGGAGGTTAGTCGCAAATTATCTGGCATTAAATTACCCTTTAGATCACGTTCATCGTTCATGCTGCGAAACTTGATCATTTGAAAAGGCTTGCCATTCATGCCGGGACGTTCTTGGCGAAAAAATACTGGACTTCCTAACTTGAGTCTAATCACCCACATCAAAAATAACAGGGGCAACAACAACGCCAATAAAGCGAGAGTCGCCACAACGAAGTCAAAACAACGCTTCATACCTTCGGCCATTTAGGACTGGTAAGAATTTTTAAGTAATCTTGAGCTAATCGCTGATAACTTCGGTTGGCCACAATCCATGCGCGCCCCTTGGCACCAATACAAACCCGCTCATAGTTTGGCATAGCTAAATAGCGTTCTATTTCAACACTCAAAGCATAGGGGTCGCCTGCCGGCACAAACGTTCCACACTCAGCCTCATTAATCATCGATGGATAGCCCGAATAAGATGCCACCACAGGTTTACCTGAAAGCATGTAATCAATCAACTTATTGAGTGACTGCCCAAATTGCCAGACCCTAGAAACGTGTACAGAAAAATAAAGCAAATCACATTTAGCTAAAACACTTTGTACCATTGATTTATGTACCTTTGGAGCAAATGTCAAATTAGAAAGATGCGCATACTTTTGCTGGTAATGCGCACGCAAGTCACCATCCCCAACCACTAAAAAATGGACCCTAAGATTATCCCGCATAAACTCTGCGCAGTTAAACATAGTATCCAAGGCATTAGTAATACCAATGGTGCCTGCATGTACTACAATAAATTTGTTTTTGGGTATGTATTCATCAACATAATCAGACGGTAACTCTGTACTATCCATCAAAGCCACCTCATCAACCCCCATCGGAATACAGTAAGTTGGCTTGCGCTCACCCAATATCTGCTGCACATGCTCAACTAGATTAGGCATGGTGCCCACCACGAAATCTGAGTATTTATAACCCAGTTTTTCAATCCACCCCAAAATCAACACAAAGGGGTTCCAACGACTAAACCCCCCCTCTTCAATGATTGTAAGAGGCCAAATATCGCGAATCTCCAGAACTAGCTTACAACCATACTGGCGCCTCAACCAAAAGCCATTAAACACCGTAAATAAAGATAGACTCGACACTACCACCACATCAGGCTTAGGCAAATTTGCCTTAGGCATACGCCACAAACGCAACTCAAAATCTAGCCAACTTATGATACGCATCAGGGATTTAGCCATCTGGTAACGTATCGTCTTAATCCACCATACTTGCACCCCATCAAAATCTTGCCGGACATAACGATCAGTCAAATTTGGCATCAAGGCCAAGTGATTGGAGTCTGATGTGATAATTACACACTCGTGCCCCAGCCTGGCGAGCTCGCGCATGATTTGATACCCTCGACTACCCATACTATTTTTACTCGAAGGAACGACATACTTTGATACATACCAGAATCTCATATATTTTGATTCTTAATCCTCATGTAATATAGAAAACCCTGAAAAACCCTTTCCAGGTTTTCCTTTGTATTTGCTAAATAGTTAACTCTAAGTTGCCGCGGGTGCGTCAATAGATGTATAACTTTGATTGATTGCGAAATTGATATAAATGGAGAATAAGGGGAAAAACCAACATCAGTATTTATATCAGAATGTGATATGTGAGTGTGGGTTGAGAATGAGCTTTCATAAACATCAACTTCAATGCCCAATTCAGCCTTTATATCTGGAGTTAATAAATGAAAGTTAGGTACACCTATAATTCTATTAACAAAATCCCCATGACTGCAAACCGATTTAAGTGGTAGTCCTGTAGATTGTTTAAATTTTTTAAAATTCCCAATAAATAGAGATCTCACTTCCTCCCAATTTATTTGACTCTGAAATCTCCAACCATTCTTCTTAATTAAAGTTGCAAGCTCTTCATAATGATATCCGACTTCACAACCTGCATCCCTAGCCATGCTAATTGCTTCCAAATTTTGAGTTTTAAGTCTAAAGTAAAAAGAGGATGTGATATTTAAATCTTTCTCAATGTCAATTATTAATTTTACACACTTGGGATCACTATCTATATCATGTCTGTTTATTAAAAATTTATCATATTCATTTATATTATTAGATTTTATAGTATCCCAAAACTGTTCAACAGTGACTATTTTATAATCTGAGGATAATGCAAATTCATAAATACTTTTCAAATTCTCAAGGCGGGGCGGTGAAAAATAATCCCAATAGAGTCTCTCAAAAACATTATATTTATACATTATTTTATAATTCTTGCCTTATAATTAATAAAAATCCCAACTAGCGTACCCAATAGTAAACCATATAATTGTCCAGAATAATTTTCAAATATAAATTCTGAACCAATCCCAAATAAAAAACCAAATATTATAAATAAAAGAACGGGCTGACTGATTCTGGACTTATTTGAAAAAAATAATTTAAATGCGAAGATGATCCATAACAATGATCCCAACCAGCCCCACTCAACTAATATTCTGCCCTGTAATTGATCGAAAGCCAATATTGTGGTTTGCCCCCAAATGGCATTACTATGAAAACTATGCGCCCCTGGACCTGCCCCAAAAATAATACACCAAATATTGCTACAAATCGCCTCCTTTATTCCATCTACCTTGTTAAGTCTAAATTCAAGATTAATAATCATCCACTCAACACGCCAGAAGAAACTTAATACCTGCTCATAGAATATTAAAAGTAATAATGATATAAAAATCATTGTCCACAAGTAGGCAATTCTATTTGATGGTTTATTTTTTTGAAAAATTATTTTAAAACAAAGAACAGCAAACAGACTAATTGAAAGCGCACCAAATGAGCTGTTTGTAAAAGTTAAAAGTCCAAGAACCATAAACAAAATACTGTAAACAGTATTTTTGAGTGAGTCAATTTTATTGTAGAGAGCCTGCATTAATAAATAAAAACCTAAGGCTGATAATGTAAATCCTGAGGCAGCAGGTGACCAAGTGCTGGGTATCTGGACATAGTTGTAATAAGCTTTTTGTTCAAAATAATAGTTATTGAATGTTACAAATAAGACAGCAGTTAATATAACTGGCATTGAAAAATTTATACCTTTAATTATTCCATTAAAATATAATACTCCGAATAGAAGCATTAAACAAAAAGTAAGAAATCTCATTATCAAAAAAAAGGCCATCATTAATGAGTTATTACCCATTATTATATTAATTGATGAAATAACTAGTGAATATATTATTAATAATAATACTATAAACAATATATTCCTATTTAAAAAATTCATTTTGATTATTAAAAGCGCGAAAAAAACTGGTAAAAATAAATCTGCATATAGTATTCCACCATAAATCTGCCCAGCTACAAATAAAGTAGTCAAATAAATACTTACAATTATTCCAACTATATATTCATATTTATCTTTCTTATATATCTTTAGGCTCAATTTATAATCTCGAAATCACATTAAATAAAAAATCTAGCTCGCTACTGGATGTTGAGTCAATCCTTATAGATTTTTGGAATTGTATTAATTCTCTGTATCACTTTACAAAAATCCATGCCAATAGCATCTAAATACCATTTGATATTGGGGTAACGTGGGCGGTTTTCATCTTCCACTAACAATAAAGCGTCCTTGCGGGACAAATCGCCCTCACGTATCTGATTGCTACGAAATGTATCGTGCTCTGTGAACCCCGCCAAAGTGTAATAAATATAGTTATAAAAAGCGGCAGTTCCGTCTCCAATGCGCCATGTGGTATTTGTGTCAGAAGCCTTTTCCCATTCGTATTGGTTAATCAGAGTGTTGTCAATAGTTTTTTCATCCCAACGCCAATAATCAAAGATATGGAAGTAGTCAATCTTCTTATTGAAACTGCGGTAGTACTCGCCTGACAAAGTATCCCAAAGTGAACTATTAAAGTAACTTGGACTTTGAACCATCGCCTTCAAGCGCAACCACTGGTAGTTCAGTTGCTTCAGTGCTCCATGTGAATATACACCAGCTTCTTCAAAATCTGGGGGTATGCCCAAGAAGCCAGCTTTAAAATGCGTTACTTCTAACGGATTCACCCCCCAAAGATTCAGCGAGATACCGGTTTGCCGCCTCACCGTATCGATATGGCGAAAAAAATGCTTATCTCCCGCTGTCAAGATACTCACCATACCTAAATGTGGTGACTCAAGCCAGGCCCTTAAGTTCATTGCAATGTTGCGTCGCTTGAGCTGAATATCATCTGCCACAATTATGTTTTCAATACCCATCTGCGCACACATACGGCTAATGTTTCGTCGACCCAAATCCGTTACCATACCCCAGTCATAGGTATAGGTGATAGGCTTCATCTTTAACTCTTTGACAACTAGGTGCAAGCCATAGCAGCTATCGCGTCCACCAGAAAATGGCAAAATACAATCGTCACCATGGGCACGTCGGAACGGCTCCACCAAATCAAACAACAGCTCTACTGGTTTGGGCCTATTGCGAATTTTATAGTGATTGCAATAGTTGCATACACCTGCTTCGTCAAAGCTTATGTAAGGCATTGTCTCTGGCAGGATACATCTCATGCATCGGCGCACATTGTGACGTTTATACTCCAACATCGCTTCTTCAACCTTGTGCGTACCCAAGCCTGGAATCAAGTTACTAGTTCGCTGAGCATGCTCGTATATCGTGGGCTCTGAATCTACTTTTGGAATTTCCAAAACCAAACCATCACCTCTTACCTGCTTAACCATTTGACAATTAATCTTTAACAGCGGATAGCTTTCCGATGCAAAGTAATGCGCCCCATTTAGAGTTCCATGGTACAGGCTTCCATTGTTAGAAAATAAACATAACTTGCCAAATTTAGGCAATATCAAAACACATGCCACCACGCCTTGACACAGGCCCAGCACCCGTTTTGCAACGCCCTCTGCCTGCCCACCCATATCCATATAGTCAGCTGCAATAGCGGCAATTATTTCAGTATCAATCTCTTGCTTGGGGCTTTTGCCTAATTCTGCCCACAAGTCCTTATGGTTTAACACGATACCATTGTGAATAACACATACCCCGTCTCGGTATACCGGCTGGTTGTCACTTAAGCCATTAGTTATCAAACGACTATGCCCCATTACCAAACCCGGAACTACTATTCTCACATGCTTAAGTAATTCTGTGATCGGCTTATTGGCGCGGTGAAGATCATAACTATTGATATTGCTAATCATTAAACCGCTAGAATCTTTACCACGTTTCTCGGCATAATGAGCCAATAATCGAAGCTTATTTTCTTTAATAGCTGTATTAGAAACAATCCCGAAAATTCCACACATAATTACGAATCACCAATTGTGTTTAAAGTTTTGTGATGCTGAATCGGCCGCTTATACTGATATCGACCTATCAATAAAACCAAATAAGATAAATTCAAGCTTTAATAAATTAAAGAATAGAAATTTTATCTTGCTCTAATCAGCCTCAGCGAGCCCAAATGATCTTAAGGATTTCCCTCATTCAGAACTATAAAATTTTTTTATAGAAAGCTATTAGCTTTACTTCTTCTACTGCCCAATTGTACTGCTCTTGTACTATTTTTCGGCCGTTTTCGCCCATTTGGCGAGCTACATCTGGATTTTTTACCAAGTAATCAATTGCCATAGCTATCTCAGATGGATTCATCGGATTCACACACAAACCACATTGATTGCCAAGGATAATTTTGCGCCATAAAGGAAAATCTGAGGCAATCACTGGTATGCCGGCTGCCATATACTCAAACATTTTGATAGGCAAGGCATCAAGGTAATTAATAATTGGGCGCAATACCACAAGGCCAGCCAATGATTTATCCAAAACCTTAGCTATACCTTCACGATTAACAAAACCATACTCATTAACCCCCCCCCAACCAGGCAAGGTCTTACAGAACTGCTCAAGTTTAGACTCAGAAAAACTACCGCACAAATTCAACTTTACACCACTGCGAACCAACTCCATAGCGCGCAAAATTTCCAAAATTCCTCGACTTATACCAATTTCACCAACATAACAGATCTCAATATCTTTATCGGTCCAGGCTACTTTGGGCTCCAACTCCCCCAAAAGAGGAAAATTATTGACATCCACTGTATTGGCATTAATCTTCAAAAACTTGTCACGAATGAAAGGAGTGGCGGAAATAATCCCATCAAAGCGGTTACAAGCCCATGACTCGAAGTAGCTAAAAGCCTTTGAGATTGTCCAAAGCATAGGTTTATTAAGATAAGGCTTACCCAGCAACTGCTTGGGCACATCCTCGTGCGAGTCAAAAATCACCCTCTTCCCCATCCGTTTGAGTTTTAAGCCCATAGGAATCAATTCAGGGTCATGCAGGTGGTAAATGTCAGCCTTTACCGCCAGCGCTTCGGTCATTAACCGTTGAGGTGCTTGCCAAATACGCTGAAGTCGACCTCGCGAAGTACCAACATCAATTACAGTAACCCCGCTACTGGTTGTTTCATTCCCTAGGCCATCTGCCACTAACAAACTCACTTGATATGCATTCGCAGCAAGGGATACACATTGCTTCAGGAAAATTCGCGTATCTGTTCGAGCGTGAACAGAAGTAAGGTGAGCAACTTTAATCACGAATAAATCCTAAAATCACGACCAAGCGTTTTCGCTACCCAGGCTTGCACTAGCTTGAGTTTTTTATGTCTACTATCCCAATTGGGATAGTCACTGTAATGATTAATTGGGATTTTCATTAAATCGTCAAACTGCTTGGAAGAAATATTAAGCTTTTTGCAAAAATAAGTAATATCGTTTTTCAACTCGAGTGAATCATAAAGTGGTTCATTCAACTTAACTAAAGCCTCTCCCCGCGTTATTTGACCCGAGACAATTAAACTTGACAAATGTGGACGACGCTTGTCAATACCAAATTTTTGAGGTAAGTAATAGTTTTGAAAAAACTTAGTGAACAAGGATTCGCCGTGTTTTCTAGGGTAGGGTTTGTAGCCAACCTTTTCTTGCAACTCCTCCAAAGCCTCGGACTTGTTGAATGGCATGTAATTCAACGGCCTAATTGTTCGCATTTTTTTAACAAACGGATACCAAAAATAATAATCAAAAAAACTTATTGTTTTGTAATGAATCAATTTTTTCTCACCATACCTCTTATGTATGGCTTGCAAGTTAATTGCATCCATGGCGCTACCATGCCAAGATGAAGGGAAAATTCCCTCAGTGGCCAAATTACCCCCTGACAAAATTTCACGAATCCCATTTCTAGTTGCAAAATGATATAGGCTAGCAAAAAAGATATGATCTTGCGGCACATCTTGGTTAGCAACTGCAGCACGCAAATAAGCAAGATGCAAATCACGCATATCATCCCAGTCGACCACATGCGTGTGTAAGTCAAAACCGCAGTACTTAACCACTGCTTCAATATTTGAAACAGCTAACTCAGTATTCCAACCCGCATCTACATGCATAACCAATGGTCTCAAACCTGTCTCGTGTACCTTTAGCGCAAGATAGGAGCTATCGACTCCACCGCTTAAACCCAAAATACAATCATATTGCTTACCTCGACCATTAACCCTCATCTTTTCAACTAGCACATTCCAGCGTCGCGCACCTTCAGCATTAGGAAACCACTCCCGTTGGACTCGATCATCAAATTGATTGCAATGGTTACATACCCCATTTTCATCAAAAGAAATTTGTGGGTCAGTGGTATCCATAACGCAGCGACTACACTCTTGGTATTTAATTGATTTATTCATAAGGGTTTACTTCATCTCCCGCGAATTTTTTAGCTTTCGTAAATAAAGACTCAAGTTTTGAATATTCAGGATAGGTAATTAAGACTGCACGATGGGGCCCATGATAGACAAAAAAAGCACCTGCAGCTACTGCACTTGCTCCAGCATCAACTGCAGCCTTAATGTCGTCCAAACTACTCACGCCACCAACGGCAATAAGCGGAACAGACAACACCTCACTTAGTTGTCTAATTAGCGTCAAATCCGGGCCTCTCAATGTACCATCTTTATCAACCGCGTTTAGTAGGACCTCCCCCGCCCCCAAATTCACTAATCGCAGCGCCCATTCAACCCAATCAATGTCAAGCGAGCGTTCTTTAGCAGCACAGTATAGTTGCGGCCTACCCATCCAACTTCTTTTCACGTCAATTGATACCATGACACTTTGACTACCAAACCTCTGCGCTAGCTGCGTTACCAATCCTGGATTATCGAGAGCAGCAGACTGCAGGCAGATTTTTTCTACCCCTAGGGCATAAATCCTTTTCGCTTGTTCTAATGTTCGAAGACCGCCACCATATGCAACTGGCATAAAGCACTCACTCGCAATTTGCTCGATTAAATCGTAATTTGGTTCGCGACCATCCTTACTGGATGTGATGTCAAGAAGCATCAGCTCATCCACTTCTTTTTCATTAAAGATCCGAATTGCGTTGATTGGATCCCCAATATACCTCGGATCCTTGAAGCGTGTTGTCTTAACTAAGCCGTTATTGTGCAGAAGTAAAACAGGTATGACTCGATGGCGCAACATCAATATAGCTCAACGAATCGTTTAATCAAAGCCATGCCAAACTTGTGACTTTTTTCAGGATGGAACTGAACACCGAAGATATTATCCCGCTGGAATGCCCCACAAAAATCACCCCCATAATTACATTTACCTATTGAAATGCCTGGGCTAGTAGGAACAACTTTGTAAGAATGAACAAAATAAAATCTACGTTCCTCATCATCCATAGGTAATAAGGGATTTTCACGAACAGTTTTTAGTGTATTCCAACCCATGTGAGGCACTTTCAAGGACTTATTATGACCAAAGTTAAACTTTTTAACTTGCGCGTCTACTAGGCCCAAACCCTCCACATCACCCTCTTCACTGTGATTACAAAGCAATTGCATACCCAAACAAATTCCCAAAATAAATATCTTTTGGTCTTTTGCTAAGTCTTGAAATACATCCCACATGCCAAGGTTCTTTAAAGCCCGCACACCCTCAGCGTAATGCCCAACCCCTGGCAATAAAATTTTATTGTATTTTGTCAGATCATTACTATTTGTAACCAATACAGATTTACCACCAACCTTGGTGACAATATTTTCAATTGACTTAATATTTCCAAGACCGCAATTCACTATAGCAATCATATGAGGGCAATCCATAAATAAAAAAGTTAAAGATAAAAAAAGTTACGCCCGTGAAACAGGTGACTTTAAAATCAGGCTATGATTGGATTACCGATTTACCTAATTTATGAATAAAAAATCAAATATATTTTTTGATTGCATATTTAGCTCTACTAAAAAAATCATTTAATTTGTAGTAATCAATCTTGCCACAACTCAATAAATTTGCTACTCTATTTATTGGTCTACTCTTATATACCTCAATAATCATCTCTCTCATATCGCTGTGTAGTGAATTTTGGGTATATTTATCTAAAACTAATTGATGTAACTTATTAGTCATCTGAATACGCAACAAATCATTTTTAAGATAATAACTTATCACACTCTCCAACTCATTGAAATTATTAAAATAACTCAAATGCTTTCCATCCTTAAGAAAATAAGCAATTGATGGAGAATATTCTGAAACACAAAAACCTTTACCGAGACCAATTTCAAATGGCCTGCCTTTAAAACCTCTTCTTATTTTTTGAAATGGGGGATTTATTTTGCATTGTGAATTACTAATTCCACTGAAATTTAGATTTATTTTACTTTTACCAAATACATCTAGCATTTCACTATAAGTTAACTTTTTACCATTTAAGCCAGAAATATAAATTTTTGGAAATATACTTTTTAGGTGGGCTAAGAAATCATATCTGTGAAATTTTTTACCATCAATATCACCAACAAAGCTAATATCATGTAAAAAAGAGTTATTTGAACTTTGATTAGGAATGAAGTTCTCAGGTTTATATATAGGATGAGGGCAAAAAATTGTCGGCACCCCAATTTGCTTAAGATACTCGTTAGAAACCGGATCAAAAGTAATGATTGAATCAAAAAATTGACTCATGTAAAGAGTCTGACCAAACAAATATTCATCATCAAAAGATATGTAAATCTTATAACATTTGAGTCTCTTTATGATTTTTTGAAATTTATTTTGGCTAATGTTGTAAAAGAGCGTGTCACCAGCTATTAAAAGATCAGTATCAGCAAGTTTGGTAGAATAAAATTCAAGTTTTTCATCACAATCAATTACAACATCATATTTAGGTTTATTAAATAAGCCTGCAATAGCCTTGTAAAGATTTATATGAGTAGAGTTAATAATTTTTTCAGGGGCCAACAATACAACCTTCATCTACTCTTAGCCTTTTGAAAAATAATAATATAACTTTCGTAGCTTAAGTAGTTTCGAATATAAAGCCTGTACTGAATCATATTCAATAATAAACAAATTTTTGTAACGAACAAATTTGTTGATGAATAAAAATTAATTAATGGGGGATGCCTCAACCATATTTTATAAAACCTCATAGCAGGAAAATCGTCGAACATAGGAGATGTTGACCCAGCCCTTTTTGATCCAATCCCAAATAATCTAAATAGTGCGTCAGGGGGGTAAGGTCTTACATTTTCAGGATGCTTAAAAAACCTCTTATGAATATTGTGGGTTGATATAATCAATTTACCTTCTGGTTTCAAGACTCTAAGAGCCTCTCCAAAAAACTTTACCGCCTGCTCCACAGTTAAGGCATGAAGTAAATGACTAGCAACAACTACATCAAATCTCTCATTATTAAATTCAATGTCAAATGCTGAGCCAACTTTAACTTTAAGCCCTCTTTGCTGGCAATAGTCGACATTTTTTTGATTAAGATCAATACCCTGAGATAATACTTTTTTATTAAGCATTAAATCAGCAAGTAGAAGACCCGTACCACAACCTACATCAAGAATTTCATCCGACTCATTTATAAATTTATTTATAAATTTATTTTCATCAACCCTAAGATCTCCGTATCTGTAATATAGATTTTTAATTATTTTTTGAATTTTATTTAACATTAATCAACTCCTTTAGGATTTATACATTAGAGTATTTCTGATTTTTAATCATTTGATATCCCTTGATTAACTCCCTTATTCCATCATCAAGATTTACATTGGGCTTCCATCCAGTAGATTCCAACTTTATATTTGAAACAATATAGTTTCTTTGGTCGGGATCAATGGCCAAAGGCGCTTCCATTACAACAAATTCTGGAATATGTTTCTTTATTCGTATACATAATTCTGCCTTAGAAATATTTGCCTCAGAGAGACCCACATTAAAAATCTCGCCACGCATTAAGTCGAAGTTCTCGATACCGTGAATAAATGCACTAACGACATCTTTTACGTGTATGTAATTCCGCTTAAAGTGCCCCTCAAAAAGCACTATAAATTTATCATTGACTGCACGATATACAAAATCATTTACCAGTAAATCTATTCGCATTTTTGGTGACATACCAAAAACTGTTGCTAATCGAAAACTGATTGAGTTTTGACGCTTCATTAACTCTTTCTCTATAGCAACCTTATCAATCGCATATTTGGATATTGGATTTAAAGGTGATGTTTCGTCACAGAAATTATCCTCCCCCCCCGATCCATATGCGCTATTTGTTGTAGGCATAAGAACCTTTTGCTCATCTCGAAGCATCCCAAGCATATCGATTAAGGCATCATGGTTAACCGTCTGGGCACCCGTCATATCTTTATTACATAAAGGAGCGCCAACATAAGCTGCAAGTGGTATGATGATATCTGCCGCCTCGTAATGTGATTGAATAAAATCAGTATGTCGTATATCTCCATTAACTATTTTGAAATTGTCATAGATACAGCAGTGATTAAGACTTGATTGTCCAAACATGAAATTGTCTACTACGGTAACCTCGTGTCCCAATCTTAATAACTCTGGAACCATAATGGCTCCAATATAACCAGCGCCACCTGTAATTAGTATTTTATTCGTCATTTATTTTCCAAATATTTAATTATTTATTTCCAAAAATGGCTAGCTCAACTGACTCGCACAAAGTGTGAGCCAGGACTATGTGTATTTCTTGAATAGTACTCGTCATCTTGCCAGGTGCAATTATGCAATAGTCAGCTATTTCTTTTGCTAGACCACCATCGTGACCTGTAAATACGATGGATGGAATGTTCAACTGTCGACACATATCAAGAGCGCTTAGTATATTTGGTGACTGCCCAGATGTTGTAATTCCTAAAAAAATATCTTTACAGGTCATCTTTCCATAAATTTGTCGAGAAAAAACTTTATCGTAACCATAGTCGTTCCCAATGGCTGTAAGAATTGAACTATCTACTGTAAGTGCTTCAGCCGGAAGTGCAGCGCGGTCACGTGATAATTTACTAACAAATTCAGCTGCCAAATGTTGAGCATCTGCAGCCGAACCACCATTACCTGCGATGTACAAACGCCCACCATGTTTATAACGTGTTATGACCTCATTAATTGCTTTATTAAACAAAACAAGCTGATCATGCGCAATTAAGAAATTCTTCTTAGCCTCGATGGATGCGAGCATATTTTTTTTTAGAATTTCTATTGCACCAAGCATTAGTCTTAACCTTTAATCGGGCAGAATATCAGTTGCCCGTCGATAATCTTCTGGTATACCGATATCAATGAAGCTCCCAGAAAATTCAAGGCCGTAAACCTTGGTAAAATTAACTAAGCAAGCTTGCATTAGCTCATCTTCTAAAGATAGCTTGTTCCCAGGAACAAATTTTGTTTTTTCAAGAACAGACGGATCAATTAAGTAAACACCCCCATTTGCTAATCTGCTAGGCACTCCCATAGTCGACTGAAGAGAGATGATTTGGCCATCATTCTTCATATCGACCCCCATATAGCGACCAACTTCATTAGTTCGAAAAAGTGATAAAGTCCAGTCTGAAGTGCGTGAGTCATGAAATTTTTGCAAATCTAAAAGATTAACTTTAAAAAATGTATCTCCATTGAGCAAGAGAAAGGGTTCTCTCAATCCTTGAGCAGCTAATAGTAGACCGCCACCCGTACCCAATGGCTCATTCTCAATTACGTAAGTCACTAAAGTACCCCGATAACTTGCTCCGAAGTGATTCATGATTACCTCTTTCATGTACCCTACCGACACAATGAACTGGTTCACTCCTTGCTCAATCCAGTAATCCATCTGATACTCAAGAAAGGGGCGATTTCTAACAGGTGCCATTGGCTTAGGCAAATCCGGAACAACACTTCTAAGTCGAGTACCCATGCCGCCAGCGAGGATGACAGCTGTCGTCAACTAAATTCCTCAAGCAACTGAATTAAGGATTGCGCAAATTTCATCGACTTCATCATCCCGCAAATCAGGAAAGTTACCAATATAAAACCCAAAAAAATGAATATGCTCCACTTGCGGGAACTGTTTGTAAAAATCCTTGGGCAAAATTCCCTTGAGATATGGTTGGCGAATTTGATTGCCACCTCCAGCGCTGCCACGACGAAACTCAATACCAGATTCACGCATTTTAAGCATAAGCCGCTGCACAAAATCCTCATCTGGTTTCTTCAAAACCAGGTTAAAAGCGTAGTTACTAGAGCCCTCAAGTTTAAAGTCTGTTCGATATAAATTAGCGTCTATATTTTTAAGAAACCTATGAAAATTCTCCGTCCGCCTATGAATATTTTTATCTAGGCGTTTAAGTTGACTACGCCCCATGATGCCGCCTATTTCAGTGTTACGAGTATTGTAGGCAGGGAAGGCAAAGATAAAATCTGGATTGAGCTCAGGGTTAGCTTGTTGATAAGAAGTGCGAACAGATGCATCATTTGCCTCGCGCACCATGCCATGTGACCGAAGCATTCGCAACTGTTGGTATACGTCAGAATCATTAGTACAAATCATTCCACCTTCAATAGTACTCATGTGGTGAGCGTAGTAGAAGGAAAAATTAGAAATCCAGCCTATGCTACCTAACTTCTGATTATTATGAGTTGCACCGTGCGACTCACAAACATCCTCAATTAGAGGAATTTTTTTGCGGTGCAATACTTCAACCAACTCATCTGAAAGCCCATCAAAACCCTGAACGTGTGTTAAGAACACTGCTCGCGTCTTGTCGGTAATTTTAGCTAAGACTTGCTTAGTATCCATCGCCAATGTCTTTGGATCTATATCTACAAAAACAGGCACAAAACCGTTTTGAATCACAGAAGCGATATCAGAAACCCAAGTTAGTGGAGGAACAATAATCTCTCCACCTTCCGGATGTCGAATCTTAAGTATTGCGATTGTAAGGAGATTTGCCGATGCGCCAGAGTTAACAAATACACTATGCTTCACCCCAAGCCAAGTAGACCACTCCTCTTCAAATGCTAGGACGTTGGCACCGTTCGTCAAAATTGGGTCATCTTGCTTTAAATACTCAATGACAGTATCAAGATCCTCACGAAGTATATTATTGCGCATTAAGGGGAATTTCATAAATTTTGTAATTTTAAATTTTGTAATTTCTTTGCAAGAAAAGATTATTTTACTTTGGATTCAACTCCATAATTCCAGTGGATCCAAAGTAAGAATCCTTTTAAACTTATAATCAAATACCTAAAGGGATTAAATCTTTTAATAAAATAAAATCCTACAATCTTTTCGATTGCTCTATGATGTTTTCCACATTAAGACCATGTTGTTTGAGGTGCCCTTCTCTACCAATGTTATCAAATAAATATTTATCGGGCAAAGTTACATTAACAATTTTAGGAAAAATATTCGATTCACTGCAGGCCTCAAATATTGCTGAGCCTATTGCTCCACACGGAGACTGCTCATCAACCGCAACCACACCCTTGGCATGAGATAAAATTTGAACAACTTTTTTGGGAAAAGGTTTTGACTGAATTAAATCTAGCACATAGAATTTTTCAGGAGTTTTTCTGTAAGCCTCAACACATGTATGCACCATCTTACCGTGGGATACTAAAGCAATTTTATCCCTAGTGATATCTCCAATAACCCTAAATAACCCAAGATTTTCGTCAACATCGATTTCTGGTAAAGAATGTCTGTCCAATCGAACATATGAAAATTTTGGTTTTTCTATTAAAAGTTTTGCCAATTCTCGTGCGGTCGAAGTATCAGCAGCGGTATAAATATTTGAACCAATAATAGATCGCAAACAAGCAAATTCTTCGGTAACATAATGCGTCGGTCCAGAATCGGCATAACCAATACCGACGCCAACAGATATTAGACAAATTGGCAAGTTCATAATTCCTGGCCCACATTTAATTTGCTCAAGTGCTCTCATAGATAAAAATGGGGCCATGGCGTAACAGAATACTTTTTTTCCTTCAAGAGCCAATCCAACAGCAATATCTAACATGGCCTGCTCCGAAATTCCGCAATGAATAAAATTATCTTTATACTTTATGCGCAAATCATCTAGAGCAGCAGCCCCAAAATCGGCACTCAAAAAATAAATATCTTTATCTATTTCTAATGCCTTGTAAATCTCTTCAATAAAACCATCACGCTGTAACATTATGCAATCTCCTCGCGGCATTTATGAATTTGCTCTTCTGTTAAGGAATTCCAATAGTGCCAATTTGCCTTATTTTCCATGATTGAAAAACCCTTGCCCTTAACTGTCTTAGCTAAAATGATTTTAGGTAGATTACTCTTAGCATTGAGCGCACGCTGAATCTCATCAACCTCATGGCCATCAATTTCGTGAATATTGAGGTCAAATCCTTCAATTTTGTCTTTAATTGGGTTTAAGGAAATACAATCCGAAGTATCGCCAAGAATAATTAAAGAGTTGATATCTATAAAGATTGTTAAGTTATCTAATTTATGGTGCGCAACAAAAAGAAGGGCCTCCCAAGTTGAACCCTCATATAGCTCCCCCTCGCTAATTACTACATAAACATTTTTGTCCAAACCTGCTCGTTTAGCGGCAAGCGCCATTCCGGCTCCGACACCAATTCCATGGCCCAAAGATCCAGATGTCATATCAATGCCAGGAATATCAGTGTTACCAAATACTCTTAGATAAGATTTTTCTCGACCCCAGTTATCCCACTCTTTTTGTGGAATCACGCCAAGTTTAGTTAATATGGGATACAGTGCTACCGTTGCATGCCCCTTACTAATCAATACTCTATCTGTGCCAAGCCGAATATAGCCCCCATGATATAGTACAGTTACCAAATCCAGCATTGAAAATGTAGAACCTGGGTGACCTTGCCCAATTTCTAAAAATTTTTCAAAAAGCTCTCTGCGATACTCTTGTGCAAGTTTTTTTAAGTCGATCACCTTAATCTCCAAGTAATTTACGTTTTAGTTTAATTTTTGCCATATCTTCTACATTCTTACGGTTTTGTGGGCCAAACTTACTCTCAATTAAATTAAGATAAGACGTATTACTGAAGTATTCATTCCATTTCTCATCCCGGAATTTTAATACTTCTGCAGCAGTCAAACTTTTAGTTCTTAATGGCTTGCAGTCGTATGACAAGAATGCATATTCTTCAAACTTTTGAGGCAAATCCCAATTATTTTGCCTTGCATATAAGTGCAACGGGCTACCTGGCAAAGCCATTGCAGCATAGAAATTTGCATGCTCGCAATTCAATTCTTTTGCCAACTCAAATGTTTCCTGCATAGTTTGATATGTATCATCTGGAAAACCAAACATGTAATTACCAAGTATATTGATACCCGCATCTTTAACATCTTTGCATACCTGGCGAATATCCACATCCTGAAACTTTCCTTTTTCGATTTCCAAACGAACGTTTTGATTGCCTGCCTCTATACCCAAACATAACCAATTCACTCCAGCATTTTTAAATAGCTCTAATTGATCCTTTCGAACAGAATCAACTCGCGCATAAGCCCAAAAATTAAACTTAATACCCCTAGCAATTAAAGCTTCGAATATCGGGACATAATATTTTTTATTTAGAAAAAACATTTCATCTGTAATGCGAATAGTTCTCACACCACTTTCATAAAGATATTCTAATTCTTTAATAATTAGTTCAGGCGACCAAAACCTCATGCCCTTAGAATCTTGGGATGTAATGTTTTTACCATTATCTGTTCTATTAACAATATTAATCATACAGAAGCTACAACCAAATTGACATCCAAGTGAGGTATAAACCGATGCAAAAGGTGTTCTATTTTCATGTGAAAAATTTGTATGCCAAAAGTGTGAGCGATATTTATCTAAAAGATAGTTCTCTTTCGGCAATAGATCCCATGCATATCCCGGCATAACCCTATCCATATCGCAAGTCTTGACAATTTCCCCACACAAGGATGGCTTCGGGAGACCATGTTTTTTGTACCACATACCGCGCACTCTATTCAAGTCGCTTTCAAGATCTGTTTGCAGCAAATCCATCAAACCATAAACGCCTTCATTAATAAATGCAAAATCAACATATGAGTATTGGATAACTTCATGTGGCAATGCAGAGGTATGAGATCCGATAAACGCAATTTTTATGTTCGGATGAGAGAGTTTTAGTTGCGTAGCAAGTGTTTTTGCCCCTATCATCATCGTCGTACCAGAGTTTGGATTTTGCCCATAAAGAACAAATACGACTAACTTTGGCTTAGTCATTGCAATTTGTTCTGCAGCATCCTCATCGGAAGCAGGGCAAGCATCAAAATCTAAAATACAAGGGTCATGACCCTGCACTCGGACAGCAGAGGCCAATAATGCGGCCCATGTTGGCATTTCGATTGCAGAGTAAGTATTCGATAAATCTTGATAGGCTTTGGCAGCACTACTTGGTACAACAAAACATACATTTGACATAATTATCTTCTATCTAAAAAATATTTAATTTGTTAGCGATTTAATTCTGCATTCAATTAAATAGTTTGAGCAATTTTAAAAAATGTGCCTCACCCCTAATTGGTTTTTACTTAAAAATTGTCTGATCATTTGGCTAACCAACTATTTGGGCTAGGCTGTAATGGCATTTTTTAATGGTCATCACAAACAATTTTTGGCTAATGAATAAAAACCCGATTTCTTAGACCAAAGTTACAATTATTATACGTAGGTTCCAATACTGCACCTAAAATCATCTTTTAAGTAAAATGCCATTCAAAAAAAACCGTATATAAAGCCTCGTTTTAATAATAGAAAAGTGTTAAACATAATTTTTCAGGTGAATTTCTGCTTTTGTTAAACATCATTGTGAAAATTTGTTATAAACGGGCACTTAAAGTATTACCTCACTCAAACTTGACTCATTTGACTGTGTTTTAAATACCAATCATAAGTCAATCTCAGACCAGTTACGAAATCTATTTTTGGCCGCCAACCGTAAGAAAGGAGTTTACCGCTATCAAGCAATTTTTGAGGTGCTCCGTCAGGCTTACTTCTATCCCAATCTATTTCACCCGAATACTGAACAATATTTGCAATAATTTTAGCTAGCTCACGAATTGAATAATCTTTACCTGTACCCAAGTTCAATGGAAACTGTAATTGCGAGGTATCACCCTCGAACAATGAAAGACAGGCATGCGCAATATCGTCTACGTAAACAAATTCTCGACGCGGATTTCCGCTTCCCCACAACATCACACTAGGGGCATTTGCTTGCTTGGCTTCATGAAATCGTCTAATCAAAGCAGGAAGCACATGGCCAGACTTGGGATCAAAGTTGTCTTTAGGGCCAAAAGCAGTATTAGGAATTACTGGAATAAAACATCCCCCACCGTACTGTTTATTAAAAGCAAGGCACATCTGGATTCCAGCAAGTTTAGATACCGCATAAGCCAAACTTGTCGGCTCTGGATATCCGGAAAACAAAGCGGTCTCTGGCATCGGCTGCGGACATTCCCGCGGATACATACATGATGAGCCAAAAAGTATTAGCTTTCGAACATGGTTACGTTGCGCAGCACGAAGTACGTTAAGTTGAATGGCCAGATTAATATTAATAAAGTCAGCAGGGTAGCTCTGATTCTCTGTAATACCGCCCACTTTTCCAGCTGCTAAGACAACATACTCTGGCTTCATGCTGTCAAAAAAACTGTCGACAGCAATTGAATCGCAAAGATTGAGTTCGCGATGCGAAAAAGAAATTACATTATCAAAACCATGTTGATTAAAAATACGCATAATCGCAGAACCAATTAACCCAGTATGGCCAGCAATATATATACGCGAAGACTTATGCATACTTTACAGCCCGTTTGGTTGATAAAGTACCACACGACTTCCGGATTCCTCATAGTTAAACGGCACATGAATCAGTTTACTTAGAGAAGTAAGAATCGCTCTATGTTTTTCAGGCTTAGCAAAAATCAAAAGAAACCCTCCGCCACCTGCCCCTAAAATTTTTCCACCAAGAGCACCAGCATCAATAGCTGCCTGATAGATGCTGTCAATTTCTGGAGTTGAGACGCGATTAGAGAGAGTTCGTTTGTATTTCCAGCTTGCATCAAGCAACCTACCAAATGAATCGATTGGTTCGTTAATGTTATGCAAAATTGACAGCGCTTCATCAACCATTGCTCTCATGAGTTTTAACTCTCTCTCACGATTCTTAAGATTATCAATTTTGGATTTTGCCACCTCGGAAGCAATTCGAGAAAAACCAGTAAAGAAGAGCATCAAATGATTCCGAAGCTCATCACGCCTGTGCCCAGGAAGAATAATTGGAGACACATCAAATGAATTATTACGATGAAATTCGATGCGATTAAAACCTCCATATGCTGCAGAAATCTGATCTTGCGATCCCACATTCTCACCAATTAGGTTTTGCTCAATGTGTATAGCATTTTTTGCAAGTTGTTCACTGTAAGCCAATTCTCCATTTAAGCCCTGAAGAGCATGCAGCAGTCCTACAGTAAATGATGAACTTGAACCCAAGCCAGATCTAGCAGGCAAGTCTGCATCATGGTGAATTTCGATACCATGCTCCACGTTTGCCCACTTAAATACAGCTTGTACTGCTGGATGCTCAATTTCATCATTATGCTTAACATTCTCTATTCTGGAATAAACAATACGGTGCTTATGTTCAAAGAATGGAGGCAACCTGCGGCAGGTAATGTAGCAATACTTGTTAATGGTTGTAGATAAAACAGCGCCACCATGCTCTCGAAACCATCCCGGATAGTCAGTTCCACCGCCAAAAAAAGAAATTCTAAATGGTGTGCGTGTAATGATCATTTTTATAAATCTGAATTCCAAAAATCTTTGATAAACTGAAATACAAGTCCGATATCCTCGACTTTTTAGCGAGAAAGTTAAATCGGTGTTAAAAATCAGGTAATCTGGGTTGATAAAGTAATTATGCAAAAATTCTTGTTAACTCCATTACTTAATACTAATGGCAAACTTTTTCCCTCAACAAGACAGAAACTAATTAACTCTGTGAGTATAGATGATTAATCTACCAGGATACGTACAAAGATTGCCACCTTACTCTTTATGTGACTCTGACTCAAAATAAAAATTTTATATAGGGTTTGTTTAGCATTACTTGAAAAACTTAAAACATAATTACAAGTTAGATAACTTTTTAAGTCAACAAATCTCAACATGTATGATTTCACAATGGCGGTTACAAAACTACTTTTTAAAACAATACGCCAAGTTAACACATACTTTACCAGCCCTTCTCTACACGAAGTATAGACAAAACCCGGCTTAACAACCCACTTACTAACTGTAACATTGCAATTATTGAGCATGTCTCACTAACTATTGACTTAATGTCATAGCGCGGAACTGTTCACAGTTTGCAAATAACTCATCATAAGTTCCTCTAGCTTGAACAAAACCATTGTCGAGTAAAAAAATTTGATTGCATTCACGTACCGTGGTTAACCTATGGGCGATAAGTATTATTGTAAGGCTATGATTTAGGTTTTGAACTGCCTCCATCACAACTTGCTCAGTTAGACTATCGAGGGCACTAGTAGCCTCGTCCATTATAAGTACACTTGGGTTGTGGTAAAGAGCTCTTGCAATACCAATACGCTGACGCTGTCCTCCAGACAAACAAACCCCTCTTTCACCTACCTTAGTATTGTATCCGCGAGGCAAATTTTTAACCACAAAGTTATGTAAATTAGCAATTCTTGATGCACGTTCAACAGCCTGAAAATCAATTAATTTGGGATCAACACCAAAAGCAATATTGGCACATATAGTATCGTCAGCTAAGTAAATGTTTTGAGGCACATAACCAAAACTTTTTCGCCACCGTCGCCTGTTGTTTTCGTCAACAACTTGACCATCGAAATATATTTCACCAGATTGAGGTTCTATCAAGCCCAATATAAGATCGACTGTTGTAGTTTTACCACTTCCAGTGAATCCAACTAATCCAACAGTCGAGCGCGACGGAATGGTTATGTCAATTCCATTCAGAGAGGGTATTTTAGTATTGGGATACCTGAAAAAAATCTTTTTAAGCTCTATGGACTCTTTTAAAGATATAGGCTCGATGAAATTATTATTGGATTGCACTACATTTAGGCTAAATAAATCAGAGTGCAAAACTTTTAATGCCGGATCTACGTATTTGAGTTGCGTAATAGCGCTATAAATTTGCTGGAGAGCTGGCATGAGACGATAGCCAGCGAATGCATAAAGCGCGATCATAGGCAAGGCAACCTGAAAACTACCATCCTCAATCAACAAATATAAAATAACAAGTAACATTCCACCAAATGCGATAGCCTCCAACACAAAACGAGGGGTCTGAGCAATAACTTGAGCTGTTGCTTGACCAGTCGCGTAAATAATAGCTGGTTTAGCAAAGCGCTGAACATAAGCAGCCTCCAGCCCACTGGCTTTAATCTCCTTTACAGCACCAAACGCTTCCCCTACTACAGAGTATCGCTCTTGATTTGCAAGAATTCGTGCTTGTCCAAGTTTGTTTAGCCAACCGCCCATGACTAATAAAATGCTCCCATAAGCTAAACCCAATATCAGGCTAACTGCAATCGCTAATAGCGGATCTACAAGCAATAAAAGTATCAATAATGCAATAGCAACAGCCGATTGAGCCAATAATGCCATCAAAGGCAGAAAACCATTGTAAATAACACTATGTACCTCCGAGAGAATCGTTTTACCCAAATCAGAGCTGTGCCGATTTAAAAACCAACAATAGGGTTGGTGTAGATAACCCTCTACCAAACGCTTGCCTATGCTGTATTCGCGCATCAATGCAAAGCGGGTTTGTGCATATGTAGTAAGTGCCTTAACCGCCAAAGAGAATACCAACAAGACAAATACAAAGAAACCAAATAAAAATAGAAATTGATCAATTGAACTCACACCCAAACTTTCAGAAAACCGGTAAGCCTTAAACAGTATGGGATTTGTTTCGACCAATGAAGGATTCGACAGTACAGCAATAAATGGCAAAATGGAGGCTACGCCGAGCGTATCTATAAACGCCATAACTAAAATCATTGCCATTAGCATGCCCGCACTTTTGTACTCAGCAGGACTAAGTAGATCCACTAGTTTTTTGATAATTTCCATGCTTCAAGCTAGTAAGTAATTAATGATTCGCTGTTGTTGTTCTGAATTAAGCTCCGGGCTCATTGGCAAACTCATAACCTTTTTCGCTATCTCTTTGGCCACTGGCGTGCAATCTGGGCAACACAAATGCCTGTAAGCAGGCTGATCGTTAATTGGCACAGGGTAATGAACCGCAGATGGAATACCTTCATCAGCTAAGCGCTTTTGAAGGGCATCACGGTTTGAAGCAATTATGGTGTATTGGGCAAACACGCTGGTGCGCTCAGGCCGTTGCTGGATGCGGGTAATACCAGCCTGGTCAAGGAGCAGATTGTAGCGTTGACCAATTTCATAACGCTGCTGTATTTCCCATTCAAAGCGCTCTAGCTTAGCCAGAACGATTGCGCATTGCAACGTATCCATTCGACCGCCCACACCTATACGGGTGTGAACATAGCGTTGGCTTTGACCGTGCACACGAATTTCACGCAGGGTTTGAGCCAATGAATCATCATTGACGAAAATAGCACCACCATCACCATAACAACCCAATGGCTTACTAGGAAAAAAACTGGTACAACCGATAGAGCTGAGATTGCAACTTTGTCGCCCTTTGTAGGTTGCACCAAAACTTTGGGCAGCATCTTCAATTACGTGAAGGCTATTGTAATTTGACGCAATAGTATTTATGGCATCCATATCGGCAGTTTGCCCATACAAGCTTACGGGCACAATTGCCTTTGTTCTAGAGGTTATGGCCGCTTCAACCAAATTGGCGTTGATATTTCCAGTATCAGGCTCTACATCGACAAATACCGGCTTGGCGCCTAATAGAACAATCACTTCGACCGTCGCCACAAAAGTAAGTGGTGTGGTAACTACCTCGTCCCCGGGACCAATTCCAAGAGCCATCATACTCATGAACAAAGCCTCCGTCCCACTTGCGCAAGTAATACAGTGCTTTGCGCCAGTAAATGACGAGAGCTTATCCTCCAGCTCATTGACTTCGGGTCCCATAATGTATTGGCCATGCTCCAGCACCCTATTGATTCGAGCTTGAATTTGCGGTTTAAGAGCTTGGTATTGGGTTTTGAGATCGATAAAAGGAATAGACATATGTCCAGTTCAAATATTTACATTACTTGAGGTAAGAGTGCTGCCATTAAGGTTGTATTTCTCGCCTGTCTTTGGACAGGTGTAGCTTTCCTGACCACTCAAAGGCAATGGAATTTGCTCGCCATATTTGCTCATCCAGCCTATTTGTCTAGCTGGCACACCCACAATAAGAGCATAGGGCTTAACATCCTTATTAACCAAGGCGCCAGCACCAACGAAGGCATATTCCCCAATGGTAATGCCGCACAGAATCGTACAATTAGCTCCGAGGGTAGCCCCTTTTTTGACCAAGGTATTTTGGTATTCGCTTTTTCTCTCAATAAGTGAGCGAGGGTTGTAAACGTTGGTAAACACCATGCTAGGGCCGCAGAATACCCCTTCTTCAAGAGTGACATTATCGTAAATACTCACATTGTTTTGAACCTTGCAATAGTCACCGATAACAACTTTATTACCAATAAAAACGTTTTGCCCCAAGGAAACTTCTTCACCTATTTTGGCGCCGCCACAAACGTGTACAAAGTGCCATATCCTACTGCGCTCACCTATTTGAGCACCATTATCAATAATCGATGAGGGGTGAATTGTGACGTTGGCGTAAGTCATATTCAACATTCTAGTGGCAAAGACACTTTGACACCGTCCTTAGCAGAGCGATATATGGCCACAAGCAACTCTAGGCTTCCAAGGCCAGATCGACCATCAGTTTCAGGTTCAGCTCGACCACGCAATACATCTATAACGTTTTGGTAATACAGGGCGTGACCAAAACCATAAACACTGGTGGTGTCATAGCTGGCAAATTTAACTTCGGCGTCCTCAGGTTTGGAGTCTGCAAACTCCCAACTTTGTATTTCGTTAACAGCTACACCACCGATGCGAACAGTACCTTTTTCGCCCAAGACTGTAATACTTCCTTCAAAGTTTTTGGGGTATGCAAGCATACTGACATTAATTGTTCCCATTGCACCGCTTCGCCACTTGATAATGGCGACACCGCTGTCTTCAGCTTCAATCTGACGCGCCTGAGTAGCGGTAAACGCCATTACACTCTCCACCGGACCCACAATCCAAGTGAGTAGGTCGATGTAGTGACTAGCTTGGTTCATAAAGGCCCCACCATCAAGCTCCCAAGTGCCTCTCCAGCCATTACCCTGGTTATAGTACTCTTGAGGGCGAGTCCAAAACACATTCATTGCCACGTTATAAATCTGACCGAATCGGCTTTGGTCAACGGCCTTTTTAAGTAGCTGCAAGGTTGCGTTGCGACGATTCTGCTTGACCACAAAGAGCCTTACACCGGCTTCTTCACAAGCCTTGACCATTGCCACACCATCAGCCAAACGGGTACCCATAGGTTTTTCTGTAAGAACATGGACACCATACTGAGCAGCGAGTATTGCTTGCTGAGGGTGTATGCCGCTTGGGGTACAAATAACCACCAGATCTAAATTCTCTGCAGACAACATATCATCCATATTTACATAGCCTGGCACCTTATACTTGTCGGCATGAACTTTAAGTACCTTAAGGTCTACATCACATACCGCAATTAGTTGAACATCTTGCGCCAACTGCTCTATTGACTCAAAATGGTTTTTAGAAATGCGACCGCAGCCAACCAAGCCCAAACGAATAGAGCGACCAGTGATGAATGAGTATGGTTGAGTATTCATTCGAATAGAAATATTTAAAAACGGAATACAGTAAAGCCTGCTAAAGCAGCATCGTGACGATTGTAGAGGGACTTAATGTCGCCAAGTACAGGCTGATTACCTTTACATAACTTACGCAAGTATTGCATTGTTTGACGACGATACTGCTCATGACCAACTGCAACCACCAAGGCATCTACAGGGTTAGCTGTACTTATATTACTTAACTTTATGCCATATTCGCACTGCACTTCGTTGGGATCAGCCCATGGATCATCAACTATCACATTTGCACCCCAGGCTTGAAGCTCTTTGACCAAATCTGCGACCTTGCTATTGCGAATATCAGGACAGTTTTCTTTGAAAGTAATACCCTGGACACCAATGGTGCTCCGCGGCACATCGATGCTGTTTTGCAACATACGCATGATGATATTACGGGCAGCGTAGCGAGCCATATTATCGTTAATACGTCGACCCGCTAAAAGGACTTGTGGATGGTAACCCAACTCTTCAGCCTTATGAGTTAAATAATAAGGATCTACGCCAATACAGTGCCCACCTACCATACCAGGTCGAAAAGGTAAAAAATTCCACTTGGTACCAGCAGCCTCTAAAACCTCTAAAGTGTCAATGCCAATCCGATCGAAGATAACAGATAATTCGTTTACAAACGCTATATTGAGATCTCGCTGACTGTTCTCAATCACTTTAGCAGCCTCTGCTACTTTGATGCTACTGGCTTTCCAAGTTCCCGCTCTGATAATACTTTTATAGAGCTCATCTACCTCGTTAGCAATTGCAGGCGTACTACCACTTGTAATTTTTTTAATAGTTGTGAGAGTGTTTGCTTTGTCTCCGGGATTGATGCGCTCGGGGCTATAACCACAAAAAAAGTCTACATTAAACTTAAGGCCGCTGGTTTGCTCAAGCACCGGCACACAAACTTCCTCAGTCGCACCTGGGTACACGGTGGACTCATACACCACAATGTCATCCTTTTTAAGCACCTTACCCACATCACAACTTGCACTTATGAGGGGATTCATGTCGGGCCGATTGGCTCTATCTACAGGGGTCGGTACAGTGACGATGAAGATTTTGCAGTCCTTAGTGCCATCAATCTGGTTGGTATAACTAAGGCGAGCCGCCGCCTTGAGTTGCTCAGGAGTGCACTCTAGCGTGTGATCTTTGTTGGCTTGAAGCTCATCAATACGCTTAGGATTTATATCAAAACCTACAACGGGTCGGTATTTTCCGAATTCAACAGCAAGTGGAAGCCCCACGTAACCCAAACCGATGATGGCAATTCGTTTATTTGATGAACTCATAGGTTGCTGATCATTCGTGGTTTTGTTTTCAAGTCTTTCCATTTATTAATCCAGCGGCATAAAAAGGCTTGAAGATAACCAACCCTAGGTTTGAAAGTGACTAAAAAAACTAAAACAGAATTTATTTATGCAACTGCGCAATTAAAGAAATGAACTTCAGATAAAACACAATTTTACTTTTAAAAAAAATAAAAAACAACAAAGTGCTAATTTTTTATGGTGTAAAATTCATGAGACACAAGTTGTATATTTTTGAGATACCAAACATATTCCCCAATTCACAGCAATCCCAACATCCCATCAAAATCTTTATCGCCTCATAAACTAGGAGCTAAAATTTTAAAAATCGACCAAGGTAATGATAGGCCTTGGAAAAGTTTCTACTTAGCGAATTATTAAAGAACTAATTAAGGATTTATTGTAGAGTATCGATAATTAGATAAAAAAATTATGGTGATATTTAAAATATCAAATCAAAGTGGCATTACCCTCGGTTAATTTAAGCCAATCGCCACGGATAGCAAAAATGCGAAAGAATATATGCCGACCCAAGAAAAATCCTAGTAGCAGCTAGTTAAATTTTTTCTTAAAATTTTTGAAACTTGCAAATCATTAAGGTAATTCAAAGCCTTGATTGTGAGATTAGCAATAAACCCCACTCTACCGAAAACTTTAAATAAATTAATACTATTCAGTAGGTTTAACTTCAATAACTAATTTTCGCTACACCGCATCTAATAATTAGTAGTTCAAAAAATCTAAGCTCTTAGAGCTTTTTAAACATAGCAAACAAAAGACCTAAGAGCAGACCTGCCACAAGACCAATAATCAAACTCAATTTCTTGTTAGGAAAAACCGGTACATCAGAAGCAAAAACAGGTGATAATAATCTTGCTTGCCCCAATTCAGCGGTATTAATGAATGAATTTAAACGGGAGATTTCCTCATTTAGAGCCTTAATCTCATCACGACTGTTTAAATAGCCAGCAGATAAAGCAGCGCCCGATTTATCTGCTTTTAAAACTAAAGATTTTGAACTACTCAACATTTGCTCTGCTTGCGTCAAAAGAAGCCTAGCATTATCAATAGCAGGCTTGATGACTTGACCTTGATAGGTTTTAATACTTTCAAATAAAAATTTTGCGCAGTTGTTAGCAAGTTCTTTGCTTTTGCGATTTATCTTCAGCTCAACCATGGACTCAACACCGGTGATTACTGTGAATTTTGCATTAGCAGCAAGCGCCTCCTTTGGATATGGCTCATTTTCAAAGCCACACGCTTTAACATCTTCGACCGTATAAGAGGATGGTGATTTCAATCTGGCTACCATTAAACTAGGTTGCTCAACACTAACTCCAAAGGAGTTACCGCCACCAATGGCTTGTGCAATCTTTATTTGAGCGGTTGCTTGGTATTCATTTGGCGTAATCGTCAAATAAGTAATTGAAAAAAGAGTGCCCAACAATCCTGTTAGAACGATTTTTTTCCATGATTGCGACATGAAATCAATTACGTCTACAAGAGATATTTCATCTTCTTGAATTAAATTGGATGGTTGTTTTGACATAAATATTTGACCTAATATCTTATTAAGGAATTTTTACATTCTGTGCATTAAAAGACTGCTAATACTTCTGCATTTTTAAATTTTACCAAATCACATAACGTCGAGCATGCGAAACCCAACGATTTCGATGAAAGTCAACCGTATAAGAGCAAAATTCAAAAAATATGATTAGTCTATGGTAATTTTGGGGAAACCAGTGGAGTTTAATCATTTGCTTACTATATTTCAAATTTAAGAAAAAATTAAAAAGGATAACTGGAAAGACAGTTATTAAAATCTTTGATTAAAGAATATTTTCAACCGATACTTGGTTAGTTTTTCAACTTTTATACTTTTATCAATTCCTTAGTATGATTGGTTATGCTGCAAAGATTTATTTGAAACTTTCTGATTTGCCATTTGGGTCGATCAAAATAGACTCCTGCCAATTAAATTAAAATAGGCAAGGATTCCTCTAAGTAATGTATATCTGTTAATCTTCTTAATCTTTGTCATTTATTTTTTCTTATTTTCTCTATTTATTTGATTTCTTTAGTCTTCTTACTTAATTACCCACCACAATTGACATCACTGCCATGCGCACCGCAATACCAAAAGTCACTTGCTTGAGAATGACTGACTGAGGACCATCGGCCACATCACTGGCGATTTCTACTTCACGGTTCATTGGTCCGGGGTGCATCACAATCGCATCAGGCTTGGCTAACTTGAGTCTTGCTTGAGTAAGGCCCCATTGTTTGAAGAAAGCATCTCCTTCTGGCACCTGACCAGCTTCCATGCGTTCCTTTTGGATTCTGAGGGTCATCACCACATCTACATCTTTTAAACCTTCTTCAATGTTATTGAAGATTTTGACGCCCATCATGTTGAGGTCTTTAGGTAACAAACTCTCCGGGCCAATCGCACGGATTTCTTTACACCCCAAGGTGGTCAGCGCATGAATGTTTGATTTGGCCACACGACTGTGAACAATGTCTCCAATGATGGCCACTTTGATCCTAGTGAAGTCTTGCTTGTAATGACGCATGGTGTACATATCGAGTAAACCTTGCGTGGGGTGTTGATTGGTGCCATCACCCGCATTGATCACATGAACGTGTGGTGGCAAGTGTTGTGCTACTTCCACTGCTGCACCTGTGGTTTTGTGTCTAACCACAAAGATATCCGCTTGCATCGCCACCAAGTTATCAATGGTGTCGAGCAAGGTCTCACCCTTGGCAGTCGATGATGTTTGTATATCCAGATTGACCACATCTGCTGATAAACGCTTAGCGGCTAATTCAAAGGTGGTTCTGGTACGAGTAGAGTTTTCAAAGAAGAGGTTAAAAACATTGGTGCCTCTTAATAAAGGCACTTTTTTAACTTCTCTGTCTGAATCACTGACTGCCACAAACTGCTTGGCAGTATCTAGGATGTGAAGGATGTGCTCTTTAGACAAACCTTCTAAAGTCAATAAATGGGTGAGTTCACCTTGGTCATTGAGCTGAAGTTGGCTTGGAGTTTTGGTCATCTTAGGTTGATATTTTAATCTGTTTTAAAGTGTTTTAGAGGCTTGGCTTTTAATTTGCTTTTTTAACCTTATTAATAAACTTTGCTGATTACCTTTATTTAATTTCTGTGGCAAATCCAAAGTACCCATCTTCAGCTTGGTCTAAGACCAAAATCTGATCGTCAGCCAACTGCACTTTAGCCCCCTTGAAAGTTGCATCGACCGGCAGCTGCCTTCTGTGGCGATCAGCCAATACAGCCAAATCAACTTTGGCTGGACGGCCATAATCGAACAACTCATTCAAGGCAGCGCGGACTGTTCTACCTGTATCCAAGACATCATCGACCAAGATGATGTGAGCACCTTCAACGTCAAAAGGAAGCTTAGTCGACATACCCTCTGAACTGTTCAGGGCTTTAACACCCTTTTCTGAGTAGTCATCACGGTGAAATGAAACATTGATAACACCATGGCTTGGCAACTGAAGATCCTTTGCCAAACGCTCAGCAATCCATGCGCCACCACTGGCCAAACCAGCCAATTGAAAATCAGGATTGATGGCCTGCTGCTCTTTTAATTGTTTTAAAAGAATTTGGTAAAGGTCTTCTGCGTTAGGAATGGATGACATAAGCTTTCATTCAAAGTTAACTATCAATAGACTCAATTCAACAATCAAACCCATTGATTAAATTTAATTCAAGTATCTTACTCCGATGCTCTATTTTGGCCATGCCAGTTCATAGATGATCTAAATACTGTTGCAAGATGAGTTGGGCTGCCAAGGCATCGTTACCTCCATCTACTGATACAGAGGTATAGCGCTCATCAACCCAAATAACTTCCTTCTGAAATCTACCCTTGAGTTGATTACCAAAACGTTTGGCTTTTTGAGTCATCTCATGCTCTGTACCATCTGGATGGGTGGGCAAGCCCACCACCAATAATTCTGGTTGCCACTCCGCTATGAGA
>JACCDS011792760.1_pt1 | contig 39931 bp, 31 predicted proteins | sample 7446441 | NCBI WGS metagenome assembly JACCDS01 (sample SAMN15323445, study PRJNA562643) | freshwater metagenome | isolation source: river surface water | place: USA:Blue River Watershed | collected 2017-08-17
CCATGCGATTGCGGTGGAAGGCCATACCGACAATGTACCGATCAACACAGCCCAGTTTGCCTCGAACTGGGAACTATCGAGCGCGCGCGCCAGTAGCGTGGTGCGGCTGTTTATTGAGAACGGGATTGCCGAGAGCCGCATGAGCGCCATTGGCAAGGCGGCCAATGTGCCAGTGGCCCCAAATACCGACCCGGAAAGCCGGGCGCGCAACCGGCGCGTGGCGATTACGGTGCTGACCGGCCTGCCGGACGAGGCGGTGGAAATACCGACCGGGCCACGATAGGCCGGGCCGCGATAGGCCGGGCCGCGATAGGCCGGGCCGCGATAGGTCGGGCCACGCTAGGCCGGGCCACGATAGGTTTGGCAACGGCTCACGCCCACCATCCCATAGTCAACCGTAATCGAGCCTGGGTCAGTCAGTCTCAGCTTACCGGGTTTCCGATGCCAACCTCAGGTATCAAGGTGCCTGCAGAAAATGCCAACGACTATCCGCCCAGTTTTGGCTGCATCATCCGGGTAAAAGTGTATCCGATCCTGATGGCGCTCCAGTTTGCTGTGCCACCAAAATACTATCTCCTTGCCCAAATGATTGCGGGTACGCTGTTTTTTTGCCGTGCTGTTGCTCTTGGTGTTGCCATTTTCGGTGCTCATGTCAACGCCGTGTTGTCCAAACCGGGCTGGCACTTCATCCCAGCTTTGGGAAAAAATCGCCTGTCCATGATCCGAGAGCGCTGATAAATGCCGCACCAAATCAGGCAATAGCACCGAATAGGGTTTGCTCATGGATTTGATGCCCTGTATGGCATTGGCATAAAAATCGAGTTGCAGGAAAGCCGATGCGGCCCATTGCTCAAGTTCTGCCGGATTGTTGCTCGCCTCAAGTATAAGCCAACGGAAAAAACCCTGATAGTCTGCCTTGTTTGCCACCAACCAAAGACTGGTGCATGCATTATCGGCATTCACCTCACACCTGCCCGACATTCTGCCTGATAATACCAGTGCAGCAACAGCGTTTGCTGGTACACCCCGATTTTGCGAAGCGGCCCAAGCCAATGATGCTGCGCACTTTACGCTGCCGCCAATATCAACCTGATTTGTTTTAGGCTGCGATTGCGCCAACTCCTCCCAAGTTGGTAACCGATAGATGATGCTCGCCAGCCGTTCATTGATCTCATGCGGCAAGCGGAAGTTGCTGTCCGGTGCCAATAGATCGTAAAAAGTTTTTTCATGCCAGACCGGCAGCCAAAACAATTGCTCCGAGTAACACACACCGTGCCTGTGCTCCAGTGCCAGCTCTATCTGGTCAAGCAATTGATCCAGTGCCCTGCAGCAATCATCCGGCACCATTCGTTCAAAGCGCCAACAGGATTCGTCAATCACAAAGCGGATGCTCATGGCTGTGGAGAACGACGCACTTTGGAGAGGGCAGCAATATCGATCTGAAATTGATCGAAGAACCCAGCAGGCCAATCGGAGATACCGCCACGCCCAGTAAAGGACAGCGTATGCGGCGCAATTTGGTCATGGCCAAAAAAATGCAGAACCGCCTGGTCTGCATGCAGGATTTGGTATTCGCCAATGGCACGGCGGATGCCATTTAATACATGGTCGGAATGGGTTTCAAGTAACACCTGTACCCCGGCAGCGCTGATGGTCGCCAAAAACCGCCCCATTTCGGATTGCCCCGATGGATGCAGATGGGCCTCGGGGTTTTCTATGATGAGCACACCACCCACATCGGCAATCAGTCCGGCCAAAATAATCGGCAAGGCATAGCTGACCCCAAATCCCATATTGGTGGGGCGTACCCATTCACCATCGGGAATACGGAAACGCAAGGCGGCAACACCGGCAATCGGCAGTGCCTCACTGTCAATTTCAATCGGGCGGGCAATGCGGGATAACCAGCGTTCCGTTTGCTGGCGCAGCAAGCGACTGTCACTCTCTCGTAGATCGGGGACACAACGCGCTGCCGGAATTTCATGCTTGTCGCTTTCATGAAATAACTGCGCACAAAATTGGCCACGGTGCCCGGTATTCAACATGTGCAGCGGCAAGGCGGCACATACCCCGGTAGCACGTGGCCCAAGGCGCTCTGCCGACAAATACTGAAACTTGCGGCCCTGCTCGCGGAAGCAGTCCGGTGGGTTGGGTGGTGGTGCAACCTTGGCAAACAAATCGGTTTCCCGGCCAGTCACCTGCCAGCTTGCCAATAATTCACTGGTAGTGCGGGTCGAAAAGGACATGGTATCAGGCGCGTCCCAATTCTGGATATTGGAAAAATTGCCCAATTCCAAGTCATACGGGCCATTAAGCTCAACTATCCCGTCATGGCGGCGGCATGCCTCATGCATGAGCAACATCGCGTGAATCACGCTGGTTTTGCCGGTTCCATTCATGCCCGCCAACACCGTCAGGGGAGCCATGGCAAACGTATTGCGGCCAAACCGTTTAAAGCCCTCAATGACCAGTTCGGTTAGCATCCCAGAATCTCCTGCAACACTTGCCGGGGCCGTTCCAGCCGGTGTTTAAGCTTGCTATAGTTGCCGGTACTGGTACCCACTGCCCGGTCATATTCAACTTCACTGAACAAGCCAAGCAAGCCAGCCCGAATCGCCGCCTGATGCGGCAGCAAAACCCCGGTCGGATAATGCGCAAGAGCCAGTGCCTGCGACTCAAACACCGCACGGTTAAGTGGTCCGCGCCGGGTGTTTTCGCCCTGATAGCGGCGAAATGCCAGATTGCCGAGTATGACGCAGGCATTTTCCATGGCCAAGGCAAATGCCGCTTGCAATTGCGCCAATTTATCGTCAGAAATCACCTCCGGTTGATCCAATTGATGGCTGCATTCGAGCAAATAGGCATCCAAACTATGGGCATTGCTATAGCCTTCAATAGGGTTCAGGTAAAACGCGCAAAAGCGCAATGCAAATTCACGGTTAACCATGCGTTTGTCGTCGCGATTCCCCCGGCTCCAAAAATGCCGTTCAGTCACCTTGTCAAACTCGGGCAACTCGACCAAACCGCACAAGAACCGGCGTGACCGGAGTTTGCTCATGCAATGGCGAATTTCCTGCGCCGACAATGGTGTCCCGCCAGTATTGACCCGATTAAAGATATCGTATTTCAGGGCATCGGGGGTCTGTGGCTCGATGATATACGCCACAATTTGGGTATTGGCAAAACGCCGTTTGGTGGCACCTTCAAGCGTCTCATAGGTGCGGCCAGCCTCATCGGAGAGTGATGCCAAATCGTCCTTTGTCAGGGCAAACTCGTTTGCCATAAAGCGCTTGATCGTGGTCAAACGCTGCACGCCATCAACCACTTGCTGTGCACCGCTCTTATCTTGGTTGAAGTAAAACGCTGGCATGGGAATGCCCATCAGGATCGATTCGATTAGTCTTACCTGTTGCGCGGGCTTCCAGACAAAAGATCGCTGAAAGTCGGGTGCCAAGTCCAGTTCGCCATCCTCAATCTGTAGGTAAATCTCCCGAATACTCAGGTTTTTTTGGGTAATCCGGATATCTTTTGGAGTAGGAGGTTGGGTAGTTGCCTCTGAATTGGTCGGATCTTCGCCCGCAATAACATCGTCAGCCATTTCGGACAAGGTTATGCCAGCATCTGGCGTGCCACTTTCTGTGCTCATGATAAGAGTCCTGCCTCAGAATAGGTATTTATTGACTAAAAAGAGATTATAAATCACAACACCCGCTGCAACTGCGGCAACAGTTGCGCTTTTTTACGCGCGCGCTGCCGAATCGATGCGCTGGTGTGCGCCGCATCGGCACGCGCTTCGGGCGATAGTTCGGCACGGGCAAAGCGTTCCAGTTGTTCGGCATAGCGCGCATCGCTGGCACTGGCGAGGACATTGGGAACCAAGCGGTTGCGGTCGCGCACGGTTTGTCGCTCGCCAAGTTTGACATGGTGCTGGCGCACGAACTGCCACGCCAAGTCAAGATGCTCTGATTCGGCCACGTTCAAGAGTATCGCGGCAAAATCAAGCGGGGGCAAATCCGGTTCGAACAACAGCGTCAGGGTTTGCCGCGCCAGTTGCGGGTCTTTGACCTGACTCATGGCTTGAAGAAAGCGGCTGCGCTCTGCCGTGGTTTGCGCCTGTTGCCACAACTGTTTGAGTTTTTCGTAGATGGCCGGGTCGGCATGGCGTGCCGCCAGCGTGAGCAAGGCATCTTGCAGACCGGCGGAACGCTTGCCACCCGGAACAAGCGTGCGCAAAAATTGTTGTTTGCCTTCGGCATGAAAGGCCAACTGGTCGAGCAGCGCCAATTCCCCAATCAGGCTGTTGCGCAAGTAGCGCGCCTGCTCGCCCTCCCCCTCCTGCTCCTGCCAGCCAAGCTGTTCGAAATGTGGCAACAAGCGGCCATGCCAATGGCGCTGCCAGAGCGGATACCAGGCTTCGGTTTGGCCGAGCGCTCGCACTTCGGCCAGCATGGCAAATAATTGACGCCACAATGCCGGATCGCTGTGGCTGGCCGGTTGGGTCAGCTTTTCCAGCACGGCCAAATAGCGCGCCATTGGCATTTGACCCTGCCCGACCAGCGCCCAGCCATCGGACAGCAGACGGGCTTTGGCGGTATCGGGCAATTGCGCCCAGTCCTGCACGATTTTGCCATGCAGTGCTTGGGCATAGTTGATCCGGAAAAAACCGATGTCATTCGGGTCAAGCAACAACAGCGCATCGCACCCCGAACGCTGCAGGCGGGTGCTGCGTTCGGTCAGCAGCACGGTTTCAAGTGGCGAATCGCCGATTTTCAATTGCAGCGGCACCGGCCATAATTGTCGGCCCACGCCCGGCCCGGGCTGGCCAAATTGCTGTTGGGTCAATTCAATCTGGCGCATGCCGTTGTGGCAGCTTTGATTGACGCCAATCAGCGGAAAACCGGGCTGAGTCACCCAGGCCCGCGCCAGTTTGGCCACCGGCTTGCCGGACGCCTTGGCCAGTGCCTGCCATAAATCAGCGCTGGTGGTATTGGAATATTGATGTTGTTTGATGTAGGCGCGCATGCCCTGCTGAAACGGCTTCGGCCCCAGATATTGTTCCAGCATGCGCAAAAAAGCCTGGCCCTTGACATAGGTAATGCCATCGAACGCATCGTTGGCTTCGGCTTCGTTGTTGATTTCTTGCCATATTGCATGGGTTTGCGGCAGTGCATCCTGTTGCATCGCATCGTCGCGCTCGCTGTGCTCGTCCAGTGCTACGGTCCATTCCGGGTTCAGTTCAGCCATGGCCCGGCTGCCCATCCACGAGGCAAAACCTTCGTTGAGCCACAAATTGTCCCACCAGGCCATGGTGACCAAATTGCCAAACCACTGGTGCGCCATTTCATGCGCCACAATGCCAAACACACGACGCTGCTGGCCGGGGCCATCCTTGCCCGGTTGGTACAGCAGATTCGATTCGGTATAGATGATGCCGCCCCAGTTTTCCATCGCGCCGCCAAAACCATGCGGCACGGCAATGTGATCGAGCTTGGGTAGCGTATAGGGAATATCAAAATACTGGTTGAAATAGCGCAGCAAGCGCTGGCTGGCCGACAGGGCATAGGCCGCCCCGCCCTGCTTGCCTTCGGTCGTCACCAGCCCGATGTCAACACCATCTTGCATGACGCTGCTGCGCTCGAATTCTCCGGCGGCCAGCACCAGCAAATAACTGGGCATTTTGGGGGTGCGGCCAAACCGGTGCCGAATCGTGTCTGTGCCGGGCACGGCCAAGGTTTCCTGCAAAACGGTGTTGGAATAGGCTTTGAAGTGCGGCGGCAGATCGATGCTGATTTGAAAATGGGTACGAAACGCCGGTTCATCCCAGCACGGCAAGATGCGCCGCGCTTCGGTTGGTTGCAACTCGGTGGCCAAAATCTGCTTTTCCCCGGAAGGGGTCGGGTATCGATCGTAATACAACCCATACGGTTGGCGCGTGATGATGCCACGGTAGGAGATTTGCAAGCGGTATTGGCCAACCGGCAAATCCTGCGCCAATTCAAAGCTCATGGTTTCCTGGGCCGGGTCGGTTTTGCCATGCAGGGCGATGCTGATGCCATTCTCACTCAACAAGGTAGCGCGCTCAATGGTTAAATCGACCGCATTCATCACGATTTTCCGTACCGGCTTGCGCACCTTGATGGTACTGGTCAAATCGCCCTTGAACCGATGATGCACCAGATCCGGTACCAACAGCAGCTTGTATTCGAGCGGGATGATGCTTTTGGGTAATTTCCCCGGGGTTTTGTCAAAATCAAATGGCGCTTCGCTGGTCGCTGCCAGTGCCACACTGGGCACAGTGGTCAGCAGCAACAGGCACATACCGCATACGCTGATGGAGAATCGAACAACTGAGCGGATTGCTGAACAGCTTACTGAGCCGATTGCAGCGCGGATTGCAGATGGTGCCTGTACCCGAATCATTTGCGTCATGTTTCGTTCTACCAATAAAAAGGCCACCCGCAGGTGGCCATCGTTACTTATGTTTTACACCAGTCGGGCACATCTTATCAGAAGGTGGCCCGAACCGGATTCAAACGCGCAGCAATTAATTCAGGAACGGATTGTTTTCAGAAAAATACTCGTGTGAATCGGCATTGGCAACCGCCTTGGTTGGGTCGCTGATGGCCAGACTCTTGGAGGCAGCTTGGCCGTAGGCATGATCCTTGGTGCCGCCCAATACGGTGAAGTGACTCGCTTCATGTATCAGGGTGCCCGCCTTGGAATCGGTACCAGTGTTTGGCGCAGTCCAGAATGCACCGCACACATAAATCTTGTACGGCTGGGCTGGGTAGACATAGGCAAAGGTACCGGCTTCGGTGCAGGAACAATCAACAACGAAAGGCTGGTTGTTAAAGGCACTAACGATTTTGGCATAGTGGTCCTTAACGGTGGCATAGCGGGTCGAGCTATACACACCAAACCAGGTCGTGTAGCGTGCGCCCCGGGTACCGGCGTTCAAATAGGACAGCGAGTTGTTGGCATAGGTCTTGGCGCTGGCAAAAGCGGTGGCGATGGCCGACTGGCGCGAGCTGCTGCAATTGGTGTAAGACAGTGAACCGGCCAGTGCAGCGAGCGTTGGGGCCGGGGTTACGGCGGCACTGGCGCGGCCATTGACCCAGAGCGAAACGCCTTCAGAGTTCAATTCCCCGGCACTGCCGGAGGCGACCAGGCCTTTCGCATTGCCCTTGCCAAACAGGTGCTGGGAACCAGCCTGATAACGGATCGAGTAATTGCCGGTTGCAGCCATATCGTACTGGGACGACAGTTCAACTTGCTGGTTGTACGATTTGCCTGGCTTCAAGACCAGATAGTCAGCCGAAGTCGGCGCAGCACGCTTGGCCAGCTTGCCCAGATACGATACCGGTACGCCATCACGCACGACCGAGAACAGCGGGGCCGACGCGTCGCCAAACGGGGTGCTGTGTTTCAACACATATTGATCAACATTGCTGGTATTGGTGAACTTGACATTAACCACGACATCGTCATTCGATTGCAGCACCGCTTTGGCAGAAGAAATCGAAACCGAAACCGGACCGGTTGCAGCATTGACACCCATGCAGGCAATGGCCGTTAACAGGGCAAGATTGATTTTTGCAAATTTGTTCAACATGTTTATCTCCAATATTATATATATAAATTTTGTACGGATTCACTCTCAAATTGCGCAGTATTTTTAAAAAATCTTGCATGCAAGATCAACAAATATCCTGAACAATACGGGCTTATCTCGTCATTTAGTAGCACCACGCTGCTTTTCTAATAACTGCGTCGTGAACGTATATTCGACGATCATCCGCAATTTGTCAATAGCGTTTCGCTAAAAATATTCACATTTCTTTTAGGAAATCCAAATCGATACCCCCTTGCACCAAGCCAATGCGGTGGTTGCACCATCATCACCAACTAGGAATGGCAAATGCACAACAACGGTGCAGTGCAGCAACACGAGGGATGGTATGGGAACTGACAAACCGATGCTGGCGCGCAGCCAAGCGCAAACCAGAGCCGGTTATTGGACTAGCGAGGTTATTGGACTAGCGAGGCTATTGGACTAGCGAGGCTATTGGACGACCGGGGCCGATTATTGGGCAACCATGGCCTGATTGCGCCCGGCCATCTTGGCGCAATACAGAGCAGTATCGGCCCGCATCAACAGTTCATGGCGCGTGTCGCCATGGATCGGGTATTCGGCAATACCAGCGGAAAAGGTGCAGTTGCTAATGCTGGCCTGCCCCACGGTAATGGTCAGTGCCCGGTATTTTTCGGCAATGCCCTGCATTTTCAGGGAAGCAATATGGCTGTCGGCATCGCGCATCAACAGGCAAAACTCTTCTCCGCCATAGCGGCACAGCATGTCACTGGTGCGCAACTGGCTCTCGACGAGGCGCGAGAACTGAATCAAGACCTCATCACCAAAGGCATGGCCCCAGGTATCGTTGACGCGCTTGAAAAAGTCCAGATCCAAAATCACCACCGTCACCACCGATCTGCCTATCGATTCATGCAAGATCGCGTTTAAGCAGGTTTCAAAGTGACGCCGGTTAAACAAGCCGGTCAGGTGATCCCGAATTGCCTGTTCCTTGAGCGCCTTTTGCAGCGAATTGACATGGTGAATCTGGTGCGCCAGCTCCTTGTTCAGGGTGGCCAGCTTTTTATTTTCTGCTTCGCGCGCCGCCTGCAATTCGAGCGCCTTGTCGCGCTCCTCCTTGAGGTTTTTCATCTCCTTTTCCAGATTGCGCATCAACAGGCGCGAATCATGGGCCGATTTGCTGCGTGCCTCATAGCGGCTCTGGTATTGGGCCAGATAGTCATAGGCCACCTTCCACTTGCCCAGCCTTGCATAACTGTCAGCCAGTCCCTTGAGGATTTGCTGCTGGTAAAACGGATTGCAGGTGATGTTCAGGTATTCATGGGCCTGCAAAAATGCCTGGGTCGCCAGCTTGGCCCGGCCGCATGCCAGCGCCAGCATGCCTTCCACCATGGCCCCGTGCATTTGCTCTTCCCGGTCATCATACTCAAGCGCCAGTTGCTGGCCGATTTTCAGCAGGCTGCGTGCCTCGTCATGCTCGGACAACATCAGCGCAGCATGGGCGGACAGGCAATAGATGAAGGCACGCTCGCCGCCACCAGCATCTTGCAACTGGTACAGTGGCCGCAATATGCCAAGCGCTGGCTCGGCCTTGCCGGTGGCGAGCAAGCACATCGCCAAATTGGCCGACACCAAAGGCAGCATGTGCTCAACCCGGTGTTGTTTGATCACGCCAAGCGCTTCCTGCAACAGTGGCACTGCATCTTCATCGTTGCCCAGATCGTGCTGGCACGAGGCCAGATTCGACAGGCTGTTGACCCGGTGCGATGGCGTGCCAAAGCGCTCGGCCATATCCAGTGCCAACAAGAAATCGCGTGGCGCGCTGTGATTATCGCCCCGGTTCAAGGCATCAATGCCAGAACGGTTGTACAGCGAGAATTTGAACAGTGAATCCGGAATGCGCGCCGCCAGATCGCGCGCCTTGTCAAAATGCTGGCCGGACTGGGCAAAATCACCACGTCGGCTGGTAATGGACCCCATACACACGTGGGCCGCCATTTGCCCTTCGGTATCACCCAATTGGTAAAACAGGTCGATCAGGGGGCGGCAAATCTGTTCTGCCTGCTCCGATTCACCATTGTAGTACAGCAAGGACAACTGGTTGATTTGGGCATACCCTACCCCGCGCGCATACGAGATGGCCCGGGCAGCGCCAAGCGTGAGGTCGTTGACGCGCTTTGCCTCTTTGCGATCAGCCATCAGCAGCGACAGGCACTGCAAGTTCATGCGATCAATTTCCGCTTTGTCGGGATGGGCAAGTTCGGACACAGGCATCACTCCATGATCTGGTCAGGGCCGTTGCCGCCACCTGCGACGGAAACGATCTCTTGTTAATGCTGACATCATAGCGACAAATGCCAAGGTGACTGTGGCATTTTGCATTGCACCGAAAAAAATAGTTCGTCACTGCCGCAACGCAGTCAGCTGCCTCTTGCCAATCAACTATCATTATTGCTGATTCTGGCCGACATCGAAAAACCCGGAATCGAATTATTAATCTTTATCACAGATGCTAAAATACATTCCAAACCTTTTTCGCCACACCTACTTGGCCCTGCCACGGGCCTGGTGTCGGGTACAATCGGACTCATGATTCCATGAAGAAATTAATTGTTGTAAATTTGCTGCCATGCGCCCTACTCAGCCTGCCGGGCCACGCCACGGTTGTGTATGCCGCAGGCGACATTGCCGATTGCCGCGTCACACCGGCCGCTGACAGTGCGGCTTTGGTGACGGCCCGGCTGGTTGCGGCGCAGTTGTCGCCAAATACCCGGGTGCTAACGCTGGGTGACAATACCTACCCAATCGGTTCCGCTGCCGAATTTCGCAACTGTTATGCCCCAACCTGGGGCCAGTTTTTATCAGCAACCCATCCGGCACCGGGCAACCACGACTATCTGACTCCGGGCGCGCTTGGCTATTACCAGTATTTTGGCGAACGGGCCGGCCCTGGCCAGCGCGGCTACTACCGGGTGCAGCTTGGTGCCTGGCGCATCTTTTCGCTCAACAGCGCCCTGAAAGATCCGCAACAAAAACAAGCGCAACTGGCGTGGCTCAAGCAAGAACTGGCCAGCACCGCGTCGGCCTGCACACTGGCCTATTGGCACCACCCGGTATTTAGTTCCGGCGGCCACGGCAGCGACCCGCGCATGACCGAAGTCTGGCAATTGCTCGAAGCGGCTGGAACCGACCTGATTTTGTCTGGCCACGACCACCATTACGAGCGTTTTGCCAAACAAAACATTCGGGGCGAAGCGGCTGCCAATGGTATTCGCGAATTTGTGGTCGGTACTGGCGGCACCCCGCTGACCCCGTTGCTATTGCGCCGCAACAACAGCGAAGCGGTCAACAACACGGTTCATGGCGTACTCAAGCTCAATTTGAGCGATGATGGCTATGACTGGGATTTTTTGCCGGTCGTGCCGGGCAGTTTTGTTGATCGCGGCAGCGATCACTGCCATGGCAAGGCGAACAAGACAAAACCGCCCGTCTAAGCGGGGGCTTGCCCGGTATCAGCGGGCACAGCGGGCGTAATAGAGCGGACGCAATGGCTCTCATTTGCATCAGATCAACATCAAGAGGAGTGGTTCATGAAAAACAGCGTGCATTTCATTTTGCAGGGCAAGGGCGGCATCGGCAAAACCTTTGTGTCGACGCTTCTGGCCCAATGGATGAAAAATCAGGATGAATTACCGCTGCGCTGCTTCGATACCGATCAGGAAAACGCCACCTTTTCGCGCTACAAGGCAATGAACGTCAAGCATGTGCCGGTGATGCAAGACAACCGCACAATTGAGCCGAAGCGCTTCGATGCCCTGATCATCGACATTCTGGAACAGGAAGGCAACTGTGTCATCGATAACGGGGCCAATACCTTTTCCCCGTTTTTGGCATACCTACTGGAGAACGATGCGTTTTCACTGTTGCAGGACTCGGGACGCAAGGTCTATATCCACACCATCGTCGGTGGCGGTGACACGCTGCACGACACGGCCTCGGGCTTTGTGTCGACCGCAAAATCGACCAGCATGCCACTGGTGCTGTGGGAAAACCAGCACTTTGGCCTGACCCAGGCCGCATCGGGCAAGCAGTTTATTGAATCGCAATCGTATAACGAACACGCCAGCCGGGTAAAAGGCCGGGTGGTACTTACCCAGCGCAACCCTGACACCTTTGGGGTTGACATCAAAAAAATGAACATCGCGCGCCTGACCATGGAAGAAGTGATGCAAAATGAAAAATTCAACATCATGGAAAAGCAGCGGATCAAGGTCATGTTCCGCGATGTATTTGAACAGCTCGACAAAATAGACTGGTAAGCCCCATGGATCCACAAAAACTGCGCACCCTGGTTTTTGAAAAAACCGGGATCAAAATCGACACCACCGACCCGGTTTTTGCCCTGGTTGCCTTAAACGAGAGCGTGCTTGAAGAAGCACTGCAACGGCATCTGGCGGCCCTGCAACAAGCCCATTTGGTCAATCCGCCGCCGGTTAACCAGCCTGCGTATCGCCATCGCACCGACAACTGGGAATCGGACGAACCGGCACCCGCATCCGCCGCACCTGGCAGTGCAGGGTTGGCGGCTGATGCTGCGCTGGCCGCCGCAGCCAGTGCCGCATCATCTGCCGCAGCCCCCATACTACCGGAAACCGTTGGCACCGTGCCCCCGGCCCCGCTTGATCGACGCCTGTTACTCGGTGCCGCTGCCACGTCACTGTGCTCAGCGCTGCTGGTACTGACCGGGCAAGCCCTGTGGGGCTGGATGCCCCCGAAGCCCACCCCATCAGCCCCGCCCAATGTCCAGCAAAAGCCGCAAGCACAACCAGCGCTACCGGCAGAAAAGCTGGCCCGGGCACTGGAAAAGCTCGATCCGAAATCACGTGCAATCGTTCAGGCCGAGTTGGATAAACCGTAAACCACCGATTCCGGCATGGGGATACAGAAAATACGCCGAAATTACACAGGAAATATTGTAGCCCGCTATTGAAGCCCGGTATTGAAGCCCGGTATTGAAGCCCAGCGTTGAAGCCCAGGTTACAGTTCAATCACCCAGGCCGGATCAAACGCCGGATTTTCCACGCCGCGCCGGGTAATGTAGCCACGCGGGTTGCACAGCACGCGCGTGTCGCCGATTCGGTAATCGAATGAATGATGGGTATGGCCATGCAACCATAAATCGACCCGGCCCGCCATTAGATGAGACAGGTCGTTGATAAATCCGGCAGAAACCAAATCATTGGCATACTGTGCATGCAAACTCGGCCGGGCTGGCGCGTGGTGTGTGATCACCACCGTCTTGCCGGGAAACGGTTCGGCCAGCTTCGCTTCAAGCCAGGCCCGGTGTTGGTAATGCAGGGCAATCGATTGCTCAACCGTAAACCACTTGTTGCCCGACCTGCCGGGCCAACTGTCGGCAAAATTGACATCGCCGCTATCATCATCGGCCAGAATTGCCCGAAAATCGGCCATCACCCGCCGCGCTGCCAGTTTCGCCGTTTCTTGTTGCAAGGAACCAAACAACTGAAAATCAGTCCAGAGCGTACAACCGAGAAAACGCACATCGTCTTGTATAAATTCCCGTTCTTGTAAAAAAATCCAGTTTTTATCGTTTGTAGCGGCAAAAGCCGTGTCCATCTGTGCCACCCGGTAACCGTAGTATTCATGATTTCCAGCAACAAAAAGAACCGGGCGCGAGCCAAATGCCGCACGCGCCCAGCGCATCGCCGCTTCCCCCTCGGCGATATCCCCGGCCAACAGCACCAAATCCGCTTCGACCGAGGTCGGCGGCACATAATCAGCGATATCAACATGTAAATCGCTCATGACCCATAGTTTCATCGCATCTCCTTGGCATCGCTCCGCAAACAGCGATATGGTAACCTTTTTTGCATGATGCAGGATCGGCCAGCTACGGTCACTTGCCTTGCAATAGCCGCCAATTATCGCTAGAATAGATTCGCTGCGACTATTTTTCCCCAGTGAATCAAAGACTTGGTTGTTTTTTGCTGGCGCTGCCCGAATGGATTCTGCCACCAGTTGCGCGCCCCACGATTGATTTTTTGAATGTTGTCTGGCAACGAATTGCACGCCCATCCCCCGCGTGGCCTTGACGTAAAAAGCACACAGACAACACAGAAATTTTTAATGCAACAATCAGTTTTAAAAAAACCTGCTACACTTGAACCGGTTTTTCTCATCAACAGTGCATTTTTTAACAATTGATTCGAATCAACCGCTATCTGTTATTTAATTTATCCCGGAAACAACATGAAATTTTGCTCGGAATGCGCCAACCCGGTTTCACTCACCATCCCGGAAGGGGACTCCCGGCCACGCTATGTCTGTGGTAGCTGCAGCAAAGTGTTCTACCAAAACCCGCGTATTGTTGCCGGGTCGATTCCGGTTTGGGAAAAAGATGGGCAATTACAGGTTTTGCTGTGCAAACGGGCAATTGAACCGCGCTACGGGCTGTGGACCCTGCCCGGCGGTTATATGGAAAATGGAGAAAGCACCGATCAGGCTTCGGTTCGTGAAACTGCCGAAGAAGCGGGCGCACGGGTCGAATTGCACGAATTGTTTTCGCTGCTCAATGTGCCACATGTGAATCAGGTACATATTTTTTATCGGGCCACCCTGCTTGACCTCGATTTTAATCCTGGCACAGAAAGCCTCGAAGTCAAATTGTTTACCGAGCAGGAAATTCCATGGGATCAACTGGCCTTTCCCACAATCGAGCGTACCTTGCGCTGGTTCTTTGAAGACATGAATCAGGGTGGGCAAAATTTTGGCTTGCACACCCTGACCTGCTCGCAGCGCACCATATACAATAGCGCCACCCTGGCGGCCCATAACTGATTTCCCCAGGTCCGGTGCACCCCCATGGTTCCGTGGTTACAGCCAGACAGCCCGTTTCCCGATGTCAGGCTGGCACTCGGGCCGCACAGCCCGGCTCCCGGCCTGCTCGCAGCCGGGGCCGACCTGTCGCCGGAGCGACTGCTCGATGCCTACCGGAACGGGATTTTCCCATGGTTTTCCGAAGATCAACCGGTCTTGTGGTGGAGTACTGACCCACGCATGGTGCTCTACACCGAGCGCTTCAAGATTTCTCCCAGCCTTGGCAAAACCCTCAAAAAGATCGCTGCCGCCCCCAAGCAATGGCAGGTTCGGTTTGACAGTGCGTTTGAATTGGTCATGCGCGAATGTGCCGCGCCCAAACAACGCAGGCCGGAAACCTGGATTTCCGAGGAAATCATCGATGGCTATTGCCGCCTGCACCAGATGGGCTATGCTCACAGCAGCGAATTGTGGCACGATGGGCAACTAGTCGGTGGCGCGTATGGCGTGTGCATCGGCAAAATGTTTTATGGTGAATCAATGTTTGCCCGAGAATCGGATGCGTCCAAGGTGGCACTGGCCCACTTGGTACATTTTTTGCGCGAACAAGGCGTGGCAATGATAGACTGTCAGCAAGAAACCCGCCATCTGGCATCACTGGGTGCCGCACCAATTAGCCGCCTTGCCTTTATCGACCATTTGCAAACGGCGGTACTGGCAGCACCGGTTACCGGCTGGGCAGCCGGGCCTACCTTGTTTCGGGATAGCACATGACCCATTTGCACGACCTGCCGTTTTCGACGCTGCAATTTTATGCCACCGCGCCCTACCCGTGCAGCTACCTGGATCATCGTCTGGCGCGCTCGCAGGTCGCCACCCCGTCCCACCTGATCAACAGCGATGTGTATTCGGAACTGATCAAAAATGGCTTTCGCCGCAGCGGCATTTTTACCTACCGCCCGCATTGCGACAATTGTCATGCCTGCATTCCGGTACGGGTGCGCGCCGCCGAATTTTGTCCCAACCGCAGCCAGCGCCGCGCCCGACAAAAACATGCCGATCTGCAAACCACGGTGGCAAGCCTGACCTATGTGCAGGAACACTATGAACTGTACACGCGCTACCAGAACCGGCGTCATGCCGGTGGTGGCATGGATCAGGATAGTCGAGATCAATATGCCCAGTTTTTGCTGCAAAGCCGGGTCAATACCCGTTTGGTTGAATTTCGCGACCGGCAACAGGTGTTGCAAATGGTGTCGATCATCGATATGTTGAACGATGGCCTCTCTTCGGTGTACACCTTTTACAATCCCGATCTGCCCGGCAGTTGTTTTGGTACCTTCAATATCCTGTGGCAAATCGAGCAGGCACAAAAACTGGGCTTGCCCTATGTCTATCTCGGTTACTGGATTCGTGACAGCCGAAAAATGTCGTACAAAGCCAATTTCCGGCCACTGGAAGCACGCCTGTTAGAGCACTGGCAATCCTTTGCGCCCGACCCCTGATTGCGGCATGCCCCCCTGTCATTGCGCCCTTGTTGTTCCTTTGTCGTTATTTCCTTGCCTTTGTTCGATTGTCCTTGCCCCCTTAATCCCCTGTTGACGCTTTTTACTCCCCACCACCGATGCTACAAAAATTCCTTTATTCGCTGGCCCGCCCAGCCCTGTTCGCTCTTGACCCCGAGCGTGCCCACCACCTGACCCTGCCCAATCTGGCCCGTGCCGCGCGGCTCGGCCTGTTGCCACGCTGCTCGATTGATGATCCGGTACGGGTGATGGGACTTGATTTTCCAAACCGGGTTGGCCTCGCGGCCGGACTGGACAAGGATGGTGCCTATATCGATGCGTTGGCGGCGCTGGGCTTTGGTTCGATTGAAGTGGGCACCGTCACCCCACGGCCACAGGCGGGCAATCCAACCCCGCGCCTGTTTCGCCTGCCAGCCAAGCGCGCCCTGATCAATCGCATGGGGTTCAACAATGGCGGGGTCGATGCCTTTGTCGCCAATGTCAAGGCCAGTCGTTTTTCGCAAAACGGCATACTTGGCCTGAACATCGGCAAAAATGCCGACACGCCGATCGAAAAAGCCAGCGATGACTATTTGCACTGCCTGGAAAAGGTCTATCCATGGGCCAGCTATGTCACCATCAATATTTCCTCGCCGAACACCAAAAATTTGCGCCAGTTGCAAGGCGAGAACGAACTCGATGGTTTGTTAAGCCAGTTAAAACAGGCGCAGCAACGGCTGGCCGACCAGCATCAACGCTATGTGCCGCTGGCCCTGAAGATTGCGCCCGATCTGGATTTGGAGCAAAGCCAGTTAATCGCTGCCGCCCTGCTGCGGCACCGGATCGATGGCGTGATTGCCACCAACACCACACTCTCGCGCGAAGCGGTCAAGGGCTTGCCCCATGCGCAAGAGGCCGGTGGCCTGTCCGGCGCACCGGTGCTAGCCAGTTCGAATCAGGTGATTCGCTGGCTCAAGGCCGAACTCGGGGCAGCAATACCGATTATTGGCGTGGGCGGGATCATGAGTGCGCAAGATGCGATGAGCAAAATCGAAGCCGGTGCCAGTCTGGTGCAACTGTATACCGGCCTGATTTATCAGGGCCCGGCACTGATTGGCGAATGCGCGCGGCATCTGAAACAGGCGCGGCGCTAAACTACCACGCTTTGTGCCAATACAAACGTACTGGCACACCAGCGGGTGAGGCCTGCGCTTGGATCGCACACCTCACCCGCCCGAATTACATACTTCCGTAGTAATAATAATGAAATCCGTAATACCACAAAAATATCAAAATAAAACTTAAAGTATAAAACCCGGTCATCAGCCCCGCATCAATCCAGATCGCCTTATCATGCAACACCATGCTCTGTCGCACCCGCTTGGTTGGGCCGCGCAAAAACAGAATCGCCAAAATAACGATGATCATAAAATGCCCCACCGCATCAATCATGCCAAATTTAAAAATGGCCAAGATAAATACCGCCTGCAAGCCAATCGCAATTTTTCGGGCCAATACCGAAGCGGCGACGATCATCAAAAACGCGATGGTAAATTCAACATAACCAGCCAGTACCATGTACACATACGGCGTCATGCCCATCAACATGCCGGGATTGTCATTGAGCATGGGATAGGTCCATTCCGGATAGCCAAACTTTTCAATCGCGGCCCACATCAGGGTCAAACCAGTGGTTTTATACATGACCACAAACCCGGTTTTGCGCCAGCGCCAGCGCCGCACCGTACAAACCAGAAAGAAATACCCGAGTCCGAGAAAAATCATGTAGTCGGTCATATGGTAGGCACCATACTGGAATACCGACACGGCGAACAGGGCAAAAATCCCGGCCCCGACCAGTGGCACCGTGCGGTGAAACAGGGCGCACAGTCCAATTAGCGCCTGCAACACTGGCACCCGCGGATTCATGGTGGTCAGCTCCGGGGTCAGAATCATGGTCACATGACCAAAATAACTGTAGGCGGCCAGAGTGAAGAAGAAAATGGCGGCGGCAATGCGCATGATGTCGATTGCCTGATGATCGGAGATCTTGAATTTGGAATCGGCTTCGGACAAATAGCCCTTTTTCAGCACGAACCGGTCAATCAAAAAAAATACATAAATAAACACCATCGACCACAAAAAAAACCAGATAAAGGTTTTGGTCAATACATCGCCAATCGGCAGCGGCGGCTTGCTGACATCATACTCGGCAAACCATTTCACATGCGCCTCTACCTGTGTTATCGGCCAGCTTAGCCATAACAACAAACTCATCCACAACCATGTCACTTTTCTGATTAATGGCATACCATCTCTCCTATACTGTCCGCGAATCCAAGTCGCTTCATTTTATCAGGTGATTGTCTGGATGGTCGCCAATTTTCGTTCCACCTTGCAAAATTAATTATTGTAATAATAAAACTCACGCGACCGACGATTTCTTGATTTCTGCCTAATAAAAATCGGTCGCCACTGAAAACGAAAAACCACACTCAGCCGCAGGCTGGCCGATTTCCCCCTTGGCAGCCCTTGGTTGTGAGTGGTTGTGCGTGGTTACATATGATTACGCGTCGCTGATGCTGCGGTGAAAGCAATCTGTGAACGATTACAGCGCACCCAAAATCGGTTGCAGCATCGACGCAGCCAAGCGCATGCTGCGCACGCCATTCCAGCCCACTTCAGGATCAGGCAAATCGGCATTGTCCTTGAATGGCATTTCCAGCGTCAGCGACAGGCAGCGGAAGGTATGTCCGACATATTTCGAGGCCAGGGTCAACAGTTCGGCACTGTACTTGCTTGGCAGATAGCCGTAAGCATCTTGAAAATCCGGGCTAACGCGCTTGAAATGGTCAATAAACGATTGCTGTTGCGCCATTTGCGCTTGGGTGAATCCTTCCAGCATTTCACTGCCCGCCACAAAATTGTAGGGCAGTACTTCGTCGCCATGCACGTCGAAAAACATGTCCACCCCAACCTCATGCAACTTGCGCCGCACCGCCAGCACTTCCGGGCTGCGCTCCACCGACGGTTCCATCCATTCCCGGTTCAGATTCGCCCCTGCCGCATTGGTGCGCAAATTGCCGCGCACCGAACCATCGGGGTTCATGTTCGGCACAATGTAAAATTCAGCCTTTTGCAACAGCTTTCTGGCCACCGGATTGGCTTGATCGAGCAAGGCATCCAAAAAGCCTTCGACAAACCATTCGGCCATGGTTTCACCCGGATGCTGGCGCGCAATCATCCAGATTTTCTTCAGCGGTGCGCCACTGGCAGCGGCGGCTGCATCACGCACCCGTACCAAATTCATGTCGCGCCCATCAACGGTACTGCCCAAATCCTCAATTTGTACCAGCCGATGCTGCCCGATCCGGCCCAGCACAGCCAGATGGCGCTGCCACGAATACGGTTCAAAATAGGCGTAATACACGCTGTCCTGGGTTGGCGTATGCGAGATCGTCATCACCTGCCCATCGTAACGGGTATCGACCCGAAACCAGTTTTGATTGTCATAGCTCGCTGCCGCCCGGTAGTTTTCCCAGCCCCCCGGATAGGCTGCCTTGCCCGCGTTCATCAAGCGCATCGTTACCGCTTGACCACGCACGCCCTGCAGGCGATAGTAAAACCACTGGGCGAAATCGGCATGCGAATCCTTGCGGATATTGAGCTGAATATCATGGGCATGTTCGACCGATACGATTTCAATCGCACCGGCATCGAAATTGGAACTGACTTTGATCGACATTATTGGTACCTGCAAAAGGTCGGGGAAAATGGAACACGGAAATTGAAGACAAGGCGGAAGCCGAAGCCGAAGCCGAAGCCGAAGCCGAATTCTAACAAAGAGCGCCGCAAGTTCAGCGTTTTTTACTACAGCAATCGCAAATTTTGCCACCCCGGCAGAGCTTTGGCCAGAGCCGAACGCGAATTTTACCCGAATACTGCTATAATCTGCCCTTCGTCGGGGCGTAGCGCAGCCTGGTAGCGTACTTGCATGGGGTGCAAGGGGTCGGAAGTTCGAATCTTCTCGCCCCGACCAACAGATTTGACGACTTGGGCCAACCTTCGGGTTGGCCTTTGCGTTTTTACCGTCGCTCGATTTTGCCGTCGCTCGATTTTGCCGAGGCTGCCGATCTTGCCAACCTTACCGGGTTTGACCTGGGCCAGTATCCGCTTCTGCCCCGGCTACTGGCGGCTTGGCTGGCTCATTTGTTTGCTCATTTGTTTGCTCATTTGTTTGCTCATTTGTTGGCTCATTCGTTTCCTCATTTGTTGGCCCACCCTCCGCTTCACTCGTTTTCGCCTTCATTTGCCCCAACAAACTGCGCACCATCAGCGCCAATACCACCACGCCCAACAACAATACCGCCCACAGAATCAGGGTTTTCTGTTGCGCGCTGGCATTGGCCTTGGCAGCGGCACTCGGCCCATCGGCATCGGCGCTGCCCATTTGGCGCGGCGCTCCGGCACTGGCCTGCTCCAGCGCTTGCAACTGGCCTGCAGCAAAACCGGGGGCAACCTGCGCCAAATCCAGATGACCCGGCTCAGCCTTGCTTCGACCAAAGGCCAGCAAATACGGTGCCTTGCCACTGGTCACAAAAATCAGTTGCGCCGGTTGCCAATATACCGTCAACGCTGGTGCCGGGCCACTGGCCAGTGTTTGGGCTGTCGCACCCTGCGCCCGCAAAACCCAATGGTCGGCATGCCGTATCGGCACATCGAGTTCGGTAAAGCGCCGGGTTTTGCCATCTTGCGTCAATTGATAAAACGTGTTCTGAAATGCCGGCACCAAGCGCCAAGTAGTCGGCCTGCCCGCTTGACGGCTTGGCAATTCCTGATAATGTCCGAGTACGGCCGGAAAGATGATATTTTCCTGAATCAGTTGCAGGCCGATTTTTTGCACCGGAATCGCGCGTGACAGCGTATATTGCCATTCCTGCGGGTTTTTGCCAGCACTGCCTGCCAGTGTTATCTGTGCCAGTTTGGTCACTTCACTGACTTGTTGCACCGCTTCTGCCTCAATTGAAGCAAACAATACCGGCTCCCCGGCGCGCCACGACAGCCGTGCATAGCGCAGGCGGCGCGCTTCAAACTTGAGCCGGTCATTGGCCAGGGTTTGATTGGCGTCATTGGCCAGCCAGCTCAATTCGGAAGTGCCAAGCGGCTCCCACTGTTTCAGATCATCACTGGCTTCCAGCCAGAGTTGGGCGCTGTAGCCGGTCTGGCTGGCAACGCCCGGCGGAGCAGAAAAACGCAGCGTGTCAATCAGGGGAAGTTCATTACCGGCCTCACCCGCGCCAAAATCGAGCACCAGACTATGCAGCCGGTTTTGCGTCGTGGCCGATCTGGCCTTGACCGATACAATACCGCCATTGGCCCCGGTTTGGATCGTCAATTCAACCGGAGCTGGCCCGTTGGCAGCCGGACTGGCAGGGTTGGCCTGGTTGGCCGAATTAGTCGGACCAGTCGGACTAGTCGAATTTGGCCCGCCCTGATTTGCCTGCCCATTCAGTGGCCCATTCGCTGGCCCATTCACTACCCCATACACGGGAAAAATCCGCGCTGGCAGCGTGCGCCGTTCAGCCCGGGTTTGCGGCTGTGGCAAATGGATCGCAAATGGAATCGGTGCGCCGCTGGCATCGAACACGCGCAAATCATGCAACTGTTCCGATTTCGCATGTAAATATACCTCGGGTGGCAGTGACAAGCCGACCACACCTTGCTTGCCACTGACCGTCAAGGGCATGTGCCAACCGTAATCGGTCGGCTGATCCGATTTGGGCTGGCCCTTGGGCTGGCCTGCAGCCAGTGCCATGGCCGGGGCCATGATCAGTACCAGCAGCACCAGCAGCGCCAAGCGCAATTTCACGCCAGACTGGCTTAATAATTGGCCCAAAGACCGGTCACAACCGCCCCACCCAAAAATATTATCCGATTTCATTCACTTCCTCCCCTTGGCCGGATACGGTGCCAGATAACCAATGGCCAGCATCAACAACCCAACTCCAACAAACGCCACAATCCGTGCCACTCCGCCCTGATTGGTCTGATCGATCAAAAACAGTTTCGCCACCACCACCAGTAACAGAGCCGCGCCCAACAGCCAGCGCTTGGGTTGGTTGTTTTGGGTTGCCCAACGCATCAACACCAGCGCACTGGCACTCCAGACCAGGGACAACACAGTTTGCACTTCGGTCGAACCAAACAGCGGATCGAACCCGTAGCGCAGGCCCAGTACATGGCTACAGGTACGCAGCACCATCAGGTTGAACCAGCCCCATAAAATCACCCCCAAGCCAAACGGCAGCGGTGCCAGATCCGGTTTCAGGTCACGCCAGGCACGCAGGGACAGCCACAGGGCGAACGCCGTGCTTAAATCGAGTGGGTTAATCAGCGGCAAATACGGCAGCGGTGCCATTGAGCCATCCTGACTCAGATTCCAGATCGATACCAGCAGCAGCGCCCAGCCGCAGGCCAGCGGCACCAGCCACTGGCGATACCACTGCCCAAGCGGTGCAACCGGCCAGCGATTCTTTTCAATGCGCTGCATCACCCAAAAGATCACGTAAAACATCAGCCAGCACGGCAAATAGCGCGCCCAACTGGCCGAAGCAAACGAGCCTGCCAGCTCCAGCAGCGTGCGCTCATCGACACTGCCATGCAACCAGCGATTAATCAATCGCCCACCGACTGGCCAAATCAAGAGCCACGGCGTAGCCACGCGCAACACATGCCAGCTTTTCAGCCAAAAATCGCGCAACGGCCAACCCTGCCGCTGCCAAAAGCGCATCGCATATTCAGCAGCAGCACCCAATGCCGCCACGGTCAGCCACAGTTTCCAGTCTGGCAGCGGTTCACTGCCATACAGGCTAAGCAACAAGGCCAGGCAAAACAGTGCCAGCATCAGCCAGTTCGGCCAAACCAAATGGCGCAGGTTTGGCCATTGCCAGCGCTGACTTTGGCGCAGCCAAACCAGGGTGCAGATTGACACGAGTAGCGCATACCAGGTAATCGCCGCTTCGGCATAATCTTCATGCTCGAAAAAAATCTTGTAATGAACGGCCAGCCATCCGGCCAGACTGTACAAGACTTGACCAAACCACCAAAAGCCAAACCAGCACAGCAAGACATTGGCCAAGCGGCCCTGCTGGCCAGTGTGAAACAGGGTTTTGGCGCTAAACAGGGCTGCGCCGCCAATCAACAGCGCGCCCAAAAACGGGCCGTGCAACAAGTTCGGGCTGACCGCGTGGCCGGGCCAATCGAGATTAAGCAATGACAACACCAACAACAGCCCACCGGTAATGATTTGCAACACCAGCCCAAGCGTGCGTGCCACCAGCCAGCCAAGACTCTGCGCCAGATAGGCCAGCAAGCCAACGGTGCCGATACCGGACAGGCCAAGCAGGTTGATTTGCCAACTGGCGTCGGCCCGGCTGGCATGGGCCGGCATGCGCAAAAATATCTCGACCCAGGCACCGGCTACCAGCCACACCGTGGCCGCCAGCAAAAATACCAGCGGCATCCCGGCCAACAAGCGCGACTGCCAGAGTGGCGCACTGCCATCAGCTTGACTGCCCCCTGCCGCTTGTCCCTGTGCCACATAACCACGAAAGCGCAGCGCCATCATGAACGCGGTACCGGCCAACAGCAAAAAGCCGAGCCACAAATTGGCACGTCCGGCACTGATCGGATCGACACCACTGGTGGAAGCGAGGAACGCGACCCAGGCCCCGGCCTGCACCAGCAAGCCAAAACCCCAGGCCAGCGGCTGGCGCTGGCGCAAGCCAACCCAAACCATGCCCGCCCCTTCCAGCGCCCATGCGGCCGAAGTCCAGCGACCATCCAACGCAAACGGCAAGGCCAGCGTACCAAACACCACCGCCAGCGCCAAAAAGCTCTCCACCAACAGGCGCAGGCTGCCAAGGCGCCGCTGCCACAGGCCAAGCGCCAGAGCAGCGTAAATCAGGCCCAATGTCAAACTCGAAAATGCCACGCCAAACTGCCAATGTTTGACCATCGGATATTGCAGGCTGAACGCCATCACCGGTGCACCAAACACCAGCGTGCCATCAACATAGTTTTTCAGCAGCAAAGCTTGCCGCGAGCCATACACCAGCGCCAGCACCAGATAAAAGCCAAAGAACAGCAGCAAAAACAATTGTGCTGACAGGTAGTGCTGTGCTTCATAGCGGGTTACGCCCCAGACGACGCCGATCAGGCAAGTCAAGACAAACCCGGCCAGATTCAGGGCACGCCACGAGCGATGCAGGGCAATCGCCAAAATGCCGGCGTTTAACAGTGCGTAATAGGAAAACAGCGCGATATGGCTACCCTGCCCGGTCGAAGTCAAAATCGGGGCCGCAAAGCCACCGGCAATACCGAACAGCGCCAGCCAAAAGGCATTTTGCAACACCGCCAACAGGCAGGTCAAGGCGGTCAACACGAACAACAAGCCAAACGCCAGCGGTGACGGGATCAAGTCATACAAGCGGAAGGCAGCAAAGGTGACCAGCATCAAAATCGCCAGCGCACTGCCCTGTACCGGCAGCGCAATCCCGGGGCGCGAGAGGCGAATCTTCCAACCCCACAAGAGCAATGCAATATCGGCCAAGACCACGCCGGAGAGTCGCAACTCAATTGGCACCGAGACACGGGCGGCCGCATATTTGAGCAAGAAACTGACGCCGATGAACAGGATCAACAGGCCGAGCTTGGCCACCAGATTGCCGCCAAACAGCCAATCTTTGATCGCCAACAGCCAGGCCGGGTCAGGTGCGGGTTCGGTTCGGCGTGGTGATACCCGATCAGAGGCCTGAGCTGCTTGGGATGGTTCAATCGCTTGGGGCGATTGGGTAGCTTGGGGCGGTTCAATCGCTTGGTTCGGTTGGGTCGGCTGGGTTGATTGAGTTGATTCGATCGCTTGGGACGATTGCAGCGATTGGGCCGGTTCGGCTGGTACAGCCGGTGCTGGCATGCTGGGTTGAAGCGGCGCTTGCGCTGCCAGTCCGGTTGTACTGGCACTGGCGCTTGCCGCATCAATCCCGGCTTCGGGCGGTATGGGCGCTGTACCCTGTTGCTCGCCCAATGCCTTGCGTAATTGTTCGAGTTCTTGCCCCTGCCATTGCAGGTGCTGCTGCAACAGCCGCACTTTACTGCGCAAGCCAAGCGCAATCCACAATGCCGCCACGGCCAACAGAAAACCAAGAAATTCCATCGCCCCTCCCTGTTTCAAGTCAGCCCGCCCCAACCGCTTGGTCAGGTACTAAATGTTGACCCATCTTATCATCAATTGCGCGGCCAAATCGATGGCGCGGTACTGCTATCGCCCCGGGTATCACCGCTTGCACCTGTCGGTAGCGCAGTGGCTTTTGCCTTTAATAATGTTGTTAAATTCCAATATCAAGCCAGCAAACAAGTTGTTTATTGATGAAACACTTGACATTTTTTGGCTGCCGCCAAATCATCCCAAAAGTGCCTGTCGCCGAGCCGTAGCGTCAATCCTGGAGGAACTATGTCTAACATCGCTGGAAAATCCTATGCAATGAATGTGATCACACCATTGCGCTGGTATTTTGTTTGGTTTAACAAACTAATCTTTTGGGTAGCCGTGAAATACCCATCCACCCTCAAAGGCCTGATTACCCTGTCCCTGATCCACTATGCACGCTGGGTGATCATCAAGCGCAATCAGTTTCCGCACCTGCACCCGGATCAACCGAAAGAAGACCTGAAATACGCCTACATGCTGTTTTTCAGCAACTTCAATGGCAGTTGGGCGCAATACGTCGATTCGTTCACGTTCTCGATTCCGACCGGGCTCGATCTATTTTGGAAATGGAATATCCGCTATCCGAATTCGGTACCGCTGACCCCGTTTCACGACTATATCCGCTACAACCAGATCGATACCAACCACTACTACAACGCCACCCCGCTGGCGGCCTCGAACGATGTCAAGGCCGGTAAAAAGGTCAAGGAGGCTTTGATCAAATTTGACCAGTCAGTGGCCGGTGTCAGTCCGGATCAATTTCAAAAACAATGGTTTGCCCTGCTGCGTGATTTGCAGGGTGATTTGAGCGAAATGCAGCCCACGCCAATTGTCAGCATGGCTGCCTACGAAGTTGAACAACGCCAGGCCGCCCGTGAAGCACTGGCCGTGGCAGGAGGGGAATAAACATGGCCAATACATGGGGCAAGGCTTATGGCTTGTCGGTACTGTCACCGATCAAGACCGGCAATGTGGACGGTATCTCGTATGCCGACATCGTGCGCGACCGGTTAAACGACTGGGGCGTGAACGAACTAAGTCCAATGGCAAAGGTGCCCAACACTTATCTGTGCCGCTATTTCGTGCTCGATGACGTATTTTCCCAATCGCTGGCCGGGCCGGATTTTTTCTATACCCCACTGTCGATCCTGTCGCTCGGTTCCAACGCCGGCAGTGACCCGAATAGCGCCCGCATGCGGGCTTTGGCCGCAGAAGACCACCTGAAGAACAAATACATCGTCTTTACCGCCAACTTTTACGGCGACCTGGATGAGTGGCTGACCGATATGTGGCATGCGATCAGCCCGGAAATCAAACGCATCTGGGAGTTTTGCTGGGGCTTTGACAGGGTGATGGATGCCGCTGCATTTGTTGACTACATCAAAAAGTGTCAACTGGAAACCACGCTGTTTTTCAGCGGCTCCACCGAAGATTCTCTGGCCGAGCAGTTAAAGGGGCTGTACCTGAAACAGGAATTGACCCGTTTTGCCGCCGATCACCAGGGTTGGCCTGCTGCCAAACTGCAAGAAGCCTACCAAGCCTTCATCAAACGGGTCGATCCGACCAATCTGGCCGGGCCAAGCTGGAAACCGGGCCAGTCAAGTGTCAGTCAATAAAGGAGAATGATTCGTGTCTGCCAATCTGGATTTGAATGATGTACAGGGTGACGTGATCCGTGCCTATGCCCAATATGATTTTGCCTTTTCGCGCTATGTTTGCCTAAAATTTAACTATGGCGACAAGGGCCGCGCCTTTTTGGCTGGCCTGTTGAAAAAAATCACCACCGGCGGCAACTGGGATACTGGCGAGAACTGCGTGCCCAAGCCCTTGGCCACCACCAATATCGCTTTCACCTACGAAGGGCTGAAAGTGCTCGGCGTACCGCGTGAAACGCTGCGTGGCTTTCCCACCGAATTCATCATGGGCATGAAAGCGCGGCGCGATATTTTGGGTGACGATGGCTTAAGCAGCCCCGAATACTGGGATCCGGTGTGGAACAAAACCATCCACGCCCTGGTGTCACTCAATGCCCTGACCCCGGATTATCTGGAAGAGCGTTACCAGTGGCTGGAAAACCTGATCGCCAAGAGTGAAAACGGGGTATCGATTGTGACCGGACACTGCGGCGATGATGGTGCAGATAATTTACCGTATCAGGCCGGACATGTGCTGTTCGATGAAAAAGGCAATCCAACCGCCAAGGAACACTTTGGCTATACCGATGGCATTATCGACCCAGTCATCGAAGGCATGCCCGACGCCGAAAAACGTGCCATTGGTCGCGGCAAGCAAACCGTGGTCGGCGGTGATGGCGGCTGGAAACCACTGGCAAATGGTGAATTTTTGCTGGGCAATTTCGACGAAGCACATGAATACCCGAAAGCCCCGATGCCGTACACCTTTTCCCGCAACGGCACCTTCATGGTGTACCGCAAGCTGCATGAAAACGTGGCCACCTTCAATGAATATCTGGACACTCAAGCCAAAAACTTTTCCGGCAGCCGTGAAATGCTGGCCGCCAAATTCGTTGGCCGCTGGCGCGACAATGGTGCCCCCTTGACCGAAGCGCACGACGACGCGGCAAAAAAAGCCTGGGACGAGCGTTTTGCCAACGCCAGCCCTGACGAAAAGGACAAAATGCTGGCCGGTGTGGTGTATGACGACGACTTGCAGGGCGTCAAATGCCCGTTTTCATCGCACATCCGCCGCATCAACCCGCGCGCATCGCTCGAATTCGGGGTAAAAGATGCATTTGACACCCCGGGTGCACTGGCCAACCGGCGCCGCATCATGCGCCGTGGTCTGCCATATGGCAATTCACTGGGTGAGAAAGCTGATGACGATGGCAACCACGGCATCATTATCATGATGCTCAACGCCTCGATTGAGCGCCAGTTTGAATTCGTGCAGCAGCAGTGGATCAATTACGGCAACGATTTCAAGGAAGCGAACAACAAGGAAATCATTCTGGGCAATCATGACGGGCGGGGCCGGGCGGTGCTGCCGGTTGCTCCGGACAGCGAACAGCCACCGTTTTTCCTGAACAAGCTGCCGCGTTTTGTCGAAGTGCGCGGGGGCGAGTATTTCTTTATTCCGAGCGTCAGTTCATTGCACCTGATTGCTGACGGGCTGGTTGATCCTACCTAAGCCAAACTCAATCAACCCAATAGAATCACCGGAGAAGGGCGCACAGTGCGCCCTTTTTTGGCTGCACCGTTTTTATTTCCGCCGCTCGGCGTGAGCCGGATCCAACAAAAAAGCCAGCAAACTTGCTGGACGGCTGCTATCATGAAACTGCTGCCAACCTGTTTGGGCTGCCAGCGATTTCAAGTTTCAGCCATTCGCACGATGAGGCCAATCATGCCACAAAACAAGCAACAACAATCTCTACAGCAACAGCAACAGCAACAGCGACATCAACCACAACAGGAACAGCAACAGGCACAGCAGCCACAACAGCAACAGCGACAACAGCCACAACAGCCACAACAGCCACAACAGCCACAACAGCCACAACAGCCACAACAGCCACAACAGCAATATGAAGGTGCCCCTGTCGGCCCTGTCCTCTGCGTGCAAGATGTCGGGCTGGCCGAACGCGACGCTTACCACATCGCAGCCGTTCGGGAACGCGAATACCAGGCAGCACTGGCCGTTGAGCGTGCCTATGAAGCCACCCTGCCCCCGGAATTTGCCCCCGGTGCGTACTTGCCGTTTGGCCGCCCGATCAACCAAATCGATGAAGCATCGATGCGAATTCTCGAAGAACGCATTCCGGAACTAGCCGTGTCAGCACTGGAAAAAGCCCGGCAACGTGCGCTCGATTCTGGTTTTCCGGTGGTGGAAGTGTTTGAGAACAACCTGGTTGAAACCTTTCCCGATGGCACCCGACGCATCATCAAACCACTCCCACCTCCGACTCTGGTTGAACCTGGCACAATATTTAGGCTAAAAAAATAGTGGATACCCCAACGCCACGCCTGCGCATGTTCGCAGGCCCAAACGGGTCGGGCAAAAGTACCATCAAGGACGAATTACAGGCAGGGTGGATAGGTTATTACATTAACCCCGATGAAATCGAGAAAACCGTCCGCCAACAGCATTACTTCGATTGTCGGCCTTTGCCAGTGGTCATTACCCCCCAAGATATTCAGGCTTTTTTTTGCCGTTCCGGGCTACTGGCTGGCGCTGGCCTTGCTGCCGCAGCAGAACAACTAAGCTATGCCAATGGCAAACTGGATTTTTCCCGGGTTCCGATGAATTCTTATTTTGCATCGGTTCTTTCGGATTTTCTTCGCAGGAAAATGCTCGAAAATCAAGTTTCATTTTCGTTTGAAACAGTCATGTCATCGCAGGATAAGGTTGAATTTTTAAAGGTGGCACAGGCGCAGGGCTTCCGCACCTATCTCTATTACGTCGCAACGGAAGACCCGGCGATCAACGTGGCGCGCGTCAGGCACCGGGTCAACACCGGTGGGCACGCTGTACCCGAAGAAAAAATCATCGCCCGTTATGCACGCTCGCTCGGGTTGCTGGCTGAGGCTATCAAGCATAGCAATCGTGCCTTTATCTTTGATAATTCACAACAACGCTTGTTAATTGCAGAGATTACCGATGGGAATATGATAAAGATAATAACAAAAAAAATACCCGCCTGGTTTGAAACCGCCTTGCTACAACACGCAAAAAAAGACCATGAACAACGGGCATAAACCAAGCCGGGATGCGCTTGATCACATTCATCCCCCATTGGTTGGACAGGCCCGCGCCTTGCTCATGCACGCACACAACCCAGCGCAGGCACAGGCCATGCGCGCCTACATGAAAGACCGTTTCCCATTCCTCGGCATTGCCGCCCCAACCCGGCGTGCCCTGTGCCGCCCCCTGCTGCAAGAACTGGGCCGCCCCGATGCCGCCACCTGCCTCGCCATTGCCAGTGAACTCTGGGCACAGGACGAGCGCGAGTTCCACTATTTGGCAGTTGATTTGCTGGCGCGCCATGTGCGTCGTCTTGGCCCAGCCGAGATACCGGCGCTATTGCAATTGGTGCAGCAAAACTCATGGTGGGACAGCGTGGATGGCTTGGCCGGGGTAATCGGCGATATTTTGCTGCGCGAGAAATCACAGCAACAGCAAGGTCAGCGAGAGGTGCATGCGCTGATGGATCAGGCACTGGCCAGTGATAATTTTTGGCTGCGCCGGGTAGCCTTGCTGCACCAACTGGGTTGGCGTGAACAGCTTGATTGGCCGCGCCTGTCAGGCTATTGCCTGCAACTGGCAGCGGAAAAGGAATTTTTTATCCGCAAGGCCATCGGCTGGGCACTGCGTGATTATGCGCACCACGCCCCCACGATTGTGGCGGCATTTTTGCAAAAGCACAAAGGGGAATTGTCCGGCTTGTCGTATCGGGAAGCAGCCAAACACCTGTGAACGGGTTGAGTCACCAATGATAATTGCGTGGTGCTGCCCGATCTCGCCTGCGCCACTTCTCCGCCCTGCCGACTAGGCGTGCAGCGTGCGCCAAACAGACACCCCAGTCCGGAATTTTGCCCCTGCCACGAATTCGAAACCGTTTTGCCAATAAAATAGAGCCATTTTGTAGCGTTAATAATCCTTCACCCTCGCGGAGCCTGCCCCATGCAAAAAAACCCCACCCCACCGAATGGCGGCGCTGAAGATGACGATGTCAAGCTGCTGCACAGCATGGGCTATGCTCAGGAACTGGGGCGCAGGATGTCCGGGTTTTCCAATTTTGCGATTTCGTTTGCCATCATTTGCATTCTGGCCGGTGGCATTACCGCGTTTCCTTCGGCGCTGGGAGCCGGTGGTGGGGCCGCAATCGGGCTGGGTTGGCCGCTCGGCACGCTGTTTGCGCTGGTGGTGGCACTGGCCATGGCGCAAATTGCTTCGGCTTATCCAACTGCCGGGGGACTGTATCACTGGGGCTCGATTCTGGGGGGCAAGGGTTTGGGCTGGGTCACCGCCTGGTTTAATTTGCTGGGCTTGATTTTTGTCACGGCCTCGGTCAATTTCGGGCTGTATGACCCGTTTGTCAAAACCCTGATTTTGCCACTGCTGGGGATTGATCCGGCGACACTGGGCTGGTGGCATCAAACCGCGTTTCTGGCAACCGTAATCCTGTCGCAAGCCCTGCTCAACCACAAGGCGGCACACCTGACCACGCGCCTGACCGATCTGTCCGGCATGCTAATTTTTATTCTGGCGGTGGTATTGACGCTCTCGCTGCTGTTTTTCTCACCGGTGCCGGTCGATTTTACGCGCCTGATTACCTTTACCAATTTCACCGGAATGGAGGGCAGCAGTTGGCCGCAACTGGGCGGCACCATGGCTTTTCTGTCGGCGCTGCTCCTCACCATTTACACCATTACCGGCTTTGATGCCTCGGCCCATACTGCCGAAGAAACCCACAGTGCCGCGCACAACGTGCCACGTGGCATCATTCGTTCGGTGTTGTGGTCCGGCCTGTTTGGCTTTTTGATGATTTCTGCCTTTGTGCTGGTGATGCCGAATCTGGCCGATGGCGTCAAACAGGGCGGCAGCTTTTTCACCGCCATTTTGGCCCCGCTGCCCGCACCACTGCGCATTGGACTGGGTGTGGGGATTGTACTGGTCAATTACCTGTGCGCGCTGGCCGCCCTAACTTCCACTTCGCGCATGATGTATGCCTTTGCCCGCGATGGTGGCTTGCCGCTGTCGAACTGGCTGCGCCAGATCGACCCACACCATCGCACGCCCGGCCCGGCAACCTGGGTGGCAGCGCTGTTGATTGTTTCGGCCACACTGTATGGCGATGGCTTTTTGGTGCTTGCTGCCGGTTCGGCGGTGTTGCTGTACATCTCCTACATCTTGCCCACGGCTGCCGGATTATTTGTCGAAGGAAAAACCTGGACCCAAAAGGGGCCGTTCGATTTGAAGGGCTGGTCCAAACCGGTGGCATTGATGGCCGTGCTTGGCGGCTCGGTGCTGGTGTTCATTGGCGTGTCGCCACCCAATGACAAGGTTTTGTATTTGCTGGCGGCCATGCTGCTGGTGCTGTCGCTGTTTTGGTGGGGGTTTGGCGTGCGGCATCGCTTTGCCGGGCCACCACAAGGCGCAGCGCTTGCCACTCGGCGCGCTGCGATTAACGATATCGAAACGCATTTGGCAGAAGAACGCCGCCACTAAGTTTGGTAACCAAGTTTGGTAACTGAGTTTGGTAACTGAGTTTGGCAACCCAGTTATCCAACTGGGTTTTGCAACATGCTTCCCCGATTTTTGATCCATTTGAACGAGACCCAACATGCAAGCCAGAGACATCAAAACCGTGGCCGACGCCATGGCCCTAATCGACCAACGCGGCATGAGCCACGTCAAAGTGGCCGTCACCGACATCGATGGCGTGTTGCGTGGCAAGTATTTGTCACGTGAAAAATTTGCTTCCGTGCTGCAATCGGGCCTTTCGTTTTGCGACGTGGTACTGGGCTGGGACATGCACGATCAGCTATACGACAACGTGCAATTTACCGGCTGGCACACCGCCTACCCGGACGCCCAGGTACGGCTGTTGCCGCACACCGCGCGCGATTTGCCGTTTGAACCGGGCGGCAATGACGACATGCTGTTTTTCCTCGGCGAATTTACCGGCAAGGCCGCCAGCATTTGCCCGCGCCGGGTATTGCAGCGGGTACTGGCCAAGGCGGAAGCGATGGGTTTTGATGTGATGGCGGCGCTCGAATATGAATTTTTTATGTTCCGCGAAACCCCGGAATCGGTGCGCGCCAAAAATTACCGCAATCTGGAAACCTGGACCCCCGGCTATTTTGGTTATTCGATTTTGCGCAGCACCGTCAATGCCGATTTTTATCAGGAACTGCTGGATTTGTGCCAACGGATGGACATGCCAATTGAAGGCTTGCATACCGAAACCGGGCCGGGTGTGCTGGAAGCGGCGCTGGCGGTGGACGAAGCCGGCGCAATGGCCGACAAGGCGATTTTATTCAAAACCTTTGTCAAGGTGCTGGCCCAAAAACACGGCCTAATGGCCACCTTCATGGCCAAATGGTCGCACGATTATCCGGGCCAGAGCGGCCATATCCACCTGAGCCTGCTAAACCGGCACGACCACCAGCCCGTGTTCCATGACCCGAGCCAACCGCACAATATGAGCCAAACCCAGCGCCACTTCATGGCTGGCGTACAGCGCCTGTTGCCCGAATTAATGGCGATGTATGCCCAAACCGTGAACAGCTATACCCGGCTGGTGCCCGGCTACTGGGCACCGCTCGATGCCACCTGGGGCATGGAAAACCGCACCACCGCGTTGCGCTTGATTCCCGGTTCGGCCAAATCGCAACGGGTTGAAGTGCGGATTGGTTCGGCGGATGCCAACCCGTATCTGGCACTGGCTGCCGCGCTCGGCTCCGGGCTGGAAGGCATTGAACACGGCTGGGAGCCGGAACCGATGGTTGAGGGCAATGCCTACACGCAAAAATTCGCGCCGCATCTGGCCCTGCCCGGCTCGCTGTGGGATGCCGCGCAGCGCTTAAAACAATCCGAGAGCGCCGCCAAGCTGTTTGGCGATGCGTTTGTTGAACACTATGCCGCCACCCGTGAATGGGAAGAGCGGCAATTCCGCCGCCATGTGACCGACTGGGAACTGGCGCGCTATTTTGAAATCATCTAACCCTGCGGGAATCGCATTATGACTCAAGAATTTACCACGATTAGCCCAATTGACGGCAGCGTTTTCGTGCGCCGCCCATGGCATCAGGGGCGCGAGATTGAACAGGCGCTGGCACGGGCCAAAAACGCCGAACCCGGCTGGAAAAATACGCCGCTGGCCGAACGCAGCGCACTGGTTAGCCGGGCGGTCGATGCGTTTGTGGCGCAAAAAGCCACCATTGCCGAAGAACTGACCCGGCAAATGGGCCGCCCGCTGCGCTACACACCGGGTGAAGTGGGCGGCTTTGAAGCACGGGCGCGGCACATGATTCACATCGCGCCGCAAGCGCTGGCCGATGTGGTACCCGAGCCAATTGACGGTTTTACCCGTTTTATTGAGCGCGCCCCGTTCGGCCTGGTGCTGGTGATTGCGCCGTGGAATTACCCACTGCTGACCGCCGTCAATTCAATCGTACCGGCGCTGTTGGCGGGCAATGTGGTGTTGCTCAAGCACTCGCAACAAACCCCGCTGGTGGCCGAGCGGCTGGCCGAAGCGTTTACCAGCGCCGGTTTGCCCGATGGCGTATTCCAGTTTCTGCACACCAGCCACGAAGACAGTGCGCGCTTAATTGCCGACCCGGCTGTCAATTTTGTTTGTTTTACCGGCAGCGTAGCGGGCGGTATTGCGGTCGAGCGGGCTGCGGCTGGACGCTTTATTGGGGTGGGGCTGGAATTGGGTGGCAATGATCCGGCCTATGTCCGGTTTGATGCCGATCTGGCGCATGCGGTCGATACCGTGGTCGATGGTGCGTTCTTCAATTCCGGCCAATCGTGTTGCGGTATTCAGCGCGTGTATGTACACCGCTCGCGCTACGATGAATTCATCGAACGGGCGGTCGCTCTGACCCATACCTATGTACTGGGTAACCCGCTCGACCCCGACACCACGCTTGGGCCGGTAGTGCGCACTGCGGCAGGCAACGAAATCCGCAGTGTGATTGCCCAGGCACTGGCCAAGGGGGCGCGCAGCCTGGTCGATACCACGCGCTTCGCCATGGATCAGGCCAACACGCCGTATCTGGCCCCGCAAATTCTGTCCAATGTCGATCACAGCATGAAAATCATGGCTGACGAATGCTTTGGCCCGGTATGCGGCATCATGCCGGTCGATAGTGATGAACAGGCGCTGGCGCTGATGAATGACAGTCCGTATGGCCTGACCGCCGCCGTGTTCACGCAAGATGAAGCGGCGGCGCTGGCGCTGGGGCGACGGCTGGAAACCGGCACCTTTTTCATGAACCGCTGTGATTACCTCGACCCGGCACTGGCCTGGACCGGCGTTAAAAACACCGGGCGCGGTGCCACCTTGTCGCAGCTTGGGTTTGAACACCTGACCCACCCAAAATCGTACCATCTGAAAACCAAAATTTAACCAGAATTTAAATCAAACCAATAAAAAAGGAACCCCATGTCCAGCGCAACTACCTTGGCCAACACCAACTGGAATTACCCAACCGCGATCAAGGCTGGTCCGGGCCGCATCGCCGAATTGCCCGCCCTGTGCCTGCAACTGGGCATGAAAAACCCGCTGTTGATTACCGACCCCGGTTTGGCGGCGCTGCAGATGGTGCAGCAAGTGGTCGCATCCTGTCGGCAGGCCGGTCTGGGTTGTGCCGTGTTTAGCCAAATCAAGGGCAATCCGACCGGCAAAAACGTCGATGATGGCGTCGTCGCGTATCGTGCCGGGGGCCATGATGGCGTGATCGCGTTTGGTGGTGGTTCGGCACTCGATGCGGCCAAGGCGGTGGCGCTGATGGCTGGGCAAAATCGCCCGCTGTTCGATTTTGAAGACGTGGGCGAGAACTATCTGCGCGTCAACGTGGCTGGCATGGCCCCGGTAGTGGCGGTGCCGACCACCGCAGGCACCGGCTCTGAAGTCGGGCGCGCCTCGGTGATTACCGATGAAGTGGCGCAGGTCAAACGCATCATTTTCCACGCCAAAATGCTGCCCGCCATCGTCATTCTCGACCCGCAACTGTCCATCGGCCTGCCGGCCAAACTGACCGCTGCCACCGGCATGGATGCGCTGTCGCACAATCTGGAAGCGTATTGTTCCCCGTTTTACCATCCGATGGCCAAGGGCATCGCCGTGGAAGGCATGCGCCTGATCGCGCAATGGTTGCCGCTGGCGGTGGCCGATGGCAGCAATCTGGCGGCGCGGCACCATATGCTGGTTGCCTCCAGTATGGGCGCGACCGCGTTTCAGGGCGGACTCGGTGCCATGCACGCGCTGGCCCATCCGCTCGGCGCCTTGTACGATGCACACCACGGTTTACTGAATGCGGTTTTGATGCCGTATGTGTTGCAAGCGAACCGGAGCGTCATTGAAGAACCGATTGCCGCGCTGGCGCGCTATTTGGATTTGCCCAATCCCTCGTTTCAGGCGGTATTGGATTGGGTCTTGCACCTGCGCAGCAGCCTTGGGATTGCCCATACGCTGGCCGAGATCGGAATTGATGCGAGTCAAGCCGAGAAAGTTGGGCACATGGCATTTGCCGATGCCTCGTCCGGCACCAATCCGATTGCGTTTACCGCTGCCCAGTATCAGGTGATTTTTGAAAATGCGGTGGCGGGCAAGCTGTAGCGAGCGGCCATTTCCGCTGCTCACTGTTCACTGTTCACTGTTCACTGTTCACTGTTCACTGCGCACTGTCCGCTAATCGTCCACTTCAGGAGTCGTCATGGCCCGGATTGCCGTTGCCGGTTTTCAGCACGAAACCAATACCTTTGCCGCCAAACCGGCCACGCTAGAGCGGTTTATCGAAGCCGACGCCTGGCCCGGTCTGCTGCTGGGGGCCGCCGTGCGGGAGGGGGTGGCGGGCATCAATCTGGCACTGGCCGGTTTTATTGCTGCTGCCAGCCAGAACGGGCACGAGATTGCGCCGTTGCTGTGGGCCGCAGCCAACCCATCGGGCAAGGTGACGCAGCACGCCTATGAAGCGATCTGGCACATGCTGGCTGAACAAATCGAACTGGCGGCACCGTTTGATGCCCTGTATCTCGATCTGCACGGCGCGATGGTGGCGAGTCATTTGGATGATGGCGAGGGCGAATTGCTGGCCCGGCTGCGTGAGCGGCTGGGGGCAGCGCTGCCGATTGTGGTGACGCTGGATTTTCATGCCAACATCAGCCGCCAGATGGTCGATGCCAGTGATGTGCTGCTGGTTTATCGCACCTATCCGCATGTGGACATGGCCGACACTGGCCAGAGGGCGGCGCAATTGATGGAACCCTTGCTGCGCGGGGAACGCTGGCACAAGGCGTATCGGCAGGCTGATTTTTTGGTTTCTCTGCCGTGGCAATGCACGCTCATTGAACCGTGTGCCAGCCTGATGCGGCAATGCCAGCAGCAGGAACAGGTGTTGCCAAACCAAGCCAGTGGCGGCGTGGTCAGTTGCGCGATTGCACCCGGTTTTCCGCTGGCCGACATTGCCGATTGCGGGCCAACCGTGCTCGCTTATGGTGCGGCGGTGGCGGCGGAAGCGCTCGCCAGCCAATTGTTGCACGCCCTGCAAGTGGCACGCCCGGCCTTTGCTGGCACGCTGTATGCGCCGGAACAGGCGGTGGCCAAAGCGCAGGCCTTGCTGGCTGGCGGCTGCCGCAGCCCGGTGATTTTGGCCGACACGCAAGATAACCCCGGTGGCGGGGCCAATAGCGATTGTACCGACCTGATTCACGCCTTAATCGCTGCCGGGGTGCAAGGTGCGTGCGTTGCGCTGTTGTGCGACCCGCACGCCGCACGCGCCGCCCATGCCGCCGGAGTGGGCGCAAGCATTCGCCTGTCGCTTGGTGCTGGTAGCGGCATCGGTGCTGCGCCCATCTCCGGTGAATTTACCGTGGCAGCACTGGGGGACGGTCAATTTACCGGCACCGGCCCGTTTTACCTTGGCTGCCGCATGAATCTGGGCCTAATGGCGCGCCTGACCATCGGTGGTGTCGATATCCTCATTTCCAGCAACAAACAGCAAGCGGCTGATCAGGAAATGTTTCGCCACTTGGGGCTGGAGCCGGATCGGCAAAGCATTTTGGCGCTCAAAAGCTCGGTTCACTTCCGTGCCGATTTTGGGCCGCTGGCCGAACATATTTTGGTGGTACAGGCGTCCGGCGAGAATGTGGCTGATTTAGCCAGTTTGCAGTACCACAACCTGAGGCCGGGAATGCAGCGGCAGCGAGATTAAACATGTCAATCATGCCCGCCTTGATGCGGTACTTGATGCGGTACTTGATACTGTACCCGCCATCGAATACGCCCTGAGCGGGTAGCCGGGTAATAATAAACAACAACACTTTTTACATTGTAAAAAACATGACTTTTGCCAGCCATTTTATTTTGTACGTTGCCGACCAATCGGCAAGCAGCGCATTTTACCGTGCAGCACTGGGCTACGCGCCCCGGCTCGATGTGCCAGGCATGACGGAGTTTGACTTGCCCGGTGGTGCGGTATTGGGCCTGATGCCCGAATCGGGCATTGTGCGCTTGCTTGGCCCGGCCCTGCCCGACCCGAGCAGCGCACGCGGTGTGCCTCGGGCGGAACTGTATTTACTGGTGGATGAACCGGATCAGTGGCACCAAAGGGCGCTCGCCGCCGGGGCCAGGGAACTAGCCGCGCTGGCCGTGCGCGACTGGGGCCATTTGGCAGCGTATTCGCTCGATCCGGATGGGCATGTGCTGGCATTTGCCTGCACTGATTTGCGGTAGCCACGAAAAGACTGTCAATGAGGACACCATGCCCAATCTTGCCGAGATTAATTCTGTCGATACCAATCCTGCCATCGCTACCGATCAATACGACACACCGTGGAAAATCGCCGTAGAACAACACTTTCAGCCCTTCATCGCCTTCTATTTTCCCGCTGTCTACGCTGAAATTGATTGGCAAGTACCGCACGAGTTCCTGGACAAAGAATTCCAGGCCATCGCGCGCGATGCACTGGTTGGCGCACGGCATGTGGATAAATTGGTTAAGGTACAACGCCATTCCGGTCGGCAAGATTGGCTGTGCCTACATCTGGAAGTGCAGGTAGCGCGGCAAACGCACTTTGCCCGGCGCATGTTTGTCTATAATTACCGGATTTTTGATTTTTATGATCGGCCCGTGGCCAGTCTAGCCTTGCTGGGTGATGATGATCCGGCCTGGTTGCCGGATCAGTTTTCATACTCGGCCATGGGCTGCGAGATGGCATTTCGCTTTCCCGTTGCCAAACTGGCAGCTTTCTCACACGATGCCGACAGTCTGGCCAACCATCCCAATCCGTTTGCATTGCTCACCCTGGCCTATCTGCAAAATCGCGCCACCCGGACTGACATGCAAGCCCGTTTTGACATAAAATGCAGTTTGATACGCTTATTGCATGCACGCAATTGGGACAAGGCACTCATTAAGTCTTTTTTCTTGGTCATCGACTGGATGATGGAATTGCCAGTGCGCTTTGATGAGCAATTGGCCAGCTTTGTGACGGAATTGGAAAAGGAGCAGGAAATGGAATATGTCAGTACGGTGGAACGGGTACGGCTAGAGCAAAAATGGCAAGAAGGCTTGGCGCAAGGGGAAGATCGCGGGCTTGAACGCGGGATCGAACGTGGCATGCAACAAGGCGAATCTACCCTGCTGGTTCGTTTGCTAACCCGGCGTTTTGGTGTTCTACCGCCTACGCTGCAACAACGCATTGGCCAAGCTACGCCGACTGAAATCGAAGCATGGTTTGATCGCGCCTTGGATGCAGTCACCTTACATGAAGTGTTTCAAGATTTACCACACTAACTACCACATTAACCAATCGGCATCCCGTTTCACCTTCTCTTCCAGCAGCGGGCTTTCCACGTAGTACACGGGCAAAATCAAATCATCGCGCAAAAGTTGCCGCTCGCGCCGCACAAAGCGCAACACTTCGGTGCGGCAGGCTTCGCTTTTGAAAAAACTGGGCGTGAGGATGGGAATTAACAACTTGACCGAATCGAGCGAATTATCGAGCCGCGCCTGCCACTGTTGGCCCCAGCCAATATCGATA
>JACCDS011617074.1_pt1 | contig 39721 bp, 37 predicted proteins | sample 7446441 | NCBI WGS metagenome assembly JACCDS01 (sample SAMN15323445, study PRJNA562643) | freshwater metagenome | isolation source: river surface water | place: USA:Blue River Watershed | collected 2017-08-17
CACTGAGGAGCTTTTGATCCCCTAAAATTTGAGCTTTTGCTGATTCGAGCTCGTTTACTTTGCCCCCTAATTTTTTGATTTGCACTAAACGCAAATTCAGTTGTTCCGCTACAGAGTCTAATTTGACTTGTGCATTTTCAACAAATTCTTCCTTCGACTGAGGAAGCAATCGATTAATTAGACCTAATTTATCCAGGAGTATCCAACTGGCTAACATAAAAACCAAAACAGTTAATAACGTCACCAGACGTTTTAACTTACTTTCGTTTTCGCTTGAATGATTGGATTCCATTTAATCTGCTTTATTTGATCTTTTACTCCTGAATCAAAAATAATAAATTAATTTTAATATTATTTTTTCGTCCAAACAAAATTTACCCTTTCCGCCCTATGGCCATCGCAGAACAAATTTCCTTGATTAACAAGCAATTAAACGATAGTGCAGCTCGACTTATTGTGGTTACTAAGACAAGAGGCATCCAAGAATTGCAGGAAACCTATGCGGCAGGGGCCATTGAGTTTGGAGAGAACCGTGTGCAGGAGATGGTGGAAAAGCAGGCGGTATTGCCTAAGGACATACTTTGGCATCAAATAGGACACCTGCAAACGAACAAAGTAAAATACATCGCCCCTTTTGTACACTTAATTCATTCGGTCGATTCGTTGAGTTTATTAAAGGAAATAAATAAACAAGGGGCAAAAAATAATCGGGTTATCAATTGCTTGCTGCAAATTTTCATCGCCACGGAGGAAAGTAAGTTTGGATTAGATTTCGCAGAGGCGGAATCTTTGCTCGCAGATCCGGCTTTCGCCGAAATGCAACACATCCGCATCGTGGGCTTAATGGGAATGGCCAGTTTCACGGAGAATGAAAGCCAAATTCGCACCGAGTTTCAGCGTCTTGCGGATTTTTTCCAACAGCTTAAAAACAACAAAACCGGTGTTTCGACCGGTCTTGTAGAATGGACTGAATTGTCCATGGGTATGTCTGGTGATTATTTAATCGCTGCTGAACTAGGAGCGACATTAGTACGCGTAGGTTCAGCGATTTATGGTCCTCGTCACTAACGGGTTAAGGACATAATTTCAAATTCTAACTTTCCAGCAGGAGCCGTGATTTCAGCTAAATCCCCTACTTTCTTGCCTAATAATCCTTTGCCGAATGGGGATGAAACCGAGATTTTGCCCGCTTTCAAATCCGCCTCTTCCTCTGACACAATGGTATAGGTGAAGGCCGCTCCGTTTTTCGTATTCTTGATTTGAACAATAGAATAGATGGAAACTACAGATAAATCGATAGTTGATTCATCTAATACGCGTGCTACCGAAATAATTTCCTCCATTTTGGAAATCTTCAATTCCAATAAGCCTTGCGCATCTTTCGCTGCATCGTACTCCGCATTTTCACTCAAATCCCCTTTGTCACGTGCCTCTGCAATTTGCTTAGCCATGTCCGAACGACCTGTGATCTTTAGGTAATGTAATTCTGCTTTAATTTTATCTAATGCCTCCGCGGTGTAATATTGAAACTTTGCCATACTCTTTTTAGGGTTTTACCTCAGTGCTTAAAAACAAAATAGAACGGCCTCCGACCGTTCTACCTAATTTATTTGTAGTTTTGTCTCGGATTCGGAACTATAGTTTTTGTTTTTCTAACAGCACGTAATGGTTGTTTTATAGAGCACAAAGGTAATAAAAATTCAAACGGATTCCACAAACTATTCAGATCAAGGATGAGGATTATATTTTTTGGAACCCCAGAGTTTGCAGTTGCCAGTTTACAAGCCTTAGTAGAGGCTAAGATGGATGTGGTCGCTGTGGTGACAGCCCCAGACAAGCCTGCGGGCCGAGGACAACAGATTCAATCCTCTCCTATAAAAGTGTATGCTGCTTCCGTAGGCTTACCTATTTTGCAACCCGAAAAACTGAAGAATCCTGAATTTCTAGCGGAACTAGCTTCCTATAAGGCCGATCTACAGATCATCGTTGCCTTCAGAATGTTGCCGGAAGCGGTATGGAATATGCCGCCGATGGGCACGTTTAATTTACACGCCTCTTTGCTTCCTCAATACCGTGGCGCTGCACCTATTCACTGGGCGGTCATCAATGGAGAGACTGAAACTGGCATTACGACCTTCTTTTTGCAACAAGAAATCGATACGGGGGATTTATTGTTCCAAGTAACAGAACCTATATCTGATACGGATACTACTGGCGAACTATATGAACGCTTGATGAATAAAGGGGGCGCGTTAGTGGTTAAAACGGCCAAAGCCATCGAATCAGGCGATATTCACCCGGTTCCACAACAAGATATCGCTAACCTAAAATCTGCTCCTAAACTAGAGCGGCTTACGGGAGAAGTGCATTGGAGTCGCACAGGTACCGAAATCGTTAATCTAATTCGGGGGATGTATCCATTCCCAGGAGCACATACGGTATTTCAAGGCAAAAATTGCAAATTAATGGCGGTGGAGTTTCATCCAGAAATTATACCAGACCTAGGTGTGGGAATTTGGGATACAGACCAAAAAACATTCCTTCGTGTAGGCTGCAAAGATGGCTACATCAACATCTTAGAGTGGCAGATGGAAGGTAAAAAACGATTGAAAATCGACGAATTTTTACGGGGATATAACTTTAATTTTTAGGGCGGCTTCTACTGAAGTTTCCAGCGACCCATCGGATAGAAATACCCATAAGAACCTCGTTGGATAAAGACATACTGTTCCTTTAGATTAGCTAATACGGTCATCGAATTAGGATTAATTTGAAGATCAGCCGCAGAGGACGGGAAAGGAATAGCTTCCGAGCACGCACAAGGTTTATTTTCTCGCAACGCATTCATTTCATTTAATAAATCCCTCGTGTCTTTTACTTGATCCCCTTGACCATTGTCAGCCTTTTTGAAGTAATTACGCTCATAGGCATTTTTAAATGGCTCGTATTCTAACGCTAATTCAGGGTATTTTTGAAGTAATTTCGCACTATTATAAAAGGCTTGGACATGGCCTGGATCAGGAAAACCCACAAAATCTCCGCCCCAAAACAAGCCTATTTTCTTTGCTTTGGCCCCATATTGATTAAAAATCTCCCCTCTACGCAACAATTTTCCACTTCGCGTAATAGATCCATCTGCTGCTAGACCAAAATTATGAAACGAAACAAAAGCCTTCGAATAGCCCTTCTTTTGTAAGGCTAATTGCTCTTCCTTGTCGCGTAAATTAGACGTGTATTTAAGTTTATAAGGGGGCTTTATTAAGGTCAATAAACTATCGCGCTTCACCTGAAATGAATCAATTTCTGCGGCTAATAGCGTAAGCCAAGGCTGGTGTAATTCAGTGAAATTTTTAGTCTCTTGCGTACCGTCAGCATTAACACGAATAAAGGTATACGAAATAATGGAATCTTGTAAAACGGTAGAATCTTGCTGTTTATACAACCACTTAAATTCGTCCCAATCCAAGGTTTCCAATTTTACTGGCTCACAAATACGGCGTTTCGCTTTAGGCTCATCAAAACCTAGGAAAAAGAAGAGTAATTGCAATAAACCGATTAACATCATTTTTTCAAGGGGATAATTAATACCTCTCCTCTCAAGGTGACGTCATCTTTTTTGTGATTTGCCTCCATTATGGCTTGCTTACTTACCCCGTATTTTTCGGCTACTACGCGTAAAATATCTCCTGGACCTACGGTATGCATCGCTTGAATCTTTACATTCAATTTCGTAGAACCACTTTTAATCCCGTCTGGATTAACGGATGGATTCAATGCTTTTAATTGATCTACTTTCAATCCAAATTTTCTAGCCACTGAAGAAAAAGTCTCCCCCTTTTCTACGGTCACCGAATGTGACTTTCCTGCCGGAGTGGCCACCTCTGGAACAACTTCCGCTTCTGCCTCTTTCTTTTGATCTGCTAGTTCGTCTTCTTCTGACTTACCTATCACCGAATCTTTTGGAACAATTAAAGAATCAGCTGCTTCTACAGTCGAATCGATGTCCACCTGCACTGCTTCTGCAGCGACCTCCTCTGGTTCAACAAACTTCTCAGCCCTGATTAATTCATCTTTATCTGGGCTCACAAAATGCTCAAAACCTACGGCGATTAATCCCACCAAGGTCAACAATAGAATGCCTAACGTAATGATAGGCAACTTGCTATTTTCTTCGTTTTCGCTCATTACTTTAAAAATTTACCTTTTGTTTCTTGGCTCATTTCAGCCACCTTATCTTCTAATTCAGCTTTAAAAGCTGTGTATTTTTCTGCCAAAGAATCATCCGAAATGGCCAACATTTGAATGGCTAACAAACCGGCATTTTTAGCTGCATTTAAAGCCACAGTTGCTACTGGGACACCATTTGGCATTTGTAGAATCGATAAAACAGAATCCCAGCCATCGATTGAATTCGAAGATTTAACTGGCACCCCGATAACAGGTAAAATGGTCGCTGAGGCGATCATTCCTGGTAAATGCGCTGCACCACCGGCACCTGCAATAATCACTTGAATACCACGTGATTTCGCCTGCTGAGCATAATTCATCATTTTTACCGGTGTACGGTGTGCAGAAACGATGTCGACTTCATAAGCCACTCCAAAATCCTTACAAACCTGAATGGCCTCTTGCATCACCCCTAAATCAGAGCTGCTGCCCATTATAATTCCTACCATAGCTATCAATTTATGCGATTACGCGTATGCTTTGTTTAACTAATTCTGCTTTTTGTTCGATCTCCTCTCGAGAGGCCGCTAGTAGTGTAATGTGCCCCATCTTGCGAAAAGGCTTCGTTATCTTCTTTCCATACAAGAAAGGATGAACGCCCGGTATACCTAAAATCGTATCCAAACCTTCATATTTTGCCGTTCCTGTATATCCTTCTGAACCTAATAAATTCAACATTCCTGAGTAGCTATGCGCATAGGTATCTCCTAAAGGAAGTCCCGTAATCGCTCTCAAATGCTGTTCATATTGTGACGTATCATTCGCTCGAATCGTTTGATGACCTGAATTATGTGGTCTAGGAGCGACTTCGTTAATGAGGATTTTACCGTCCTTCGTTAAAAACATTTCTACCGCTAGAACGCCTACTAATCCCATTTTATCAATTAGACTAACAGCAATTTGCTCTGCCTCCCGCTCAATTTCGCGCGAAATGGCAGCTGGTGACACTAAAAACTCGACTAGGTTTTGGACTGGGTGAAACACCATCTCCACGGCAGGAAAGGCTTTTATTTCCCCTTGCGGATTACGAGCCACGATGACGGCTAATTCCTTGTCGAAATCTATCGCTTTCTCTAAAAGCCCTGGTTCTGCAAATCCTTTCGAGGCATCGGCTACTGAGCCAATGTATTGCACCCCTTTCCCGTCGTAACCCCCTTTGCCTAACTTATTGAAAGCGGGTAAAAAATCTTCATTTGCAGTGATCTCTACAGCAGATTCAATTAATCTGAAGTCTGCGGTGGGAAAACCGTGGGTTTGGAAAAAGGTCTTTTGGATGCGCTTGTCTTGGATCATGCGAAGCAAATGAGGCTGAGGATAAACCTTTATTCCCTCAGCTTCTAGTTTTTCTAGCGCTTCGATGTTAACATGTTCAATTTCGATACTGACTAAATCACATTTTTTTCCAAAAGCGTATACCGTATCAAAGTCCTGGAATGAGCCCTGTGTAAACTGGGTCGTCAAGGTATGGCAAGATGCGTCTGGATCTGGATCAAGGCAAGCGATTTGTAAATCTAAGTCGATTGCTGCTTGTAACAGCATTCTTCCTAGCTGGCCGCCACCTAATAATCCGATTTTGGGAAGTGATTTAGACATAAATTCGAATTCAATGGGTAAAATTACGGCTTTTGTTTTACCTTTGGAAATTATTTAGACCTCGAGAAAAAATATTCTTGCAGGATACCTTATTCAGGACATGACAAAAAGAAATACTACGATTATCGCCTTCATATTGCTTGCTATTGCAAGTCGTTTATTGATTTTAGCAGGACCAGGTTGGGCGAACTTCTCCCCTATGGCTTCTATGGCACTTTTTGTAGGGGCTTATCTACAAAATCGCAAACAAGCAGTAGCTTGGACGCTTTTAGCGGTTTGGGGATCAAATATGATCTTAAATAACACCTTATACGACTCGTATTTCCCTGGTTTCTCTTTCGGAATTGACGCAGTTCACATGGGATTGTTCGCTTTCATCTCTTTGTTAGGTCCAAACACTACCGCAAGCGCCTCTCGTTTCATAGGCACTAACTTAGCGGCGGCAATGGGATTTTTCTTCGTTTCAAACTTTGCAGTTTGGTTAGGATCTGAAATCGCTTACACGAAAGACATGGCTGGATTGATGAACTGCTACGCAGCCGGTATTCCGTTCTTAAAGAATACCATCGCTAGTCAATTCTTATTCTCCGGATTATTCTTCGGAGCTTTTGAAGTATTGAAAAAACAAGTACCCGCATTACGCTAGACTTGTAAGACATAAAAAAAGGGTCGGCTTGCAGATGCGAGCCGACCCTTTTTTATTTATTCTAATCTAGTTCTTGTAGACCTTTCCGTCTTTCATCACAAAGTTTATCTTAGTCATCAATTTAACATCTGCTACTGGATCACCTAGCACCGCAACAATGTCTGCCGCCTTTCCTACCTCGATGGATCCGATTAGATCACTTTGGCCTAATAAATCAGCTGCAGTGACTGTCGCTGACTTAATCGCCTCTAAAACGGGCATTCCTGCTTCATTCATCAAGATGAACTCATAACCGTTTTTACCGTGACCAAATACACCCGCATCCGTACCAAACGCAATCTTCACACCAGCCTTATAAGCTTTCGCAAAAGTTCCTTGAATGATAGGTCCAATAGCAGCGGCTTTCTTAGCCACCATCTCTGGGTAGTAGTTAGGAATCTTAGACGAATCCGCTGTGGAACGTCCTGCAATCACGGTAGGCACATAATACGTACCCATCTTTTTCATCAATTCCATCACCTCTTCGTCCATGAAAGTTCCGTGCTCGATCGAAGTAACTCCGCCTAAAACGGCACGCTTCATGCCTTCTTTTCCATGGGCATGAGCCGCTACTTTATAACCATAGTCCTTGGCTGTTTGAACGATCGCGCGTATTTCTTCATCAGTAAATTGAGCTCCTGAACCATCTTTGGCATAACTCAATACACCGCCAGTTGCCGTGATTTTAATTAAATCTGATCCTTCTTTATAGCGCTGACGCACGGCTTTCGCTGCATCTGCAACACCGTTCACCACGCCATCCTCAGGACCTAAATCCTTTTTGAATGTTTCATTAATACCGTTTGTGTCATCCGCGTGACCTCCCGTGGTACCAATGGTAACACCCGCCGTGAAAATACGTGGGCCCTCGATAAGACCTTTGTTAATCGCATTGCGCAGACTAATCACAACATGGGTACCTCCTAAATCACGCACCGTTGTAAAACCAGCCATTAAATTACGTTTCGCATAGACATAGGCTTGGTAAGCCACATCCCCTGGATTCTTCACAAAGCGATCCAAATACGCACCCGGATTTGTTTCCGACTCTAAGTGTACGTGTGAATCAATCAGACCCGGCATGACCGTTCTATCTTTCAAATTGATCACCACATCTCCTTTTGCAGGGCTCAAAAAGCCATCTGAAACGGCAATAATTTTCTTTCCTTCGACCACGATGGAACGATTCTTTAAAACCGTCTGTGTTTTGACGTCGATAAGAGAACCACAATGCAAAATGGTTTTTTGGGCAAAACTAGCAAAAGCTACTAAGCTCAAGCCCAGGGTCAATACTTTTTTCATAGTGTAGATTTTAATAGGAGTGAAACATGTTTCCAGAAACTAGGATAGCTTTTATTAACTACCGCAGGATCTAGCAGGGTAATTTCTTTGTGCATGGCCACCGGTGCAAAGGCCATTGCCATTCGGTGATCATCATAAGTTTCGATGGGATCAATCGTAGAAATTGCCGCAAAATTTCCTGTTACTTCATACAGGTGATTTACGACCTTTTCCACTAAAGTTGCCCCTAATTTCTTTAATTCGTTCTGCAAGGCTAAAACGCGATCGGTTTCCTTCACTTTTAGCGATTCTAATCCCGTTAAGGTCAAGGGAATATTTTTTACAGCCGAAACGACGCAGATGGTTTGTGCCAAATCAGGGCAATCAGTAAAGTCCCAAGCGAGGGAGGCTTGCGCTGGGATTTTGGTCAACAAATAACCCCGGCCCGTGTAAGTACTTTTCACCCCCAATGGCTCCATAATCGCCTTAATTGCCGAATCCCCTTGCAAGGAATCTTCTTTCAAGCCTAGTAATTCCAAGGAACTATCTTCAAATGGGGACAAAGCCACCATCGAATACCAATAGCTGGCGCCGGACCAATCCGATTCTACGGCGAAAGGCTGCAAAGCGTATTTTTGAGCAGGAATCTCAATCGTACCAGTAGACCAATCCGCTGTGGCCTGAATGCCAAAATGCTTCATCTGAGCCAAAGTCATCTCGATATAGGGTTTCGAGCCTAAAGCCCCTGTGATTTGCATTTTTAGTCCATCAGGTAACAAGGGCGCTACCATTAAGAGGGCTGAAATAAACTGCGAACTCACATCCCCACGAATAGAAATCTCTCGATTGCCTTTAAATGAAAAGCCATTCAACTGCATCGGTGGGTAACCCTCTTGATTTAAATACGTAATATCAGCGCCCAGCGTTCGTAAGGCATCGACTAATATTCCTATGGGTCGTTCGCACATACGAGGCGTTCCCGTCATCTTTTTTGTAGCACCTGTAACCGCGTAATAAGCTGTTAAAAAACGCATCGTTGTTCCTGCATCTAATACATCCGCTTCTAGACCATTTTCTGCCAAAAGACGAATCATCGTTTGCGTATCACGCGCTTCGGCCAGATTAGAAAGATTTTCAATCGTTCCGTTTGCTAGCGCATTAATCACTAAGGCCCGGTTGCTCTCAGACTTAGAAGCGGGCAATGGAATAATCTCCGAAAAAGACGATGAACGTGGAAATAAAGTAATTTGACTCAAAACAGGATTGCGATTACCGCAATTTTAAAGTGACTAAAGATAAGACGGCTAATATGATCCCCACGATCAAGAAACGAATAACGATCTTGGATTCGTGGTAATTTTTCATCTGGAAATGGTGATGTAACGGCGACATCAAAAAGACCCGTCGCCCCTCTCCATACTTGCGCCTCGTATACTTAAAGTAAGCCACCTGGATAATGACAGATAAATTCTCAATTAAAAAGATTCCACATAAAACAGGGATCAACATTTCTTTGCGAATCACAATCGCTAATGTCGCGATCACTCCTCCCAGCATTAAACTTCCTGTGTCACCCATAAACACCTGAGCAGGATACGCATTGTACCAAAGGAATCCGATACAAGCCCCTACAAAGGCTGCACAAAAGACCGCGAGCTCTCCTGAATTAGGAATAAACATCACATTCAAATACTGAGAAATCACTTTATTTCCAGAAACATAGGCTAAAATAGCTAAGGCTATACCAATAATAACCGAGGTGCCAGCCGCTAAACCATCGATACCATCGGTGATATTCGCCCCATTCGAAACAGCCGTAATAATGAAAATAACGACTAAAACATACACGATCCAAACGTATTCATCCGGAATGAAACTAGGCAATAACATATTGTAGTCAAACTGATTGTCCTTCATAAAAGGAACCGTAGTCACAAGTGATTTATGATCCACAAAAGTCCCGTCAGTCGCAAATTCACGTACTTTAATGTGCTGGTTGAAATACATGGTTAAACCCACGATGATGCCTAGACCTATTTGTCCTACTATCTTAAATTTGCCCGACAAACCGTCCTTATTCTTCTTGAATACCTTAATGTAGTCATCCGTAAAGCCTACCGCACCTAGCCAAATAGCCGAGGTAACTAGCAAGACGATGTAGACGTTTGTTATCTTTGAAAAAAGAAGGGTTGGAATCAATAAAGACAATAAAATAATAAAGCCTCCCATAGTAGGAGTGCCTTTTTTAGCCATTTGGCCCTCTAATCCTAAATCACGAATTTCCTCTCCAATTTGCAAACGCTGTAATCGATAAATAACTGCTTTACCCCAAATAGCTGCAATTCCTAACGAAGTAATGATGGCTGCGAAAGCGCGAAAAGTGATATACTGAAAAACACCTGCTCCGGGAACGTTCAAGGTTTTATCTAAGTATTCAAAGAGGTAATATAGCATGTAACGAGTTTTTAATTTATAAAATTGCAAAAAATCAAGTTGAAATCAAACTCAGCTAAAGGCCTCCCCTAAGACTAATTTATCATCAAAATCATATTTCACTCCATTAATTTCTTGGTAATTTTCATGCCCTTTACCTGCCACCAGAATGATATCCCCCGACTCCGCTAATTCTCTTACTGCGAAAAAGATACCGTCCTTCCTATCTAAAACACGATGAACTTTGGATTTAAACTCAGCCGGAACACCTGCTTCCATGTGATCTAAAATAACGTCCGGATCTTCTTTACGTGGATTATCTGAGGTTAGTACAACCGAATCACTATACTTAGCCGCTAATTCAGCCATAATAGGTCGTTTACCCGTATCACGATTTCCACCACAACCCACGACGGTAATCACTTTTTGGGACTTATTCTTTATCGTTTGTATCGTTTTTAATACATTTTCTAGGGCATCAGGCGTATGTGCATAATCTACAATTCCCATTTTGTGGTTAGAACCAGCTAATTGCTCGAATCGACCAGGGGCTGTCTTCAAAGCGGAAATCTGCACCAATACCTCATGCGATTCCTCTCCTAGCAAAAGAGCAGCGCCATAAATGCCCAGTAAATTATAGGCATTAAATGTTCCAATCAATTGGGCATGGACTTGTTGGTGGTCGATTTCTAATTGTAAACCACCAACTCCATTGCTGATAATCTTCGCCTTGAAATCAGCCGCATTCAATAAGCCAAAACCATATTTTTTTGCTGCCGTATTCTGCAACATCACCATACCCCGTTTGTCATCCACATTGGTTAAGGCAAAGGAGGATGCTGGGAGGCAATCAAAGAAGCCCTTTTTAGCTTTTATGTATTCATCAAAAGTTTCGTGAAAATCCAAGTGATCGCGTGTGATGTTCGAGAAAATAGCTCCTGCGAACTGAACGGCGTGAATGCGCTTTTGGACCACCGCATGGGAGCTCACCTCCATAAATGCATGCGTACACCCCGCAGAAACCATATCCGCTAATAAAGCATTTAAGCTTAAAGCATCCGGCGTTGTGTGCGTCGAGGGGATAACCTTGTCTTCAATCTTATTCACCACGGTGGAAATTAATCCACATCGATGACCTAGGCGTTTAAATAATTCAAATAGTAAGGTAACGGTCGTTGTTTTTCCATTGGTGCCCGTTATCCCCACTAACTTTAACTTCTTAGAGGGATGATTGTAAAATTCTGCAGCTGCCTCCGCCAAAGCTTGATTCGAATCAGCGACTTGAACGCAAGTTACATCAGCAGGACACTCGGATGGTGTTTTTTCTACTACCCAGTATTTGCATCCTTGCTCGTAAACTTGGGATAAAAAAGAATGGCCATCCACTTGGGTGCCCGGAATGGCAAAAAACACAGAACCTGCCGCTGCCTTACGTGAATCGAAACATAAATTTTCAATAGGAACTCCAGGAAACAGTGCAATTTGTGCCATATTAATGCAGTTGAATAAAGACTAAACTATTTTTTGCGGCGGCAGAACCAGCCGGAATCGATTGATTCGTCACTGTCCCAAAACCATTCGCGCGCACCTTTAATCCTTTGTTTTCCAAAGCGAACAAGGCATCGCGTAAATTCATCCCTACTACATTAGGTACCGTTTTAGGGCTCATGGTTATCGCCTGATTTCTGACCGCTTTTTTCTCTAAATTGAAATTAAGCCATTGGCCATTCTCCTCTACTTTAGGTAAACCTAAATGAGAGAATAGAATATTTTGATCTGCTGGATGGATAAGATGTGCTAACTTATTTTTATTCAACGAATCCGGCAAATAACCTCTCAACGTTTGCTGCAACTTCATATCACGCAAATAAATTCGATCTGAAATTTCCCTAAACACGGGAGCGGTCACTTGACGTGCGTACGTTCCTTCCGAATTACCCTTAGGTTCATCGACCGCCACTAAAATAGTGTATTTAGGTTTTTTAGCCGGAAAATACCCGACAAAAGTGGTATAATAAACCCCTTTCGTATACCCTTTCACCCCCGATCTACTTCTTTGCGCCGTTCCTGTTTTACCCGCAATTCCATAGACAGAACCTTTGATATTATCGGCCGTTCCATTCGTCACCACCTTCTCTAGCATAGTCCTAATTTTGTATAGCGTTTCTTTAGAACAAAGAGGTTTCTTATCCTTCACCTGAGAAGCCGTGTAATCAATCACAACTTCATCTCCGCGTGTCGCTTTACTAACAATAATGGGTTGAATCCAGTACCCATTATTAGCAATCGCGTTGTAGAAAGATAAAATTTGCAAAGGAGGATATTGTGTCGAATAGCCTACAGAAGACCACAATAATTGTAGGCCATCCCATTTAGCAGGAACAGGAAATACAGGCTTAGGACTTGGTTTTAATTGAAAATCCAAGGACTCGATCAAGTGGAACTTTTTTAAATAATTATAATACTTTTCATTATTATTTGTTCCAAAAGCTTCCTGAACTAATTTCATCGTTCCCACATTCGAAGAACTCGCCACCACCCTTTCCATATTAACCGTTCCCAGCGGGTGTGAATCCGTCATGGTACCAGTGTAATATTTAAATTGACCATTACCCGTATTAACCATTTTAGTCAGCGGATAGCCTTTTTCTTCAATTACAGCCATCAAGGACGCAATCTTGAATACCGATCCGGGATCCCTAGATTCCAATAAAGCGTAATTATAGGTTTCTGAATAACCTGTGGGCGAATTCGGATTTTGGGCGATATTTGAAAGCGCCTTAATTTTTCCGGTAGAGGTTTCCATCACAATAGCTACCGCGTAACGGCCTTGGAATTTCTTCATTCCATTAAATAAGGCCGTTTCGACAATTTCTTGAATATTGATATCCAGCGTTGAATGCAAATCCAGTCCAGCAATAGGCAGTACCGGTTCATCCCCTGGTTCAGGTCTCCAGGTATTCTTGTCCATTTTCTCGAACATTCCCTCGCCAAATTTCCCACGCAATTCTTTATCAAAACTATTTTCAATCCCTACTTTTCCTTTTTCTCGTAAATCTTTCAAATAACCCACGGTTCTATAGGCCATTTGACCAAATGGGGCATAGCGAACATTGATTTTATCAAACACTACCCCCGAAACATTAGCGGATTTTGCATTAGCAAATAAAGGGAAGCTCAGAATTTTCTTTTTTTCTTGAAAATCTAACAGTCGATTATTGATCAATAAATAGCTCTTATTGCTCCGTTTCGCCGCTTCGATTTTCTCTTTGTATTCATCTGCGGTTCTATCCTTGTAGAAATTAGACAAGGCTGCAGCTAATTGATCAATATGCTTCTTGTATAACTCAACAGCCTCCTTATTCGTGTTGTACACAGACGGGTCGATTCCTAGTCTATATTTAGGTAGGGTAGTAGATAAAACGCTTCCATCATCCGAGTAGATATTTCCCCTAGTGGATTCAATTTTGCGTTTTTTAACGTAGGTGGCCATGGCCTCTGAACGAAATTTAGGCCCATTCAATACCACTACTTTGTATAAGCTGAACAGCAAATACATGAACACCGCTAAAATAATAATGAAAAACGTGTAAAAACGTCGGGCGATCAAGCCCCGAATGTTAGGTCTTTTGTCTTTGGCCATTATTGCTCTTTTTTGACTTGTATGATGACTTTAGTAGGAGGAATAGTAGATACTCCTATTTGATATCGCTTTAAGGTTTCTTCCAAATTACTCTGTTTAGACACCTTCATATATTCTGCTTTTTGGGTCGTGTAATCTGCTCTCACTTCCTCTAAAGCCGTTTTTTCTTTCTGAATCTGATGCAGTTTTCCATCAGCGATGATAGAATAATAGATATTCACGAAGGTCAATAAGGCCACAAACGCAATTCGTTTTACCCACATCACCGGCAATTCTCCACCGGTGAAATAGTCAATATTAAAAATGGAATCGAAGATCCCTTCCTTTTTAGGTTGGGAGATTCGTTTAGAGCCCGCTTCTTTCGGTTCAATCGGTGTTGCCATGTTATAATTTAGACGCTATTCTTAATTTCGCACTTCTTGAGCGCGGATTCAATTTCAATTCCTCCTCTGAGGCCACAATTGGCTTGCGAATAACGGACTCAAGCGGTCGGTGAACTACCCCAAACAAGTCCTTGTCCTCTTTGCCTTGCACATTCCCAGCTTTGATAAAATTCTTTACTAGACGATCTTCCAACGAATGGAAAGACATAATGACTAATCGTCCTGAAGGCTTCAAAACCGCTGGAGCCTGTGCTAAAAATTCTTCAATCACAGCAAGCTCTTGATTCACTTCAATTCGAATCGCCTGAAAGACCTGTGCGAAGTATTTAAACTCCCGGTGTTTAGGAGCTAATTTATTCAAAATTTCTTTAAATTCTTGCGTTGTTTTTAAGGGTTTTCTGGTACGGGCTTGAATGATAGCTTGGGCCAAAGTTTTGGCATTCTTTACTTCCCCATACATCCCTAAGATTCGTTGCAATTCAGACGCTGAATAACTATTCAATAATTCCGCCGCCGTCATCGATGCAGATGGCCCCATCCGCATATCCAATGGCCCATCAAAGCGAATCGAAAAACCACGTTCTGGTGCATCTAACTGAAAGGAGGACACCCCGAAATCAGCCAAAATTCCATCCACCTCTTTCACTCGATGCAATCGTAAATACTTCTCTAAATAGCGGAAATTAGCCGTTATCAACGTTAAACGCTCATCATCAATCTTCTCAGCTTGTTCCCAAGCATCTGGATCTTGATCAAAGGAAAACAATCTTCCCTCCGGTCCTAGCTTTGCTAAAATAGCCTTCGAATGCCCGCCTCCACCAAAGGTCACATCGACATAAGTCCCTGCCGGATCGATGTGTAAACCATCGATGCATTCGTGCAACATGACGGAGGTATGGTAGGTGTTTTCTGGCATAATTTTGGATGAAAACAAAAATACAAATTATCCCTCGGCTATGCCATGAAAATGCGAATTTGTAGGAGATTTTTTTGTGACAAGTTTCGAACCCGTATCTTTGCTTAAACGCCTGTCCAATTCTCCCATGAAAAAGATCATATTCCTCTTTATTTTAATGCCTTTTTTAAGTTTTGCACAGAGTCCTAAGCTGGGATTTTGGCGAGCTGAAATTACCACGCATGGAGGATTACTACCCTTTCAATTTGAAATAAATACCGGGACTAAAAGTGAACTGTGGGACATCAAATTAATCAATGGATCCGAGAAATCGAGCTTAGGAGAATCCTACCTAAGAAAAGATTCCCTCGTCATACCATTCGATTTATACGATTCTGAATTAGTATTAGATCTGTCGAAAAACACAGAAATGAAAGGTTTTTTCGTCAAGAAAAAAAACGGTACCACCTTGTATAAACTATCCGTCACAGCAAAAGCTGGCCTGACTGATCGATTTTTAAATTTGAATCCAGCTACTGTCAATGTGAGTGGTAAATGGATGGCGGACTTCTTTAGCGACGCTACAAACCATAGCCCAGGGGTAGGAGTTTTCGAACAAACAGGAAACAGCGTTACAGGAACTGTTTTGCGTACCTCAGGCGATTACCGATTCTTACAAGGAAATGTGAGCGGAGATAGCCTTATGCTCAGTTATTTCGATGGAAGCGGCCTTTACCTAATCAAAGCTAACATAACAGGCTCGAAGCTTTCGGGTAAATTCACCTCCGGATTGAATAGCGAAAGAAACGTATTGGCCACACTAGACCCCAACGCGGCCTTGCCTGACTTGAAAAAATTAAGCTTCTTGAAACCAGGTTACGATCGCATCGATTTTAAATTACCCACTACTTCAGGTGAGTTAGTCAGTTTACAAGATGAGCGCTTTAAAAATAAGGTAGTCGTTATCGAGTTAATGGGATCTTGGTGCCCAAACTGTTTGGATGAGTCAAGGTATTTGTCTCCCTTTTATAAGAAGTACAAAGATAAAGGAGTCGAAGTGATAGGTCTTGCCTTTGAAAATTCAGCAGATATTGCCATCGCTGGGCCTAAGATTACTAATTTTCAAAAGAAAATAGGCATCACCTACCCCCTACTTTTTGCAGGAACGGCAGAGGATAAAACGATTGCTCATGTGCTACCCATGCTGAGTAAAATGAACGGCTATCCGACCACTTTTATCATTGATAAAAAGGGAATCGTGAGAGAAATTCACACGGGGTTCTCGGGACCTGGTACCGGAAAATATTATGTGGATTGGATCTCAGATTTTGAGCAAACTATACAAAGCCTTTTGGCAGAAAAATAATGAGAATAATCGCCCTAATCTGTCTAATTTTCTTTTCTGCTCAAGCAGAGAAACCTTCTTTTAAAAAGTGGAAAGCCCCCCTCGCATTGGGTATTGCCAGTGGCTTAACTTACAACCCATTTGCTAAACAAATTCAGACAAATATCGTGGCTCCTGGCCAAGTAACGCCTTTAGATGGCTATATTCAATACGGTCCTGCGGCCCTGTATGTGGGCTTGAATATTGCGACATTTAAAAGTACGGAGGCTGCTTTTGATCAGGCAGGTGTCTTTCTTTTAGGAACGGGAATTTATGCGGCGACTACGTATGGATTAAAAGCGGCCATCACCGAAGCAAGACCCGATGGATCTGCAAAAACTTTTTCATCTGGACATACCGCGACTGCCTTTTTCGGGGCGACCGTTTTAGCGCATGAGCACCGGGATTCCCATCCTGAATTAGTGATAGCTGGGTATACGCTTGCAGCTGCCACAGGTGCATTGCGCATCGCGAATAATAAACATTGGGTAACTGACGTGTTGATGGGATCCGCGATAGGTATCGCTTCGGCTGAATTAGCTTATTTAATCTATCCAAAAGTGCGTCATCAATGGCAGAAACTAAACTACTTTAGTATGACGCCTCAAATTACCCCAACCTATTATGGAGCTAGTATGACCGTAGGATTTTAGTGCAGGAGAAGATACAAACCAGCACCGGCAAAATAGCCAAGCAAGGCAAGCAAGCCTATCTTTTTTAAGTACCAACCGAATTCGATTTTCTCCATTCCCATTACTGCCACTCCCGCGGCAGAACCAATAATGAGGATACTACCACCCGTTCCAGCGCAGAATGCGAGGTATTCCCACATCGGGTGATCCATGGGAAAATCGGTTAATGAATACATCCCCATCGTAGCTGCCACTAATGGCACATTATCCACAACTGCAGACGCTAAACCAATGATAGTAACGATAAGATTTTGGTTGCCTAATGAGTGGGCTAATTGATCGGATAACGCATGTAAATAGCCAAAAGACTCTAAACCACCAATGGCTAAAAGAATACCTAGAAAAAAGAGAATACTAGACGTATCAATTTTAGTCAACGCATAACCTACACTCAAATGCTTCTTCGCCTCCTCATCTTTCTCAGAGTGCAAGAGTTCAGACAGAATCCATACTAAACCTAAGGCTAGTAAAATACCCATATAAGGGGGCAAATGCGTCAACGTTTTGAAAATGGGAACGCCAATTAAAGAACCTGCTCCGGCGAAAAGCATGATTTTGCCATCGCGTTCTTCTGTCGAACTTAAAGTAACGGAAGCCGCTGACTGACCAATTGCCTGATTTTTCAAGACATAAGAAGCCACAACTAAAGGCACTAATAACGCAACTAAAGAAGGTAATAATAAACTTTGAATAATGCCAGTAGCCGAAACTTGACCTCCTATCCACAACATAGTCGTCGTCACATCACCGATGGGCGACCAAGCGCCACCCGCATTCGCCGCGATTACCACAATTCCCACAAAATACTTACGGGTTTCCTTATTACTAATCAACTTACGCAGCAAGGTGACCATTACAATCGAACTAGTCAAATTGTCTAAAACGGCAGACATAAAAAAAGTAATAAAACCCACTATCCAAAGCAGCTTGATTACCTTATCTGTTTTAATCAACCGAGAAACAAAGTAAAAACCCTGGTGCGCATCCACTAATTCCACTAGTGTCATCGCACCTAACAGGAAGAACAATATCTCCGAAGTAGACGCTAAGTGATGACCTAATTCGGAGGCATCCCCCGTTGAAATCGCATAAAGTGTCCAGACTAAAACACCCGTAACTAAGGCTGTAGCCGTTTTATTAATCTTTAAAGGGTGCTCTAATGTAATAGCTAAATACCCTAAAATAAAGACAACTATTGACGCAATTCCCATCCTATTTTAATTTAGCAACGGCCTCCTTAATACGGTCGCAAGCTTCCATTAATTGCTCGTCTGCTGCCGCTGTCGAAATACGCATACAATTAGGTGCTCCAAAACCAGAACCCGCCACTGTAGCCACAAAAGCATCTGCTAATAACCAAGAGCAAAAATCATCTGAATCATTGATCACCGTAGTTCCATCTGTTTTACCGAAATAGTAGGAAATATCTGGGAACGCATAGAAGGCGCCATCTGGCATATTTACTTTGAAACCTGGGATCTCCCGTAATTTTTCTACCACTAACTTACGACGGCGATCGTAAGCCGCTTTCATTTCGTAAGCGTGGTCTAAGCCACCGTTGAAGGCTGCTACGGCCGCTTTTTGAGCGATCGAATTCGTACCTGACGTCACTTGACCTTGTAATTTTTCGATACCGTCAGCGATCCATTTAGCGGCAGCGATAAAGCCAATTCTCCAACCTGTCATCGCGTGACCTTTTGCCACACCATTCACCGTAATGACACGTTCTTTGATTTCTGGAATAGATCCAATCGAGAAGTGCCCCCCTTGTGTAAAGTTGATGTATTCGTAGATTTCATCTGCTAATACGTAGATATTTTCATGACGTGCCACCACGTTTGCGATGTCACGTAATTCTGATTCTGTGTAAACTGATCCAGTAGGATTATTAGGGGATGCGAACATCACCATTTTCGTTTTAGGCGTAATCGCTGCTTCGAATTGCTCAGGTGTTACTTTGAAATTATTTTCAAAAGCTCCTTGAACGATCACCGAACACCCTTCTGCTAATTTTACCATCTCGGAGTAAGAAACCCAATATGGAGAGAAAATAATTACCTCATCGCCTGGGTTGATTAAGGCTGCAATCGCGTTTGCTAAGGAGTGCTTTGCCCCTGTGCTCACCACGATATTTTCAGAACCCCACTCTAAGTTATTGTCACGCTTTAATTTGTTCGCAATCGCCATGCGCAAGTCTGGATAACCAGCCACGGGCGAATATCCATGAAAACCGTCATCAACAGCCTTTTTAGCTGCCTCACATATGTGAGTAGGTGTTTTAAAATCAGGCTCTCCTACAGAAAGACTGATTACTTTGTGACCTTGAGCTGCTAATTCGCGCGCTTTCTTCGTCATCCCTAAGGTAGAGGATTCTTCTAATGCTTGAATTCTTTGGGCTAATTGTGCTTGTGACATGGTATCTAGAAACGAATATTTGTATATAAAATCGGTTACAAAATTACTTTTTTGAAGACGGATAAGCTAATAAAATGTGTAAAAATTAGGCTGAAATACCTTGTGCCAAAACTGCGTAGGCACCTTTCTTAATCTTCATCAATTCTTCGTGAGTACCACGCTCGATGATTTCGCCTTGTTGAACCACTAGAATCTGGTCTGCGTGCTGAATCGTAGACAACCGGTGGGCAATGACTAAGACGGTACGGTTCTCCATTAGATGGCCCAAAGCCTCTTGCACTAACTTCTCTGATTCGTTGTCTAACGCACTCGTAGCCTCATCTAGAATTAAGATGGGCGGATTTTTGAGAACGGCGCGGGCGATGGAGATGCGTTGTCTTTGTCCCCCTGATAATTTAGAGCCTCGATCCCCGATGACTGTTTCGTACCCTTCCGGGCTTGCTGAGATAAATTCGTGCGCATTCGCAATCTTAGCAGCGGCCTGCACTTCCGCTAAGGTAGCCTCAGAACCGAATGCGATGTTATTGAAAATACTATCATTGAATAAGACTGATTCCTGGGTTACAATCCCCATTAATCCTCTTAAGTCGTCCAAAGGAATGTTCTTCAAATTCACCCCATCCAACGTAATTTTTCCGGATGAAGCATCGTAGAAACGGGGTAGTAAATCCGCAAGCGTAGACTTTCCACCACCGGACGCTCCCACGAGGGCAATCGTTTTCCCTTTAGGGATATCGAAACTGACGTCCTTTACAACTTTACGACCTTTCACGTATTCAAAACCTACTCCCTCGAAGCTGATTTTATCTTTAAATTCCTTCACTTGCTGAATCGGCTCCTCTGCAATAATATCTGATTTCGTATCTAAGATTTCAATAATGCGATCTGCCGAAGCTACCCCACGTTGAATCCCGCTAAACGCATCTGCAATGGCTTTCGCCGGGCGCATCACCTGCGAAAAAGTGGCAATAAAGGCGATGAAGGTAGATGCAGACAATTCTCCCTCGCCATTTATAACCAGACTACCGCCATATAATAAGATACCCGTCACCACTAAAACGCCTAAACTCTCGGAAGTAGGGGAAGTCAACTCTTGGCGAAACACCATTTTCAACAAGGAGTTTCGGTAGCGATCGTTTCCGGCTTGGAAGCGCGCATCCATCATCTTTTCGGCTCTGAAAGCCTTTACCACGCGCATGGCCCCGAAGGTCTCATCCAACAAACTGATAATTCCACTCAAATGCTGCTGCACTTCGCCAGCTGCTCGTCTTAATCGACGCGTGATCGTCGCAATGACTGAACCCGAAAGGGGTAATATAATCAACGAAAACAAAGTCAATTTCACCGACATACTTGCCAGGAAAACGAAGAATAAAATCAGCGTAAAAATTTCTTTAAAGGTTGCCGTAAAGGCGCGACCGATGCTATTCTCCACCTCCTGAACGTCTGTCGTTAAACGAGACATTAAGTTACCTTTCTTCTGCTCGGTAAAATAGCTCAGGTCAAGGCGAATCGCGCGCTCAAAAACGGCCTGACGCAAGGAGGCAATCGTGTCTGCTTCGACTGTTTTGAGGACTCTTTGGGAAAAATACCGGAAAAAATTCGACAAAATTACGGAAACCATAATGGCACCACAGGCATATTTCAGCGCGCCGATTCTTCCAAAATTCTCTAAAGCACCATAAAAATAGTGGTTAAATAAGAACGAAAAATAGGATGGCGTTAACGAAAAATCAGGTAAAACCCGGTAAATCTGAATATTCTCAGGGGCAGATTGATTGAACAGGACGTTCAATAAAGGAATTAATAAGGTGAAATTTAGAATGCCAAACAAACTCGCCAGCAAGGAAAATCCGAAGTATGGAAAGACATACTTGCGGATCGAAACGGCGTAGCTTAATAAGCGAAAATATGTTTTCAATGCGGCTTTTTATCAAAATTTTGGTCAAATTACGACAATTTTCAGAAACATAATCCGAATGTCGCCCTTAATTTCCATTGTGATGGCCACCTATAACGGGGAAAAATATCTCCGGGAACAAGTGGACAGTTTACTGGCTCAAAGCTATCCTACACTGGAATTCATCTTTGTAGACGATGCGTCTTCAGATAGTTCTGTTAAGATATTGCAGGAATATGCACTTTCTGACACGCGCATTCGCTTAGTCACTAATCCTGAAAACCAAGGATTACTAGCTACTTTTGAAAAGGGAATCAGAGCCGCAAAAGGCGAAATGATTGCCTTATCGGATCAAGACGACGTGTGGATGCCTGAAAAAATCCGTTTGTTGGCAGGGGCGATCGGTTCGCATTCGATGATCTATGCAGATTCTGCGTTAACGGATGCGGCAGGCTTTGTCACCGGAAAATTCTCTGATCGAAATCACTTGTGTGATTATTCGACTGGTTTGCACTATGTTTTTGGGACCAAAGCAATGGGGCACGCGATGCTTTTTAAGCGTGAAATCATCGACATCGCCTTACCTTTTCCAGATTTTGTGGGACACGATTTTATCCTCGGATTTGCAGCGGCTTCCCTAAATGGAGTCAGCTATTTCCCTGCGACTTTAGTGAACTATCGACAGCACAGCAGCAACACGATGGGGGCTGATTTAAGTAAGGGCAAGAAGAATTATAACACGAGAGAGGAGCGGAATGCTCGGATTGTGAAACGACTTAACTTACTCGCAGAACGTTGTCCTGCGGGCTTAGAACGCGAAATTTTACGTGAATTAGCACGGGATTTCGCATCCACAACAATCGCGGCGCGCCTACGAAGATTCCTAAGCGTCGCAAAACACCATCGAGCTATGCTAGCTTACAAGGGAAAATCTGAATTAGGTAGCTTCCTCTACAGCTTCAAGCTTCTCTTCTCTATTTTCTAAACGGAAGACTCAAACGGTAATAAAGATTTTTCAACTGAACTGTCACAGGAATCGGACGTTGTACTAAAGGTCCATCAAAACGGTCCCCTCGTCTTAAATAATATTTCGACAAAGTAGACGAGGTCATCCCCCACTTACGGATAAACTGGTAATAGCCTTTGTTCTGCTTCACGCGTTTCACGGAAATCGACCCAAAATGATAGACCCTGCTCCGCGAAATTCCCTTGAACAAGCGAACACCCGCCTGCCAGCACTTCATTGAAAAATCAGGATCAGAATACATTCCCGGCGTAAATTCATTTGAATAGCCTCCCACTTTATCCCAAAGCGAACGGTGCACCACATTAGGCGGCCAGGTCGCTCCTTGCCAATCTGCAAAAACTAAAGAATCATAGGTTTCTAGTAATCTCGCTTCCTCGAAAGTGGCTAGCGACCGGCCGTAATCGGCCTGAATAGAACAAGCGCTTTGGGCTTTCGGCTCGATGGCTGTGGCGGATAAAAAGAATTCCGTGTGCCCGATACGTTCGATTTCTTCTTTCAGAAAACCATCCCAATGAGGCAAAACGTACATATCGTCATTCAAATACAAGAAATAATCTGCGCGCGCGAGCTTGACCATCGCGTTCATCGCGTAGCATACACCCACATTAATAGAGCTGTAGGAAAAAGCGATATCTTTTTGTGATTCGACCCATTCTTTCGAACCATCTTTCGCCTCATTCAAATGCACTATAATCTCATAAGACGTCGTGGAGTGTTTACGAATAGCAGCTATGCATAGTTGTAAGTAGGCCAAATTATTCCAGCTCGGAATGAGGATAGAGAAATAGGGGTTTTTAGGCGCCTTAGATGCCGGAAAAAATTGAATCGACTCTTCCATTACAGCATTCGATAATTTTTGTACTCGCCCACCCGGTAACCCGTGAGGTCTTCAATTTTCTGCAAAACCTTGCGGCGCAAAGTCATTTTCTTTTCTAATTCGACCGGATCAAAATAGAAAGGCCAGTTTGAACGCGCTACTCGATCAGCCATAACGGCTGGATGCGATCCTTCAAATCGGAATAAGCGTTCTGCATTGCCGTAATCAAACTGGTAATCCGCTGGCACATTCTCTGCTAACCAAGCGTCATCGTGGTAGAATTGCGTAAAGTTGCGCACCTTATTGTTCAAGCCCTCTGGCGGTTTCACCCAACCATAATGGTTAATATAGGCTGGAATTAATTTCACCTTCAGCTTTTTCCCATCTTTTCTAAACCCTTGCGCATCCTTGTAAGAATGTACTCCCGGATGCATTTTCACCACCCGAATTTCTCTTCTATACCAACGGCGCGAAACTGCCACATGAGCGTAAGAACCATAAAAATGTCGGTAATGAAAGAGCAATCCCTCCACATTTGCGTCTGCTAAATTCTCTTGCATCGCCGTTTTGACGATGGGCAAATCGTCTTCATGCACGCATTCGTCGCCTTGAATGTAGAAAGCCCAATCGATGTCTTTGGAAATAGCCTGCAGCGCTTTATCTGTTTCTAGGGCGAATGTGGCGCCTCCCTCTCGTTTAGTATCATCCCAAACCGTCTCGACAATTTTAATTTTATCCGACGGAATCGATTGAATTAAGGCTAAGGTAGCGTCCTCAGACTTTCCAACCGCGACCACAAACTCGTCACAGATAGGTAAAATGGACGTAATAGCTTCCACGATGGCATAATCGTTCTTCACCGCGTTTCGAATAAAGGTAAAGCCAGCTATTTTCATCGATCGTATTTCACTTGAATACCGTGGTATTTCGTTTGTTCCACGTAATCTTTTCTCAATGGATGACCCTCCCAGTCTTCTGGAAGCAATATTCTGCGCAAATCAGGATGATTTGTAAATTGAATGCCAAAAAAATCAAAGGCCTCTCGCTCGTGCCAATCCGCTGTTCTCCAAACGGAGGAGACAGAGGAAATAACCGGCTTCGCTCGATCTAAAATCACACGCAAATGCAAGGTAAGATGATTCGGGATCGAATACAGGGTATAAATAACTTCCATTTTACCCGCTTCTGGCCCCTGATCGATGGCCGTCATGCAAGAAAGGGAATCAAAATAGGTCGTTGGATTTTTCCACAAGAACGCACAAACTGGTAAAATCTGGTCAGTAGGCAAGGTCAAACGATTTAATTCCTCCTCCCACTGGGATTCAAAACCAAATTCTGCTTGCAAGAATGCTTGAATTGCTGACAGTTCCATCCTATTTGTTTAAGGCTTCTAATATGCGTTTAGGAGCTACAAGTGTCTCCTGACTAATCTTTTGTTGTAATTTGATGATGCCGCCTAACAAAGCTTCCGGGCGAGGTGGACAACCGGGAACATACACATCTACGGGTATAATTTTATCCACTCCTTTCACCACGTGGTAACCGTGTTCCCAATAAGGTCCACCGCAATTGGCGCAAGAACCCATCGAAATCACATACCGAGGTTCGGGCATTTGTTCGTAGAGACGGCGGATGCGATCCGCCATCTTGAAGGTGACGGTTCCAGCCACAATCATCACGTCAGATTGACGTGGGGAAGGCCGTGGAAACACCCCAAAACGATCTAAATCATAGCCTGATGCAAAAGCTTGCATCATTTCAATCGCGCAACATGCTAAACCAAAACTCATCGGCCAAAGCGAACTCGCCCGAGCCCAATTAAATAAATCCTCCACATTGCTCAACACAAAGCCGTCGGATTCAAATTCTTGGTCTAAAAAACTCTTCATGTTTGGGGGTAATTTTCGCAATCGTTCTGTAAATATACCTAAATTCACAAAATTTTCTGTGTATGTCGCTCGTACCTTTTTTCGATACTGATTTAGCCAAACTCCGTGGGATGACCCCTGCGAAGCTCACGCTGCTACAGACCGAACTAGGGATGTTCACCTACGGCGACTTAATACAATATTTTCCGTTCCGCTACGAGGATCGCACCGTGGTTCATCCCATAGCCTCCATCACGGATGAAATGGACCATGCCCAGTTTGTGGGGCGTATTCGATTCAAGGAAAAAATAGGTGCTGGCCACCGTCAACGTATCGTTGCCCAAGTATGCGATGCGACAGGGTGCATTGAAATTGTTTGGTTTCAAGGGGTCAAATGGCTAGAAAAATCCTTAAATACGGGTGTCGATTATCTATTTTATGGTAAGCCCACCAGCTTCAATGGCACGATTCAGATGACCCATCCCGAGATGGAGGTCTATAAAGGCGAGCAAGCATCGGGTAAATATTTTCAACCGGTCTATCCGTTAACGGAGAAGCTGCGCAAGAAATACATTGATAGCAAGGCGATCGCCACACTACAAAAAAACTTGTTGGAGATTGCTTTTCCCTACATACGTGAAACCTTACCTGCGGATGTAAATGCGCAGTTTAAATTGATTTCTAAGCAAGAAGCGCTTTACCATATTCATTTGCCCCAAAGCGAAACTTGGTTACACCAGGCTCGCCGCCGGCTGAAATTCGAGGAGCTATTTTATAATCAATTGCGCTTGATCAAGCAGAATTTGATTCGGAAAGTCGCCTTTCCGGGACAAGTATTTTCGTCTGCTGCGCTGCTCACTAGGTTTTACCAGGAGCATTTACCCTTCGAATTAACGAATGCACAGAAACAGGTGATCCGGGAAATTTTTGCGGACATGCGATCAGGCAAGCAGATGAACCGTTTATTGCAAGGGGATGTGGGATCAGGAAAGACGATTGTAGCCTTTATATCGATGCTTTTGGCGATCGACAATGGGGCGCAGACGTGTTTGATGGCGCCTACGGAGATTTTGGCAGATCAACATTACCAAGGATTGAAGCAATTTGCGGATTTATTAGGTATTACGATCGCGAAGCTGACCGGTTCTGTGAAGAAGAAAGACCGCGTGGGATTACACGAAGATCTGCAGTCCGGTAAATTGCAGATTTTAGTGGGTACGCACGCTTTATTCGAGGATTCTGTTCAGTTTAAGAATTTGGGAATGTGCATCATTGATGAGCAGCACCGGTTTGGGGTAGCGCAGCGAGCGAAGCTTTGGGATAAGAATAAAGAGTTCCATCCGCACATTTTAGTCATGACGGCGACACCTATCCCAAGGACATTAGCGATGACGCTCTATGGAGATTTAGATATTTCGATAATTAACGAATTACCTGTGGGTCGTAAGCCTATTCAGACCACACATCGCTACGATAGCCACCGATTGCAGGTCTTCGGATTCATCCAAAACGAGCTAAGCAAAGGCCGGCAAATCTACATAGTTTATCCGCTCATCGAAGAATCCGAAAAAATGGACTTCAAAGACTTGATGGATGGATATGAAAGTATTTCGCGTGCATTCCCGGAGGTACCTTTGGGGATCTTACATGGCAAGATGAAACCTGCTGACAAGGATATCGAGATGGCTCGTTTCGTGAAAAATGAGACTAAAATCATGGTGGCCACTACGGTCATCGAAGTAGGGGTGAACGTACCTAATGCCTCCATCATGATCATTGAAAGCGCGGAAAGATTCGGATTGTCGCAATTGCACCAACTCAGAGGTCGCGTAGGTCGTGGAGCAGAACAAAGTTATTGCATCTTAATGACCGGATATAAGATCTCTGCAGATACCAAGAAACGCATAGATACGATGGTGAAAACCAATAATGGTTTTGAAATTGCAGAGGTTGATTTACAGTTACGCGGCCCTGGAGATATCACGGGTACACGCCAAAGTGGCGCCATCGACTTGATGATCGCAGACCTCGCAAAAGATGGTGAAATACTAAAGGTCGCACGCGAAACAGCCCAAAAAATCTTAGAGGAGGACCCTAATCTTGAAAAGCCAGGCTACCAAATGATCCGCGAACAAGTCCGCTCCCAACGGAAAGACACCACGAACTGGGCGAGAATTTCTTAATTCAAATTAGGGTCGTCTGGATAGGTGGAGAGTACTCTGAAATCCCCTCCTTTGGCAAACATAATCTTACGCCATAATCGCTCATGCGGCTCATCAAACACTAATTTATCATTTCCCGGATGCAAAATCCACGCATTGGATTTCACTTCGCGCTCTAGCTGACCCGCTCCCCAACCCGAATAGCCAATAAAGAATTTGATTTCGTCAAACCCGATCTCCCCTGCAACCACTTTATCAATGGCGACCTCAAAACTTCCAGACCAATAAATGCCCGGCCCTATCAATACGCCATCCGGAATTAAATCAGGCCTGCGATGCACAAACTGCATAATCGTGGGGTCTACCGGCCCTCCAGAATACAAGGGGACATCCTCTAGCACCTTCTCATCCACAAAAGAATCGAACACAATTTCCTGCTTGTTATTGAGCACCAAACCGAAAGAATGTGCATTTGTATGCTCGCAAAGCAAAATTACCGAACGATGAAAAGAGGGGTCCCCTAAGAAGGGCTCGGCTAACAAAAGCATGCCTGGTTCTAAATCCTCCACAGAATAATTCGGGTGCATAGCGCAGAAATTAGTAATTTTAAAAGATGATGACTCAGCTCTTTCTTTCTTTAGGCGGCAATCTAGGAAATACCCGGGAAATTTTTGAGGGTGCCTACCCGCTAATTGAAAAAAAAATTGGAAAAATCTCCGTTTACTCGTCCATCTACCAAACTCAGGCTTGGGGTCCCATCCCACAAGCAGATTTTTTAAATCAAGTTTTACTCGTTAATACGTCACTAAAAGCGGAGGCTTGTTTAGCAGAAATATTAGAAATTGAACGCGAATTTGGACGAGAACGCAAAGAACGTTGGGGGCCTAGAACGCTTGATTTAGATATTCTCTATTATGGAGATAAGGTCATCGCCGAATCCGATTTGAGCATCCCCCATCCACGTATTGCAGAGCGTAAGTTTATCTTAACACCTTTAGCAGAAATTGCACCCACTTTTACAGATCCTGCATCGCGCAAAACCATGGTAACACTTCTAGCAGATTGCTCAGATAAAGGCCAGGTTAATCGTTCTGTTTAGGAAATTTCCAACTTTTCGAGGTGATGCGTTCGTAGTACTTTTCGTACAAGGGAAGAATCTTTACAATGTCAAATTCCTTCGCCCGAGCTAAGGCATTTGCCTTCATTTGATCGTGTAATTTTGGATCTGACAACAGGTTGATCGCATTCGCCGCCATGTCTTTCACATCCCCTATTTCACTCACATATCCCGTTACACCGTGAATATTCACTTCTGGAATACCGCCAGCATTCGATGAAATAACAGGTACTTCGCAGGCCATCGCTTCTAAAGCAGCTAGACCAAAACTCTCCTTTTCTGAGGTAAGTAAAAATAAATCCGCTAGTGATAATGCCTCCTCGATCCCATCCATCTTACCTAAGAAACGCACATCGCACTGCACCTCGAGTTCACGGCAAAGCACTTCTATGGCAGAACGCTCCGGCCCATCACCGATGAGGACAAGCTTAGCGGGAATCTTCTTGCGAACAAGAGCAAAGACCCTAACGATATCCTCGATGCGCTTCACCTTCCGGAAGTTTGAAGTATGCATTAATAACTTCTCACCGTTAGGACAAAGGGATTTTTTGAATTGTTCGTGTGAGCGTTTTTGGAAACGTTGTAAATCGATAAAATTGGGAATTACCTCAATATGACTCAAAATCTCGAACTCATCATAGGTGTCATTCTTCAAACTCTCAGACACCGCAGTCACGCCATCCGATTCATTAATCGAGAAGGTAACCACCGGTTCGAAGGATGGATCACGCCCTACTAAAGTGATATCTGTTCCGTGCAAGGTCGTAATGACTGGTACGTGAATACCCTTGTATTTTAAAATTTGCTTCGCTAAATAGGCTGCAGAAGCATGTGGAATTGCATAATGTACATGGATTAAATCCAACTTCTCATTGATCGTCACATCCACCATTTTACTAGCTAAAGCGGACTCATAAGGCAAATATTCAAACAGAGGATAGGAGGCTACAGAAACCTCGTGATAGAAGATATTCTCTGAAAAAATATCCAATCGAGGGGGTTGCGTGTAGGTGATAAAATGGACTTCATGACCAGCTAATGCCAAAGCTTTACCCAGTTCTGTGGCCACCACACCACTTCCGCCATACGTCGGATAACAAACGATCCCTATTTTCATACGCTAAATTTAGCTGAAAGAATGTAAATTTGCATTAAACAACAAATAACCTTTGAAAAATCTCGTCTTATTTGCGTCAGGTTCGGGTTCTAATGCCGAAAAAATCATCGAACATTTCAAAGGATCCGATCAGGTTCGAATCACCCACATTTACTGCAATAACCCTTCAGCGGGGATTATTCAGCGAGCGGAGCGATTAGGCGTGCCTTGCCGCGTTTTTGACAGAGAATCCTATAAGAACGGAACGGTGTTAAAAGAAGTTCAATCCTTACGGACGGATTGGATTATTTTAGCTGGTTTCTTATGGCTCATCCCAGGCGATTTCGTGAAAGCATTCCCTCAACGCATTGTCAATATTCACCCGGCCTTATTGCCTAAATTTGGTGGAAAAGGGATGTATGGCCATTTCGTACATGAAGCTGTCGTAGCGGCGGGTGAAAAAGAATCCGGAATAACGATTCATTATGTAAACGAGCATTATGACGAAGGTGCGACGATCTTCCAGAGTTCGTTCCCGGTTTTACCGAGTGACACTCCAGAAGATGTCGCTAAAAAAGGTCAGGCACTCGAGCACCGGGATTTTCCGCGGGTCATCGAATCACTTGTTTTACCAGCCTCCTCCTAATACGCGGTACAAAGTAATCGCCCGCATCCATTGATTTCGAGATATTTCTAGAAGCTCTAATTCTGAGCGCAAGGCGTTTTGTTGTGCCGTCAATACTTCTAAATAGCTCGCATTTGCGGTTAAAAAGAGTGTCCCCACCGTATTAATTGCTCCTTTAGTCAATAATACCTCCCGTTGTTTTAGCTGCTGTTGTTTTTGTAAATAGGCCAAAGATTTAACTTGGGTATCCCATTCCAAATAACCTTTCACTAACGCATTTTGGTAGGCTAAATCATGCGACTTCCAAGCAGACTCCGTTCGCAACATGTCTGCGGTAATAGCCGATCGATTTAACCAAGGAGTCGTAATGCCCCCTAACAATTGATAGGCCATCGAGGCAGGTAATTGAAACAAATAAGCCGGCTGAAAACCTTGCACACCTAAAATTCCGGATAAAACGATCGATGGTTTTAGGGCCAAAGCAGCACTTTCCTTCGTCTCAAACGCCGCCATCAGATTCAACTTCGCTTGCTTGATATCTGGTCTACGCCCTAATTGATCAATTTTCAAACGGGCAAATAAACTCGTATCCAACGCACATTGAAAGGGAAATTTCGATCGATGAATGGCCGCATTGGGCTTATTTAACAGCAAACGAATGTCGTTTTCTAAACTAGTTATCTGCTGTAATACATTCCCTTCCTGCGCTCGGGAGTTCAACCATTGTGCTTCTAGTTGCTGCACGGCGGATTCATTAACCGCTCCAGCTTCCTTTTGCACTTGGACTAATTCGAAAGCCTTGCGTTGAATTTCGATATTGGTTTTTAAAATATCGAGTTCCTTATCCAAAGCAATCAATTGCCCATAAGCGTTAGCCACCTCCGCCACTAGCGACGTAATTAACCATTGCTGACCTGACTCGGTCGCTAAATACCGGAGGGCACTTGCCTTTCTTCTTTTGGCTAACTTACCCCAAATATCTAACTCCCAGCTAGACTGCAGTCCAATTTGTAGATCAGGCAGATGCTCCGGAATAATCTGATCTCTGGTAATATTGGTGGAGAATCGCGTGTCATAATTACCCACGCCATCCATCGTATATTTACCAAAGCGCCTCATACTGGGTTGAACGATTCCATTAACCGTGGGCTTCATCAATCCTCGCTGATAACCAAAATCAGCCTTAGCCATAGCAAGCTGTAGAAAGCCGATCTTGATATCGTTACTACGGACTAAAACGGAATCTATCAATTGCACGAGCAAGGTATCTCGTTTCCAACACTCCTGTACATCTGAAACAGACACATCTTCGTCCGAATTTCTATAGGTCGCTAACTCCGACTGCAATTTACGCTGCTCCTTTAACAAACTTGACGTGCACGAACCTAGTGCCAGCACGACAAAAAAAGCAAGTACACTATTTCTCATTTTTTGACAATTTAGCCGAGAGTGATGCAAACACCACATATAATCCCGGAATGACTAATAAACCTCCAATCGTACCTAAAATCATCCCACCAGCGGAGGCCGATCCAATCGTTCTATTACCAATAGCTCCAGCACCAGAGGCAATCATTAAGGGAATTAATCCAGCCACAAACGCAAAAGAAGTCATCAAAATAGGGCGCAAACGAGAGAAAGCACCCTCTTTTGCTGCCTCTATAATGGACGCTCCCTCCTTCTGTTTGGCAATCGCAAACTCAACAATAAGGATCGCATTCTTTCCTAATAGACCGATTAACATCACGAGTGCTACTTGGGCATAGATGTTATTTTGCAAACCGAAAAGATACAAGAACCCATAGGTACCTGCTGCCCCGATAGGTAAAAAAAGTAATACCGGGAAAGGCAATAAAAACGATTCATACTGCGCCGAAAGCAATAAATACACAAAGAGTAAACAAATCGCAAAAATGACAACTTCCTGATTCCCGGCTAAGTTTTCCTCTCGTGTCATACCGGACCACTCTAGCGTGTAGCCTCTAGGCAAACTTTTCGCAGCTTGTGTTCTTATAATTTCCAAAACGGAACCAGAACTAAATCCAGGGGCTGGCTCACCATTCACCATCGCCGAAGTAAACATATTATAGCGGGTAAACTGCTCTGGACCATAGACGCGCTTCATCTTCACAAAAGAAGAGTAAGGAACCATTTCGCCGTCTTTGTTTTTAGCATAAAACTTTAGCACATCATCTGGATGCGCGCGGTAACGCGGATCTACTTGGACCATCACTTTGTACATTTGGCCAAAGCGGATGAAGTTCGTTGCATAGAAACTACCCAACAAGGTCTGCAGGTTATCCATAGCTGGAAGCACATTCACTCCTTTTTGCGCGGCAGCTTCTTGGTCTACTTCTAACATGTACTGTGGAAAAGACGGGTCAAAACTCGAGAACGTATTCTGAATTTCGGGTGCTTCATTGAGTTTTTTAGCAAAATCATTCGCTACGCTAGCCAACTTTTGTAAATCCCCAGAACCACTTCGATCCTGAATACGGAATTCAAAACCAGACGCATTTCCAAAACCTGGAACTGCCGGCGGTGGGAAAAACTGAATACTCGCATCTTTAATTCCACCGGTCTTAGCACGGATAATTTCGGTTAACTCATCTACCGTTTCTTTTCGTTCTTTCCAAGGTTTCAAGGTAATAATTCCGGTCCCATAGGAGGCCCCAGAGCCATCGGTCAATAGGCTAAACCCAGCTAAGGTAGAAAAAGACTCAATGGCATCAATCGACTTAATGGAACTATATACTTGATCCATCACACTTTCTGTACGCTCTAAAGTAGCCCCAGCTGGTGTGGTTACATTGACATATAAAGTACCTTGATCTTCCGAAGGAATAAATCCACTTGGAACAACTTTAGAAAGCGTAACAGTAATACCAACGAAGACAATCAGTATCACCCAAATCAAAATACGCTTATTGATGATGGCCCCCACTAAAACCAAATACTTCTGTGCAATTCGATCATACCGATGATTGAAAGCATGGAAGAACTTGCCTAATAAGTTGTTTTGGTTATGCTCTGGCTTTTTCAACAACAACACACAAAGTGCTGGAGTTAAGGTCAAAGCTGTTAATCCAGAAAGCGCGATCGATATCGCCATCGTTACAGAAAACTGTCGGAAAAACACCCCAACAGGACCCGTAAGGAATGCAACAGGCACAAACACGGCGCCCATTACCAAGGTAATGGCCATGATCGCTCCAGAAATTTCGTGCATCGCCTCTTTAGTTGCCTCTAAAACCTTCATCCCTTTTTCTTCCATCTTAGCATGGACTGCCTCCACCACGACAATCGAGTCATCGACTACAATCCCTATCGCTAATACAAGTGAGAATAGGGTCAACAAGTTAATGGAGAACCCGAAGGCCAGCATAAAGGTAAACGTGCCTACTAAGGAAACGGGAACCGCAATGATGGGAACTAACGTCGCGCGCCAATCTTGCAAGAAGATAAACACCACAAGGGCAACTAATAAAAAGGCCTCTAGCAAAGTCTTGATTACCTCTTGAATCGACGCATCTAAGAAACGTGACACATCATATGAAATCGTATAGCCCATCCCAGGAGGAAAGGTTGTCGTCTTTAATTCCCCTAAACGTTTCTTCACATTGGCAATTACCTCTGCGGCGTTCGAACCAGGTCGTTGCTTTAATAAAATAGCAGCAGACGGTCTGCCATTTTCTTTCGAAAGTACATCGTAATCCAGCGACCCAAATTCCACATCGGCTAAATCCTTCAAGCGTAAAATTTGGCCTGTTTCGGTCGCCTTAATCACTAAATTCTCATACTGAGCCACCTGGGTAAACTTCCCTGTGTAACGCATGACATATTGCAAGGCTTGTGGATGTTTACCGGAGCTTTCGCCTATTTTACCTGGCGCTGCCTCCACGTTTTGATTGCGCAAGGCCTGAATGACATCTTCGGCAGAGAGCTTGTAGGCAAATAGACGATCTGGATGTAACCACACACGCATCGCATATTCTCTTTGGCCCATAATATCAGCAAAACCAACTCCGTCAATACGCTTAAGTTCAGGGAGCACGTTGATATCGGCGAAATTAAATATGAACTTCTCATCCACATCGGAATCTTCACTTAAAAGATTCACGTACAACAACATACTATTCACCTCTTTCTCGGTGATTACACCGGCCTTGATAACCTCTTCAGGTAGTTCGTCTAGCACGGTTTGCACACGCGTTTGCACGTTTACCGCAGCTACATCGGGGTCAGTACCTACCTGAAAATAAACTTGAATAATACTCGTTCCATCGTTACCTGAAACGGAAGTCATATAGGTCATCCCAGCTACCCCGTTGATGGCGCGCTCGAGTGGAGTCACTACGGCTTTCGCACATACTTCTGCATTTGCTCCCGTGTACTTCGTAGTCACGGTTACCGCGGGAGGAACAATATCAGGGAATTGCGTAATGGGTAATTGCTTCATGGAAATCACCCCTAAAATCACGATAAATATCGATACAACGATCGATAAGACCGGTCGTGTAATGAATTTTTGGACCATGTTACAATGTTTTATATTCGGTTAATAATTGGCTCATCGGCTTGAAGGTCGACTTGATTTTTTGACCTTGCTTCACTAATTGAATACCCTCAATTAAGACAGTATCTTTCGCTGAAAATCCACTTTTAACCAAGTAAAAATGCGGGATACGTAAATCGGGTACGATGCTCTTCATTTTAACAGATCCACTTGCATCTTTGATAAACACGTAACTTTTCTCTTGAATTTCGAAGACTGATTTTTGCGGAATGGCCCAATAACCGGATACCTTTTCTGGCAAATGTACCTTTCCGGAGGCCCCATGGCGAAGCAATTGATTAGGATTAGAGAAACGTGCGCGGAAAGCAATATTTCCAGTGTTTTTATCAAATTCCCCTTCAATTGTTTCTACCACACCCTTCTGGGGATAGGTTTCCCCATTAGCCAACACTAAATCTACCAGAGTAGATTTATTCACCCCTCCTTGATCGCTAAAGGCTAAGTATTCTTTTTCAGATACGTTGAAATAAGCATACACATGTTGATTATCTGATAGTGTCGTTAACAACGTTCCCTCATCCACTAAACTTCCCCTTTTGAAGGGCAAGCGATCTACGATACCATCAAATGGCGCTCGGATATTAGAATGCTCGACTTTCAATTCTGCAGCACGTACATGGGCTAATGCTTCCTCTCGCTTTGCCTTTAGCCCATCTACTTTAGCAAGAGAAATGGCTAATTGGTTTTTCGAGATCACATTTTTATCCACTAACAAACGCGTATTAACAAGCGTTAATTCCTCCGCATTTAACTCGGCCGAGGCTTGACTTAATACTGCCTTTGCACGCGCTAAGTCAGCTACATACTCCTGACTATTAATAGTAAACATCACTTGTCCTTTTTTCACTTGCTTTCCCTCATCCACTAAAATTCGATCTAAATACCCTTTAACCCGGGCTCGAATCTCTACATTTTGAACGGCATGAATATCGGCTACAAACTCTTGTTGAATTGTCGTATCAATCGAAATGGGGGTAGATACCTCCAAAGTTTGTACTTCCTCCACCTCCTCTTTTTTAGCCGTGCAGGCTGCAAAAAGCAGTAATCCGAATAGGTATTTTTTCATATCTACTTAGTTAGGCCTTCCTCCGTGTTGCTTGTAAGAAGGCAGTTGATTTTTCTTTTTCACCGTATCAGCCCATTCCATGTTGGGCGATTTTGGCTGGTACTTAGGCGTTTGTGTTGCTGGTTTGTTTTCCTTTTCCACCACCGTTTGCTGCAAATTTACTTTTTCAATCAAAGTCGGATTTATCTGATTCTTATAGTTTTTCCCTTGGCTATAGCCCAAAAAAACAATACAGATAAACATAGACGTCAAAACGCATGTTTTCATAACGAAATTATTTACCTGTGCACAATGCACAGATGACAAGAAGATTTAATGAATTTGTTTCAATAATGCAGGCAAGAAATTATGCCATGCGGGGAGGGGGACTCACTAACTCGAGGAGCACATTCAGCTTAGACTCATTTCGCTCCGGGAAAGAAGTCTTTTTCAGGTTAGGTATTTGTAATTGTAAAACTAAATTTTCAAGTGCACCGTGATTCCACCAGTCTTCTGGCGTTCCTTCTTCTTCTTTCGCATCTTCCCATTCTACATCCGTAAACATGGAAATCTCTGCTTTCTCCTTCAATAAATCAAAGGCATACGAAATCCCATCTTTTGTCAAAAGACAGGTAAACAACATGAAATAAAGCAAAATGCGTGTAAACATATTAATCTTTTATTTCTTCATAAGGGACATAATCACCCCCCACATCATCCGTTTTAGGTTTCGACTTAGGCGGCACATAATCCACATCAATGGTGCCCTCTTTACGCGCCCTCGAAGCAGTTTGTTTCGAGCGAATATCTTGCTCTGACATCTTTTTATGCACCTGTGTGATCACGTAACCCTTCATCAAAAAACGAAGTAGTGGTATAACCACATAAATCATAACCAAGATGATCGCAATAAGTTTTAACATCTTATCTACTTAGGTATAAATTACGTTCCCCATATACTTTGCGGAAGAAATCATCTTTCAAATCATCGATGAAATAGATTGCCTCACCCGTTGACTTCATTTCTGGCCCTAATTCCATATTTACGTTCGGGAATTTAGAGAAAGAGAATACCGGGATTTTAATGGCAAATCCTTTTTTCACTGGCTTGAAATTGAAATCCTTCACTTTCTTGTCCCCTAACATTACCTTCGTTGCGTAGTTCACGTAAGGCTCTTGATAAGCCTTGCAAATGAAGGGAACAGTACGAGAGGCGCGAGGATTCGCTTCGATGATGTACACCACTTCGTCCTTCACGGCGAACTGGATGTTCAATAGACCTTTGGTTTTCAAAGCCACCGCAATTTTACGCGTGTGGTCTTCGATTTGCTTGATCACATTATCCGATAAATCGAAAGGAGGTAATACCGAGTGGGAGTCACCTGAGTGGATACCCGCCGGCTCGATGTGCTCCATCAATCCGATAATGTAAACATCTTCTCCGTCACAGATAGCATCTGCCTCCGCCTCGATCGCGTTCTCTAAGAAGTGATCTAATAAAATTTTATTGCCTGGGATATCGCGTAAAATATCCACTACATGTTGCTCTAATTCTTGTTCGTTAATGACGATTTTCATCGATTGACCCCCTAACACGTAAGATGGACGAACTAATAAAGGGTAACCTAATTCGCGGCCTAAAACCACTGCGTTATCAGCATCTTCACATACCCCAAATTTCGGATACGGAATACCTAAGTCTTTCAACAAGCTAGAGAACGCACCGCGGTCTTCCGCTAAATCCAAGGCTTCGAACGAAGTACCTAAAATTTTGATCCCGTATTTCGACAGTTTCTCCGCTAATTTCAAGGCTGTTTGGCCACCTAACTGAACGATAACACCTTCTGGCTTTTCGTGCTGGATGATATCGTATACGTGCTCCCAGAATACAGGTTCGAAGTATAATTTATCTGCGATGTCAAAGTCTGTCGAAACCGTTTCTGGATTCGAGTTAATCATAATTGTCTCGTATCCTGCTTCTTTAGCTGCTAAAACGCCGTGCACACAAGAATAATCGAACTCGATTCCCTGGCCGATGCGGTTAGGACCTGAACCTAAAACAACTACTTTTTTCTTAGTCGAAGAAACCGATTCGTTATCTAACACAGCCGACGCTCCTTCTTGTCCAAAAGTCGAGTAGTAATACGGTGTCTTTGCTTCGAATTCTGCGGCGCACGTATCCACACATTTGTAAATACGCTTGATGCCCACCGCGTTACGCTTGTCGTATACCTCTGATTCAAGGCAACGAAGTGTATGGGCGATTTGGCGATCTGCGAATCCTTTGTGTTTCGCTTCTTCTAATAAAATCGTTGGAATGTTATGGATCGTACATTTTTCCATCTCCTTTTCCACGCGGACTAAATCTTCAATTTGGTTCAAGAACCATTTATTGATCTTCGTTAATTGCTGAATCGTCTTGAACGAAATGCCCATTTTGAAGGCATCGTAAATGTGGAACAAACGGTTCCATGATGGATTCGCTAAAGAATATAAAATCGCATCTTGATCGCGTAATTCCTTGCCATCCGCACCCATACCATTACGCTTGATCTCTAGAGACTGACACGCTTTTTGTAAGGCTTCCTGGAAATTACGGCCGATACCCATGGTCTCGCCTACGGATTTCATCTGCAATCCTAAGGTACGATCAGCGCCTTTGAATTTGTCAAAATTCCAACGCGGCACTTTCACAATCACGTAGTCTAATGCCGGCTCGAAATAAGCTGACGTCGTTCCCGTGATCGCATTCGTTAATTCATCTAAATTATAACCAATCGCCATTTTCGCGGCAATCTTAGCAATCGGATATCCAGTTGCTTTAGAGGCCAAAGCCGAAGAGCGAGATACCCGTGGGTTAATCTCAATCGCAATAATTTCATCCGTCTCCGGATTCAACGAGAACTGAACATTACATCCACCCGCAAACTGACCAATGGCGTTCATCATCTTGATGGCCATGTCACGCATGCGTTGGTAGATCGTGTCTGGAAGCGTCATCGCTGGCGCCACCGTGATGGAATCTCCTGTATGAATACCCATAGGATCGAAGTTTTCGATCGAACAGATGATAATCACGTTCCCTAAATTATCGCGCAATAATTCTAATTCGTATTCTTGCCAACCCATGATGGATTGCTCCACTAAAACCTCATGGGTAGGGGATGCGTGCAAACCTTTGTTCAAGGCCGCATCGAAATCTTTCGGATCATGCACGAAACCTCCACCTGTTCCACCTAAAGTGAACGAAGGACGGATTACTAAGGGAAAACCTGTCTCTTGTGCAATTTCTTTTCCTTCCAGGAAGGAACGAGCCGTACGACCTTTACAAACACCCACTCCGATTTCAATCATTTTCAATCGGAATTTCTCGCGATCTTCCGTCGTCTCGATGGCTTTAATATCGACACCGATGATTCGAACCCCATACTTTTCCCAAATCCCCGCCGCATCACAGTCAATCGCGAGGTTCAAGGCAGTTTGCCCCCCCATGGTAGGTAAAACCGCATCAATCTTGTGCTTCTCTAAAATGTGAATGATGGATGCTTTCTCTAAAGGCTTCAAATACACGTGATCCGCATTCATTGGATCGGTCATGATCGTCGCCGGATTTGAGTTAATCAAGATCACCTCAATACCTTCTTCCCGTAGAGAACGAGCGGCTTGGGAACCAGAGTAGTCAAATTCACAAGCTTGACCAATCACAATAGGACCAGAACCAATAATTAGGACGGATTTAATCGAGGAATCTTTAGGCACAGGGGGTATAAATTAAAAGCTGAATGTATATGTCTTTTTGGATGCTTTTGGTTAAGCTCCAAAATTGTGCAAAGTTAGCGTTTTAGGGTCGATTTGCA